>Ga0265316_10005475_pt1 | contig 12322 bp, 11 predicted proteins | sample 4522metaG_FD_202092 | JGI IMG/M metagenome (GOLD analysis project Ga0265316, IMG submission 202092) | Rhizosphere microbial communities from Carex aquatilis grown in University of Washington, Seatle, WA, United States - 4-5-22 metaG | ecosystem: Host-associated > Plants > Roots > Rhizosphere >... | reverse complement strand
GTCAGCCGCGCGCCCTGCAGGAACGGGCGGGTCTCGTCGGCGAAAACGTCCACCGTCTTGCCGCCCTCGATGGCGGCGCGAATCACGCCCAAGGCCGTGCCGTATCCCGCCGTGGCCAGGGCGCCGGCATTGCAGTGCGTGAGGACGGTCTTGCCGTCGGGGACCAGCGGCGCGCCGTTGCGCCCGATGGCCCGGCAGATGGCGATATCTTCCTGGCGCACGGCGAGCGCCTCTTCCACCAGCCGACGGCGGATTTCGGCCACCGGCCGGCCGCGCAGCGACGTGTACAGGCGCTTCATGCGCGCGATGGCCCAAAACAGGTTGACGGCCGTGGGACGCGTCGCCGCCAGGGTATCGCAAACGATCTCGACCTGCCGGTCCATATCCTGTTCGTCCGCGTGCCCCACGCCCAACGCGACCCCCATGGCGGCAGCCACCCCAATGGCCGGCGCGCCGCGGATGATCATGTCCCGGATGGCCGCCGCCACCTCCTCATAAGTGCGGCAGGTCACGTACTTTTCTTCCAGCGGCAACCGCGTCTGGTCGATCATGACGACGGCGCCGTCCACCCACTCGATCGTTTCTACCATGCAGTCACCAGGATACTTCGTGGCGCGGAACGCGTGTGTCCGCCGCCCGCCTCACCGCGTCCGGGACACATGCCCGCCCGTTGGCCGCGATGCCGCGTCTGGAGCCCCCGCTCCCCGCGGTCGCGACTCTGTGCGCAGCCTCGGTCCGAGCCGCGACTAAGCACACGGTTTCCAAACTACAGCCACGTATTCTGTGGCGTTGGGTAGGACAGGCCAGGGTGCTCTCTGGGGCACCTGTCGTCGCGCCGAAGGCGCACTCCGCGCGCATGACAGGCGGACCCACCGGGTACACCCCGGCCTGTCCCACCCAACGCCGAACAATACGTCGCCGTAATTCCGAACAGGAGTACTAAGTATCCTCCGGCAGAGCCGGAGGCTTCCCCGAAGGCGTTTGGGGCCAACCGTTTCCTGAGGCGCATCGTTGCCGCCCCCCTGTGCGCCAGGCTTCACCAGCCGGTTTGCGCCATGCGGCGCAGAATCTCCGCGCTGTAGGAGTTCATGCGCTCGGGCTTGCGGCGGAGCGGCGAAGGAAGCAGGGCGGCCAGACGCGCCGCCTGCTCGCGGGTGGTGCGCGCGGCGGGCGTGCGGTACCAGAAGCGCGCCGCGGCTTCCGCGCCGTAGGCGCCCGGACCCCACTCGATCACGTTGAGATACAGCTCCAGAATCCGCCGCTTGGGAAGGAGCACCTCGGCGGCGGGCGCCAGGGTGAATTCGACGGCCTTGCGGATCAGCGAACGGTTGGTGGTGAGAAACAGATTCTTGACGAGCTGTTGGGTGATGGTGGATCCGCCGCGGCCCAGGTGGCCTTCCTCCACGTCCTGGTCTACCACCTTCTGCACCTCCTTCCAGTCGATGCCATGATGTTGGTAAAAGCGTCCGTCCTCGGCGGAGATGACGGCGTGCTGGAGGTCCGGCGAGATTTGGTTCAGCGGGACGAAGACTTGCCGCTTGGTGTAGGTTTTGTGGTGGCGCCATGCTTCCAGGCGGCGCTGGGCCTGGACTGCGGTGGTGGGAGGGTTCACCCAGCGCAGAGCAGCCAGCTCCGCCAGACACACGGCGTAGAAGGCCGCCACCGCGAGGAGCGCCCACCACATCACAGTACGAAAGATATGCCGACGCGCAAAACGAGCCACGCTACGATGGTAGCCTAAGGCCAGACGCCAGATGACCCGTCTCGACAACTTCCTGGCCTATGCTGAATCCCACCGGCTCACGGTGACTCTTGCGGCCTCCGTGATGATCGTGGGGATCGCCTGGGTGGATTGGGTGGTGCCCAACACGTCGCTGGGGTTCCTGTACCTGATCCCGATTCTGCTCTCGGCGGCGGGCCTTAACGGGTACCAGATTCTGATCATGGCGGTGGTTTGCGGGTGGCTGCGCGAGGCTGCCGACCCCTTGCAGGGCGGCATCGGCGACCGTTCGACCTTCGTGTTGAATCCGCGGCATTGGGTTGCGGGATCCTATCCGCGCCTGTCGGTGGCGGCCAGCGGCTTCGCGGCCACCGGCTTCTTCGTGTCGGAATTGAACCGGCGGCGAAGGCTGTTGTCGGCACACCTGGAGGAGCGCGAGGAGCAGATGCGCCTGCGGCGGGAGGCGGAGATCCAGGTGCGGACGCTGATCGAGACCAGCCCGCTGGCGATCCTGACTCTGAACCATGCGGGAAGGGTGGCGCTGGCTAATGAATCGGCGCGGCAACTGCTGGGTTTCGAGAGCGAGCCGCTGCAAGGTGAGGACGTGACGCCCTACCTGCCGATCCTGAGCCGCATGCTGCACCGCCAGCACTCCGGAAACAACATTCGCACCAACGTGGAGTGCCGGGGAGTGCGGCGCACGGGCGACGTTTTCCTGGCGCACGTCTGGCTCTCCACGTATCGCACGTCGGAGGGTCCGGGGCTGGCGGCGGTGGTGTGGGACGGCTCGGAAAATCTGCGCGACCGCGAAGGCGCCGGGCTCGATTCCATGATGGCTACGTCGCGCGTGCTGATCGGCGCCCTGTCGCACGAGATCCGCAACCTGGCGTCGGCGGCCGGCGCGGCTTACTCGGCGCTGGCCGAGCGCGAGCCGGTGGCGCACAACGAGCAGTACCAGGCGCTGGGCAGCCTGATCCAGGGGCTGGAGAAGATCGCGTCGACGGGCTTGCGCATGGCTTCCAACCGCGAGGCGGTGGTGGCCGATCTGGGAACCGTGCTGGATGAGACGCGCATCGTGATTGAGCCGACGCTGCGCGAGGCGGGCATCACACCGGTGTGGGAGGTGAGCGGCGGCCTTCCCCTGGTGCAGGCCGATCATCACGCCCTGCTGCAGGCCTTCATCAACCTGGCGCGCAACAGCGTGCAGGCGCTGGCCAACTGCGAGCGCAAGGAAATGCGCATCGCGGCGTCGGTGGAACGGGACCTGGTGGTGGTGCGGTTCCGCGACAGCGGCCCCGGCGTTGCCCATCCCGAAGAACTGTTCCAACCGTTTCAACCGGGAGCGCACTCGGTCGGCCTGGGACTCTACATCACGAGGGCGATCCTGCGCTCGCACGGCGGAGGGCTGCGCTACGAACCGGCGGAGACGGGCAGTTGTTTTGCCGTGGATCTCTGGCCGGTGGAGAACGGGGCGGAAGGGTGACGGGAACCGGCCAGAAAGTCAACCACGTGTTGCTGGTGGACGACCACGCACTGTTCCGCGAAAGCGTGGCGCATGTCCTCGCGATGGAGCCGGATCTCAAGATCGAGCACTGCGCCAGCATCGCGGAAGCCCTGCAGTTTCTCGCCCACCACCCCTTCGATCTGGTCCTCCTGGACCACGATTTGGGAAGCGAGCGCGCGTCGCAATTCCTGCCGGCCGCGCGCCAGGCGGGGTTCGACGGCAGGGTGCTGGTGGTGACCGCGTGGGTCAGCGAGACCGAAGCGCGGAGGCTGCTGCAACAGGGAGTGGCCGGGATATTTCTCAAGCAGGCGCCGCTCGAAGAACTCAAGACGGGCATCCGCACGGTGCTGGCCGGCGGAAACTGGCTGGACCGCTCTTTCATTGCGCCGGAAGAGCGGGCGGCGGCCGGGGAATCGAGCCCGCCGCTGTTCAACGATCGACAGCGAAAAGTGCTCCGTTTCGTTATGGAAGGCCTCTCCAACAAGGAAATCGCCTGGCGGCTGCAGATCTCGGAGAGCTACGTAAAGGCCATTCTGCAGAGTCTGTTTCAAAAGACCGGGGTGCGCACCAGGGGCCAACTGGTCCGCGTGGCGTTCGAGCAGTACGAAGATCGGCTGTAACGGGAAGCGATCGCCTGTCAGCGAAACCCGCTTCGGGGCTGAGCGCCGGTGGCCGAAAGCTGACGAGCTGAAAGCTGTCCGCTGACCGCTGAAAGCTCAGTATCCGAAAGATACCCTTCCTCGGGATAGCGCACTGGAGTAATGTAGTCCCATATGGCCGGACCTCAGACCCGGCAAACCGAGGCATAGGGGTGAGTGTCGCTGTCGCGCGCTCTACCGCAAGACGGGGATTCGATGTTACGCGAAACGACCGGCGAATTTCGTGCGTGGGATGTCTCAAAACGATCCGCGGTGACGCTCGAACCGGGCAGCCTTTTGAGCCATTGCCGGATCCGGCGTCACAGTCAAACAGAGGTCGATTCAGGCGCGGAGGCCTACGAGGTGGAGTTTCAAGCCGGCGGCCGGCTGCACATCTGCCCGCTATTCCGTTTTCAACCGCGGACGCGGGCGGTGGAGTTGGTGGGCGTGGGAGGCGATTAGTACCTAATTGCGAAAGTTCGCGTGACCCCTCCCTGACGGTCGTGCCTCGGAAGCCGTCTGAGCCGCGCGCGTAAGCAAGCAGTCCGGCTCCGGAGTCGTACGCCTGTTTCCGCAAGTTGCTACTAGCGGACGCGGGCGGTGGAGTTGGTGGGCGTGGGAGGCGATTTAACCTCCGGGGCTAAAATGGTAGCGTGCCAGCCACCGAACGTCGAATCCGCGAAATCCTGGAAAAGCTGCACATCGAGCCAGTGAATTCCGGCGCCTGCTACGGCGACTGGATCGCCAGCCCATCGGGCGGCGAGTTGGAATCCTTCAATCCGGCTTCGGGCGAGGCCCTGGCCAAAGTCAAGCTGGCCGGGCTGGCGGACTACGAGACAGTGGTGCGCCATTCCTGCGAAGCGTTCCTGAGCTGGCGCATGGTGCCGGCCCCGCGGCGCGGCGAGATCGTGCGCGAGATCGCGAACGAACTGCGTGCGCACAAGGACGACCTGGGGGCGCTGGTCGCGCTGGAGATGGGAAAGATCCTGGCCGAGGGACGCGGCGAGGTCCAGGAGATGATCGACATCGCCGATTTCGCGGTGGGGCTTTCGCGGCAACTCTACGGGCTGACGATGCACAGCGAGCGGCCGGGACACCGCATGTACGAACAGTGGCACCCGCTGGGAACCGTGGGAGTCATCAGCGCGTTCAACTTCCCGGTAGCGGTGTGGGCGTGGAACGCCATGATCGCGGCGGTGTGCGGCGATTGCGTGCTGTGGCGGCCATCGTCGGAGACCCCGCTCACCGCCATCGCGGTCGAGAAGATCTGCAACCGGGTGCTCGACCGGCACGGTCTCAAGGGCGTTTTCAACCTGGCGATCGGATCGAGCGGCGAGATTGGCGAGGCGCTGATCCACGACCGGCGGATTCCGCTGGTGAGCTTCACGGGATCGACGGAAGTGGGGCGGCACGTGGCCGAAGCGGTGGCCGGCAGGCTGGGAAGAACCATTCTGGAACTGGGCGGCAACAACGGCATCATTGCCATGGATGACGCCAACATCGATCTGCTGCTGCGGGCGGTGCTGTTCGGCGCGGTGGGAACGGCGGGCCAGCGTTGCACCACCACGCGGCGGCTGTTTCTCGATCGCGGCATCTCTGCGAGCGTGACCGCGGCCCTGGTGAGCGCCTACGGCCAAGTGAAGATCGGCGATCCGCTGGACGAGGGGACGCTCATGGGTCCGCTGGTGAACCGGCGCGCGGTGGACCTCATGATGGATGGCATCCGCCGCATCCGCGAACAGGGCGGCGAGATCCTGGCGGGCGGCGAACACATCACGGGCTGCTACGTCAAACCCACGCTGGTGCGCGCGCGGCCGGACATGCCGATTCTGAAGGAAGAGATTTTCGCGCCCATCCTGTACGTGGTGGAGTTCGACGATCCGGACCAGGCGATCCACTGGCACAATGACGTGCCGCAGGGGCTCTCTTCGGCGATGTTCACCACCAGCCTGATTTCGGCGGAGACGTTTCTGAGCCACCGCGGCAGCGATTGCGGCATCGCCAACATCAACATCGGCACCAGCGGCGCGGAAATCGGCGGCGCGTTTGGCGGCGAGAAAGATACCGGCGGCGGGCGGGAATCGGGCAGCGACGCGTGGAAGGCCTACATGCGGCGGCAGACCAACACCATCAACTGGTCGACGCAATTGCCGCTGGCGCAGGGGATAAGGTGGAGCGGGTGAGCCACTCATGGCCGGGCCCACGCTACTTCACCGCAATCGTGACGTTGTCCTGGCTCGAATAGTTGCCGATTGTCACAAACAGCGGGACGTGGAGGTCGGAATTGATTTCGTCCGGCCCGGGCACGAAAACGTTGATCTGCAACAGCCCTGAGACGTAGCCGGGAGCCGCGCCGGCATACTGCACGGTGGCGTTGTAGCCGCGAATGGCGACGGTGACGGGCTGCAGTTGCGGCGCCGGCCACGGCGGCGTCAAGGGCGTCACCGCGCCATCGGAGTTGGCGGTCATCAGGCCCACGCCACACGCGTAAAAAGTGACGTACGAGCCGCGCGCCACGGGGTTCGCCACGGAGTTGAAGGTGCCGTCCGGATTGATCGCCGCGGCCTCGCTCGGGTTGGATGGGTCGCCAGCCAGGAAGATTGCCGGCACCGCGGCTATCACCGGCATGGGAATCGGGCCGTAGGAGAGACCGCCGCTCTCGACCGTCATTTGGGTGACTGGCGAAGCGACTTCATAGGGCACCACGGCGTTGACCTGGCCGCTCGCGGAATACAACAAGGGCGCGGGGACGCCGTCGAACAGCACCTTGGCCCCTCCCAGCGTGGTGGCCACCGTGTCGGCGGGGGTCAGTTGTAAATCGGCTGCGGCAGTCGGGCCGAGGCCCAGGCCGAAAAGGCTGACGATCTCGCCGGGCGCCACGGCGCCGGTGGGGAACGGCGACGTATTCCCGGCCATGAAACTGGCGCCGTTCAACACGCAGGAAACCACCAGGGAGGGCTGTACGCTGAGATCGATGCGCGCCACGAAGGCGTCGGAATCGCCGCCTCCGAAGGTCGTCTGCGCGGCGCCCGGAGTGGCGAAGAAGACCTGCGAGGCGGCGTCGCCGGCCAGGTAGACCACGCTGTGCGCGGAGTCGAGCGCCATGGCGTAAGCCTCGTCGGCGCCCATGCCGCCGACATCCGTGGTCATGAGCAGCTTGGCGCCTTTAGGCTCCAGTTCGGCCAGGAAAGGGCGCTCGCCGATGTGGCAATCGTGCACCTGGATTCCGGCCTTGGGGAAATCGGTGGAGCCGGTGTAGCCTGCGAGGTAGATGTCGCCGGCGGTATCGAGCGCAATCGCAAACGCGCCGTCGTAGCCGGATCCGCCAAGGTAGGTGTACCACTGGAGCGCACCCGCGGAAGAGAACTGAGCTAAGAACGCGTCGCCCGAAGGGAAGGGATTGGCGGGGTCGGCAGCCGGGCCGGCATAAGTGGTCTGGTAAGTGCCAGTGGCCGGGCCCGCGAGGAAACTGGCGGATTCGGTGCCGCCGGCTACATAGGCATTGCCGTTGGCGTCCACCGCGATGGCGTTGCCCTGATCCGGGGCCGTCCCGCCCAGGTAAGTGGAGTAGAGTAAGTTGGCGCCTTTGGCATCGAGCTTGGCTAAGAAGGCGTCACCATACCACTCCGAGAAGTAAGAGATGCGGCCCCCGAAGGACTTTTGCGCCGGGTTGGCCAGCGGGAAGTCCGCGGACGCGGTCGCGCCGGTAATGTAAACCTGCCCGGCGGAATCCACGGCAATGGCGGTGGCCGTGTCTTCCTCGGAGCCCCCGAGAAAAGTTGCGTAGACCGCGGTGGAACCGTCGGCGGAGAGCTTCAGTACGAAAGCGTCGATCCCGCCCGCGTTGGCCGGCTGCACCACGCCCGGCGTGGTCACGAATCCGGCAACGGCCGAGCCCGTGACGTAGACGGCACCCGTGCTATCCACCGCCAGCGCGGCGGGACTGGCGGAGAAGGTGGCGGTCCAAAGGATCTGAGTGAGCGTGGAATTGAGCTTGGCGGCGAAGCCGGTGGGGTTCGACGCGGAGTAGGCACCCTTGCTGGGAGCGAGCGTGCCCGCGGGCATGGTTCCGGCGACCACCACGTTGCCTGAGGAATCGAGCGCGATCCCGTTGATGGCGACTCCGGCGAGGAGCACGGCGGCCTGCCGTTGGCCGCCCGAATTCAGCTTGACCACGAAACCGCCGCCGGCGGTGGACGGCGAAGGAAAACTAGTGGAATCGGTGGTGCCCGCCAGGTACACGTTGCCGGAGGAATCGAGAGCTACGCTGGAAGCACTCTCATCGCCCGATCCGCCCTGGTAAGTGGCGAAAGTAAGTTGCTGGGCGCACAAAGCGGCCGGCACAAAGAGAATAAGAGAACGGAGCCAGAGCATCCAGCATCCAGGTTAGCAGTGGGGCGCGGACAGCGAAACAAGAAGCCGCGGACAGCGCTGGCCGGCCGCGGCTTCGGATGAGCGGAACCTTACTCTTTGCTTCCTTCTTCTTCCTCGCGGCCCTCGCGCTGCGCCTTCAAGCGCTCTTCCTTGCGCTTGGCGCGGTCGGCGGCGCGTTTCACCAGCTCGGAACCAACCAGTTCGAGCATGGCCTGTTCAGCGCCATCGCCCTTGCGGGGACCCAGGCGGGTGATGCGGGTGTAGCCGCCGTTGCGCTGGCCGAAACGGGTGCCCAGCGAATCGAACAGCTTCTTCACCGACGCCGGGGTCCGCAGAACCATGGCGGCCTGCCGGCGCGAGTGCAGGGTGTCCTCTTTGGCCAGCGTGATCATCCTGTCGACCAGAGGGCGGACGGCCTTGGCCTTGGGCACGGTGGTGATGATGCGCTCCTGCTCGATCACGCTGGTGATGAGATTGCGCAGCAGCGAATTGCGGCTATCCACGGGCCGCTTGAGTTTGAATCCGGCAACCTTATGTCTCATGTGCTATTCCCCGGTCTGGTCCTGCGGCCCGTCCTCGTCCACACCGTAATCCACCATGCCGCCGGCCTGTGGCGGCGGGGCGACCAGGCGGCCGTGCTGGTCGATGCGCATGCCGAGCCCGAGACCCATGTTGGCCAGAATCTCTTTGATCTCGTTGAGGGACTTGCGGCCGAAGTTCTTGGTGCGCAGCATTTCGGCCTCGGTCTTCTGCACCAACTCGCCGATGGTCTGGATGTTGGCGTTCTTCAGGCAGTTGTAGGAACGGACGCTCAACTCGAGCTCTTCCACCGAGCGGTTGAGCACTTCGTTGATCTTGTCGAGCCCGTGCTCGGAAATCTCCTCGGTCTGCTCCGCCACTTCCTCGAAGTTGATGAAGATGGACATGTGGTCTTTGAGCAGCTTGGCGGCGTAACCGATGGCATCCTGCGGCGAAACCGCGCCGTTGGTCCAGACCTCCAGAGTAAGCTTGTCGTAGTCGGTCATCTGGCCCAGGCGGGCGGCCTCGACCGCGAAATTGACCTTGCGGACCGGCGAGTGGACGGAATCGATGGGGATATAGCCCAGCGCCAGGTCCTCGTCGAAATTCTTGTCGGCGCTGACGTATCCGCGGCCGGTCTTGAGACGCATCTCGATGGAGAGCTTGCCGCCTTCGCTCACCGTGGCCAGGTGCACGTCGCGGTCCAGCACCTCGACATCGGCGTCGGTCTCGATCTGGCCGCTGCGCACATCGCCCGGCTGGTCCACCGTCAGGCGCACGGTCTTCACGCCTTCGCCCATGATCTTGAAGGGAATCTGCTTGAGGTTGAGGATGATATCCGTGGCGTCTTCCACCACTCCGGGAATGGGGCTGAATTCGTGCTCGACGCCTTCAATGCGTACCGCCGTGATGGCCGCGCCCTCAATGGAGCTGAGTAACACGCGGCGCAGGCTGTTGCCGATAGTGGTGCCAAAGCCGCGCTGGAACGGCTGCGCGGTGAACATGCCATACCGCTCCGTAAGGGAATCGGTATTGGCAACCAGTCGTTTTGGTTTTTGGAAGCCCTTGAACATAATTCGCTGATCCTCTTCAATACGCGGTAAAGAAGCCAGAAGTCAGAAGGAGGAAGTCAGAAGCCTGAAGCCGCGCAGCAATTCTGACTTCCCTCTTCTGACTTCTGGCTTCGTTTTCATTTACTTCGAGTACAACTCGACGATGAGTTGCTCGTTCAATTGGATCTGCACCAACTCGCTACGCTGTGGCAGAGCGGTGATGCGACCCTTCAAACCTTCGCGGTCCACGTCGATCCAGTTGGGCGCCGGGGCATGCGCGGTGGCGTCGCGCGCGGCCAGGATGGTGGGATTCTTCTTGCTGCTTTCGTGCACGGAGACGATGTCGCCCACCTTGACCGTGGCGGACGGAATGTCGCACTTGCGGCCGTTGACATCGATGTGGCCGTGGCGGACCACCTGGCGGGCCTGGGCGCGGCTGGTGCCGAACCCCATACGGTAAATGACGCTGTCGAGGCGCCGTTCCAGGGCCGACATCAGGTTGTCGCCGGTGATGCCTTTGGCGGCGGCGGCTTTTTCGAAGGTGCTGCGGAACTGCCGTTCCAGGACGCCGTACACCCGGCGCGCCTTCTGCTTCTCGCGCAACTGCAGGCCGTAGCCGACAATTTTCTTCGCCCGATCCTTGCCATGCTGCCCGGGGATGAAGTTGCGCTTTTCGATGGCGCACTTCTCGCTGTGGCAGCGCTCGCCTTTGAGATAAAGTTTCATGCCCTCGCGCCGGCACTGCCGGCAGACCGGGCCGATGTATCTTGCCAAGTTTGTCTCCTTACCTTTCCTTCCAGGTGCGGTTTACAGCCAATGGCAGGCCTTCTTCCCGCTTGCTACTAACCGCTCCCTTACGGTCGCGGCTCGGAACGCATCGTACGTACTCGGAACGCGGTGTACGTACCCGCAACGCGGCGCGGGATGCGTCGAACGTACTCCTCACACTCTTCGCTTTTTCGGCGGACGGCAGCCGTTGTGCGGAATCGGCGTGACGTCCTTGATGGCGCGCACTTCAATGCCCGCCGTGGAGAGCGCGCGCACGGCGGATTCGCGGCCCGATCCGGGGCCCGAGACGCGCACCTCGACCACCCGCAATCCGCTTTCTCCCGCCTTGTTGGCAGCCGTCATGGCCGCCTGCTGCGCAGCGAACGGCGTGCCCTTGCGGGACCCCCGGAACCCCAACGAGCCGGCGCTCGACCAGGAAATGGTGTTGCCTTCCTGGTCGGCGATAGTCACGATGGTGTTGTTAAAAGTCGCCTGGATATGCACGATGCCCATGTGGACGACGCGCTTCTCCTTCTTCTTGAAACTCTTCTTCTTGCCGGCTTTGGCCGGTGCTTTCGCCGTTTTTGCGGGTGCTTTCGCTGCTTTCGCCATATGTTACCAGATCGCCCTTTACGTCTTAGCCGCCGACTTCTTCTTGTTGGCAACGGTTCCGCGGCGCGGTCCCTTGCGCGTGCGGGCGTTGGTGTGGGTGCGCTGTCCCCGAACCGGCAGCCCGCGGCGGTGCCGCAACCCGCGGTACGAACCCATCTCGATGTGACGCTTGATGTTCATCGAGATTTCCTTGCGGAGGTCGCCTTCCACGGCGCCCTCTTCTTCCAGAATGGTACGCACCTTGTTGACTTCGTCTTCCGTGAGGTCGCGAACCTTCTTATCGAAACTGATGCCCGCGCGGTAGAGCAGGGACTTGGAACGGGTACGGCCAATGCCGTAGATATAAGTGAGCCCGATCTCAGCCCTTTTCCCGGGCGGCAGATCCACACCGGCTAAACGTGGCATATCTCTTTACCCTTGCCTCTGTTTGTGTTTCGGGTTGACGCAGATGACCCGCACCACGCCCTCGCGGTTGATCACCTTGCATTTGTCGCAAATTTTCTTGACGGACGCTCGCACTTTCATAAGGAACCCTTGGGAACCGCTCCCTTACGGTCGCGGCTCAGACATCTTTCTCGTAATCCTTCCCCGCGTCGGATCGTGCGGACTCAGCTCCACTTCGACCCGGTCGCCCGGAACCAGCCGGACGAAATTCCGTTTCACCGTGCCCACCACGTGGGCCAAAACCTTCTGCCCGGCCGGCAGCGCCACTTCGAACAACGCGCTCGGCCGCTCTTCCACTACAACAGCCTCCACCTTCACGGCCTGGTCAAAACCCACGGCCCATTCCCGGTCACCGCGATGCAGTGCTCGAAATGGGCGCTGTAGGAACCATCCTTCGTGACGGCGGTCCACTTATCCTTCAAAACCACGGCGTCCGCGCGGCCGGCGTTTACCATCGGCTCGACCGCCAGTACTATGCCTTCCTTCAACCGAGGATTCTCGTTCTTGCGGTCCACATAGTTCGGGACCTGCGGCTCCTCGTGGAGCTGCGTGCCGATGCCATGACCCACATACTCCCGCACCACCGAAAACCCGTTGGCCTTCACGTGGTTCTCCACCGTGCTGCAAATGTCGAACAGCCGGTTGCCCAGCCGCACCCGGTCGATGGCCATCTCGAGCGATTCCTCGGTCA
>Ga0265316_10005471_pt1 | contig 12328 bp, 12 predicted proteins | sample 4522metaG_FD_202092 | JGI IMG/M metagenome (GOLD analysis project Ga0265316, IMG submission 202092) | Rhizosphere microbial communities from Carex aquatilis grown in University of Washington, Seatle, WA, United States - 4-5-22 metaG | ecosystem: Host-associated > Plants > Roots > Rhizosphere >... | reverse complement strand
CGAGATCGTCGCCTCGAAAGGGGCATGAGCCGTGGCCAGTATCCTCGTCACGCCGCGCTCTCTTACCAAGGATGGAGACCCGGAGCTCAACCGTCTTCGGGATGCGGGGTATGAGGTTGTCATGTGCACGCCGGGCAAGTCACCCGGTGAGGAAGAGCTGATCGGCCTGCTGCCCGGCTGCATCGGATGGCTTGCCGGGGTGGAGAAGATAACCGACCAGGTGCTGGCCAGGGCCACTGACCTGCGGGCCATCAGCCGCAACGGCACGGGTGTGGATTCGATCGACCTTGCCGCCTGCAAGCGGCGCGGGATCTCCGTCCTGCGCGCCGAAGGCGCGAACGCCCGGGGCGTGGCGGAGCTCACCCTCGCCCTTATGCTCTCCCTCCTTCGCTCCATCCCCTGGGGCGATGCGAAAATGAAAGCAGGGGGCTGGGAGAGAAAGCAGGGGGCGGAGCTGGAAGGCAGGACCCTCGGAGTGATCGGCACCGGCAGGATAGGCAGGCTGGTGATCCGGTTCGCCCTTGCCCTGGACATGAAGGTCGTCGGCTATGACGCGTACCCCGACTCCGGGTACGCTCCCACCGGCTTCAGCTACACCAGCCTGGATGAGGTGCTTGCACGGGCCGACATCGTGACTCTGCACTGCCCGCATTCGCCGGGGGAAAAGCCGCTCATCGACCGGCGGGCGCTCGCCCTGATGAAAAAGGATGCGCGGCTCATCAACACCGCACGGGCAGGGCTGGTGGAAGACGCGGCCGTCCTCGAAGCCCTCAACGGGGGAAAGCTCGGCGGATATGCGGTGGATGCATATGACAAGGAGCCGCCGGACGCCAGCCCGCTCCTTGCGCACGAACGGGTCATCAGCACGGCGCACATCGGGGCCTACACGGCGGAGAGCGTTTCCAAGGCAACTCGCGCGGCGGTGGACAATCTGCTTGCCGCGTTGAAGACGTCGAGATAATCACGGCAAGATCGGGCCTCGCGGCCCTGCGGGAGAGGAAAGGTATGTTGAAGGGATATTGCGGCAAGGTGATGCGGGTGAACCTGAGGACGCGCACGACATCGGTGGAGCCCCTCAAGGAAAACGAGGTCAGGCAGCTCCTGGGCGGCCGCGGAATCGCGGCCAAGTACTACTACGACGAAATCGGCCCCGGCGTGGACGCCCTGTCGGAGGAGAACAAGATCTTCTTCTTCACAGGCCCTCTCACCGGCACGCCCCTGGTGTCCACGACGAAGTTCCAGCTGGCCACCAAGTCACCGGAGACCCGGATGTATCTCTGCTCGAACTGCGGAGGAGACTTCGGTCCGCAGCTCAAGCAGGCCGGCTTCGACGGTCTGATCGTTGAGGGCAAGGCAGCGGAGTTGACCTGGATTTCCATCAAGGACGGCACGGTGGAGTTTCATGACGCGCGGCCCTGGAAGGGATTCACGTCGGTGAGGACGCTCGCCGAGATGCGCGGCGCATTTGCGGAAACCAAGGCAGGCGCCATGGCCATCGGCCCGGCAGGGGAGCGCCTCGTCCGCATCTCCTACATCAACGTGGACGAGCGTGCGTTCGGGCGCGGCGGACCGGGCGCGGTCATGGGCTCGAAGAATCTCAAAGGGGTGATCGTAAAAGGTACGGGGGACATCTCACTGGCAGACCCTGCGAAAGTGGCGGAGATCAGGAAAGCGGCTGTCGCCGACCTGAAAACGTCACGGGCCAATCATACCAGGTTCGGCACGCCGCAGTACATCGAGCCTCTCAATACGCTGGGCTGCATGCCTACCCGCAACTTCCAGACCGGCTTCTTCGAGGAGTGCGACAAGATCGATGCCCATGCCATGGTCGAGCATTACCTGCAGAAAAACTATGCCTGCTACCGGTGCACGGTGGCATGCGGCAAGATGTGCGTGGTGAAGGATGGTCCCTACGCCGGTGCCCATGCCCGCACCGAGTTCGAAACTGTGGGTCTCCTCGGTCCCAACTGCGGCATCTCGGATTTTGCCGCCATCGTGAAGGCCAACCAGCTCTGCGATGAGCTGGGGCTGGACACGATGTCCACGGGCAACGCAGTGGCTCTCACCATGGAACTCTATGAGAAGGGCCTGATCACGAAGACGGACACCATGGGCATCGATGCCCGGTTCGGAAATCCCGACGCCCTGCTGGGCATCATCGAGCTGATCGCGGCGCGCAGCGGCATCGGGGATCTGCTGGCTGAGGGAATGTACGGGGTGAAGCGGGCGCGACCGGAGTGGAAGCGCTTCATCCTCGACGTGAAAGGCATGCCGTTTGCCGCGTACGATCCGCGGGGCTTCACCGGCAACGCTCTCACCAACGGTACCTCCAATCGCGGGGCCTGCCACAACGTGGGGGGATGGACGATCCGCGCGGAGCTTCAGAGCGGCAAGTACGACCGCTACGCACTGGAAGGCAAGGGCGCGCTGGTCAAGGCCGCGCAGGACAGCCGCGCCTACGTGGACAGCATTGGCATGTGCACGGTGGTGCGCGGGGCATTCGGTTTCTCCGAAAGTCCCACGGGAGAAGTGCTGGAGGCGGTGACGGGTTATCCGTTCACTCCGCGGCTCATGGAAATCGCGCAGAGGATCTACAGCATGGAGCGTGTCATCCTCAACCGGGAAGGCATCCGGCGCAAGGACGATCTCATGCCGGAGCGCATCACCAAAGAAGCGCTTCCCAGCGGCCCGACCAAGGGAAGGATCATCACAGGTGCGATGTACGACGTGATGCTGGACGAGTACTACGCCCTTCGCGGCTGGGACTCGGACGGCGTGGTGACCGAGGCAACAAAGGAGAAATGGGGATTGAAGGAGCTGCTGGCATGAATGAGGGAACCGGAGAAGTGACGGTCCGGGTCCGTTATCTCTCCGCGGTGCGTGAGAGGACCGGCACGCGCGTGGACGATCTTCGCCTGCCTGCCGGGAGCACGCTGGCCGCCGTGGCAGGCTGGCTGAAGCTCACCTACGGGATCGCGGTGCCCGACCCCTCGCTCATGAGCACTCTGAACGGCTACGGGTGGAACCAGGTGCCGAAGGGGCTGGCCACCGAGATGCATGACGGCGACGAGGTCGCGCTTTTTCCGCTGCTTTCAGGAGGATGAGAGATGAATGGCGACGAAGTGTTCAGCGCGCTGGCGAAGTACGTGGTGGTGCCCGTGATCGCAATCGATTCTGTGGACGCAGCCCTGCCCCTGGCGGATGCGCTGATCGAGGGCGGGCTGCCTGTGGCGGAGATCACCTTCCGCACGGCGGCTGCCGCGGAGGTGATCGCAAGAATCGCCCGGGACCGGCCCCAGCTCATTCTCGGCGCGGGAACGGTGCTGACGGCGGAGAACCTCCGCAAGGCAAAGGACACCGGTGCGCGTTTCGGCGTGGCGCCGGGGTTGAACCCGGACGTCCTTGCCGAGGCGATGCGGCTCGGGTTTCCCTTTGTGCCGGGCGTCATCACCCCTTCCGAGATCGAGCAGGCACTTGCGTCCGGGGTGAAGCTCGTGAAATACTTTCCCTCGGAAGCCTTTGGCGGCCTGAAAGTCATCAAGGCCCTTTCCGCGCCCTACGCGCATACGGGGATGCGGTTCATGCCGACCGGCGGCGTCACCGCGGCCAATCTCCCCGACTATCTTGCCTCTGATGCCGTAGCGTGCGTGGGGGGAACCTGGATCGCGTCCCGGGAAGCGATCGCGGAGAAAAAATGGGACCAGATCAGAACGAACTGTCGAGCGGCGCTCGAAATCGTGGCCAGGGCCAGGGGGGCTCGGGCATAGAGCCGCGCGGCGGCGCCAAATCCGCCGGGTACGTCGGCGCCCTGTTCGTCGAAGAACGCAAGCAGAAGATTCTCGAGCACATCAGCGCGCATCGCAAGGCAACCGTTGTGGAGCTGTGCGATCTTTTCCGCGTGTCCAGCGCCACGATCAGGAACGACCTTCGAGACCTGGAGGCAACCGGGCTCCTCGTGCGCACCCACGGCGGCGCCATGATCAAGAGCAAGACCGGCCACGAGCCGGACATGGTCGCGCGCGGCGTCCAGAACCTGGCAGCAAAGAGGGCCATCGCGGAGGCGGCGCTGGGCCTCATCGAGGACGGTGACATGATTGTGCTGGACACCGGCTCCACGATTCTGCAGCTCGCCCGGCTCCTGGACCGAAGACGGGACATCACCGTGGTCACGAATGACCTCGCAATCGCCCTGCTGCTGGAGGACCTGGAATCGGTCAAGATCGTCTTCCTCGGCGGCATCGTCCGGAAGCGCTTCCATTGCACGGTCTTCAACGATCTGTCCAGCAGGGACCTCCTGGCCGGCCTCACGGTGGACAAGGCGTTCATGGGCCTGAACAGCTTCTCCCTCGAAAAGGGCGCCAGCACCCCGGACATCGGCCACGCGGAAACCAAGAAGCTCATGATGTCCATTGCGGCCAAGGTGGTGCTGCTCTTCGATGCCACAAAGCTGGGGCGAAACTCCTTTGCACAGTTTGCTTCCCCCGACGACGTAGACACCATCGTCACGGACCGCATCTCCGAATCGGACAGAAAGTCGCTCGAGGACACCGGCATCGAAGTGATCGCAGCCCAAAATCCGCCGAGTACGTCGGCGCAAAATCCGCCGAGTACGTCGGCGCAAAATCCGCCGAGTACGTCGGCGCAAAATCCGCCGAGTACGTCGGCGCCATAGTCCGCGGAATACCGCGGCGCCGTGATGCGAGCATGGGAGCCTCATTCATAACAGCCGAGTTTGACGGGGAAGGCCGTCTCGTTCTTCCCCCGTCTCTCGCTCGTCGAACCGGGGTACGACCCGGCTCACGGGTTCGTATCACCGAGGATGAACGCGGTCTGCAAATTGGGCGGCCCGTCAACAGTCTTCGGCGGCTTTACGTCGAACCGACGAGCGAATGCAATCTCAGATGCCCGGCGTGCGTCCGAGGCGCATGGGACGAGCCGGCAGGCCGCATGGACCGGGGCACATGGGAAAAGCTGCTCTCCGGGACCCGCAATCTCGATCCCCTGCCCTCCCTCTTCCTGGGCGGCTTTGGGGAACCCCTGCTGCACCCCGAGATCATGGAAATGGTCGACGGTGCAAAACGCGCCGGCATGGAGGTGGAGCTCATCACGAATGGCACGCTTCTGGACGGGCGCACTGCAGACAGGATGGTGGCCATCGGGCTCGACCGCCTCTGGATATCACTCGACAGTGCGGCAGATGCGCAATTTGCCGCGATGCGCCAGGGTGGCACGCTGGAGTCCGTTGTCGATAATGTGCAGCACCTGAACACGCTGCGCGGGCGATCGCTTTCTGAAAAGCCGCGGCTCGGGCGCCGCGGCACTCCGCGGATTGGAATCTCGTTCGTAGCCACGCGCGACACAATGTCATCGCTTCCGGGTGTTCTTCGCCTCGGCGTACGCCTGGGAGCGGACAGGTTCAGCGTCAGCAACGTTGCTCCGTACACCCTCGCAATGAATGAACAGGCCCTCTATCGGCGGTCCTTCCATGAGCCCGATATTCCCCCCTCCGAACGGACACCGCTCGTTGAGCTCCCCCGGATGGAGTTGAACAGTGTCACGGAGGCCCCGCTGGCGTATGTCCTGAAAGGTCCGTTCAGTGTGAGCGTTGCCGGACAGCGGCTCGTGCAGGGAAGCTGCACGTGCCCGTTTGTGGAGAAAGGGAGTATGGCGATTCGCTGGGATGGATTTGCAAGCCCGTGTCTGCCGCTCCTTCACGGCCATACGAGCTTCCTCCAGGAAAGAGAGAGAAACATCGGGTCCTGTCTCATCGGTCACGTGAAGGATCGTGATCTGCTTGAGATCTGGGACGACCCGGCGAACGTCGCGCTTCGCGAGCGGCTTCTTGACTTCGATTTTGCGCCCTGCACGACTTGCAACAGCTGCGAGAACGCTGACAGCAACCGTTCGGATTGCTTCGGCAACGTCTTTCCTGCCTGTGGTGGGTGCCTTTGGGCCCAGGGATTCATACGTTGCCCATAGATTCGAAAAATACTCCTTGACAGATAATTTGTTGTAGTATACAATTGTTGCTGATTACATTTATTGTCATGTACATCAAGGAGAGTGAAACATGGTCGAGGCGCAAACGTCGATCAGGGAGCTCAGAAAAAACCTTCGCGTGCTGGAACGGGAAGTGGGAATCTCAATGGCATCAGAGACGGGCTGCTGCGGGGTGACCCTCGCGCAGTGTCACCTGCTGCTCGAGGCAGAGCAGCGGGGCAATACCAGCGTCACTGAGCTTGCATCTCTCCTGGAGCTGGACAAGAGCACGCTGAGCCGCACGGTTGACGGCATGTGCCGGGCAGGGCTCCTCAGTCGTGAGACCGACCCGTCCAGCCGGCGCCAACAGGTCATCAGCCTCACTGAAACAGGAAAGCAAAAGGCCGCTTCGATCAACCGCCTGTGTGACGCAACCTACACGCGCCTTTTCGATTTCATCCCGGCGGAGAAGAGACAGATGGTCGTGGAGTCGGCCGCCGTGCTTGCGGATGCGATGAGACAGATGAGAAAGAATCCCGAGTCCCCCTGCTGTGCCGGGGGAGCAGATTGAAGGAGCGTTCAAATGGAAAAGACACCTGCATCGCGGTACCCCGCGGATTCGGCATCGCGGTACCCCGCGGATTCGGCATCGCGGTACCCCGCGGATTCGGCATCGCGGTACCCCGCGGATTCGGCATCGCGGTACCCCGCGGATTCGGCTGCGTGCGGATGCGGGAAGACGCCTGTGATTTCCCTGCAGGCCGTTCCCCGGCAGCGCCGTGAGTATGTCACCGGCTTCGTGACCACCGGTGAGCGGAAAGTGCCGGTCGTCTCGACGCGCCTTTCCTGGCGTGATGTGCGGGGAGGCTGGAAAGTGCGGTGGGATATCGGCAGGTCCCACTACGCGGTCCTCCCCGGCCTGTACGCGGTGGGAGCGCCGGGAAGCGACTCTCCCGTCCTGGTCACCGCGAACTACAAGCTCACGTTCGACAAGCTTCGCAAGGAGCTCGGAGGCGTCGACGCGTGGATCCTCGTGCTCGACACGAAAGGCGTCAACGTGTGGTGCGCCGCCGGGAAAGGCACATTCGGCACGCGGGAGCTCGAGCAGAGAATAATGGCGGTCAAGCTCCAGGACGTCGTGTCCCACAGGACGCTGGTCCTCCCGCAGCTGGGTGCAACCGGCGTGTCGGCCCACGAGGTAAAACGGGATAGCGGCTGGCAGGTAAAGTATGGCCCGGTGCGCGCCCGCGACATCCGCGCATTCCTGGCCGGCGGGTTGAAGAAAAACAACGAGATGAGAAGGATCCTGTTTCCTCTGACCGAACGCATGGCAATCGCGCCCACCGAGCTTGTCCAGTCATGGCCTCTTCTCCTTGGCATCGCAGCGGCGTCTGCGCTGCTCGGCCTGCCCTTTGATGCAGGCTATGCCGGGAGGCTCCTCAGCGTGTGCCTCCCTCTCCTTGGGGCGGTCGGAGTGGGAACACTTCTCTTCCCCGCGCTCCTCCCGTATGTTCCGTTTCGGGCTTTCTCTCTGAAGGGTGCGCTCCTGGGTGCGCTCTGGGGAATCGCGGTCTCTTTTGTCGTGCGGGCATCCCTCCCCGGGGCCGCTGCCCTCATACTCATGGCGATGCCCATCGCCGCGTTCCTTTCCATGAACTTTACAGGCTCCTCGACATTCACCTCGCAGCCGGGTGCAGCCCTTGAGGTGAAAAGGGGACTTATCCCCATGATTTCTTCGTTGGCGATTGGTCTCGGGTTGACCGTAGTGACCCGGATCCTTCCGCTGTAGGAGGCGCGACGTGCGGATGACGTACTTGAAGAACGGAGAGACTCTCTCCCTGAACAGCGCGCTATGCACGGGATGCAGGGAATGCATCGAGGTATGCCCGCATGCGGTCTTCGACATGCAGGGAGGGAAAGCGATGATCGCGGACCGGCTTTCCTGCATGGAATGCGGGGCGTGCATGAAGAACTGCGCGGCCGGCGCAATCAAAGTGAAAGCCGGCGTTGGATGTGCTGCCGCGGTGATCCAGGGGATGCTCAGAGGGACGGAGCCTGCCTGCTCCTGCGGGAAGGCGGACACCAAGGGTGTCACTACGGAGGCCAAAGGTGCCGCCGTGGGCTCCAAAGCAGGCTGCTGCTAGGATAGGCTGCGGTACTCCGCAGCTCAGAGACGGTACTGGACTATCTCGGCTGCTGCACTCCGCGATCGCGGCGTATCTCGGACACGAACTCCCGCACTTTTTCGCGGATAGCGTCCCGCACTTCGCGCACCTGCGCCATCACTGCTTCGTCGGTGCCCCTGAAAGTCGAAGGATCAGTGAAAGGCCAATGCAGCTTACGCGATATCCCGGGGAAAATGGGACAGCGGTCCGCCGCTTCTTTTGAGCAGACCGTGACGACGTACTGGTACGTACGTCCTGCCTTGTAGAGCTCGAAGACGTCCCGGGTCTTCTTTCCCGAGATGTCAATTCCCTCTTCCTGCAGCGCCCTGATCACGTACGGGTTGAGCATCCCCGGTTCCAGACCGGCGCTTTCCGCGTGGAACAGGTCCGCACCGAACTTGTTGAAATACGCTTCCGCTATCTGGCTTCGAGCGGAGTTGTGCACGCAGAGACACAAAACACTTATCATGCCTGCCCCCGGCGCAAAAATTAGCGCGGGATTGTTAGGATTGAGGGAACTTCAAACGAAGGTTGCGGCCGTGCAACAGCGCCCGAATCCGCGGAGTACCGCGGTCACGAATGCCACCGACTACAGTGGCCGCGGTACTCCGTGACATTTGCGGCGCCACAATCCGCGGAGTACCGCGGTCACGGTACTCCGCGACATTCGCGGCGCCCTAACCGACGGGCGTCAGGGGAAGCGTGAAGGTGATCGTGCTTCCCTTGCCTTCTCCTTCGCTCTCCGCCCAGATCTTGCCCCCGTGCAGCTCTACGATCTGCCGGGCCAGGGAAAGCCCCAGACCCGAACCGCTCGCCTTGGAGGATGAGGCGCGGCCTTTGATCTGGTAGAAGGCCTCGAAGATCCTGTCCAGCTCCCCCGGGGGGATCCCGATGCCCGTGTCGGAGACGCTGACGGCAAGCGCCCCGTTCTGCGTGCTCATCCCCACGTTGATCCTCCCCCCTGCGGGAGTGAACTTCAATGCGTTCGAGAGAAGATTGAAGAGCACCTGCTTGATCCTGCGTTCATCCGCAGTCACCTCCAGGGATGCCAGCTCGTGCGGCACCCGGGTGTCAATGCTGATCTTCTGCCCGGAGGCGTTCTCCTTGAGCAGGACGAGTGTATGGGTGAGCAGCTCGCCCATGCGCACCCTTCCAAGCTCCAGTTCCGTCTTTCCGGATTCGATCTTCGAGATGTCGAGGATGTCGTTGATGAGATCCAGGAGATGCCGGGAGCATTCCAGGACGATGTCGAGCTGCTGTCTCTGCCTGTCGTTCACCGCGCCGAAGTATTCGTAGAGGAGGATCTCCGTGTATCCGATGATGGCCGTGAGGGGCGTCCGCAGCTCGTGGGACATTCCTGCCAGGAGATCGGTCTTTGCCCTGCTGTGCGTGTCCGCGGCCAGCGTGGCCAGCCGGAGCTGGTCCTCGGTCTGCTTGCGCGATGTAATGTCGCGCGCCACGATGGTGACACCGGCAAAATCTCCCCGCACGTCCTTGAGGGGAGACACCTTGGCGTTGAACCACACTTCCTCTCCCGAGGGAGGCAGACAATAGTCGAACTGCTCCACCCGGTCGGTGGCTTGCACGGCGGCGAATGCCGCCTCGAAATTTTCGGCCACCCCCGGAGGAAAAACGTCGCGGAAAGTGGCGCCGATCACCTCGGACAACGCCGCGGCGGTGTCCCCGCGCATTCCCGGTCCCCGGGCGGCCACGAACAGACCCACCTTGTCGGTCACCATGACGGCGTCGTCAATGGAGGCAAGGATTGAGCGAAGCCGCTCCTCGCTCTCCCGCAGCTCCATTTCCGCGCGCTGCTTCTGGCGCTCCAGCTCGTGCTGGCGCAGCGCCTTTTCAATGACCGAGGGAAGCATCTGAAAGAACTTGTCGTAGCTTTCCTTGTTGATATAGTCGGCGGCGCCCAGCTTCATTGCACGGACGGCAACTTCCTCGCTGCCCGCGCCGGTTGCAATGATGACGGGAACTCCCGCTCCGCGGCTCATGAGCGCCTCGAGGATCTGCAGCCCGTTGCCGTCCGGGAGCTGGTAGTCCACAATGACCATGTCATGCATGGCCTCGTCGAAAAGAGCCAGCCCTTCCCGGATCGAGGCGCAGACCTCCACTCCGTAGCCTTCCGCTTCGAGCTTCATCCTGACAAGACGCGAAACCCCCGGGTCGTCTTCAATGTAGAGGATTTTCGCCCCCGCACTCATGCATTGTCCCCTGCAGAAGGGAGTCGAGCCCGGTGCGTTTCCAGCGTCTCGCGTACAATGCGCAGGAGCTCGCGCGGCCGCCAGGGCTTGGGGAGGATGTCAAGGATTTCGCCGTCTTCCTGCGTCTTGCCGTCCAGGCTCCACGTGTAGCCAGTGCAGAGGACGGCGGGGAGACCGGGAACACTCCGGCGCATGCGCGCAAGCGCGGCGCGCCCGCCCATCCGCGGCATCACTTCGTCGATCAAAGCCAGGCGCACGGCATCCTTGTTCACCTCGAAGAGGTCGACCGCCTCCTGGCCGTCACGCGCCACGAGCACTTCGTACCCCTCGCGGGCAAGAATCTTCATGGCCAGCGTGCGCAGGCCCTCGTCATCTTCCGCCAGGAGGATGGTCTGCCCCGGTTCCACCGGCTCCCCCGTCGTGCGGCGCGGGAGGACAGGCATTTCCTTCGAGGGCTGCATCGACCCCTGGTCTCCTGCTGGCGCCTCGTCGCGCACCGGGAAGGAGACGACAAACTTCGCGCCGCCCTCCGGTGGGTTCTCTATCTCAATGGTCCCGCCCAGCCGATGCATGACGCTGTAGGCAATAGAGAGCTCCAACCCGAGGCCTTTGCTGTCTGCTCTCCACGGCAGGAATGGCTCGAACAGCCGCGGGCGAAGGTCCGCCGGCACGGGCGCGCCGGTATCGGCAAAGGTCATGAGGACGCGCCGCTGCCCCGAGGGATCCGGCGCCGTGGCCTGGGTGCCGATCGTGAGCCTGCCCCCGGCGGGCATGACCGACCAGGCGCGCGTGCAGAGTGCCGAGGCCAGGCGGGCGATCTGTTCATCATCGGAAAAAACCGCGGGCAGGTCCGGCGCCAGACTGAGCCTGACCTCCACGCCGTCCGCAGCTTCGGCCCTCACGGACGGAAGAACGCGGGAAATGGACTCGTTGAGCTGAAGCATCCGTGGAGAAATGCGTCCGCGCTGACCGACGGTGAGGAGATCCTCCGCAAGGGATGCGGCCCGTACCGAAGCGGCCCTCACCTCCGCCAGGTGCGCGAGGGTCTGCGGTCCGGCGTCTTCCTCGGCAAGTGCCATTTCCGTGTACCCCTGTACCACCAGCAGGAGGTTGTTGAGTTCGTGCGCCACGCCGGCGGCAAGCCGCCTGACCGCCTCCATGACGTATGCCTCCCCGTAGTCTGGATCCGGGCCCTGTGGAGCACCGGCGTATCTTTCATGCCGCCGGCGCGTGTTCCGCCGAAAAAGGGCGCGCACCCGCTGGGCCAGGCATCTCGGAGCAGCCGCACTCCCGCTCACATGGGCCCCCGGCATCATACTCTCGGCTCCGCGCTCCGCGCAACGCCGGGAAGACGGGCCTTGATCCGGCTCCAGCGCGCCAGCACCTGGCCGCTCAGGGCGGACACGGCAATCTGCCCGCCGTCTGCCTTGCGGCACACGTCGGCAAGAGCGGAAAAGCACGCGATGATCTCCTTGTACGTCTCCCGGTCCAGCGTCACACCGGCACCGTCGCGGGAGCGTGCAGCGGCAGCCGCGGCAGGGGCCGCGCCGGCAGGCACAGGCTCACCCTGGGGGGGTCGCGCCTTCTTCAGTGGATCCAGTTCAGGGGGCAGGTCCAGGGCGATCTCGTACGGCTCGAACACGCGGATGGGCTCGCTGATGTTCTTGACGGTGATGTGGCCGATCTCCCGCGAATGCACCGCGTCCTTCACGCTTTCCTGCACCTGGTCGGAGATGAGAATGGAACCCGGGCGGGCAGAGGATTCGAGGCGCGAGGCGATATTGACCGCATTGCCCAGCACGTCCCCCTGGGCCTTGCGCACCACCTTCCCCGAATGAATCCCGATGCGGATCACGACGCGCGAGTTCTCGTCGCGGTAGCGGTTGAAGCGGAGCAGGGATTTCTGCAGGCGGATGGCGGCCAGCACGGCGTCCAGCGGCCGCTGGAACGTGATCATGTGGCCGTCTCCCATGC
>Ga0265316_10005468_pt1 | contig 12330 bp, 10 predicted proteins | sample 4522metaG_FD_202092 | JGI IMG/M metagenome (GOLD analysis project Ga0265316, IMG submission 202092) | Rhizosphere microbial communities from Carex aquatilis grown in University of Washington, Seatle, WA, United States - 4-5-22 metaG | ecosystem: Host-associated > Plants > Roots > Rhizosphere >... | reverse complement strand
TTATAGCCGTTGCTTTCGTAGCAAGTGGTGACTTTAAACGTTTCGGCGGCGCCGGTGGCCCCGCGCAAATGCACCAAAGACACATCATCGACGGCTTTCAATTGTAATAAAAATACCAAGGAACCATCGGAAATTTCTATTCTTATGTTTTTGATCTCTTCGGAAGCGATCTGTTCTTGTTTATTATGGCCAAGCGCGGAAAATCTGATCTTTCCGCTTTTTATATCGGTCATAATCGCATCGCGCTTAAATTGTGAAAAATCGTCGACTCTGATGCCTTCCACTTTTAATTGTAAGCAGGAGGCGCCGGCCCGGCGGCACGCACACCGCAAAGGATTTCTTTGTCCGCATCCAGGAAAATAAGGAGCAAAAAATGACCTTAAAAAAACTGTTTTATCTATATCGCTTGACTGGCCGTTATCCTCCTCATCCAACCCTTCGGCGATAAAGAGCTCGTCATCATTCGGGTAAATAACGGCCGGGGAAGAAGACGGAGAAAAAACTTTCCCGGCATCAACCGTAACCACGCTTACGGGCCGCGGGGTATCGTTGTTTTTTACCGCCGGTACAAAAGTTATATATCCGGAGCCGGATAAAAAAAATCCGCCGGCAATATAGCGGCGGCACACAAATTTTTTGCTCAAAAGGTCGGTCTCTTTGCGGACAAAATTATATATTCCCTCGCGTTGTGTCTTTATATAAACGGCGTATATTTTGCTAAGTTCCTTTGCTTTTACCGAATTGAGCCTGCCGGTTATTTTTTTATCGATAAAAGTTTGGTATAAAGATTGTCGAAAATGTTCTTTAAACCAAAGCGCGCAGATAAGCGCGTTGTGTATCTGGCGCATAACAACAAATTTTTTGCCGTAGTTTATCTCCCGCTCCAGATATGGTAAAACCACTTCGCGCAAAGCGTTTTGCGATTCTTCTTCAACAACATCTCCTCTGTTGCTGTCATGCCGGTAATCGGACTCCAGCATAACTTTAAGATGTGAAGTTTTTATAAAAATCCCGTCTGCGCCTTGCGCCACTGTCGCCGCATCCGGCACAACGCATACGCGATTGAATGTCTCTACCGGAACATTGCTTGTGCCGATCCGCCGGGCTAACCGCGCGTAGAGCGTCCGCCAATAAGTGCGCCCCGGCTCACATTCGGGGCGCAATAACGACGCCATGGCTTGCTTAAGCCGATAGTCCTGCCCTAATAAATCCCTGCCGAGGCGAGTAGTGCCCGCAAAACCATCGCACATATAGTTCTCGTCGGGAGAAAGATCGACCCAGATATCCTCGTTAGGAATAGTCAGGGCGGCAAAAAAATAGTCGGTAATCCTGGCTGTATCAGAAGGCTGCAAGTTTGTGCTGTCCTGGGGATCAAATAAAAAATTGAATTGAAACGGCGAAAGCGGATTGATGCGCAAGCCTTTTAAGCCGGGTTCCGAATATGCCGCGCTTATAGAAACTGGCTGAGCGTTAGCTCGAAAGCAATTTAAATGATCGCTGCCGAGGATATCAAAAAATAACAAAAAAGCCAGAAACCCGGCAACTACCTTAAAAAATATTTTACCTGGCTTGAGCCGATCGGAAAAAACTTTGTCGCCCATATATTCTTCCAATTTTTAGTTCAATTAGAATATACACGCGCTCTGTGGAGGCCTGATTACGAAAGTGTGATTTTTCCGTGAACTTAAAAGGCTGCTCTATGCGCTTTTTTCGCCGTGGTGCCGGGCAACGCGGGCTAAGACCATAAAGATCACGTCTTCGGCAATATTGGTGGCGTGGTCGCAAATACGCTCTAAGTGCCGGGCGGCCAGCAAAAGCGGCACGGCGCGCGGGGAGGTCGCAGGGTCTTTCATCATATAATCTTCAATTAATTCTTTTTGTATTATATTGCGCAATTCATCGGCCTGAGTGTCGCTGGCAATGACCTGCTGGGCTAAAGCCGGGTCTTTATTGACAAACGCGGTCAGCGTCTCTTTAACCATTTTTTGCGCGATCAGGCTTAACTTGGGAATATCCACCAACGGCTTAAGCAAAGGCTTACCCTCTAGCTCCAAAGCCCGCTGGGCGATATCCACGGCTAGATCGGCGATACGTTCGATGTCGGTCGCGATCTGCATCACCATAGTAATAAACCGCAGGTCAACGGCTACCGGCTGCTGCAACGCCAAAAGGTCTACGCATTTTTCATCGATCGTATTCTCTAACGCATCGACAACCCTGTCGTTCTCGATCACCTTCTCGGCACGTTCGCCGTCAAGCGCTTTTAAAGCTTCTACCGCTTCAAAAATCGCTTCTTCGGCAAGGCTGCCCATGCGCAACAATTCTTTTTTCAAATCTTCCAGTTCCAGTTCAAAATGTCTTTGCATAAATTACTCCGTTTTAATTTTAACCAAATCTTCCGGTCACATAATCTTCGGTACGCTTATCTTTGGGCGCGGTAAATACATCCTGGGTCTTACCGAATTCGATCACCTCTCCTAAAAGAAAAAATGCCGTATGGTCGGAGATGCGCGCCGCCTGCTGCATGCTGTGGGTTACGATCGCGATCGTATATTTTGCCTTAAGCTCCAGGATCAGCTCTTCGATCTTTGCCGTCGAGATCGGGTCAAGGCTGGCACAGGGTTCGTCAAAAAGGATTACCTGCGGCTCAACCGCCAGGCAACGGGCAATACAAAGGCGCTGCTGCTGGCCGCCGGAAAGCCTTAACGCATTATCGTGCAAACGCTCTTTTACTTCACCCCAGAGCGCCGCTTGTTTTAATGACTCTTCGACTTTTTGCTCGATAAAACCCTTATCCTTGATGCCGTTCACCGAAAGGCCGTAGGCGATGTTATCAAAAATACTTTTCGGAAACGGGTTGGGTTTTTGGAAAACCATCCCCACTTTGCGCCGGATCTCGACCGGATCGATATCGGCGGCAAAGATATCCTGCTGGTCCAGCAAGACTTTCCCTTCGAGATGTGTATGCGCCACCAACTCGTTCATACGGTTTAACAACCGGATAAAAGTAGATTTTCCGCAGCCCGACGGCCCGATTACCGCCGTAACTTTATTGGCAAAAATATCCATATCGATCTTTTTAAGCGCCTGGCGGCTGCCGTAAAAAAAATCAACGCGTTCGGCGCGCATTTTTATTTCGTTCTTTATCACCGGTACCTCCTTTGCTTCTCACGGATTACGACCGCCACGATCGACAACGACAGGACTAAAAACAACAAAACCAATGCGCAGCCATAAGCGATCAGAGTCTGCTCTTTAGGGTGCGTGCCTTCGGTCATCAGCGCGTAAATGTGGTAGGGCAAGGCCATCACCTCGGAAAAAGGCGATTTCGGGTATCCCCGCACATAAAACGTGGCGGCGGTAAAAAGGATCGGCGCAGTCTCGCCGGCGACGCGTCCGATTGTCAAGATCACACCGGTAAGAATACCCGGCAAAGCCGCCGGTAAAACTATTTTTTTAATCGTAGACCACCGGCTGGCGCCTAAAGCCAAAGACGCCTCACGCAAGGAGTGGGGCACCGCGGTGATCGCCTCCTGCGATGCCGAGATCATTACCGGCAAAGCTAAAATACCCAGCGTAAGGCTGCCCGAAACTATTGATATCCCAAATTTAAAAAATTTCACAAAAACGGCTAAGCCGAATAAGCCGAAAACAACCGATGGTACTCCGGCTAAATTGTTAATGCTGATACGGATAATATTCACCATAATGCTTTTGGGAGAATATTCGCAAAGATAAATTGCGCAAGCAAGGCCCAAGGGCAAAGCAAAAGCCACCGCCCCGAGGGTAAGATAAAATGTGCCCACAATCGCCGGAGCAATGCCGCCGGCAGTCATGCCATTACGCGGCACTTGGGTTAAAAATTCCCAGCTGATCGCTCTTACCCCGTGAATTCCGATAAAGAATAAGATCACCGCTAAAAAAGAGAGAGTAATTGCAATGCTTAAAAATAAAAGAAAAAAACCAAAATTTTGGAAATATTTATTTTTCATCCGGCTAACCCCAACTTAACACGGAACCGGCGGCTAACGATCTCCGCGATGATATTAAAAACAAAGGTAATCAAAAAAAGGATAAGGGCAACCGCAAAAAGCGCGTGATAGTGCAGGCCGCCGACCGGAGCTTCGCCCATTTCCGCAGCAATTGCCGCCGTCATCGGCCGTACCGGCTCTAAAAATGTGCCGGGAATCACTGCCGCGCCTCCGGCGACCATCAAAACCGTCATGGTTTCTCCCACCGCGCGGCTCATCCCCAAAATTATTGCCGTGGATATACCCGAACCTGCGGCCGGCACAACGACCTGGGTTAAAGTTTGCCAACGGTTGGCGCCCAAGGCAAAAGACGCCTCGCGAAAAGATACCGGAACACAGCCCAATGCATCTTCGGCAATCGAACAAACGACCGGCGCGGCCATAATCCCCAGAACAAGGCTCGCCGTAAGCGCACATAATCCTACCGGTAAATTAAAAATTTTCTGCAGAAACGGCGCAACCAACACGATGCCGAAAAATCCATAAACAATTGAGGGGATCGACGCCAATATCTCGACCAGCGGCTTTAAAAATGTTTTTTGTTTAAACGAGGCGATCTCGTTAATATAGAGCGCACTACCTACCCCCAGCGGGATCGCAACAATCAATGCTCCCACCGTAACCCACAACGATGCCATGAGCAAAGGGAAAATACCAAACTCCGGCGGCGCGTAAGTCGGGTACCAGCTTTTCCCCAACAAAAAATCTTTAAGCGACACGGCTTTAAAGATCGGCAGGGCTTCTTTAAACAAGACTGTAACAATACCCAGCAGGAACAAAAGCGACGAAAAAGCTAGGACGCAAAAAATATTACGGTAAATTTTTTCTTTAGCCTGGCTTTTCATCTTATTGAGGTAAAATTTGGACGCGCCACATTTTAAGCGGGGGTAGCTGATTGCAAAATATGGCGCGCCAAATTTACTTTTTTTACTTTAACGCTACAAAGCCTTCTCCATCGACTATCTTTTGGCCTTCAGGGCTTAAGATAAAATCAATAAACTCTTTTGCTAAGCCCTTTGCCGCGCCATTGGTGTACATGAATAACGGACGGCCGATTGAGTACTTGTTAGTCAAAACCGAATCTTTTGACGCCACCACGCCGTCTATCGGCAAAGCTTTTACCGAAGAGGTAACGTAACCTAACCCTACGTAACCGATTGCGCCGTTAGTCTTTTCGACTACCGAAGCGACCGCCTGGTTGGAAGCCTGCATCAGGGCATCGGCACGCACTTTTTCTTTATTTAAAGCTAACTCGCCGAAAGCCTCAAAAGTACCGCTGGAAGTATCGCGTGAAACCACAACGATTTTTTCATCGCTGCCGCCGACCTGGTTCCAGTTGGAAATTTTACCGGTGAAAATATCCTTTAACTGTTTTTTGCTTAACGCGCTTACGGGGTTCGCCGGGTTAACGATCACGGCGATACCGTCCATGGCGATCACGTAAGCCTTGGGGTCAACACCATTGGTTACTGCCTTATCAAGCTCAGTATCCTTGATCGCCCGTGAGGAATCGGCGATATTGCACGACTTATCCAAAAGAGAAGCGATCCCGACACCCGAACCGCCGCCGCGCACGGAAATATCGGCGCTGGGGTTTTTCCCCATAAACACTTCTGCTGCTTTCTGGGCGATCGGCAATACCGTAGTCGAACCTTCGACTACGATCTTTTCGGCGCGCGCACTTACCGCGCACAACGCCAAGGCGCTTAATACAAAAAATATTTTTTTAAACATTAGTTTACTCCTTATTAGAACTTAACATTCCAATCGACCTGCACCACCGATGCGGGCTTGCTTTGTGTTACGCCAAAATTGCCTTTGAGCTGATAGGCATAGTAGTAGCAAAGCGTAAGCCAGGTATTTTTACCCAAACCATAATTAAACGCACTCTGGTAAGCACGAAGGCCGGTTTTACCGCCATAGCGATCGGCATTAGGCAAGGTATCTAAAGTCGCGTCTTTGCCCAACATGGCGTAGTTTAAATTTAGCTGCCAATCTGCCCACTTTTCGATCTTTTCATAACCGAACCGGTTACCGAGAATAAAACCGGTATTGCGGTTTTTCACTAAGCTGTTAAGATTATCCACAAATTCGCCGTAAAAAGCAAAGTAGGGGATGTCTAAGTGGATCGGCTTAAATAGGTCGTTAAACGCAACCTCAACCATCGGCGCCAAATCGCTAAAGTCATGTGTCAAGTTGCCGCCCACGTTGGTATTAGTGCCCGTAGTACCGGGCAATTTTTTACCTTTGGCGTTAAGCGTTTCGTAATACTCCAAAGCCCCTTTCACGGTAACCTTTTCACCAAAACTCTGCTTTACGCCGGCTTGAGTCACAAGCATCGTCGGGTCTGCGCCCATGGTGGCGCTTTCGTCTACGATCAATGCGCCTAAGGTGGCAAAAATCTGAGTGTTGGCCGTCAAATTTTTCTCTAACTTTACTAATCCGCCTTCGGGCCGAATGTTAGTATCCCAGATCAAATCGCTCGGCTCCCATAAGGGGTTTTTCATGCGGCCGGCAATAACCGAAGCCCATGATATCGGCGTATATTGGACATATGCGTAATCTAAATCAATGGCTTTCTTGGCAAAACCGCCGCCTAAAGTCTGGTTGCCCGAACGCGCCGCATCTTTACTGGTTGTATCCGTGCTGCCGGTAGCCAGGCCCACACCTACGGTGATCTTGTCGTTGACCTTAGCATCGATCCCGACACGCGCGCGGATGCGGCCGCGGCTCTCGTCGTTGGTCTGTGTACTTTTCGGAGTCAATTTTTTGGCGTGGTCATACTGATAGCGTAAACGAAAATCTCCGGAAAGCTTAATATTCTGAATCCACTGCGGTAAGGCTTCATTTTTACCCTGAGCGATTTGCTTTTTAATGTCTTCCTTCGTTTCGGTAGCAATCGTCTGCGCTTCGCCGGCGCTTAAAACGCCCTTTTCTACCAGCTTTTGCAAAAGGAGATCGATCTCTCCTGCCCGGGCAGCGAAACTCCCCGAAACTAAAAACATCCCTGCGGCCAGCAAAATCCACAACCTTTTCATGACATACCCTCCTTTAATTAATTATCGTTAAACTCTTTACGGATCTTCCGTAAACTGATTTCGATCTCTTTCAGCGAACTATCGAAATGTCCGGTATCGACGACTTCATCGTTTTCGATTACGTTTAGGATCCGCGAAAACCGGTTCATCTGCGACTTGATCGAACTTGCCATAAACTCTTTCCTGATCCCCGAAACTTCTTTCACTGACATTTCACACCTCCTCATTTCTTCTTTTCGTTCTTTTCGTTTTACCCTTTTATCTGCCTAGAGTATAACCCGGCAATGTGACAGGAAAATAGACGTAATGTGAACTTGGGGTGAACTAAATATGCCGAGAAAACGAAGGGGTTATTTCAGAAATCGGGTGATTCCGGGCAGTTCGGAAATAAGATCGTTTAAGCGTTGTACATCCTGGCGCATTTTTTCAATCAAAGCCTCGCGTTTTTGGGGATCATCCATATTCTCGGGTTTAAGCAGCTCCTGGGCGCTGCGCGATACTGCTGCCAGGGGTTCGGGCAATTCATACGAAAAGGTGGTAAGAATAAGATTTTTCAGGCGTTCGTTCTCGATCTTCGATTCGGCGTCAAGCGCCGCGGCGGCAAGCTGAGCGCCCTCGACCGCCAAAGCCGCTTGGCTTACAAACATCTGCAATATCCGGAATTGTTCGGGATCAACGAATTGCTTCTCATCCTGAGCGAATATGCCGATTACGCCCACGGTTTTTTCCGCCCCGACAAAAGGCAGATAAAGCCCAATTGAACCGGGTAAGGTATCGGTCCCCTTGCCCGCACTTTTCGCGTGTTCAAATGCCCACTGAGCCACAGCAAATTCTTTCTGATCAAAAACTGTACCCTGCGCCTCGCCGAAACGTACGGCAAGCTTATTATCCGCCCCAAGGGTAAGGATCAGCGCCCGGCAGCGAAAAATATCCTCCACATGCCGCAAAACAATTTTAAAAAGTTCATCGGGATAAGAACTTTTTACCAGGTCACTGCTTAAAGCATATAAAGCGCTGGTTTTGTCTTCATGCGCCGCCATCGCGGCGGTTTGCCAGCGTAACCGCCCGGTCAAATGAGCGATCGTAAACCCGACCGCCAAGACCACGATAAACGCTAAAAGATATTGCGCATCTTCCACGGCAAAAGAAAAATATGGCGGCACAAAAAAATAGTCGAAGAATAAAACGCTTAAGATCGAGGCAACGATCGACATCCGGCGGCCATAGCTATAAGCCACCCATGTCACCCCCAGAAGATAAAACATCAGCAAATTTACCGGCGCCAAATACGGCGATAAAAGGTAGCAGATCAGAGTAGAAAGAGTGACCACCACAAAAGTCCAACCCAAGTTGGGCCAGGAAATCGGCGGCAAGGGCGCCGGTTTAATCTTCGTCCCTTGAGTTGCAGCCTCGCCGCTTAACAGGTATAAATCGATTTCGCCGCACTTACGCGCCAGCTTATCGATCAACGAACCGCTTAAAAGTTCACTTAAGCGGGGTTTGCCCGGCTTACCTACAATGATCTTAGTCACATTTTTTGAACGCGCGTAAGCGATCAGGGTATCGGCCACATCCTGCCCGGATAAAGTAGCGGTCTGCGCACCCAGCTTTTCGGCCGCGGTTAACATCTCGGATAAGCGGTTTTTATCTTCCGAGCGTAATTGCGCCGGAGTTTCTACGTAAACCACCAACCACTCTACCCCTAGCTCCGAAGCAATGCGCTTACCCGCCCGTATCAGGCTGATCGCGCTGGGGCTGGGGCTGACACAGATCAAAAACCGGTCCCGTGTCTGCCACACTTTGGTGATCGAATGGGTTTTTTTATACGACAATAGTTTTTCGTCGACATTATGCGCGGTATAACGCAAGGCAAGCTGGCGCAAGGCCATTAGATTGCCCGGCTGGAAAAAATTTGCCGCGGCGCGTTCGGCTTGTTCGCCCAGATAAACTTTGCCTTCTTTCAAACGCTTGAGCAAGTCTTCGGTGGGCAGATCGACCAATTCAATCTCGTCGGCCTTTTCAATTACCGTATCCGGCACGGCCTCGTGCACGGTAATACCGGTGATCTGGGCCACAATGTCGGTAGCGGTTTCACAATGCTGAACATTCAAAGTAGTGTAAACATCGATTCCTTTGTCCAGCAATTCGTCGACATCCTGCCAGCGTTTGGCGTGACGTGAACCGGGAGCATTGGTGTGCGCCAATTCATCGACGATGACCAAGCGGGGGCTTCTTTTCATCGCGGCGTCAATATCAAATTCTTTAAGTTCGACATTTTTATATTCGATGGTTTTATTCGGCAGGATCTCCAAGCCTTCGAGCAGGGCCGCGGTCTCCGGGCGCTTATGCATTTCTACATAGCCGATCACGATATCCACGCCCTCTTTTTTTCGCGCGCGCGCGGCTTCGAGCATGGTATAGGTTTTACCCACTCCGGCGGCGGCGCCGAAAAATATCTTCAGCTTGCCGCGCTTACTCTCCTCGGCGTTAAGCTGAGCCAAAAGTTCATCGGGATTAGGGCGTTGCTCCATAATAGAATTCTATCACAAAGCCGGGTTACTTTTTTGCGTAATTATCTAAATCCAGATTAAACGTAAGAACGTTGACCACCGGCTCGCCGATTGCACCAAAAAAACGCCCCTGGGTATTCTTGTTGACCAACACAACGACTTGTTCTTCGGAAAGGTTACGCAGACGCGCTATGCGTTTAACTTGGTACAAAGCACCGGCAAGGCTTATGTGCGGATCAAGGCCGCTGGCCGAAGAAGTAACCAAATCTACCGGAATAGGGTTTGCATTATCCGGGTCAACGGCCTTTAATGCTTTAATACGGCCGTTTACCTCATCGAGAAGAGCCGGGTTAGATGGGCCGATATTAGAACCCGAAGAGCTTGACGCATTATATTGTGGTGAAGCCGCCGAAATACGCCCCCATAAATATTTCGGATCGTCAAAAGCCTGGCCTACAAGCGATGAGCCGACCACTTTCCCATTCCTATGTATCAAGCTGCCGTTGGCCTGGCTGGGCAACAACACTTGCGCAATCACCGTAATAAAAAGCGGGTAGATAACGCCTGTAATGATCGTCAGAACCAGAAAAGAAAATATAGCCGGTTTAATATATTCTTTAAACATTTTTTCTCCCTGCCTGCCGGTAGGCAAGCTATTTAACCAATTGCAAAGCCACCAAAATCATATCGATTAATTTAATTCCGATAAACGGAGCGATAATTCCTCCGGCACCGTAAATCAAAAGATTATCCCGCAAAAGCAGGCTAGCCTTAGTCGCCCGGTACGGAACTCCGCGCAATGCCAAGGGGATCAACAATATGATGATAACCGCGTTAAAAATAACCGCCGACAGAACCGCGCTTTCCGGTGTCGCCAAATGCATAATGTTCAACGCCCCTAACGCCGGATAAGTGCCGACAAAGGCCGCGGGAATGATCGCAAAATATTTCGAAACATCATTAGCAATGCTGAATGTCGTTAATGAGCCGCGGGTTATTAGAAGCTGTTTTCCGATCTCTACGATCTCAATTAATTTTGTCGGGTTGGAATCAAGATCAATAAGATTTCCCGCTTCTTTCGCCGCCTGGGTTCCCGTATTCATCGCGACCGCAACATCGGCCTGCGCCAGGGCCGGAGCATCATTGGTGCCGTCGCCGGTCATGGCCACCAACCGGCCGCCGGACTGCATTTCGCGAATTAATTTAAGTTTAGTCTCCGGAGTAGCCTGGGCTAAAAAATCATCCATCCCTGCCTCGGCCGATATCGCCGCGGCAGTTAACGGATTGTCCCCGGTGATCATAATGGTTTTGATCCCCATCCGGCGCAACTCAGCAAAACGCTCTTTAATGCCTCCCTTTACTATATCTTTCAGTTGGATAACGCCTAAAACATTTTTACGTTCTGCCACCACCAGCGGCGTGCCGCCATCTTTGGCAATAGATTGAATACTTAATTTCAGATCTTCGGGAAAATTCCCCCCAAGCTTTTTCACGTACTCCTCGATCGCATCGGCCGACCCTTTTCTGATCTCTCTGCCATCGCCTAGATCCACACCGCTCATGCGCGTCTGGGCGGTAAAGGGAATAAATTTTGCTTCGAGTTCATGCACCTGGCGCTCCCGAATGCCGTATTTCTCTTTTGCCAAAACAACAATGCTCCGGCCTTCAGGCGTCTCATCCGAAAGCGAAGAAAGCTGTGCCGCATCGGCTAATAACTCGATCGTCACATATTGCGCCGGAATAAGGGCTACGGCTTGCCGGTTGCCTAAGGTTATTGTTCCTGTTTTATCCAAAAGCAGGACATCAACGTCTCCTGCGGCCTCAACCGCACGGCCGGAAGTGGCGATCACGTTGGCCTGGATCATCCGATCCATGCCCGCGATACCGATCGCCGGAAGCAAGCCGCCAATCGTCGTAGGAATAAGACATACCAACAAGGCCGCCAAAACAGTCACCGTGATCGGAACGCCGTGGCCGGCCGAAACTACACTGTAAATAGAGAATGGCAAAAGAGTTACCGTCGCCAAAAGAAAAATAATCGTAAAGACCGCCAATAAAATACTTAAGGCGATTTCATTGGGGGTCTTTTGCCGTTTGGCCCCTTCGATCATGGCGATCATCCGGTCTAAAAATGTTTCGCCCGGATTTGAGCTGATCCGCACCACCAGCCAATCGGAAAGCACTCTTGTACCGCCGGTAACCGCACTGCGGTCGCCGCCGCTTTCACGGATCACCGGCGCGCTCTCGCCGGTAATCGCACTCTCGTCTACCGATGCCACGCCTTCGATGATCTCGCCATCCATAGGGATAAAATCGCCGGTCTCGATCAAAACAACATCTCCCTTACGCAAAGTAGTCGCCGAAACCGTATTATAAGCTGAACCATATTTTGGTTTAGAAAGCTTTTTCGCGGGGGTATCTTTGCGGGCTTTTTTAAGGCTCGCGGCCTGAGCTTTGCCCCTACCTTCAGCCATGGCTTCGGAAAAATTGGCAAAAATCAGCGTAAACCATAACCACAAAGTTATCGCCAAAATAAAGCTTGGGGGCGCCTCGCCATGACCTAAGGCCGCTTGAAAATATAATCCCGTGGTCAATACGCTGACAACCAAAACAACGAACATTACGGGATTTTTAATCTGATGCCGGGGGTCTAATTTTTTTAACGCCTCAATCATCGCCGGGCCGACGATTGATGGATCAAATAACGATCTCGTTTTGTGTGATTTATTCATAACTACCTCTTTTAACTAT
>Ga0265316_10005467_pt1 | contig 12331 bp, 12 predicted proteins | sample 4522metaG_FD_202092 | JGI IMG/M metagenome (GOLD analysis project Ga0265316, IMG submission 202092) | Rhizosphere microbial communities from Carex aquatilis grown in University of Washington, Seatle, WA, United States - 4-5-22 metaG | ecosystem: Host-associated > Plants > Roots > Rhizosphere >... | reverse complement strand
CATGCTGAGCTTGTCGAAGTATGGCCTATAATAAAAATTCCTTAATTAAATGACATTGATTTAAAATTATAAATTGATTTAATTTGATCGAACTTTTTACCTGTACCGGGTTAATTGCATATTTTGAATCCTGAAAACTTTTAAGCCCTGGGATGAAACCTTATTATGGCATCCCTAAGGTACTCCCGGTCAAGATGTGTATAAATTTCTGTAGTTAAAATACTTTCATGCCCAAGCATTTCCTGAACTGCCCTCAAATCTGCACCTCCTTCTACCAAATGGGAAGCAAATGAATGCCGGAAAGTATGCGGACTGATTTTCTTTTTTAATCCATTCCTTTTTGCTAATTGTTTTATAATCGTAAAAATCATAACTCTGCTGAGCTTATGACCTCTGTTGTTTAAAAAAACGATGTTCTCGCTTTCTTTGGTAATTTTATGCAACAGGCTATTTCGATCCGGCATATAATTTTTTATTTCCTGCATTGCTTTTCCGCTGATAGGAACCAGGCGTTCCTTGTCTCCTTTGCCAATCACTTTAATAAACCCAAGATCAAAATACAAGCTCGACAATTTGAGTTCAACAAGTTCTGAAACCCTTAAACCACAACTGTATAGAGTTTCAAGTATGGCTTTGTTTCTCCTTCCTTCAGGTTTGCTTAAATCAATTATGGAAAGCAATCCATCTATTTCCTGAACTGTAAGAACAGTTGGTAATTTGCGTCCAATTCTGGGAGATTCTATTAATGTCGTAGGATCCAATTCTATTAAATCTTCTAACAATAAATATTTGTAGAATGTACGGATCCCCGATAAAATGCGGGATTGGCTGCGTGCGCTCATACCCAGCTCATTCACCCAAATTAAAAAATCCTGCAAGTCTGTATGATTTATTTTTTCCGGAGCAATTGATTTATGCCTTGCCTCGATGAAATGCTTCAGTTTAAATATATCATTTTCGTAGGCTTCTACAGAATTTACCGAAAGAGATCTTTCAATTTTCAGATATTTCTTAAAATCGGAAATTGATTCGTCCCATTTCATTGAATACAATTTTTATAAAATTGACGTAAATTTATATAATTATTCTGAGCGTATTTTTTGTTAATAAATAAATAAAACTGAAATGTCAAAAGTATTTAGAGAAGATGCTCTCAACTATCATTCTGAGGGCCGTCCAGGAAAACTTGAAGTTATTCCGACAAAACCACATACAACACAACGCGATCTGTCATTGGCCTATTCACCAGGTGTTGCTATTCCATGTCTTGAAATCAACAAAAATTTCGATGACATTTATAAGTACACGGCCAAAGGTAATCTGGTAGCCGTAATTTCAAATGGTACAGCGGTTCTTGGTTTGGGCGATATAGGCGCAGGTGCTGGGAAACCTGTTATGGAAGGCAAAGGTTTACTTTTTAAAATATTCGCCGATATTGATGTTTTTGATATAGAAATCGAAACTAAAGACATTGAAAAATTTGTAGAAACAGTAAAACAAATTGCCATAACTTTCGGAGGTATCAATTTAGAAGATATCAAAGCACCTGAATGTTTTGAAATAGAAGAGAGATTAAAAAAAGAATTGCAAATTCCTTTAATGCATGACGATCAGCATGGCACAGCAATTATATCATCGGCAGGAATAATAAATGCACTTGAGATTGCTGGTAAAAAATTAGCTAAAGCAAAAATTGTTGTGAATGGGGCAGGAGCTTCAGCAATAGCTTGCACAAAACTTATTGTTTCTTTGGGCGCCAACAAAGAAAACATTGTCATGCTGGATACAAAAGGTGTTCTCAGGACAGACAGAACTGATTTGAATAAATACAAGATTGAATTTGCAACCGGTTTAAATCTTCACACATTATCCGATGCTATGAAGGGCGCTGATGTCTTTTTAGGCTTGTCTAAAGCTGGAGTCGTTAGTCAGGAAATGGTTAAATCCATGGCTAAAAATCCTATTGTTTTTGCAATGGCAAATCCTGATCCTGAAATTTCATACGATGATGCAATGTCTTCCCGCGATGATTTAATTATGGCAACGGGCAGATCTGATTTTCCTAACCAGGTAAATAATGTACTGGGCTTTCCATTTATTTTCAGGGGAGCGTTGGACGTTCGCGCTACCTGCATAAACGAAGAAATGAAAATAGCAGCCGTGCACGCTCTTGCAGGTCTTGCTAAACAAGATGTTCCTGAAATGGTAAGTAAAGCATATAATGTTAAAAACTTAATTTTTGGAAAAGATTATATTCTTCCCAAACCTCTTGATCCCAGGCTTATAACTACTGTTGCACCGGCTGTTGCCAAAGCAGCAATGGATACCGGAGTGGCTCGCAAGCCAATTACCAATTGGGACCAATACAAAAATGAATTGAGCAGAAGACTGGGTTTGGACAATCAGTTTTTCCAAAATATTTCTGTTAAGGCTAAACAAAAAACAAAGAAGGTTGTGTTTCCGGAAGGGAACAATTTGAAAATTTTAAAAGCTGCAAATGAATTGTTCCATGATGGAATAGCTATTCCTGTTTTATTAGGAAATGTTGATGAAATTAAGCATGCAATTAGCGAAAATCATTTTGATTTGATGAATACGGCAATAATAGATCCCCACTCATCCGAAGAGGAAGGTATGCGTAAAACATTTGCTGAACTGATCTGGGAAAAAAGAAGACGTAAAGGTGTAACCAGGGAAGAAGCTTATGAAATGACATTAAATCGAAATTATTATGGAATAATGATGGTAGAACATGGTTTGGCAGATACCATGATTTCTGGTGTAACAAGTCACTATGGTGACGTTATGAGTCCGGCATTAAAATTAATAGGGCCAAAGCAGAATTTAAATCACATTTCAAGCATGTATATAGTTATGACAAAAAAAGGACCGCTCTTTTTTGCCGATACAACAGTAAATCTTGAACCTGATGTGCAAACTCTGATTGATACTACGCTTCTTACTGCCGAGGAAGTTAGAAAATTAAATATTGAACCGGTAATAGCAATGGTATCTTATTCGAATTTTGGTTCTGTCAAATCATCAGAGCATACCAAAACATTAGACAAAGTAAGACAATCCATAAGTTTTCTGCATAAGAATTATCCGGATTTAATTGTAGATGGCGAGATACAGATGAATTTTGCACTCAATAAAAGTTTACGTAGCCAGAAATTTCCATTTACCCGTTTGGAAAATCGAGATGTGAATACCATAATATTTCCAAATCTAACTGCCGGTAACATAGCTTATAAATTGATGTATGAAATCGGTGGTGCTGAAACTATCGGACCTATATTAATGGGTATGAAAAAACCTATTCATGTTGTACCTACTGAATGTTCTGTGAGAGAAATAGTATTAATGACCACAATAGCTGTTGTTGATGCTGAATAATTGGTATGATTTATGACTTTTTTATGGGGCAGTACTACATATTAATAAAAAATTGTCAGTAAATGCCCTGATTCCAATAGTTACAGTCAAATATCCTGTTGGTCAATAAATCTTTAATTAATATCGATGTATTTTGAGTATTTTTATATCTTTAATCCGTTAAAATCAAAATAATCAGGAATACAATTTTAGGAAAAGTAGCTTGATTATTAAATATTTGTATCTTAAATTATAAATTTGTTGAAATTTAATTTATATGTCTGATAATATAAAGAATATTCTTATTGTTGATGATTCTAACGTTGCCAGGCTTCATATGACCTCAATTCTCAGCAGTCAAGGATATAATACCAGGCAAGCAGAAAATGGAGTTGTTGCATTAAAGAGAATATCGGAAGAAAAACCTGATTTGATGATGCTTGATTTATTAATGCCTGAAATGGATGGTATCGTGCTTTTAAAAAAACTAAATGCTTTAAAATTATCAATTCCTACCATAGTTATTTCTGCTGATATTCAAGATGACGTAAGAAATGAGTGTTTTGAACTTGGTGTAGTTGCATTTCTTAACAAACCATTTAAAGTTCAGGAGCTCATAGATACAGTTGTTAAAATCGAAAAATAACCTTGTTCATGTATTTATCTGAAAATCAACTCGACTACCTTAAAGAAATTATTAATATTGGTGTTGGAAGGAGCGCAAATGTTCTTAATAAAGTAGTTAAGAACAGGGTAACACTTCAAGTTCCTATTGTCCAGATTATAAAAGTAGGCGAAATTAATAAGCGAATTGGTTATGCTAATGAAAATACTTTGTCTATTGTATCAATGAATTTTCAAGGCGAATTAAAGGGAAAAGCAGAATTAATCTTTCCTTCCACCTCTGCTGTTAAAATAGTTGACTTATTAACTGATAAAGCATATCCAAATCTGGAAATGGATGATCTCAGATCCAGTTCTCTCAATGAAGTAGGCAATATTGTTTTAAGTGCACTTATTGGTTCAATAGGTAATATTCTAAAAATAAGATTCAAATATTCGATCCCAAAATATAAAGAAGTTCAAAATTCCGAAATTGTCAATAACTATGAATCAGAATTGGATTATGTAATTTTCGCTGAGACACATTTTTATATCAAAGACAATAATATTGATGGAAGTTTTATACTGTTTTTTGTTGTAAAATCTTTTGAACATTTTATTGACCTCCTAAATCAATCGCTTAATAATCCTTATGTATGAACCTGGATAGCTGGACAGGAATTTTACTGGACAACATATCTGTAGGCATTTGTATCATTGACAAAGACTACAAAGTGCTATTCTGGAACGAATACATGGAAGCTTATACAGGTTATAGCAAAGATGAAGTACAGAATAATTATTTGTTTCATTTTTTTCCGGCTTTTAAAGACAAAATTTATCGTGAAAGAATAGATAATATATTTAATGGATGGCCGCCAGTCATTCTATCCTCCCGTCTACACAACGCGTTTTTTAAATCACGCACATCCAAAGGGAATATCCGGTTTCAGGAAATTACAGTTACTCCCCAGGCAAATGCTGATGGCGAGGTTCAACATGCAGTATTTACGATTACAGATGTTAGTGATTTGAGTACCAGGCTCGACGAGCAAAAAAGTCTCTATAATAAAGCACAGGATGAAATACGGATAAGAACAGAAATGCAAGCAAAATTAACAGTTTCTGAAAAAAGACTACGGGAACTAAATTCTACAAAAGATAAGTTTTTTTCAATCATTGCACACGACCTGATGTCTCCATTCAATTCAATTCTTGGCCTTTGTGAAATTTTGTCTCAAAATATTAATGACAAAGATTATCAAAATATTGATGAATATGGTCAGGCAATTATATCATCCTCTAGAAAAGCATTTGCTCTTCTGGTAAATTTATTGGAATGGTCGCGTCTGCAAACCGGCAGGATAAGCTTTAATCCGGTGCCAATAAGTTTTAAGACAATCATTAACGATAATATTGAATTGTTCAAAAATTCAGCCCTTCAAAAAGAGGTTTTAATTGAAACAGATATTAAACCTGATTTGAATATTTATGCTGATTATAATATGATAAATACTGTTGTGCGAAACCTCTTGTCAAATGCCATAAAATATACTTCCAAAGCTGGAAACATTAGAATAAGTGTATTGCAGAATACAGAAGAAACAGAATTTTCTATAAAGGATTCCGGTGTTGGTATCAGAGAAGATGATATTGATAAAATTTTCAGACTTGATGTTCAATTTACTACTCCGGGAACGGCAAATGAAAGCGGATCAGGACTTGGACTTATGCTTTGCAGAGAATTTATAGAAAAACATAATGGTAAAATTTGGGTTGAAAGTAAATTGAACAAAGGCACAACATTTAAATTTGTAATACCCAATTTAGTTCTCAAAAAAAATAGTTAGAATTCTGCCAGGCATTGTATAGTATATAGTATAAAGGATATATAATGTATATAGAATTTTCTTATTTCTTTTTTTTAATGTAATCTAAAGATACCGGTACTGATTGACAGACAGTTAAAAAGCATTAAATCAGATACAAAATGCTTAATAAATTATTGATTAATAAAAGAATAATACATAACTTGCATAACACTTAAATTCTTCCTAATTTGTAATTTAAAACCAATAACTTATGAAAGCAATTAGATGGATCGCATGGATTTCGGCTGCTATTGCAGTTGTTCTAATTATTGTAGCAGGTGTTTCATTGTTAACTTGCAAACTAATTCCAGGAATTGAGCACGGAGTTAATTACTTCCACATAGCAAACAGCTTCCTTTTACTTGCAATAGCTCTTTTTATTGCAACAAAGCATTGCTGCAAATGTTGTTCTGATGAAAAACATGAGAACAAAGTAGGCCAATAATCAGGATTCTAAAAAAATAAATGCTGAGACGCGAAGTCGCTAAGAAAAATATTTAATTATTTGTTATTAGCGTCTTTCCGTCTTTGCTTTTAAGTGCATTTACTTTTTAACTGCCATAGCACTTAAATATTTTTTTTGCATTTCAATTACTGCTTTCTTGAAATCAGGGAAATTATCCCAAAGCTCTTTTTTACAACCCGGTAACTCGTTACACTCAATACAACATTCATGGTTTTTTGAAATTGCACAGTTACGAACAGTGCAATGATCTACTGCAATTCCTATAGGTTTATCTTTTATTTTGCAACCCCAGCAAAATACTTTATCTGGGTCAAATTCAATTCCAAACTTTTCCTTAATTTTCCAAATCTTATAAGCTTCTTTTTTCTTTTCAATATTATTTTCAACTGTAGCTCTTAAAAACTTACAATCCTCGGGGCAGATATAACCACAATAATTTAATTTTTCAGGATCGGGCTTATCTATTGCTGGAGCAAATAAATTATTCATTCCATTCAGTTTATGGCTATTTAAAAGTGCACAACTTATTATTCCGGCCTGAAATGTTTTTTTTAAGAAATCACGACGTTTAAGTTCTGTTTTCATTTTTAGATTTACATTTTGAATTTGATTTCTATAAGCAAAGTTTAATGGCATAAATAATCTAATTCACGAAGAATTTCTTCGGAAATTAAACTTAATAAAAAGACAACTTACTTGAGTTGAACCCTTATTTGGTAAGAGATTATTTTATAGAGCAGAAAAATCAAACGTGGATTTACATTTGTACCAGGTTAATAGTTTTCATCATAAACTTCAAAAAAAGCTTTAGGATGCAAGCATGCAGGACACGTTTCCAGTGCTTTCTCACCTTCATGGACATAACCGCAATTTCTGCATACCCATTTTACTTTGGTTTTCTTTTCGAATACTGTTCCATCTTCAATATTCTTCAACAATTTAAGGTACCTTTTCTCATGTTCGGCTTCAACCTTGGCTATCATCTTAAAAGCTGCAGATATTTCAGGAAATCCTTCTTCTTTTGCAATTTCACCAAACTGAGGATAAAGTTTTGTCCACTCTTCATTTTCGCCTGCTGCTGCTGCTTTTAGATTTTCAATAGTTGTGCCTATTTTTCCAGCAGGATAAGCAGCAGTAATTTCAACTTCGCCACCTTGAAGAAATTTGAAAAATCTCTTTGCATGTTGTTTTTCCTGGTCCGCAGTCTTTTGAAAGATTGATGCAATTTGCTGATATCCTTCGTTCTGAGCAACTTTAACAAAAAATTCATAACGATTTCTTGCCTGCGATTCTCCTGCAAAAGCTTTCAGAAGGTTTTGCTCTGTTTTGGTTCCTTTTAGAGTCTTGTCCATAGAATTAATTTTTATTTATTTTTAATAAATTCAGATTTTGGAGTGCTGCAAACCGGACAAATCCAATTCTCAGGTAAATCTTCAAAGCTTGTCCCAGGAGGTATTCCGGAAGAAGGGTCACCAATTTCAGGATCATAAACATAACCGCACACCGGACAGCGGTATGTTTCTGAAATTGAAGAAACAATTTTTTTCTTTAATTTTTCAGGACTAATATACGTAGGTGCATTTTTTGGTGCTTTAGCTTTTCTTACTGTACGGTAATATTCATAAGTTATTGGATCGATTGAATCATTCAGCAAATCACAATCAATTACTTTACCAATAAAAATATAATGGGTGCCCAAATCAAAAGTCTGAATTAATTCACATTCAAACCAAGCCAGTGAATCTTCCAAAAAAACGGGAGAACCTGTGAGACCTAGTTTATATTTGAATTTTTTGAATTTATCTATGTTTTTGCCTGAACTATAACCGAAAATTGAAAATATTTCAGGTTTTGCATCTATATTAAGTGCAGAAAAAGCAAATACCTTACTTTGCTTGATCATTTCAGCTGTATAATTGAACTTGTTACAAGCAATAGCAAATTGAGCGGGCTCAGAAGTAACCTGAAACACAGTATTTGAAATGTACCCATTTAACTTTTTATTATTTACAGTACTTACTACATAAAGCCCATAAGTAATTTTAAAGTAAGCTTGAATGTTCATGGGAATTGGTTGATTGAAATTTATTTGAAAGATGAATCAAGCAAATTAACATAAATCAATCACTTTTCCAAATTTATATTTATTTATATAAATTATTCTTAAACAGATAGATACATTTTGAAATGAAAATTTTCATTAACTTTTTTATAATTTTTTGGAATAAATAAGTCAAAATTATAGATTATTATTGTTATTAATATTTAAGCTACTAACGCATAGACACTTCGAGTGCATTATGCTGTTTAAATATATGTAATATGATCTTTAATATATTTTGAGTATTAAAAGTTAATTCAACGCTTTCTAATATTTACTTTATCTTGAAAAGAATAAGCACAAAACAAAATAAAAATGATTGTAATAAATTCCATATTGTTTTGAATTTAATATTATTTTATCCTTTCTAGGGTGATTATAAGATTTGTTAACTTTGCAAAAAAAGAATGCGCATTGATATTTTAACAATATTGCCTGAATTGTTTGATGGCCCGCTTAATCAATCTATAATAAAAAGAGCCAGAGAAAAAGGCATTGTTGAAATTCATATAAACAATTTGCGAGATTATTCTTTAGACAAACACAAACGGGTCGATGATTATGCATTTAGTGGCGGGGCAGGTATGGTGATGTGCATTGAGCCTATAGACAGGGCCATACAAGAATTAAAATCTCAAAGACATTATGATGAAATTATTTATACATCTCCGGATGGAGAATCTTTTACACAAAAACTTTCTAACACCTTCTCGACTTTAGAAAATATAATTATTTTATGTGGACATTATAAAGGTATCGATCAAAGAGTTCGGGACCACCTGATAACCAGGGAAATATCAATAGGAGATTTTGTACTTACCGGGGGCGAACTGGCAGCGGCAGTTATTATTGATGCTGTCGTGAGAGTAATGCCCGGGGCCATTGGTGACGAACAATCCGCTTTGACTGATTCATTCCAGGATAATTTGCTTGCCCCGCCTGTTTATACCAGACCCGCTGATTATAAAGGCTGGAAAGTTCCCGAAATATTGCTTTCAGGCAATACAAAACTTATTGACGATTGGCAAATGGAACAGTCAATCGAACGCACTAAAAGATTGCGTCCTGGAATGGGAGAGAAGCTTGAAGACTAATTATGCCTAATGCCCATCATTTATAAATCTCTTTTTTAGCAGCAAGAAGTGTATTTTTGAGCAGCGAAACTACTGTCATCAATCCTACGCCACCAGGAACCGGAGTTATATAACTGCATTTTGGAGCAACTTCATCGAATTTAACATCACCCTTGAGCTTAAAACCTGATTTGGTTTGATCAGACTTTACACGCGTAGTGCCGACATCTATTACAACAGCTCCTTCTTTTACCATATCGGCTGTTACAAATTCTGGTTTACCAATAGCTGCAACAATAATATCTGCCTTGCTGCAGAATTCAGCAATATTGGGTGTCCGGCTATGACAAACAGTAACAGTGCAATCGCCGGGTTTTGCTTTTAGAGACAACAAGATACTCAGGGGTCTGCCCACAAGATTGCTACGACCAATGATAACACAATTTTTTCCGGAGGTTTCTATTTTATATCTGCGCAATAATTCAAGTATTCCAAAAGGTGTAGCTGAAACATAAGACGGTAACCCAATTACAGTTCTACCAATATTTACCGGATGAAAGCCATCTACATCTTTTTTTGGATCAATGGCCTCTATAATTTTATGTTCCGAAATATGATCCGGAACAGGCAGTTGTACAATAAAACCATCAATTTCAGGATCGTTGTTCAAAGTATCAATTTGCTTTAGAACAGTTGTTTCACTTACATTATCTTCAAACCTGATTAGTGTAGATTTGAACCCAACCTGTTCACATGATTTTACTTTATTTGCCACATAGGTTTCACTGCCACCATCATGTCCAACCAAGATGGCAGCAAGATGAGGTATTTTGCCACCGGCTGCTATAATACGTTTTACTTCTTCAGCTATTTCAGCTTTTATTTCTTCAGATATTTTTTTACCATCAATCAGTTGCATAAATTTAGTTTAAAGTTCAAAATTCGATATTAAGTGCATTAGGCACCAGGCAATAGACAATAGTAATTAGTAATTTGTCATTTTCTTACCATTTTCTGCTTTGCAAGACCGTCCGTGCCAGTAAGAGAAAAATTGCCGCTACACCAATAAAATATATAATGTCTCCTGAATCTATAACTCCACGACTTAGAGATTTATAATGCGCATTTATTCCTAAAGCTGAAATAAGAACTTCGTGCATCGAAAATACCTGCAGTGAAGCCAATAAATCAAATCCGATATAAAGCAATGCGGAAATAATTGCTGAAAGAATAAATGCAATAATCTGGTTGTCTGTAATAGACGAGGCAAAGATGCCAACAGCAGCATATATTGCGGCCAGAAAAAATAAACCGATGTATGAACCCCAGGTACCGCCTGTATCTATATTTCCTATTGGGTTACCTAAGTGATAAACTGAGTAGAAAAAAATTAATGATGGAAGAATGCAAATTAGTACAAGAATGATGGCTGCAAAATATTTAGCCAATACAATCTGTAATTCGGTAAGTGGACGGGTCATGAGTAGTTCCAAAGTACCCATTCGTTTTTCTTCTGATAACATACGCATAGTAACTGCTGATACCAGAAAAAGAAATATCCAGGGAGAAATAGCGAAAAAAGGTTCCAAAGTAGCATATCCATTGTCCGGAATATTAAATGAACCCGGGAAAATCCATAGAAACAAACTATTTACCAATATGAAAACAATCATTACCAGGTATCCGGTAAATGTACTGAAGAAATTTATTACTTCTTTTTTGAATAAACTAAACATATGCTTCCACTTTGCAAAGGGCAAAGATAATTATTTGGAAGAAGAATTAAGAATATAGAGCGAAGATGTAGAAAGAGGGCGATAGGAGTGTGAGTTTAATTTTACCAAAGGAAGTGCGAAGACGCAGAGAATAATTAGAGAAGCTTTCTATTAATTGTATTTTTTTATTAATGAAGTTTTTAACTGTAAGCGAGTATAAAAAGACTAAATTAGCATTATAAATAATTACAGTCAGCAATTTTTAAGATAAATGAATTGTTTGGTTTACACTATTATACTTTTAAAGAAGTAGTAGGGTTTGAAATATTATCAGTTCGGTTACCAAGGTTTACCAAATTTTTTAAATTTTGTTAATCGAGGGACAAAGGTAAAGATAAGTTAAATGGGTTAGCTAAACTGTGCTTTGTCTTGCCGATCATTTGATGAAGAAGTAAAAAGTAATAATTGTCGATAAACCTTAAAATAAATTATTATGAAAAAGTTCAAAATTGTAATATTGCTATCAATGGTATTCATAGCAATTCTAGTAAGTTGTAAAAAAGATACAACCAATACTAATTCTATTCATGGTTGGAGCGAACTGGGTTCTTTAAATGCATCTAGTGATATTTACTCTGTTGCTATTGACAAGTCAGGATATGTATATGTAGGGGGAGATTTCATCAACGCCAATGGAAATTATTATGTGGCCAAATGGAACGGCAGTAGTTGGAGTGAACTTGGTTCTTTAAAGGCAAATGAAAGTATTCGTACTATCGCCATTGATAAGACAGGGAATTTGTATGCAGGAGGTACTTTCACCAAAGCAAATGGGCAATGCTATGTTGCAAAATGGAACGGTAGTAATTGGAGTGAACTTGGTTCCTTAAACTCAAATATAAGTGGTGTTTATTCTATTGCCACTGATGTATCAGGGAATGTATATGCAGGAGGTGATTTCCTCACCGTAGCTGAATATCAATATGTAGCCAAATGGAACGGTAGCAATTGGTTCACACTCGATTCGTTTAATACTATATTTGGTTATACGCGCTCCATTACCACTGATGCATCAGGAAATGTATATGAAACTGGTATGATCACAAATGATAATGGGTACTGTTATG
>Ga0265316_10005464_pt1 | contig 12334 bp, 10 predicted proteins | sample 4522metaG_FD_202092 | JGI IMG/M metagenome (GOLD analysis project Ga0265316, IMG submission 202092) | Rhizosphere microbial communities from Carex aquatilis grown in University of Washington, Seatle, WA, United States - 4-5-22 metaG | ecosystem: Host-associated > Plants > Roots > Rhizosphere >... | reverse complement strand
AGCGAAGTGGCGGTAATGCAGGGCGGCGAACCGGTGGTAATTTCTTCGGCGGAAGGCAGCCATCTGTTCCCTTCGATTGTTGCCATCAGTAAAACAGGTGAACGGCTCGTCGGGCAAATTGCCAAACGTCAGGCGATTGTGAACCCCGAAAATACCGTTTACAGCATTAAACGTTTTATGGGTAGAAAATACGGCGAGCCCATCGGGCGTGAACTGCCGGTGGAAGAAGATGCCCGCCGTAAGACATATAAAGTAAAACCCGGCCCGAATAATGAAGTCCGTGTGTTAATGGGCGGTAAAGAATACAGCCCGCCGGAAATCTCCGCGATGATTCTACAGAAGCTGAAGACGGATGCAGAGGCTTTTCTCGGTGAGAAGGTCACCGATGCCGTGATTACTGTCCCGGCATATTTTAATGATGCCCAGCGTCAGGCCACCAAGGATGCCGGTACTATCGCCGGATTGAATGTTCTCAGAATTATCAACGAGCCTACGGCCGCGGCCCTGGCCTATGGATTGGATAAGAAAAAAGAAGAAATCATCGCGGTTTACGACCTGGGCGGCGGCACCTTCGATATTTCTGTTCTGGATATCGGTGGGGGCACCTTCCAGGTAAAATCTACCGCCGGCGATACTCACCTCGGCGGCGACGATTTCGACCAGAGAATCATCGATTGGCTTTGCGATGAATTCAAACGCGACCAGGGTATTGACCTGCGGCAGGATAGAATGGCACTGCAGAGACTGAAAGAAGCGGCGGAAAAGGCCAAAATCGAGCTTTCCACCGTTCAGCAGACCGATGTCAACTTGCCGTTTATCACCGCTGATGCCAGCGGCCCGAAGCATATGAATGTTAACTTAACCCGCGCCAAGCTGGAACAACTGGTCATGGATCTGGTGGAAAAAACCCTCGAACCGTGTAAACAGGCAGTCGCTGATGCCGGTAAAACCACGGCACAGATTGATGAAGTCATCCTCGTCGGCGGTCAGACCAGAATGCCGATTGTGCAGCAAAAGGTCAAACAGTTCTTCGGTAAGGAACCGAATAAGAGCGTTAACCCTGATGAAGTGGTCGCCATTGGCGCCGCAATTCAGGCCGGCGTGCTGGGAGGCGAGGTTAAGGAAGTATTACTTCTCGATGTTACCCCGTTGACCTTGGGTATCGAAACTCTCGGCGGGGTTATGACGCCGCTTATCGGGCGTAATACCACTATCCCTACCTCTAAGAGTCAGATTTTCAGCACTGCCACCGACAGTCAGCCCAGTGTTGAGATTCATGTTCTCCAGGGCGAGAGACAGATGGCCAACGATAATCGGACCCTCGGCCGGTTTATGCTTGACGGTATTCTCCCGGCGCCGCGGGGCCTGCCCCAGGTTGAAGTCACATTTGATATCGACGCCAACGGCATTTTAAGTGTAAAAGCCCTGGATAAAGGCACCGGCAAGGAACAGAAAATAACAATCACTGTCTCCAGCGGTCTGAGCAAGGAAGAAATCGAAAAAATGCGGAAGGAAGGCGAAGCCCACGCTTCCGAAGATGCCAAACGTAAAGAGGAAGTTGAAATCCGCAATACCGCAGATAACATGGCTTACATGGCCGAAAAGACCCTGCGTGACAATAAAGACAAGGTGCCTGAAGCACTGAACAAGGAAATCGAAGGCAAAGTGGCCGCCGTCCGCGAGGCAATGAAGGGCAGCAATATGGATGCCGTCAAACAGGCTTCTCAGACCCTCAATGAAGCTATGCAGAAAGTCGGCCAGGAAATCTATAAACAGCAGCAACCGCCGCAGCCTCCGCCTCCGGGCAGCCAACCGCCCCCTCCCGGCGGCAAGAAAGACGATGGCACCGTCGACGGTGAGTTCCACGAAGTCTAAACGGTAGACGGCTCATTACGCAAGGTATAAAATGAAATAGTACCGGAGGGGCATTTGCCCCTCCGGTAAATCTTTCGGCACCTTTCAGCAAGGAAGTGTATTTAGAACCATATGGCAGAAAAACGCGACTACTATGAGGTCCTGGGTGTTGCCCGGGACGCCGCCGGTGACGATATTAAGAAGGCTTTCCGCAAACTCGCTTTCCAGTACCACCCCGACCATAATCATGATGATGAAGCCTCCGATAAATTTAAGGAAATAAACGAGGCTTATGAGGTCCTTTGCGACCCCACCAGGCGCGCGGCCTATGACCGTTTCGGACAAAACGGCGGCGCGAATCTCTTCGGCCAGGAATCGGACGGATTCGACATGGGTTTCGGCGATATTTTCGAAGCCTTCTTCGGCGGCAGCGCAGCCGGCGCCCGTCAGGCTCCGGAAAAAGGCGCGACTCTGCAAATTAACGTCAGCCTGACACTGGAAGAAGCCGCTTTTGGTTGTGAAAAAGAAGTCACCGTTGTCCGCAGCGAGTATTGCAGCGAGTGTCAGGGTACCCGCAGCAAGTCCGGCAGTCAGCCTGAGCGTTGTTCTGCCTGTAGCGGCAGTGGACAAATCAAACAGGTAAAATCCAGCGTTTTCGGACGTTTTACTAATGTCACCGTCTGCCCGAAATGCCGCGGGGAAGGCCGCATCATTAGTGAGCCGTGTCCCAAATGCCGCGGCACCGGTCGTGAACGTCATCAGCGTACCGTCCCGGTGAAAATTCCAGCCGGTGTAAATGAGGGTAATCAGATGGGTATCCGCGGTCAGGGCGATGCCGGTTCGCGCGGCGGGCCCAGCGGTGACCTGATTGTTAATATTACCGTCAAAAGACACGAATATTTTACGCGTCAGGGAGACGATATTTACTACGATTTGCCGATTAACTTTGCTCAGGCAGCCTTGGGCACGGAATCTACTGTGCCGACTCTCGAAGGCGATACTAAACTTAAGATTCCGGCCGGTTGTCAGAGCGGCGCTAATTTCCGGTTCAGGAATAAGGGCATTACCCATCTGCAGGATCGGGGCCGCGGCGACCAGATTATCACTGTTTCCGTGACGACTCCTGATACCCTGACCAAAGAACAGCGGCAGTTGTTTGAACAGTTGGCACTGAGCCTGGGACAATCTAAAAAGAAATAACTTCCGTATTCCATCCCGATGAAAATCGGGATCCAGCGCCTCTACAACAGGTGCTTATGCACCGCTTGCGCAAATCCGTCGTGAGTCAGGTCAGGCGTAATGTAATCCGCTGCTGCTTTTAGTTGCGGCGGTGCATTTTGCATCGCAATTGCCAGCCCGGCGGTTGAGAGCAGGGAAATATCATTGGCGCCGTCGCCTATCGCCGCCACTTCCTTCAATTCCAGTCTCAGGTAAGCGCACAGTGCCTCCAATGCCCTGCCTTTAGAAACATCGTCCATGATAATGTTGACCAAACGGATATCCGGGCGTGTCGGATTCATTGTCCAACTGAATACTAAATTACGTTTTCCCCCGAAATCGGCCAGCATTGGCTTGAATTTATTCTCGTCTTCAGCGGGAATAACCAGACAGCCCATAATAATCGGTACCTGCTGACAAACGGCGCTGAAATAAACCTCGGTAGTTTCAAAATTCAGCAAATCTGAATGTATTTGGGCCAATGTATGTTCTTGTTCTACATAAAAACAGGTACTGGAGAATAATTCGAGCGTCAATCCGTGCTCTTGGGCTAAGGCGCAAATTTCCCCGAGTAATTCCTTTTTTATCGGTCGGCTGTAAATAATTTCGGTCTGGTTGGAATTACAAACCAGTGCCCCGTCAAAAAAAACGTGAAAACCATCTGTGGGCATTTCCTGAAGGACTGCCTTGCATCCTTTCGCGGGGCGGCCGGTGCACAAAGACACTTTTATTCCGGCCCGGTGTAAATCCAGCAATGCTTTTTTATCGGCTGCCGAAATAACACCTCTTCCGTCAGTGAGCGTGCCGTCGATATCTGATACCAGCAGTTTGTATTTGTGTGGCATTGATAAATTCCGAAATGGTGCGGAGTGCTTTTGTATAGTTGCATAGGCGTTCCTGCCTGTGGGGTTTATATCAGAAATTACGTCTTTTTATTTTGGTGGCCGGAATGTGCGCGGACCTTCTCCGCCCGTTGTCCCAGCTTGCGTTCGATGCCTTTGAACAGGCTCACAATGTTCACCCGGTGCGAATAGATTATCATCGCCGTGCCGCCAAAAGCGTAAAGCAGATAATCAATCGGCCAGTGATTGATTATTGTCAGCGGTATCAGTATCGCGTAGGCGCCGACGACGCCCGCCAGCGAACCCAGCGAAACAAACAATGTCGAAGTTGCGCCCAGAAACAGTACTTCACCGCCAAATAACGCCACTGTCCACACTAAAACAATCAGCCCGCCGAAAAAGGTGGAAACGCCCTTGCCGCCCTTAAATCCGAGGAAAATAGACCATGTATGTCCTGCAATTGCGGCCAGGCCGGCCAGCACTTCACCGAATAACGGCCCGAAACCAAATTGCCCCACCAGGATGTAGTTTTTACCGACGATTAATCCCGCGATCAGTACTGCCGCGGCGCCTTTTGCGACATCCAATAGACCGGAAAGAAGCGCTACTTTCCATCCGGCGGTTCGCAGCACATTCGTCGCCCCGATGTTACCGCTGCCGTATTGCCGGACGTCGACTTTCGCCACCCGTTTGGTGATGATTACACCCCAGGGAATCGAACCCAGGAAATAACCGATGATTATCCCGGCCAGGTAGCGGGCAATCATTATTGCTCCTATCATCATTCGTTCCCTGCTTTAAAATCTATCCGTAAAGGCGTGCCTGTAAATCCGAATGATTCACGGAGTTTGTTTTCCAGAAAACGCTTGTATGAAAAATGCACCAGCTTGGTATTATTCACCTTGAAAACAAAAGTCGGGGGATTCACTGCGACCTGGCTCACGCCTTTCACGGACAGCATCATTTTCCCCTTGCGCGGCAGATTATGCGAGGCGACTGCATCCCGCATCGCCCCCCGCAGTTCGGCTTCAGGAACTACTTTAATGCGCTCCTGGTACACCAGGTATGCCTGCGGCATCACGTCCTGGACGCTCCTGCCGGTTTTTGCTGATATAAACATCACCGGGGCATATGCCATGAATTTAAACTGCTTTCTGGTATTTTCTGCCCACAATGCCTGATTTTCATTGGTCACCAGGTCCCATTTATTCACGATAATCACAATTCCCTTGATGGCCTGCTGGATGTAACCGGCAATATGCGTATCCTGCGCGGAAAACATTTCGGTCGCATCGAGTACCAGCAGCGCCACATCGCACCGGTCGATGGCGTGCATCGAGCGGATCACGCTGTACTGCTCAATCCCTGTCTCGATTTGTCCTCTTTTTCTGATACCGGCCGTATCAATCAGCAATACCTGCTTTCCCATAAAATCCACCTGGGTATCGATGGCGTCGCGGGTTGTCCCCGGCACATTGGAAACAATCGTCCTTTCTTTGCCCAGAATCGCGTTCAGCAGCATCGATTTCCCCACATTGGGTTTCCCGACGATTGCTACCTTCATGATTTCCGGCTCATCGAGTGACGGCACATTTTCCGGCAGCATCGCAATGATTTTTTCAATCAGTTCCGCGGTGCTGCGCCCGTGATAGGCGCTGATCACGAACGGTTCGCCCAGCCCCAGTTGGTAGAACTCGACGGCCTGCGATTCCAGCTTGTCGTTATCGCCTTTGTTCGCCACCAGCAGCGTCGGCTTTTTCAGCCGCCGTACGAGGTCGGCAATTTCCGCATCGGCCGGCATGATACCGTCCTTAACGTCGACCATGAAAACAATGGCATCCGCTTCGGACATGGCCTGGGAAATCTGTTCTTTGACACCCCGGTCAATCTCCGTTTCCATCCCCAGTTCCAGTCCGCCGGTATCCACCAGCGTGAAGCTGCGGTCGTTCCAGGTGACATCGGTAAATACACGGTCGCGGGTCGTTCCCGGTAAATCTTCGACAATCGAAATCCGCTTGCCGGCCAGACGGTTCAGCAATGTCGATTTGCCGACATTCTGCCGCCCGATAATCGCTACAATTGGTTTACTCAATTATTATCTCCAAATTCAGGTGTGAGGAATTGGCGCTCTCCTTTGCTAAAAGGGGAGTGATTGCGGATTGTTATTTTTTGGCGAATATCCATGCCAGCAGCGCTTTCTGGGCATGCAGCCTGTTTTCCGCCTGGTCGAAAACCACCGAGCGCGGACTGTCCAGCAGGCCCGCTGCCACCTCTTCGCCGTGATGGGCCGGCAGGCAGTGCATGATGATTGAATTATTCCTGGTCAGGGCCAGTAGTTTCTCATTCACCTGGTAACCGGCAAATGCCTTCCTGCGCACCGCCGCCTCTGCTTCCTGCCCCATGCTCGTCCAGGTATCGGTATAAATCACGTCCGCATCTCTGGCGGCTGCCTGCGGGTCTTCCGTCGCGAAGATTTTCGCCCCGCTGGTTTTCGCGTAAGTCTGCGCTTTCTTCAAAACAGACGCATCGATGGTGTAACCTTTAGGCGAAGCAATATTAAAATTCACGCCGGCCATGGCACAGGCCAGCATCAGGCTGTTGGCCACATTATTGCCGTCGCCGACGTAAGCGACCGTCAGCCATTTCAGTTTGCCTTTTATCTCGTATATCGTCAGTAAATCCGCCACCGCCTGGCACGGATGCTCAAAATCCGATAAAGCGTTAATCACCGGCACGGTAGAATATTCCGCCATTACTTCCAGATTGTGCTGCGCAAAGGTGCGCACCACGATGACATCGACAAAGCGGCTCAATACCCTTGCCACATCCGGGATTGATTCCCGCTTGCCCAATCCGACCTCTTCCGGCGACAGGTACAGCGATTGCCCCCCCATCTGCCGCATCGCCACCTCAAAACTCACCCTGGTCCTCAGGGAAGGCTTCTCAAACACCAGCGCCATGGTCTTATTCTTCAGCGCCGCAACCCAGCCGCGGGTTTTCAGTTCGACGGCTGCGTCCAGCACTGCCTGCAGTTCGGTCGGTGTCAGGTCGGTTATCGTCAGGAAATGCTTCGGTTTTATCTCCGTCTTTATCATCACTTAGAGTATACTCCACGAGGCCGTTTTATTCAAGAAAATGAGCGTGGCGACTGCCCCCTCTTTCTGTCTTTCTCCTTGAGGCCCACAAGCCGAAATACTTTCGCTTTAAAAGCGAAATGTACGGGCGAGAGGACTGACCGAGGCGGGTTTTGTCACCATTAATGTAAGATGGGCACCGCCCACCAGACTCCATACCGGCGAAAGCCGGTATCCATTTCCCACTTCCATTGCAAGACCTTATCCCTATCCTCAAACAAGGTCGCGGCAATCCGACATCGCAACGTCGTACTGAGTCCCATTTTTAGTGGGACGAATGTATCTCAAATCCCGCTAATAGCCCTTTGCCATCGCACAGTCTGTACGGGAGGGTTTAGTCGCAAACGTAACCCTCCCGCCATTTTTTCATTCTTGAGCCTTAAAGCGAAATACTCCGGAAGCCGCAGCTGAAGGTACTTTTGACCTGAGTCAAAATGTATTAGCCGCAGTCGTAATGTACCATGCAGGCGGGAATCCTGTCATCAGAAACACCATTATCGTGTCAGCCGGAAAACTTCTGGGTTATCGGGGCATCCTTTCGCTGAAGGACAAGCGCCCGCTAATGACAGGGTGGGTATATTGTTTTTGTGAAAGCAGAAGGTACTGAGAGGCGAATGTCGAGGGATTGGGGCCGAAGGTCCCTGAGTTTACAAAGGGAGAGAGTGATAATTTCTGTAAGCTGAAAGCTGATAGCTGACCGCTGTTTGCTTCCATTACAGCCTCTTCCCCATATAATCCCCGGCGGCGCTGTATCCGAACTCTGCCCGGTAGTATTCCCTTGCCCCCACCCCGCTCAACACCAGCATTTGCGGCGCCTTGAATTCTTCACGCGCGATGCGCTCCGCTTCCTTTATTAACGCTTTCCCCAGACCCTTATGCTGGGCGGAATCCGGACTTTGGTTTTTCAAAGCCACTTCCGCCCCGTAAACATGCAGTTCCCGGATAATTGCCGTCGGTGTTGTATTTTTCAGGCCGGTCAGCGGAATGGCACCGGTCTGGATGCGGAGGCGTAAAAGCCCGAACAAAGTTTCGCGCTCGTCTTCAAAAGACAGGAAAATCTCATTGCCGCCCGAGGCTTCGTAGTCCATTCTTTTCAGCACCGGCTCCCCCGGTTTCCACCCCTCCGCGATGCGGTGCCCGTATTCCCGGCAGCGTATGCAGTGACATTCGAGCCCTTTCGCCTGCATCCTTTTCTTGACCGGGCCGCGTAAAGAGTCTTTATAGCCTGCGACGATAAATTTCACCGGGATATCGCGCAGCACACGGGAAATGCGGACATATTTCGGCACAATTGCTTTGATGTCTGCTACCAGGTCCAGCAGCGTACTATTATTATATGGAACGTAACGTCCTTCATTGAACCATTTTTCCAGTTCCGTGCCGGCGACAACCATTGTCGGGTAGATTTTTAACCCGTCAGGTCTGAATCGCGGGTCCTCGAATAATTGTTTGGACATCGCCAGGTCGTGCTCCGGCGTCGAACCGGGCAGTCCCGGCATCCAGTGGTAATGCACTTTGAAACCGTAATTTTTCAGCAGCGCCGTCGCTGTGACGACTTCTGCAATTAAATGCCCCCGGTTGACCAGGCGGTAGATGTCGTCGTCCAGTGTCTGCACCCCGATTTCTACCCTTGTCGTGCCGAATTCCAGCATCCGCTTCACTTCTTCTTCTCCGCAGTAATCCGGTCTGGTCTCGATGCATAACCCGACGCAGCGGCAGGCGGCGGTTTCGTTCAGTTTCTTGGCCTCTGCCAGGGTTGCGGAGACGGCGCCGTTCAGGGCGTCGAAACAGTCTTTCACAAATTGATATTGATACTCTTTCGGCGTGGCCGGGAAAGTCCCGCCCATAATTATCAGCTCGATTTTATCGATGGGGTGCCCCATATCGGCCAGACTGCGCAATCTGACTTTGACCTGTTTCACCGCGTCAAACTGGCATTCGATGCCGCGCAGCACCGCCGGCGATTCGGGGGTATAACTCTGCGGCATTGCGGCGAAGGTCGGACAATAAACGCACCGTCCCGGACAGGGCGCCGGCCGGGTCATTACGGCCACCGGTGTCACCCCGGAAATGGTGCGTGTCGATTTTCTCATGGCGGGCGGCTGCTTCTTCATATCTATGATAAGTGTAACAAAATCAGTCCATACGAACAAACGTAGAAGCGGTCAGCTGTCAGCATTCAGCGGTCAGTATTGTCATTCTTGAGTCTGCCGCAGGAGGGCACGGCAATCTGACACAGTTTTTCATCCTGAGCGTAGCGAACGGATCTCCCAGTCTGCTAAAGAGTGAGGGAGATTCCTCGTCCGCCTCAGGCGGACGAAATACAATTCAGACACCATTGACTGTAGGGACAGGTTTATAACCTTGAGTTTTTTGACGAAATACTTTCAACCGCAGTTGAAATGTATGTCCGCCCGCATCCTCCTCCCGTCCATACTCGCGCAGGCCTGTGGCTATTATTGTTCCTGGATTCCCGCTTTCGCGGGAAAGACAGAGGGGTAATGACATCGCTCCCCTGTCATTATCGGGCTTGACCCGATAACCCAGAAGTTTTACGCCTGATACGATATGGGTGTTTCTGATGACTGGATTCCCGATCAGGTCGGGAATGACAAAATGGAGAATTTCTCCCTCCGTAAGCATTTAGGCGTAATCCACATAAGGACGGATTGTATTCGGTTATTTCTTGAATTAGAATGTGGGCATTAACCGACTAAAGTATGCTGTCGAAGGAGGACTTTTTATGAAAGAAGTAGTTATTGCCGGCGGTGTCCGGACCCCCATTGGAGCCTATTGCGGGATGCTGCGTGAGGTCCCCGTGGAAAAGCTCGGTGCCCTGGTTTTAAACGAGGCGGTAAAACAGGCTAACGTCAAACCCTCGGAAGTGGACGACGTTTTTCTTTCCCAGGCTTATGCCAACGGCGAGACCCCCAACCTGGCGCGCAAGGCTTTACTGGAAGCCGGTTGGCCCGTTGAGGTTCCCGGCATGACTGTCGATCGGCGCTGCTGCGGCGGCGTGCAGTCCATCTGGAGCGGCGCGATGCAAATCCAGACGGAAAATGCGGAAATCGTGGTGGCCTCCGGCGCTGAGAGCATGAGCCGCGCCGAATTCTATATCCCCGGTGAATTCATCAAGTGGGGCGTCGGCGGCCGGACCGACCCGAAATGGGGTTTCTTCCCGCGGCAGCACGGCAGCCTCGGCCTCTGGGGACTTCCTTTTTATGATAGGATTCAACGCGGCCGCCCGATGCACCAGCCCATCGAAAGGTTCGGTGAACTGAATTCGATGATGACCTGGGCCGAAACCGCCGCTAAAAACGAAAATATCAGCCGTGCAGCCTGCGACGCATGGTCGCTGCGCTCGCATCAAAAAGCCGTCGCCGCCGTCGATGCCGGCAAATTCAAAGAAGAAGTTGTGGGTGTCCCGATGACGGAAAAAGGCAAGACGGTGCTGCTGGAAGCTGACGAAACACCCCGGCGCGATACTTCCATCGAAGCGCTGGCCAGGCTGCGCCCGGTTTACGAAGGCGGTGTTTGCACGGCCGGTAATTCCTCCAGTGAAAATGACGGCGCGGCTGCCCTCGTCCTGATGACGCCGGAAAAAGCCAAAGCCCACGGCGCAAATGTTTTTGCTGCTTTGATTGGCTTCGGTGTGGCCGGTGCCGACCCGACGCTTACTTATCCCGCGGTGCCGATTGCCGTGAACAAGGCGCTCAGGAAAGCCGGTCTGAATATCAATGAAATCGACCTGATTGAAGTGCAGGAAGCATTTGCGGCGCAAACCCTGGCGGACATCAAGCTGATGGGCCTCAAACCCGATGATATCGAAAACAAAGTCAATGTCAACGGTTCCGGGATTTCCCTGGGGCACCCCATCGGCGCGACGGGCGTGATGCGGATGGTCACCCTGGTGCACGAAATGGCGCGGCGCAATGCCAAATACGGCTTATTAACCATTTGCGGCGGTGGCGGACTCGGTATCGCCTGCGTTGTCGCCAGAAAATAACCGGAAATTATTAACTTATAAATAGAGAGTCCCGCGCTGAGTGAGGCTCTCTATTTGTTTTCGTCCAGCCGGTAACCCCAGACAGGCATTTGCTTCCCGTCGATGTAGATAGTCCGCCCGTCGATGGCAACTCTTCCTTGCGCAATCAAATTATGGACGGCAAAAGGATATATTTCCCAATCGCCATGCACCTTAAGGGCATCCTGAAGACGGATGCAGATATTGCCCATCGCTTTCTGCATTTCCTCATCTGCCTTGGCCCGGAAGTCATCGTAAGAAGTAATATTGTGGAGCTTAATAAAATCAGTGATACGTTTCAATCCGGCTGTCAGCCCCTTTTCTCCTTGCGATTCCCGTTCGCCCAAAGTCCTGATAATATCGAGCGGTTTGGACTGCAGCAGAATCGGCCCTTTGTCTTCGCTCTTATCGGCAATGAACAGCGTCGACCGCAGTGATTCGTCGCCGGCAATAATCGCTTTGGCGGAAGGCATCCAGTGCAGGCCTTCATAGTCTTTGGTCATATCTCCGGGGTGGACATTAATCATTCGGGGGTAGTATTTATCGATCATCCAGTCTGTATTCCACAGGTCGAAGCCTGCCAGGCAGATTAAATCCGGTTCCCGCCCCAGCTTGTTTTCAATCCGGCGGGAAATTTCCTGTTCATACTGGACCCGTTCCGGGCAATTCCGGGGAATCTTGCCCGCGCCGTATTTTCTGCGGGCTTCCTTGAGATAAAGGATATGGCTGAGCTCGATGATTTCGTGCTTATTTTCCCTGGCAATGGCCAAACCGGCGCAGCCCGGCCGGTTGGTGAAAACGAGATAATTATGCTGCGGATTTCTAGCCGCGATTTCCCGGTAATTGGTACCGGAGCCGGAAATAAAACAAACGATGGTCATTACTTTTCCCGATTTTAAGGGGTCATAAATTAACTGCTGCATCGCTACCTCTTTTCTATCAGCCGTTCGCAGCGGGGAGGTTTCGGGCTGTGATGTTCGCGGCATTCGTTACAAAGACCGTGTCTTTCGCACTTAATTTTGGGACACGTGCAAATTACCTTCTGCTCCATCGCATTGCCTATTTATAACCTTTAAGGTATTTTTTTTCCGCTTTAAATATTTCGTCAACCATTTTGCGGGTCTCATCGATGGTTAACACGGCGCCGGTGAGCGGGTCGAGCAGAATCGACTGGAAGATTTTAGTTTTGTCTTTCTCGACAATTCCCCGGACGGCCATTTCCTGAACGTTGATATTGGTCCGGTTTAGAGCGGCACACTGCG
>Ga0265316_10005463_pt1 | contig 12335 bp, 9 predicted proteins | sample 4522metaG_FD_202092 | JGI IMG/M metagenome (GOLD analysis project Ga0265316, IMG submission 202092) | Rhizosphere microbial communities from Carex aquatilis grown in University of Washington, Seatle, WA, United States - 4-5-22 metaG | ecosystem: Host-associated > Plants > Roots > Rhizosphere >... | reverse complement strand
CGTCTCGGGCCGCTTCATCCACTGGGCGGCATCGACAATGGGATTCTGCCGTAGCTGGAAGTACAACAGATCAGCAACGACAAAGAGCAGCAGCACGCCCTGGACTATGAGGGAACGACGAGAATGCCGCGACGCTGCCGCGGGCGGAGAATCGAAAAACCGCTGGACCAATGTCGTCAATCCCAGTGAGGCCAGAATGGCGAGGCAGCCGTCGGTTATGAAGAGAAACCTGGTGGGAAAACGAAAGTAGGCCATGCCAGGAAGATAGTCGAACACGAACCTATACAGCGGTGTGGCCGGGCCCAGCACAAGCAAGTAGGACAGCAGCGCGCAGAACGAAAAGAACCTCACATGCCATCTCTTCCACCCGCGTAGAACTGCAAAGACGGCGAGAAGCAGCGTGACGACACCGGCGTATCCATAGTCCTCCCAGAAAATGCCCTTGCCCGTGTAGGTGAGATCGCCCTTGTCGCCGTTGAGATAGGGATAGAAGAAGGTCCAGAAGTCTTTGGGATCGTAGGCGTACCTCGATGCGTACTCAAATGTGACCCCGCCAGATCGCTGGGAAAGAGACACCATCTCGTAGGTAGGAATGAGCTGAATGGCCGCAAGCAACGAGCCAAGAACCAAAACTCCAACAAAGGACCACGCGAGCTTGTTCTTGAAGAGATCCCGCAGGGAGGTGAAAAGGCCCGGCTTGCGCGAGCCGACCGCGACGCTCCGCTGACTACTGAATAGGCGAAAAGGGAAATAGAAGAGATACAGGAGCCCGGAGTAATAGGCTGTCTGTGCGTTGCCAGAGAGATGCTGCAGTCCGAAGACAATTCCAAACCAGAGAAGACAGCGATAGTGACTGCGGCGTACGGCGCGCTCAAGCAGAGTCAGCGCAAGCGGCATCCAGCAAGCTGCGTTGACAAGGCTGGGGTGCTTGAGGTGTGAAACCATGTATCCGCTGAAGCAGAACGCGATTCCTCCGACAATACTGGCAAGCTGACTGCTGCCGATCTCACGTGCGTACAGATACATCCCGATGCCCGCGGTAACAATCGTGAGCAGGATTGTGAGGTTGAGGGCAAGGTAGGGCGGAAAAAAGCCGAAGAGGATAAGATTGAACGGGTAGCACACGCCCGCGTCTGCGCGCGCGAGGAGCGGAAACCCCCCATAGATTTCCCGGACCCAAAGGGGCAGATGGCCCGACTGAAGAGCACTCCCCAGCGAAAAGCGGTAGGGGAAATTCTCGTTCATGAGGTCGCTCGCGAAGATATCGTCGGTGATGAGCAAACCCTTCATCAACGCCAGCTTCCAAAATGCGGCGAGAACCACGGCCACGATAAATGCGACCGCAACCCGCGTCTGGAACTTTTCGTCCTTCGCGATGCTCGGCGGAGGGAGACGGGATCTCATGTGCGCGGACCTACGATGAGGTTAGCGGGCAGCGCCAGGTGGCGCAAGCCGCGTGGGGGCACCGGAGTCGGTGGCCGGCGCCGGCGCCGGATTCGACGTCGGACCCGGTCCCGGAATCGGCAGCCGGAACCAAGCACGAATCTTCCACAATCCTTCTAGTTCTCCGACCGGCCGGTGTCGCGATATGGGGCACCAGCTTGATACGCTGCGATCTCCGCCCGTATCCGATTGGCCAAAACGTCTCTTTTCTGAGTGGCCGCGACTTCGAAAGCCTGCTTGCCTGTTGCTATCGCCTCCGGAAAGCGCCTGGCTTCGGCATAGGCGGCCGCCAGGGTTGCGACCAACGTGGGATTGTTTGTGTCCGAAAGGCGCAGGGCCTCCTGGGCCAGCTCGACCGCGCGGACTCCGTCTCGCACCGACGCCTCCGGGCTGGTCGACAGCACCCACGCCAAACTGCCACGCGCCTCTGCGAAGTCGGGTTGGATCTCTAGCGCCTTCTGGTAGTGCGCGATGGCCTTCTGCGCCTGTCCCTCTTGCTGGAGAAGCTTGCCAAGGTTGTGGTGGGCAAGTGCATAGTCGGGGCGGAGGTCCAGCGCCTTCTGGTAGTGCGCGATGGCCTCGCGCCGTTTTCCCTGTTGCCATAGAACGCCGGCGAGATTATTGTGGTCCTCGGCGCGGTCGGGATGGATTTCCAGCGCCGTCTTTAGATGGGTGATTGCCTCATCCACCCGTCCCATGCGGAGAAAGACCACGCCCAGGCCATTGTGTGCCTCGGCGTAGTCTGGGCGGATCTCGACCGCCCTTTGAAAATGGGCAATTGCCTCACTTAGTTGGCCTCTCCGACGGAAGATCTCGCCGAGCTGGTAGTGAGCCATTGAATAGTCTGGCAGGATTTCAATGGCTCGTTTGAAATGAACGATCGCCTCATCGACTTGGCCCTTTTCATTGAGAACGCCAGCCAGATTGTACTGGGCCCTGGCATATCCGGGTGCGATTTCCACAGCCCTCTTGAAATGGGCCATTGCTTCATCCACGTGACCCTGCTCAAAGAGAAAGCTACCGAGATTGCTGTGGGCCTGCCAGGAATCGGAATTGGCGGCCAGCGCAGCTCGCCAAAAGGTTCCGGGATCGGCATAAATCTCGCTTTGCCGCCAGGTCAATGTACCCAATACCAGCAAAAGGGCCCCGCCGAGGACAACCACTGGGAACAAAAGTGTTGTGCGAAGCGATCGGCAGGCCATGGTAATTGCTGCGGCTGCCAGTGAAATGGGACCAATGATCGCAAAATACTGCCAGTGGTCGGCCACCAGGGACATCGCCATGAAGCCAATGTCGAGAAATCCCAAGACCGGCAAAAGCATCACGACAAAGTAACTCAGGACCAGCAGCGGGCCCTTGCCCCAGCTTTCCCGCTGGCGCCAGCATGTGAGAAGGACTGCCGCCACGAGAAGCACCGGCACATACGACCACCACTGTCCCCCATCGATTTGCCAGCGCGGATAAATGGTGCTCAGACCTACCGGCAGGACTGCCTTGTACAGGTAGAACCAGACTGCCCATCCTGCGCCGGCCAGTCGTGCCCAGAAGTTGTCGGTGCGCACGATGTCGCCGCCAATCGCCCGGTGAGACTGGAACCAATGGGAGATGAGACCCACAGCGACAGCCGCGGCAAAGAAGGGCAAACTGCGCCACAGATCCCTGCGCTCCATCCGGCCGCGGCGCCACCAGGCCAGTCCTAGAAGCAGCAGTGGCATGGGCGCCACCACGGTCTTGCTCAGTAGGGCGAACAGAAAGGCGGCCAGCGAGAGCCAATACCAGCGGCGCTGAACTCCGGGGTCTTCGGGTGCGTCGGCCGCGGGGGCGGGATCAAAGCGTAGGTAGCACAACAGACTCAGCAGGTAGAAGACCATGGCCAGTGCGTTCTTGCACTCGGCAATCCACGCGACGGATTCCACGTTGACTGGGTGTACGGCAAAGATCGCCGCCGCCAGCCAGGCCCCGGGCAGCTTCAGCCGCTGCAACATCCGCCACAGCAGCACGGCGCTGAGTGCGTGCAAGAGCACGTTGACTACGTGGTAGCCCAGCGGATTGGCGCCCCACAGTCGCCATTCCACCCACAACACGGTCGAAGTCACGGGGTAGTAGTCGACGGGTTGGGTACTGAACCAGAATTTGAACAGACCATCTGCCCGGTGAACTAGCGGATTGTCTATTACTAGGCTGCGATCGTCCCAGATGAGACCAGCATGCCAAACCGGCAAATAGGCAATAATGGTGCCGCCAACCAGCAACAGGGCAACCAACCAGCTTCGATTGGCCAGCGAGTGCAGCAGTCCCGCCATTGTCTCGGCCAACGGACGCTTCGGATTTTTGGCAGCGGCCTGGCCCCCAGCTCCCGCAGGCTTGGCAGCCTGGCGATTTCTTGGCCGCTTCATTCAATGTCAGCCTACCTAGGCGTCTGGTGAAGATCAACGCTGCAGGCTGCTGGTCACACCGAGGAAGTCGTCGCACGCTGCGTTCGCCGGCGGATCAATTCGAGCTGGCCGTCGGCGTGGTAGCTGGAACGCACCAGCGGCCCGGATTCAACGTGGGCAAAGCCCAGGTCCAGTGCCTCCCGTTTGAGTTGGGCGAATTCTTCGGGCGGCACGTGGCGTGACACCGGCAGGTGTTGGCGCGAAGGGCGCAGGTACTGACCCAGGGTCAGGATCTCCACGCCGATGGTTCGCACTTCGCGCAGAACCGCGCGCACCTCGTCGATGGTTTCGCCCAGTCCCAGCATCAGCCCGGTCTTGCTGAGCAGGCCGCGCCGGCTGGCATGGGCCAGCACCGCATAGGAGCGAGGATAGCTGGCCTGCACGCGAACTTCGCGCGCCAGCCGCGGCACGGTTTCCAAGTTGTGCGCGAACACGTCCGGCGCGGCGTCGAGCACTTGGTCGAGCGCCGACAGGTCGCCGGCAAAGTCGCCGGTCAATGCCTCCAGTACGAGGTCCTGGCAACGCTGTTTGACGGCGCGGATGGTGGCAGCCCAGTGGGCCGCGCCCCCGTCAGGCAAGTCGTCGCGGTTCACACAGGTGATGACCGCATGGCGCAGGCCCAGGCCAGCCAGCACGCTGCCTACCCGTTCAGGCTCGGCTGGGTCGGGTGGCTCGGGGCGACCGGTGGGAACGTCGCAAAATCGGCAGGAACGGGTACACACGCCGCCCAGGATCATGATGGTCAATGATCGCTGACTCCAGCATTCGCCGATGTTGGGGCACGACGCGCTTTCGCACACCGTGTGCAGCCCCTGCGCATGCACCTGCGCGCGCAGATCGAAGTAGGCTGCGCCGCCGGGAAGCTTCATGCGAATCCACGGCGGATGCCTGGGCAAAGCGTCCCCGGCCGCGCGGTCCGAGCGCGCCGCGCGCAGGCGGCGGGATCGCGTGTCCACGGCGCGGCTCATGCCGGGAATCTGGTCGAAACCCGCGCGGGCCGCAAGTACCGCCTTGCAAAAGTTCGAACGGTTTCGCACTTGCTTGTCGAACCGTTTCCATGGCCTATGATGAGGGTGTCTCATGCAACGAACTATCGTCGTCGGTGACGTTCACGGCTGCCTGGACGAGCTGCAGGCCCTTCTGCGCGATTGCGGCGTCGTGCGCGGCGATCGCGTGGTGCTGGCCGGCGACCTGGTGGCCAAGGGGCCGGACTCGCGCGGGGTTGTGCAACTGGTGCGCGAAATCGGCGCGCTGGCTGTGCTCGGCAACCACGATGACTACTGCATCGACGTGTGGCGCAGACACCACCAGGGCGAGGCCCGGCGTCCTCGCCGCTGGTTGCTCGACACACTGGACGATTCTGATTGGGCCTTTCTTGAGAGCCTGCCGCTCTTCCTGCGGCTGGGCGCGGAATACGCAGGCGGCCCGGAAGTCGCAGTGGTGCACGCCGGCGCGGTGCCTGGTGTGCCGCTGGAGGAGCAGGAACGCGACAACCTGCTCAGCCTACGCAGCCTGGTCGGGGGTAGCGCCCCCAGCCGACGGCTGCTGATGCGATGGCCCTGGGCCGCCGCCTGGCGCGGCCCCGAGCACATCGTGTTCGGGCACGATGCGGTTCGCGGTTTGCAGCAATACCCACTGGCGACCGGCGTTGACACAGGCTGCGTGTACGGCCGGGAACTTACGGCGCTGGAGCTTCCCTCGCGGCGCATTCACAAGGTGCCGGCCCGGCGTCGCTACGCGGGCGTTTGAGGGTGCTAGCTTTGAGGTCCGCATGATTGTCGAGCTGAAGAAGCAGTTTCTTTTCGAGGCGGCGCACCACCTGCCGCATGTCCCGGCCGGACACAAGTGCGCTCGCGTGCACGGACATAGCTACCGCGTCGAGGTGGTCTTGCGCGGGCCAGTTGATACGCACACGGGTTGGCTGGTGGACTTCTCGCTTATCGACGACGCCTGGTCGGTGCTGCAGCGGCGTTTCGATCATCACATGCTGAACGAAGTGGAAGGGCTGGAGAATCCCACTTGCGAGAATTTGTGCGGCTACATCTGGATGGCGCTGAAGCCGCTTATTTCCCAGCTTTGCGCCGTGACGGTGTGGGAAACTGTGGATTCCTGCTGTACCTTCCGGGGAGAGATGGGGTAAGCAACCCATCGTGCGTCCTCTTCGTTGCCTGACCTTGAATTTGTGGGGAGCAGAGCCGCCCCTGCAGCGCCGCATGGAATTGGTGGCCGCGGCTTTGCGCGAGCTTCAGCCCGACGTGGTGGGATTGCAGGAGGTGCGCGAGGTGCCGGGCGAGCTCCCCAACCAGGCCGCGACCTTGGCCGCGGCCACTGGCTACCATCACGCCTTTGTGCCCGCCATTCCGTTTGCCGGCGGCCATGAAGGCCTGGCCATCCTGTCACGCGAACCCATCCTGGAGCGTGTGGCCTTTGGCTTGCCCCACGCCGAGCCCAAGGAGCGTCGCATCTTGCTGTCGGCGTGCGTGTCGTTCGAGGGCGCCTCGGTTTGGGTTCACACCACGCACCTCAATTATCGCTTGGCGCATGGCAAGCAACGCGAGGATCAGGTCCAAGCCATCGATTCCATCGTCGCCGCCCGCGCGGGCGACGTGCCGTCGCTGTTGATGGGCGACTTCAATGCGCGGCCCGAAGCCGATGAAATCCGTTGGCTGCGCGGACTGGTCACGCTTGGCGGCCGGCGTACGTTTTACCAAGACGCCTGGGATCGGCTGCACCCCGACGAGCGGGGCTGGACCTGGGCCAGCGCCAACCCCTACACCAAACCGTTGACCTTTCTCGAGCCCGACCGCCGCATCGACTACATCTTCGTCACCCCCATGCGGCGCGACGGCCGCGCGACCATCCGGTCGTGTCGCATAGTATTGGACCGGCCGGCCGCTGACGGCGCATTCGCGTCTGACCATTTTGGGTTGTTGGCCGAGATTCAGATGGATGGTGGTGAGGTCTGATGTTCCGACTAGCCCACGTTACTGACCTGCACGTCCGCAGCTTCGCCGGTGCGCGGCTGCGCGACTTTTTCGGCAAGCGAGCCGTCGGCGCCATCAACCTGGGGCTGATTCGCCGGCGCAAGTACCGCATGGATTTTCTGGAGGAGCTGGGCAAGGACTTGCGGGCGCGGCCGCACGATCATCTGGTGGTGAGCGGCGATTTGGGCAATGTCTCATTGCTGTCCGAGTGGCGCGCAGCCCGAAGCTGGATCGAGCGCATCGGCGCTTCGGCCGAGAACACCACGGTCATCCCTGGCAATCATGACGTCTATGTGGAAGAGGTCGTGGTCAGTGGGGCGTTCGAGCAGATCTTTGCGGCCTACCAGCGCGCGGATGCACGTCTTCAGCCAAACACCTATCCCTTCGCGCGGCTGCGGGGCGAGGTTGCCTTGGTGTGCGCCAGCAGCGGCGTGCCCACCGGAGATCTGGGCGCGTGGGGCCGTTTGGGCGAAGCCCAGTTGCGACAGGTCGAGGCCCTGCTGGCCGCGCCCGAGGTGCGTGCGCGCTTTCGTGTGTTGGTCCTCCATCACCCGCCGGTCATGCACCGGCCTCCGGAGAACCGCAATCTGCGCGACCGCGCGCAACTGGCCGAGGTACTGGCGCGGGTGGGGGCCGACCTGGTTCTGCACGGCCACGACCATCGCGACGAATTCGCCGAGCTGGCTGGGCCCGACGGCCGCCGCATTCCAGTGGTGGGCGGCGGCTCCGCCTCCTATGTCGGCCCGGTCGAGAGGTGTTCTCGCTACAACATCTACGAGATCGATGGCCCGCGCTTCGACCTGATCACCTACGCACACGACAGCGCGACCGGCGCTTTCCGCGAGTTCCGTCGTCGGACTATTAGTTGAGCACGTAGGCGCCCAGGCCGATGCCTTGGTCCTTGAGCGCCTTGACGATCACTTGGGCGATCTGCTTGGCCCCGGCTAGCTCGAAGTGCGTATGATCCTGGCAGAAGAACTGACCCACCTTGCTGGTGGTCGAGGTGTAGTCGGCACTGTTGGGGCAGAGGCCGAGGCTGTTGTACAGGGCCACGCTGAGCGCGCCCAAATCAATGACCGGCGCGTTGTTGGCGGCGCCGGCATTGTTGGTAGCGGTCGTGAAGTATGGGGTGCGGATGTTGATGGCTGTGTTGCCATCGGTGCTACATCCGATGGCGCCAACTGGAGGCATCAGGATGGGCTCCACTCCCAGGGCCTTGGCGGCCTTTGCCATGAGGTCAAGGTCGGCTTCGTACTTGGCTTCGCCCACGTGCTTGGGACAGCTGGAATCGCCGTCGTTTATTCCAAACGAAATGATCAAGTAGTCGCCGGCCTTCATCGCGTTCGTCCCACTGAGCATGTTGGTCCAGCGCGACTGGAAGGTGGTGTTGGTCACGGCACACTCGCCGTTGGCATCCGGGGTCGAGCTGACACCCTGATAGAGCCAGGTTTGAATGGTCAGACCGCCGACCGCATTGTTCACGACTGTCACGTTGCTGTTGAACAGAGGATCGAGCTGAGTTCCGTAGCCGCACGGGCAGCCGGAGGCGGAGCAACTTGCGCCGTCCGCCATGGTGGAGTCGCCCGCCAGCCAGACCTTGATGGGGGTCTTGCCGTCGCTGCTGCCCAGGCCGCCGCCGGTCGCGCCGCCGCCGGTTGCGGTCGCGCCGCCGGTCGCGGTCGCGCCGCCGGTTGCGGTTCCACCGGATGCGGTCCCGCCGGTTGTCGTCTTGCCGCCGGTTGCTGCGCCGCCGGTAGTACCGGTGCTGCCGCCGATGGTGGTCTTGCCGCCGGTTGTGGTGCCACCTGTGGCGCCCGAAATGCCACCCACGGTGGTCTTGCCGCCGGTTGCGGTGCCGCCCGTGGCGCTGGTCACGCCGCCGGTCGTGACTTCTCCGCCCGCCGCGCTGCCAGCGGTGTCGCTGCCACCAGTGTCGCCGCCAACAGTGTCGCTGCCACCGACAGCCGAACCGCCCTGAGCCACTGAGCCGGCTGGCGACTGAGTCTGCCCACCAGTATCGACTGTGCCGCCAACGCTCGTCGCGCCTCCCAGACCGGTCGCGCCCCCGGAGGCGCCACCAGTGCCATTGCCACTCGAGCCGCCGGGCGCCACGACCGTACCACCTTGGCTGCCTCCCGAACCCGCAGGGGCGCCCCCGCCCCCGGAGCTGCAGCCCAGTACTGCGAGAGCAATGGCACCGACGAAGATTCGAGTGAAACAGGCCTTCATGGCGGAACTTCCCCTGGCTCGACGGGCGTTCTGCTAGTTGGCCAGGTAGGCCGCCAGCCCAATACCCTGATCCTTAAGCGCCTTGCCGACCATTTGCGCGATTTGAGCGGCGCCGGCCTTCTCGAAGTGGGTGGTGTCATTGCAGAAGAAGGCGCCTGACGCGCCCGAGGTCACGCCGCTGCTCGGACAGAGGCCAAGGCTTGTGTACAGCGCTGCCGAGAGCACGGTCGCATCAATGACTGGCACGCCATCGGCTGCTCCCGCTGCTTTGGTTTCCGGACCGAATGCACGGTTGGGTTGGGCCGTGCTGCCGGAACATTGCAGGCCGCTCATTGACGTCAAGAAGATGGGTTGTGCGCCCAAATCCCGGGCAGCCTGCGCCATAGTGGTGAGGTAGGTTTCGAAGAGAGCGCTGCCGACGTGGCGAGTCTTGCCGGCCGTACAGGTGGGGTCGGCATCGTTGATGCCAAACTCGATGAACAGGTAATCGCCGTGCTTCATCCCTGTGGTCGCGTTGGTCATAGCGGTCCAGCGCGGGTTGTAGGTTTTCGGATTGACAGTGCACTCACCGTCGGCACCCATCGCGCCCACGTTGGGATCATAGAGCCACGTCTGGATGCTCCGGCCGGCAACTGAACTGTTGACGACAGTTACGTTCTTGTTGAACACGGCGGCGAACTGGCTTCCCCAGCCGCCGCCGTCGCAGCCCGACCCCGCCATGGTGGAGTCGCCCGCCATCCAGACCTTGATCGGGGTTGTGCCGTCGCTGCTGCCCAGACTGCCGCCGATTGGCACACTCGCAGTCGTAGTCGTGCCGCCGGTGGTTGTCCCACCCGCAGCAGTTCCGCCAGTTGTCGTCTTGCCGCCCGTGACTGCGCCGCCGGACGCACCGGCGGAGCTGCCGACTGTCGTCTTGCCGCCCGTGGCTGCGCCACCTGTGGCGCCCGTGGTGCCACCCACGGTGGTCTTGCCGCCGGCTGCCGTGCCGCCCGTCGCAGCGGTCACACCGCCGGTCGTGACTTCTCCGCCCGTCGCGCTGCCACCAGTGTCGCTGCCACCAGTCGCGCTGCCACCGGTGTCGCTGCCACCGATGTCACGGCCACCAGTGTCGCTGCCGCCGACGGCCGAACCACCCTGAGCCAGCGAGCCGGCTGGCGATTGGGTTTGTCCACCGGTTTCAACTGTGCCGCCTTCGCTCGTCGTACCTCCCAAACTTGTCGCGCTCGTCGAGGCGCCCCCAGCGCCACCGGCATTCGCGCCGCCGGAAGCCGTTGTTGCGCCAGCTTGGCTTCCGCCGCCGGATGGCGAGCCTCCATTTCCGGAGCTACAGCCCAGCAGTGAAAGGGCCGTGACAACGAAAGCGCCTGCGATGATTCGGGAGACAGAGTCTTTCATTCGGAGAAACCTCCTAAACAATCTGTGGTCGCGACCGAGTTGGCCAGATTCGACTGACTACTGACGTGATTGCTAATTGAGGAGATAGGCCGCCAACCCGATCCCCTGATCCTTGAGCGCCTTGCCGACTATCTGACAGATCTGATTGCTAGTTGACGAGATAGGACGCTAGCCCAATCTTCTGGTCCTTGAGCGCCTGGGCGGCGGTTTTGGCGATCTGAAGTGCGCCCGCTGCCTCGAAATGCGTGTGATCGTTGCAGAAGAACAAGCCCAGCTTGCTGGTGGTTGACGTGTAGTCATTGCTGTTCGGGCACAGGCCAAGGCTGGTGTAGAGAGCCGCCGTGAGCACGGTCATATCGATGACCGGAACATTGTCGGCTGTGCCGGCGGCCTTGGTCTGTGGTCCGAATCCGCGGTTGGCCTGGGCCGTGGCGCCGTTGCAGGCGATGGCGCTGGTTGACGTCAGGAATATCGGATTTGCGCCTCGGTCAGTGGCCGCCTTGGCCATGGTGGTGAGGTAGGTTTGGAAGAGGGTCGTGCCGACGTGCCGCGGACAGGTGGCATCGCCGTCGTTGATGCCGAACTCGACGAGCAGCCAATCGCCCGTCTTCATGCCCGTGAGCATGGCGTTCCAGTTTGCCGAGTAGGTGGTGGCGGTCAGGGTGCACTCGCCGTTGGCGCCTGCCGTGCTGCTCACGTTTCCCTCATAGAGCCAGGTTTGAATGCTCCGGCCAGCGACGGACTTGTTCTGGACAGTCACATTGCTCTTGAACAACGAACCGAACTGGTCGCCCCAGCCGCCGCCGGCGCACTTGTCCCCGGCCATGGTGGAGTCGCCCGACATCCAGATGGTAATGTTGCCCGTACCGCCACCTGTGGTCCCGCCGGTTGTAGTTCCGCCGGTGGTGGTCCCGCCGGTCGCGGTCTTTCCGGCCGCGGCTGAGCCACCCGAAGTGCCTGTGGAGCCGCCCGTGGCGGTCTTGCCGGCAGTTCCCGCGCCTCCGGAAGAAGAAGCTCCACCGGAGATCGTCGTGCCTCCGGTGACTCCGCCACCGGTTGCGCTGCCGCCAGCCACGCTGCCGCCCCCAGTCTCGCTGCCAGCCGCGGCGCTGCCGCCAGTCGTGGCTCCACCGTTTGCGGACTTGCCGCCGGTCTCGCTGCCACCTGCTGTTGTTTGCCCAGCCGCACTGGTCAGGCCACCGGTGTCCGATCCACCCGGAGAAACCGAGCCGGCTTGCGACTCTCCACCAGATGACGTGGTGCCGCCGCTAGGCAAAGCACCGCCCGTCTCGTTTGTGGTCGTGCCGCCAGCGCTCGTGCCCCCGGAAGACGTGACCTCACCGCCGCTGCTTCCACCCGCACCGGGCGAGGATCCCGACAAGCTACAGCCGAGCAGTGAAAACGTAGTGAGTGCGAGAATGCCAGCGAAGATCTGGGTAAGACGGGTTTGCATGGTGAATGAACTCCTGAGCTGCGAGGCGCCATTTTTCTCTGGAAGTCTTGGGCGGCTGTATTCTTGCCACAAACAGCTTGTCGCGATGACCTATTTGGGCGGGATGCGCCCCCATCTAATAATTACGCCAAGGCAGTGCCGTACGGAAGCTCGATGGCTCAGGAAACTGAGCGTCGCCCCGCGCTATTGCGCGCGCTAGGGGGTGTCCCTAATAGCCCGGGGGGTAGGAACGGGGCATTGTGGAAAGCGGACGCTCGGCGCTGGCGGGCTGATGCCGGGAACGCTCCTCGGCGGACGCACGCCAACGGCCGCGCTGCGCGCGTCCATGGCGCGCTCGGCGGACGGGTCCCTCGGCGCCCAGCTGCGCTGGTCGCCTGGCCCCTTGACCGCTCGCTG
>Ga0265316_10005462_pt1 | contig 12339 bp, 8 predicted proteins | sample 4522metaG_FD_202092 | JGI IMG/M metagenome (GOLD analysis project Ga0265316, IMG submission 202092) | Rhizosphere microbial communities from Carex aquatilis grown in University of Washington, Seatle, WA, United States - 4-5-22 metaG | ecosystem: Host-associated > Plants > Roots > Rhizosphere >... | reverse complement strand
ATCAAGAAACAAGCGAAATTGCGGTCCGTGGCTTCGTGTCATGCCGGCCAGCGCAGGTGCTCAACTGAATCGGGGTCGATGCCCAACGCAGTCACCCGCTGGCGCGCATCGAGATAGTCTTCCCGATCCATGGCGTTGTTCAGAAAAAACTCCGCAAGCCGCTGCGGCGAGTAGATCTCCACCTGTGGCGCGGCGCCGGCAAAAGGGCGAATCAGGATTCCATCCTCCCGCTCCTCCACCTGGATCGCAGAACCCTCGTCGAGGCGGTAGCGAGTGCGCAGCTTCGCCGGAATGACCAGGGTTCCGCGTTTCCCCATGACGATGGTCTTCAAGCCTAAGTTCCTCTGAATTCAGAATATCAGAAATCTGTAAAACGGAAAAACAGACAAATTGACTCAGGCCCCCGTCGGCCTCGCAGGTAGAATGAATCCTCACCATGCGGCGCACACGAAAGCGACCCAGGAGGATTACCGCTTCCAGTCGAGTGGGCCAGGTTCTTCTTCTGGTCCTGGCGGCTATTCTGTTCCTGCTTTTCCTGCTCGGGCGGCTCACGGGTAGCTTTCCCCACTCGGCGCACCCGCGTGCCCACACCGGAACCAGCATCTAAATTCATCGTGCCTTGGTTGTCCGCCCGGTGTTGCTTGGCGTATCCTTCTCATGCAGTTGGAGATATTCCCCAATGTCCTCTGTTATTGGCTTGCCCCTGGCCGCGGCGGGAGGCAGTTTTCTTCTGGAATCCCGCACGCCCGACGAGGTTTTCACCCCGGAAGACCTGAACGACGAGCAGCGGCAAATCGCGTCCACAGCTGCCGCGTTTGCCCGCGACGAGATCCTGCCCTCAGTTGCCGCCATTGAGGCTAAGGAGCCGGGCCTGATGCGCTCGCTTATCCAGAAGGCTGCAGCGCTGGGGTTCACCTCGGTCGACATTCCGGAAGCGTATGGCGGGGTGGGCATGGACAAGACCACCTCCACCGTCATCACGGATCACATCGCGGCGCTGGCAAGTTTTTCCACTGCGTTCGGCGGACAGATCGGCATCGGGACACTACCCCTGGTCTGGTATGGAACCGAAGACCAGAAACGGCGCTACCTGCCCAAACTGGCTACGGCGGATTGGATCGCCGCCTACGCGCTTTCTGAGGCCAGCTCCGGCTCTGACGCCATGAACATCCGCACCCGCGCCACGCTGTCGCCTGACGGCAAGCATTACCTGCTCAACGGCGAGAAGATGTGGATCACCAACTGCGGCTTCGCCGATCTCTACACCGTTTTTGCCAAAATCGACGGCGAGAAGTTCTCAGCATTTCTGGTGGAACGCACATTTCCCGGCCTGACCGTGGGCGCCGAAGAACACAAGCTGGGCATCCGCGGCTCATCCACGTGCCCGCTGGTGCTTCAGGATTGCCGCGTGCCGGTAGAGAATCTGCTGGGAGAGCCGGGCAAGGGACATCACATCGCGTTCAACGTGCTGAATGTGGGCCGATTCAAGCTGGGCGTGGCCTGCGTGGGCGGCGCGCGGCGGGCCTTTGGCGAGATGGTGCGCTACGCCCGCGAACGCAAGGCATTCGGCAAATCGATCGCCGAGTTTGGGCTGATCCAGCGCAAAATCTCGACGGCTGCTGCGCGCATCTACGCTGCTGAAAGCATGGCCTACCGCACCGTGGGCATGATTGACGCGGCCCTGGCCGAGCTGGGCCACGATGCGCCGGCCAACGCACGCGAGACCCAGCGGCGCATTGAGGAATACGCCGTGGAGTGCTCCATCCTGAAAGTCTATGGATCGGAGATGCTGTCATTCGTGGCCGACGAATTAGTGGCCACCATGGGCGGCTATGGCTACGTGGAGGAGTACCCGGCAGAGCGTTTCTACCGCGACGCCCGCATCAACCGCATCTTCGAGGGGACCAACGAGATCAACCGCATGATCATCACCGGCTGGCTGATGAAGCGCGCCATGGCGGGCAAGCTGGCGCTGCTGCCCGCCATCAAGCGGGTGATGGACGAAGTCATGCAGCCGCCCTCGTATGACGGCGCCGGAGAAACAGGCGAACCGCTGGCGCGCGAGGCAGGCGTGCTGGCCGCGACGAAGAAGATCGCGCTGTTTGCCGCCGGCGTAGCCAGCCAGCGCTACATGACGGGGCTTGAGGAACAGCAGGAAATCATGGCCGATCTCGCCGACATGGTGGCGCAGGTGTACGCGCTGGAGTCGGCGCTGCTGCGGGCGCGAAAGCTCGCCGGCGCGCGGCGCGCGTCCGCGCAGGTGGCGGCGCAGATCACCGGCCTGCTGGCCGAGGAGGCGCTCGCCCAAGCTGAGCAGGGGGCAAAGCGCGTGCTTGCCGCATGCAGTGAGGGCGACATGCTGGGCACGCAACTGGCAATCGTGCGCCGGCTCGCGCGCTCCACGCCGGCCAATGCCGTAGCACTCAGCCGCGCAGTTGCCCAGGCGTGTGTGCGCGCGGAGAAATACCCCGTGTTCGCGTCCTGAACTCCGTCCGCGGGAAATCCTTCATCGGTGGACATCATCGGAGAGTGCAGACCGATGCTCATGGAAATCTCAAGTACGGCATGTATGCTCAATGGGTTGATGAAAGCGGCAATTCCAATGATCCCAAACTGTGGAACGCTGGGGCCTGCCGCTTCGCAAAAGGAGGTTGAGTGATGAAATTTGGATGCATGGTTGTTGCGGGAGTGATGGCGGCTTCAATGCTGGCGGCGGGCGCACGCGCGCAGGAGATTGGTCCTTACAGTGTGACCAGGATTCAATTGACAGGCGGCGACGGCGGCTGGGATTACATTACCGCGGATCCCGACGGACGCCATCTGTTCGTCGCCCGCTCTGGCCCCGCGGGGCATATCGGCGTCTATAACCTGGACACGCTGGAGCAGATCGGGGACATTCCCAACGTCAGCGCGCACGGTGGCGCGGTGGACACGGAGACTGGCCACGGCTTTGCCACGTCGAGCCCGGTGACGATGTTCGACGCCAAGACATTCGCCGTAATCAAGAAGATCGATACCGGCGGCCATCCGGATGGCTACCTGAACGACCCATATAACCACCACTTCTATATCCTCAGTCACACTGCGCCCAACGTCACCATCCTTGACGACAAGGACGGCAGCATCCTGGGGACCATTGACCTTGGCGGCGCGCCGGAAGAGGCGGCGACAGACGAGCACGGCAAGATCTTCGTGGACATCGAGGACAAGGCCGCCATCGCGGTGATCGACGCCAACACCATGAAGATGGTGGGCAAATACGATCTGTCGCCGAGCGGCTCCGGTTGTGCAGGCTTGGCGCTCGACGCCAAAAACGGCATCCTCTTTGCCGCATGCCGCGAGAAAAACAACATGGTGATCCTGTCCGCGGCCGACGGGCACATCATCACCGATCTGCCCACGGGTGAGGGCTGCGACGGCGTCACGTTCAATCCTGGAACGATGGAGGCGGCCAGCTCGCAGGGCGATGGAACCTTGACCATCATCAAGGAAGATTCGCCCACCAGTTTCCGCGTGGAGCAGACGGTGTCGACTCCGATGCGCGCCCGGACCCACACGCTGGATCCGAAGACCGGCAACCTCTACACCATTACGGCGGAGTTCGGGCCCGCGCCCAAGACACCGCCGGCGAATCTGCCGGCCAACGCGCCCGCATGGATGCGCATGCCCCGGCCGCCGATGATTCCCCACTCCTTCCAGATCCTGGTGATCGGCAAGAGCCAGTAACTCGGGAACAAAAAATTGCCCATGCCGGCGCGGTCACTACGCCGGCATGGGCTTCTTAGTAACGTAGATACACTGAGCCCGAGTCATCGCAGAACTTGACGGGTAACTGGACGCCAGTTCACGCGATTCAATCAGGGGGAGCGAAGCGTATCCCCGAAGTTAGCAGTTATGGAGTTGTGTTAGCGCTGCACCTCGACATTGAGCGTCAGCACAGAGGGCACCGTGCGGTTGTTGAGCACGGCCGGAGACCAGCGGAACTGCCGGACGCCGTCGACTACGCGCGCATCCACGGTCTGGTTGATGGCGCGAAGCACCTGGATCTGCGTGGGACTGCCGGTTTCGTCAAGGTGGATCTCGAGCACCACGGTTGGGGAATTGACCGTCGCCATGGGCAGCTCATCGGCGGGAATGCTGATGTGCGGCGTGTGGACGAGATGAGGGTTGGTAACTCCGCCAGTGACGGAGGTTGGGGCAGAAGCGTCGTTAACCGGCTTGCCGGTGGTTGCCGCTGCGGTAAGGGTTAGGGATGAAAGCAGGGTGGTGAGAAGTATACGGCGCATGTTGGACCTCCTTTACGTTGATAGTTACCGACACCAGTGTTACCCGGCTCCATAACCTCAGTCAACCGCCAAGTGCGCCTCCACCACTTATCAACAAGTTACGAGGTATTTTGTATCTCATTGCGAGAAACGCATGAGGATGTAATAAAGATTGCCTCTGGATGTAATCTGCCTGTAATCGTTTGAGGTCTGATCCGCGCCAAAAGAGCAGCGGCCCGATCCTCGTGTGAGGATCGGGCCGCTGACCTGCGTTTGAATGCGCTACGCCTTGGCCGAAGTCAGCGCCCCCAGATCCGCTGCCAACTTCTCCGTGGAGAAGGACTCGATCAGGTCGCCTTCTTTCAGGTCGGTGAAGTTGGAGAGGCCGATGCCGCACTCCATGCCGTTGGTCACTTCGCGTGCGTCGTCCTTGAAGCGCTTGAGCGAGCCGATCTTACCCTTGAAGACCTGCTCGCCGCCGCGCATCACCTTGATCTCGGAGTCGCGGCGGATCACGCCGTCCTGCACGCGGCAGCCGGCAATGGTGCCCACCTTGGGGATCCTGAAGATGTTGAGCACTTCCGCACGGCCCTGGTAGTTCTCCTTGAACATGGGTTCCAGCAGTCCCATCATGGCCAGCCGCATCTCGTCCTGCAGCTCGTAGATGATCGAGTGCAGGCGGATCTGCACGCCTTCCTGCTGCGCCAGCTCCGCCGCCTTGCGCTCCGGCCGCACGTTGAACCCAATGATGATGGCGTTCGACGCGGTGGCCAGCAGCACATCGCTCTCGGTGATCGATCCCACGCCGGAGTGGATCACCTTCACCCTCACCTTCTCCGTCGACATGCGCACGAGCGAGTCGGCCATCACCTCAACCGATCCGGTTACGTCGCCCTTGATGATCAGCGCCAGGTCCTTCACGCCTGCCTGGCGAATCTGCTCCGCCAGCCCTTCCAGCGATACGCGCGAGCTCTTGGCCAACTGCGCCTCGCGCTCTTTCATCTTGCGGTATTGCGCTATTCCCTTGGCCTTGTCGCGATCGGCCACAACCAGGAACGTGTCGCCGGAATCGGGCATCGCTTCCAGCCCCAGCACTTCCACCGGAGTGGACGGCCCTGCCTGTTCCAGCGCGCGCCCGCGATCGTCAAACATCGCGCGCACCTTGCCGAACGTATTGCCCACGATGAAGCTGTCGTTCAGATTGAGCGTTCCGTCCTGCACCAGCACCGTGGCCACGGCGCCGCGCCCGCGATCGAGCTTCGCTTCCAGCACTGAGCCCACAGCCTTGCGGCCCGGCATCGCTTTGGGAGCCTTGATGTCGCTTACCAGGCAGATCATCTCCAGCAGCAGGTCCAGGTTCAGCCGCTTCTTTGCGGAAACTTCCACAAACACGGTGCCTTCGCCGGCCGCGGCCCACTCTTCCGGAACCACGCCGCGATCCGCAAGCTGCTTCTTCACGCGATCGGGATTGGCCTCGGGCTTGTCGATCTTGTTCACCGCCACAATCATCGGCACATCCGCCGCCTTGGCGTGGTCAATGGCCTCCACCGTCTGCGGCATCACGCCGTCGTCCGCCGCCACCACGATCACAACGATATCCGTCACCTTGGCGCCGCGGGCTCTCATGCGCGTGAAGGCCTCGTGGCCCGGCGTATCCAGGAACACGATCTCGCGCCCCGATGCCGGAGAGCCTTCCTTGTTGAAGCGGACCTTGTAGGCGCCGATATGCTGCGTAATACCACCGGCCTCGCCCGCCGCTACATCGGTTTCGCGAATCGCGTCAAGCAGGCTGGTTTTGCCGTGGTCCACGTGCCCCATCACGGTTACTACCGGCGCGCGCGGAACCTCCAGTTCGTTGGCGTTCGGCGCTTCCACAACCTCTTCGATGGCCTGGTTCGCCAGTTCCTCTTCATAGCTGATTACCGTGGCCGCCGCGCCAAACTTGGCCGCAACGTCCTTCACCATCTCCGCGTCCAGCGACTGGTTCACGGTGACAAAAATGCCGCGCATCAGCAGCGCCGCAATCAGGTCCTTGGCGCGGATTTCCAGCTTCTCGGCCAGGTCCTTCGCGCTGATGCCCTCGGTCACGGTGATCTCGCGGCTGATGGGAATGGGCTCAGTGCTGAACTGGGCAGCCCCGCCAAAACGCGGCGGCGGGACAAAGCCCTTCATCGGGCCTTCCTTTGTCTTGGGATACTGCTGGCCTCCACGGCCGCGGCCTCTGGCTGCGGGGCCACGTGCCGGGCGCGGAGCTTCGCCCGTAGGCGGAGCCGAGCCTCCGGGGCCGCCGAATCCGCCCGGACGCGGTCCGAATCCGCCGGGGCGTGGGGCGCCGAAGCCGGGGCGCTGGCCGAAGCCGGGACGTCCCCCCGGACCGCTCGGACCGCCGGGTCCTCCAGCTTGGAATCCGGTTGGCGCGGAGCGCGTGGGGTGCTTGGGTCTTGGGCCCCCGGCAAATTGCCCGGGAGGGCCTTGCGGGCGCTGTGCAAATCCGCCCTGACCCGGCGCACCTGTGGGCCGGCGGTCAAAGATGGGCTTGCCGCGCTGAATCGCCCCTGTTGCACCGGCTGCGGCGGCTGCCGCCGGGCTGAGAATCGGCGCCTTGTACACAGGCCGCGGACCGGTTTGGGGCATTACCACGCGGCGGATCGGCGGGACCGGCGCCGTGGGAGCTTCGGGCTCGGCCGGCTCGGGAGCGGCCGCAATTTCTTCGGCCGGCTTCTCAATAACCGGCTCCGCAGCGGGCGCTTCAACTCGCGGCGATACTTTTACTGGCTCGGGTGCAACCGGCGCCTGCGCTACCGGTGCCGCTTCAGCAACCGGCGCGGCTGGCGCGGACACTGCCGGCGCGGGCACTGCCGGCGCAGCAGCGGCTGCCACAGCCGGTTTGGCCGGAGCGGGCGCAACCTCCGGCGCGCGGACCGGAGGCGCAACCGGCGGCTTCACCACCACTGCAACCGGCGGCGCCGTGGCCACGGCCGGGCGCAGCGGAGGCGCGGCAACGGCTGCGGGCTTTGCCACCACCGGGGTTGCCGGCGGCTTTGACGCAATCGCCCCCTGCTTCGGTGGGGCAGAAACAATCTGAGGCGCCTGGCGAACCTGGGGCACAATTCGGCGCGGCTCAGGTTTGGCTGGCGGGGGCGGCGCAGCGGCAACGGCTGGCTTGGCCGGCACGGCTACGCTCGCAGCAGGCGCAGGCGCAGCGGGCTTCGCGGCCGCGGCCCGGGATACGTGGCTACGCCGTGCCGCTTCCTCGTCCGCCTTCTTCTTATCCGCGATGGCCTTCGCCACATCGCCCGGCTTGTGCACGTGCGAGAGATCGATCTTGGGCTGGATGCCTTGCGCCCCACGCGATGCCGTCGGCGCCGCGTGCGAGCCCGCGCGAGCCTTGCCTAAGTGCGCGCGAACCTTCTCCGCCTCGTGGTCCTCGATCGAGCTCGAGTGCGTCTTGCCCTCGCCCAGACCCAGTTCCGTCAGGACTTCCAGAACCTCCCGGCTCTTCACTTCCATCTCGCGCGCGAGATCGTTGATACGAACCTTGCTCATCCGCCTCTTTTCAGAATCCCGCTACCCAAAGCCTTAAGTGCTCATAGCTACCTCATGGCATTGGCTGCTGTTTGAACTTCCACTGCTGGAAATTCCATTATCCTTTGAAACGCCGGCACTGGCCGTGCTACTCCGCCGCTTCCTTTTCACTGCCTGTCTCGTCCTCTTCCCTGTCCAACTCGGGAAGTTCCCCTTCATCCGGAACCGGCACGTTATCCACTGCCAGCTCCGCCGCGGTCATGCTCTGCACTTCCGCATCGGCTTCGGCCTCGGAGCCCGCATCGCTGGCCTCAAGGTCGTCATTCTCCGCCTGTGCCGATCGCTCCTGCTCCGCCTCTTCCAGCGTCTCCTGCGCGTTTTCGAGCTCGGCCTCTGCCGTTCCCGCCGCTGCCTCCGGTGTCGCCACTTCATTGCTGCCGGTGGCCGGAGACTCGGTATCCGCAGCCGCCGTTTCTGCTGCCGCGCCCTCCGCCGGCGTTCCTTCGCCCGGCGGCGTCTCCTCGCCCTCTTCAAAGTGACCAAAGTAGTGCCGCACCGCTACTGAAATTCGCTCCAGCGTCTTCTCGCCGATGCCCGGAATCTCCTCGAGCTGCTCCGGCGTCATGTCCGCCAGGGCTTCCACCGTGGTAATGCCGGCCGTCACCAGCTTCTGGATGATCCCTTCGCCCAGTTCCGAAACCTGTTCAATCGGAGTCGTCGGGCCGCCGCTCATCGCCTGCATTTGCTGCTCGACTTCCTGGCGCTTCTCTTCTTCGCTCTTGATATCGATCTTCCAGCCCAGCAGCTTGGCCGCCAGCCGCACGTTCTGCCCCTTCTTCCCAATCGCCAGCGAAAGCTGCGTGTCGTCCACAATCACTTCCAGCTGCTTATCGGTCAGGTCCGTGATCGATACGCGGCTCACCTTCGCCGGTTGCAGCGCCTTCTCCGCGAACGTGGTGATCTCTTCGCTGTACTCGATAATGTCGATCTTTTCGCCGCGCAACTCGCGGATGATCGACTGCACACGCATGCCCTTCATGCCCACGCATGCGCCCACCGGGTCCACATCTTTGTCGCGGCTCATCACCGCAATCTTGGTGCGCTCGCCGGCTTCACGCGCAATTGCCCTGATCACCACCGTGCTGTCGTAAATCTCCGGCACTTCGCTCTGGAACAGGTTCTGCACCAGCTCCGGCGCCGCGCGCGAAACAATCACCTGCGGTCCCTTGGCCGCGCGGTCAACCTTGATGAGGACCACCCGCACCCGTTCGCCCACGCTGAACGATTCCAGCCGCGATTGCTCCCGCTTGGGGCACCGCGCCTCCGCCTTGCCCAGGTCGAAGATGACGTCCTGCCCCTCGATCCGCTTCACTGTCGCGTTCAGCACTTCCTTTTCGCGGTGCGCGTACTCCTGAAACACCGTGTCGCGCTCCGCTTCGCGCACCTTCTGGAAGATCACCTGCTTGGCCAGTTGTGCCGCAATACGTCCCAGCGGGCTGGTGTCCTTGTACATGCGAATCTCGCTGCCCAACTCAACGCCGGGAGCCAGTTCACTGGCTTCCGTTAGCGTGATCTGGTTCACCGGGTCCTCGATCTCGCCCTCATCGGGCACCACGGTCTTGTACACGTAGGCCAGAATCTCGCCCGTCTCCTTGTTGAGCTCGCCGCGCATGTTTTCCTGCGTCTTGTAAAACTTGCGCGTGGCCAGGGCGATGGCTTCTTCCACCGCTCCCACCACAATCTCGGGCTCGATGCCCTTTTCCCGGCTTAACAGCTCGATGCTCTGATACAAGACGCTGGACATGTTTCGCTTACTCTCTTTTGCTTCAATCTGTTGGCGCGGTACTGACACCAGTCACGCCCGCCAATTGTTCTGGGGAAAGCCGCAAGAGGGGGTGTTTCCCAGTCCCTCGGTCCCTAATCCCTAATCCCTGGTTCTTTCAAATCTCCGGTATCAACTGCGCCTTCTCCACGTTGCTCAGCGCAATCTCCACCGTCGTAACGCCCGTCTTCCGGCTCTTCGAATTCTGCTTCACCGCATTCAAGTCGATCGTGATGTTGGGTGCCCCCGGTCCCGCGCTTTTGGGGACCGGGGAAGTGACCCCAACCAACCGTCCCTGCCAATGCCGGTTATTCCGGATCGGCTCATACGTCTGCACCTTCACCAGGCTTCCCGCAAACCGCTCGAAATCCTCACGCTTGCTCAACTTCCGGTCTAATCCGGGCGAGCTTGCCTCTAGTGTGTACTCGTTGCCTGGAACCAGCTCTTCCACATCCAGCAGCACACCAAAATCCCGGCTGAACTCCGCGCAATCTCCATGTGTGATGCCGGAAAGCTGCTCAGGGCTTAAGGTTCCTTCCCTCAGCGCCTCCGGCAACTCCTCGCCGCCCGCGGCCAACTGCTCCTTCAAGAGCGCCCGCCCCGCGGCGTCCTTTTCCAGGTACACGCGAAGGATCCGGTCCTTGGCTGAGCCGGCAAACTCCACGTCCACCACCTCCAGCCCATGCGAGCGCGCCACCCGCTCCGCCGCCGTCCGAATTGTCTCCAGCGCTACCGCCATCTGCCTCAAACTGCACGGGTTATGCGCTGACCGGTGCTGCGTGAGCCGGCCGCCCCCACCCGAACCTGCCTTGGGGCCCCGAAAAACCGCCCTGCAGCGCCGCGAGTTTTTCAGGGAAAAATCGAGCCAAATAAAAAGTGGGCCGTAAGCCCACTCATCTCTCCGCCAGCCGGAACATTCACGGAACTCCCGGCGGACAAACGCGTCTGCCTATTTAGAATACGGCGAATCCCCGAGAATTACAACGGGCCACCTGTTCAAACCCTCTCGGAATCAAAATGCGAGTTATTTCGGTTTCGAACCGGGCAAATCCTGGTTCGCGGCCTCCGCATCCCGGTTCCCGGCTCTAACGCCACGTGCACAGCGCATCGCCACCTCGCCACCGATCCGTCTCAGGCTGAGCAGCACCTTTTTCTCGACCGCGGGACCCATTCCGCCGCCATCCGTTCCCCCGGCTGCGGTACATAGTTCGTATTGCCTTTTGGGAGAGAATGTCGCAAGAACAGCCAGAAATGCCTCAGGCTCCTTGGCCAGTTCATCCGAATAGAAGCTTCCCAGACCCTCAGTCGTCGCCGCATTCCATCCGTCGTAGCGGGCAAGCAACGGCGTCAGCAACTCGCTGTGACCTTGCTGATAAAGATCGATCATCAATCCCATCGTTCCGTCGTCGCCATCCCGTTTCCACACCTGAAGCAATGCATCGCGGTTCGCCTCGTAGCTCTCGCCCAGTGTGGCCAGCAGATATTCAGCAAGTTCCCGTTGCCATCCGGCTTCCTCACGCTTGGCCGCCAGCAGCCTGCGTATCGCAATGGCGCGATCTCCAGCGCTCAAATGCAACTTCGCCGGAGGGGCATCGTCCGGCGCAAGCTGAGCCAGGATGCTCGCGGAGTTATTGCGGTCGAAATGGGCCGGAGAATCGGTCTGTCCGGACGCGTGCGCAAAACCAGCAACGGCCGCGCCGACCAGAAGACGCTTCAAAATCGCCGTGACTTTCGCCGCTCGTCTCATTTCAGCTGATTCTCGGATGCGCCTCCATGTTAGTCTTCTCCGCCCGCCGGAACCAGCGGCACCACCACTCCGGTGATATAACAGCCCCATGCCGCAAGCCGAGCCCGCTCCGCCCTCATCCCTGGTTCATCCCGACTCAACCGACCGCACCGCACCGCTCCAAGCCGCCGCGGCCGCCGCCATCGACTACATCCGCGCCGTCAACCACCGCCGCGTAGCCCCATCCCCTGAAGCCATCTCCGCCCTCGCCGCCCTAACCGGCCCCACTCCGGAAATCCCCACCGACCCCGCAGAAGTCGCCCGCCTCCTCGCCCAGTACGGCTCCCCCGCAACCGTCGCCAACGGCGGCGGCCGTTACTTCGGCTTCGTCAACGGCGGCTGCCTCCCCGCCGCCATGGCCGCCGGTTGGCTGGTCAGCGCCTGGGACCAGAACGCCGCCATGAACGTCCAGTCACCCACCGCCGCCGTCCTTGAAGAGACCGCCATCGAGTGGGCCCGCGACCTCCTCGGCCTCCCCGCCGGAACCGCCGGCGCAGTGGTCACCGGCGCCACCATGGCCAACTTCACCTCGCTCGCCGCCGCCCGCCACCATCTCCTTGAGCGCGCCGGCTGGGACATCGAAAACGACGGCCTCTTCGGCGCTCCCGAGCTCACCGTCGTCCTCGGCAATGAGGCCCACTCCTCCGTCATCAAGGCCCTCGGCATGCTAGGCCTGGGTCGCCGTCGCGTCGTCCGCGTCCCCGTCGACTCCCACGGCCGCATGCGCGCCGACGCCCTCCCCCACCTCACTGACCGCACCATCCTCTGTCTCCAGGCCGGCAACGTCAACACCGGCGCTTTCGATCCCGCCGCCGCCATCTGCCCTGAGGCCCGCGCCGCCGGAGCGTGGATCCACGTCGACGGCGCCTTCGGCCTCTGGGCCGCCGCCTCGCCCGCCTACCGCCACCTCACCCACGGCTACGAGCTCGCCGACTCCTGGG
>Ga0265316_10005460_pt1 | contig 12342 bp, 10 predicted proteins | sample 4522metaG_FD_202092 | JGI IMG/M metagenome (GOLD analysis project Ga0265316, IMG submission 202092) | Rhizosphere microbial communities from Carex aquatilis grown in University of Washington, Seatle, WA, United States - 4-5-22 metaG | ecosystem: Host-associated > Plants > Roots > Rhizosphere >... | reverse complement strand
ATGCTGGTTGCGGTATGTTAATATATCTTGTCTGGCAGCGAAAAGCAATGGCCGGATAATCCTGTTACTTACAGGTTTCATTCCTGTCATTCCAGTTAAACCTGTTCCTCTGATAAGGTTAATTATTAGAGTCTCAATATTATCATTCAGATTGTGCGCAACGGCGATTGAATCATATCTGTTTTTCATTCTGATCTCTTCAAACCAATTGTATCTGAGATCCCTCGCGGCCATCTGAACTGATAATCTGTTCTTTTTTGCAAATGATTTTGTTTCAAAACGGGTGGCATAGAATGGAATATTATGATCGGATGCAAACTGACGAACCAGCTCTTCATCTTTGTCGGATTCTCCCCCTCTCAGTGAGAAGTTGCAATGAGCAATCCCTATCTTATAATCCTGCTGATGAAAGAGATGAGCCATTACCATAGAATCAATGCCACCACTTACGGTGAGAAGAATTCTGTCTCCGGGTTTTATAATGTTGTTTTCAGAAATGAACTTTTTAAATTCATCAATCATATTGTGTTGCATTGAACTGCAAAAATAGAAAAAGGTATCCTTTCAGGGGATACCTTTCGGTTAAATTATGAATAATTTTATCGTTTTGAGAGATAATCTGACACACTTTGCTGGGTTTCCTTCATTGCTTTGTCTCCTTTGTGCCAGTCAGCCGGGCATACTTCACCGTTTTCCTCATAAAACTGTAACGCATCTACCATCCTCAGTGTTTCTGAGACACTCCTTCCCAAAGGCATATCATTTACAACCTGATGTCTTACAATTCCCTTTTTGTCAATCAGAAATAATCCTCTGTAAGCCATTGGGCTTCCTTTGAATGTAATGTCACCATTTTCAGAATAATCATAATCACCGGCCAGAACATCATAATTTTCTGAAATTGTTTTTGAGAGGTCCGAGACCAGGGGGTATTTTACGCCCTTAATTCCACCCTGGTTTAATTCGGTCTGAAGCCATTTCCAGTGAGAGTATTTTGAATCGACTGAACAGGCAACAACGGCAACATTTCTTTCATCGAATTCCTTTAGCTTTTCCTGGAATGCAAGAAGCTCTGTGGGGCACACAAATGTAAAATCTGCCGGGTAGAAGAAGAATATAACATATTTTTTTCCAAGGTATTGCTCAATAGAGAACCCTTCGACAATTTCATCGCCATTTATCACTGCAGATGCAGAAAACGAAGGCGCTTTTTTTCCAACTAAAACAGCCATTTTTTAATTTAATTTAATATTAATAATATAGTTTTCCTATTAAGATTACAAACTAACGATTGTTTTGTTCATTATCGGTATAGCATAATAGCAGGAGGGCCAGGTTCAAAATTTGCAGGCCGCAAAAGTTGCTCTCCTGAAACAATAATGGGAGAGATTGTTGAATAATCAGGCGGGTTTGGAAAATAACCGATCCTCACCTGCAGAGTATTAAATACCATGTTGTCATTCCTTATCCTGATTCCTATTCCAATGCTTGAAAGAGCGAAACCTCTTCCTATAATTTCATTCGTACCGGAAAGAAAGGCAAAATCAGAAAAACCGAAAAATGCGAACCTGAAACCATAAATGTTAACTGGGCTGAACAAGACAGATTCGAGGTTGACAGATAATCTTTGTGTTCCGGTTATTGAGTCATTTTTGAACCCTGAAAATCCATTATCAGATGTAAATTTCAGGGATTCATTTGTATATCTTCCGAATCCTCTGGTATATTGAAAATAAACAAAGTTCCGGATCTTGGAATTTCCAAGATTTATAAGGTTTGAAAAATAATTCATCCCGAGAGATAGAATTCCTTGTTCGGTCTGATCTTTATTCATATAAGCTGATAATCCGGCATACGAATAAAAATAACCAAGGGATTGATAAGATTTGCTGAAGGATACCTCGCCACCAATGTATGTTCTCTGCTTGAACTCATTAAATTCTCTTCCTGTTGTTATCTTGAATAATGCCCCATATGGAATATCCTCGGTTCGGCCATAACTATAGATAAGGTTAGTTTTGGTGTATTTTTGTATCGAAAAAGCCGCTGATCCAAGGAAAATCTTGTATCTCTGGAGGTTATAATAAGATTCAGATGATATAACTGGACGATCGAATACGTTATTATTAGTATAGCGTGCACCAATAATAATTCTTGAAACCGACTCCTTATTGATAAGGAAAGATCTGGATAGCCAGTAATCCTGTAGATTATATTTCAAAGGCGCAGGAAAAGGCAGTGTATCAATATTTGCAGAAGTGTACATCTGTTTTATGGATATTCCTCCTGCATATTTTGTTGTAGAGCTGACGAGCTTGCGGCTTATGTCGAATCCATAGGTTTTTTCTCCAAGTCCATTAAGATAGTACACATTCAGGTTTATAAAAGATTTTGCAATATTATCAGCCAGATAGTGTACTCCAAACCCCGGGGAATCGGGAGCATTGTTATCAAAAGGAACATCGACCCCAAACTCATGCCCCATTCCGAAGATATTTTTTTCAAAAATGGAAACCGAACCTTTTTTGAGCCCTTTAAAGGTATATGAGGCACCAAGAGAATAAACATCCTTTGTGTAAACTATAATATCAGCTTCTGCATCAGATACCGGAACCACAATTATTCTGGCATCATCAATGAACGGAAGTTGTCGTAAAAGCCTTTCGTTATCGCTTAGTATCAAAGGAGATATTTTATCACCTTCTGAAAAAAGAAGATTTTTTCTGATAATATTTTCATTTGTATTGACGTGGGTTTTATTCAATAAGTTTTCAATCTTATTAGGATTTTCTGATGATGGATTATTGATATCAGCTCCGAAAACAGTGAGCCTTTCTATAGTTATTTTTCTGATCTTTTTTCCTGAATAGCTAATATAGTTTGCATCACTGGTACCTGTGAACTGTTTCTTATAAATTGTGTCAGGACGAATAACAACAAAATTATAGAGTCTTCTCGTAAGCTGATTTTTTGAGGCTCTGACCTTCAGTGAGTCGAAGAATACAATGTTTTTATCTTTGACCGGAATGGGGACAATTATAAATGCATCGGAATTTTTTAAAAACAAATCCTTTGAGTTAAGAGAGATGTTTTCTCTTAACTGATTTATGATGACAGGGCTAATTTTCTGTATAGTGTCTTTTTCTGTCCGGAATTGAGAAAATGCAATGTTATATGAGAACAGAAGGACCATAAAGATACCTGGCCTTAACCATCTCCTGTATTTTCTCAGAATTATGCACATCAGGTTTCTTGAGGATTGCTAATCAACACATCATCAGAATTAAACTGAAAGCCTAGCCGTTTTCCTGTAATGACCCTCGAGTGTTGAATTTTTGCTTCGGCCTGACCTACTGTAGCGATTTTTACAGTATCATAGGGGGGAACCAGCAGATCAAATTCAAGTGCATATTGAATTGCGGTTGAAATAATAATTTGCAACGATTGCTTGCTGATTTCCTCATTGCCATAGTTTGTAAACAACATTCCCATTTGTCTTTTCCCTTCAACAAAATACTGCTTTTCATGATTAATGAAGATCCTTGCAATAAGGTACCCCAGATCATCTAACCGTGAATATTTGAATGAATCGTTTAGAAAATTGTAAATGTTGATAATACCTGAATATGCATTGAATTTGTTTTTCTGTATGTATGGTGTTTTCCAGGCCGGGTGCTCTCTGTCGAACTGAAAAATGTTGGAGTGCATGCTGAAAAGCAATATATCTCCGGCTACCTTAATCTGAGCGTCAAAATTACTCCTGTCGGTATATTCGAGTCTTATCCTAGAATCCATCCCGCTTAAACTGGTATTTACCTCTTTTGACAAATTTTTAAGAACATCCTTGACCACACAAAACGACTCAAGTGTATTATCGAATACTTTCTGTTTCAGCAGCGATTTTTCTTTAAGTGTTCCTATAATTGCCATTTTCTTATCTTCCTGATCTGTCATAGTAAACGTAAAGTTAAATGAGATATTTGCATCTAAAATAAGAATTTAATTAATAGGATCTTGCAAAAAGAACCCTTCTGTTGGACGGTTTCCCTGAATAAATACATTTGCCTGATTCTTCAGGGCTGTCAAAAGGAATACACCTGATGGTGGCTTTTGTCTCCTCTTTAATTTTTTCTTCTGTCTCAACTGTACCATCCCAGTGAGCCATAATAAAACCACCCTGATTATCGAGAATTTTCAGAAATTCATCCCAGCTATCGACATAAAAAGTGTTTTCTTTTCTGAATTTCAGAGCTTTATTATAGATATTTGTCTGGATCTCATCAAGCAGTTTTGGGATATATTCATAAACTTTATCAATCGGTATTGTCTCCTTTGTAAGATTATCCCTCCGGGCAACTTCGATTGTTTTGTTTTCAAGGTCGCGGGGCCCGATTGCGAGTCGGACAGGAACTCCCTTCAATTCATAATCAGCGAATTTCCATCCCGGTTTATTATTATCTCTGTCATCATATTTAACTGAGATCCCCAATTTCTCTAATCCTGTTTTGATTTTTACCGCAGCATCTGATAAGGCACCTACCTGTTCAATGTTTTTATAAATAGGTATTATTACAACCTGTATCGGAGCAAGTTTGGGTGGCAAAACGAGTCCATGATTATCGGCATGACCCATAATTATAGCGCCAATAAGCCTGGTTGTGACGCCCCACGATGTTGCCCATACATAGTCTAGTTTTCCTGTCTTGTCGGTGAACTGAACATCAAATGCCTTGGCGAAATTCTGTCCAAGAAAATGGCTCGTCCCAGCCTGTAAAGCTTTTCCATCCTGCATAAGGGCTTCGATCGTATATGTGTCGAGTGCTCCGGCAAACCGCTCATTTTCAGTCTTATATCCCTTTAATACAGGAAGCGCCATTGAATTCTCAGCAAAGCTTGCATAAACATTGATCATCTTTTCAGTCTCTTCTACAGCTTCCTCACGAGTGGCATGAGCTGTGTGTCCCTCCTGCCAGAGAAATTCTGTAGTTCGTAAAAAAAGTCTTGTCCGCATTTCCCACCTCACTACATTTGCCCATTGATTAATAAGAATTGGCAGATCCCTGTAGGAGTGGATCCAGTTTTTATATGAGTTCCAGATTATGGTTTCTGATGTAGGACGAATAATCAATTCTTCCTCAAGCTTTGCTGAGGGATCAACAACAATTCCTTTCCCATTTTCATCATTCTTGAGACGATAATGAGTTACAACTGCGCACTCTTTTGCGAATCCTTCCACGTGTGCGGCCTCTTTGCTGAAAAAAGATTTTGGAATAAGTAATGGGAAATATGCATTAACATGCCCGGTAGCTTTAAATAGCCTGTCGAGTTCAGCCTGTATCTTTTCCCAGATTGCATACCCATAAGGTTTAATGACCATGCACCCGCGTACAACTGAATTTTCTGCCAGATCAGCCTTGATAACCAGATCGTTATACCATTGTGAATAATTTTCGTCCTTGTTAGTTAAAAACTTCGCCATTTTTTTGGTATGGTATTTGTTTCATTAATATTAAAGAAATAGATTGCGTAAAAATAAATAAAAAGATCAGTTATTACTGAAAAAAGAAAGGGAGGTTCATCATGAAAGCAAAAAACTATATCGGAATCTTAGCAATACTGCTGCTTAGCGCATCAACAATAAAAGCACAGAGGGATGATTCGGGTTACAACAGGAATGATGATGCCCGACTGGTTGTAAACAATTATTACGACAACAATGATTATAACTATACCTCAAGAATTAACAGGTTTCACAGATCTTATGCAGCATTCGACTATTATTCGCCTGTCTTCACAGATTCTTATTTGTATAATTACCGGCCATTTTCATTGGGACTAGGACTTTTCGGCGGTTTGAGATTCGGGTTGGGATATTCTTTTAATTACCCGGGTTCTGATTATGGTTATGATTATGGTTATGATTCCGGGTATGGAGATTATTATGGATATGATCCTTATTATGGGAACAATTATTGGGGTTATAATCCATTTTATTACAATGACTGGTACTCACCTTTCATATTCAGTTTTAACTTCGGAAACAGGTGGCGGAACAACTATTATGGCTGGAATGGATATAACCATTACCATGATCGCTATGATTACAGACCGGATAATTACAGATACCAGGATTCTCATGGTTATTATTCCAACAGATACTCCTCAGGTTCCACTTCGCGAAGAAGTTCCGGCAACAATTCGGGAAGATCAACTTATAATAATGGCGTTTCAAGAAGGGGAATCTCTTCAGGAAGCTATTCAAGGAATGAAGTTAGCAATAACAGACCGGTAGTCAGATCTGAAAATGCGGTCAATAACTCACAAACAAGAAGAACAGCCTCACCGGCAGTTAACAGAGGACAGGGGAGAGATATTCGTTACTCAGGAAATAGCACGAATTACAGAAGTAATACTAATAATGCATATATTACTCATAATTCAAGGAACATTTATGCCAGTATGAATAATGGCAGGAGCAGCAATAATATGAGCCAGCGTGTCAACAACAGCAGAAATTTCCGTTCAAATTCAGGAATATCATCAAATTCATCCGGAACAATGAGAGCTCCTGTGGCACGTTCATTTTCTTCAGGATCGAGGAACTCCGGATCTGTTGCAAGAAGCAGTTCTTCACATAGCGGATCGAGATCTTCAGGTTCTAAATCAAGTTCCTCGAGGGGAAGATCATCCGGACGAAGATGATAGGAAGCGATATAATAAGGGAGGTCACTATTTATTAAAGAAAAACAATATATTTATTAAATCGTAACAGTTAGTTAATTAAATTTGTTTCTTTGGTACAATATTTGCGTGTTACTTGAAAACATAATGGGGGAAATTAAAATGAAAACATTATCTCAAATATTAGTCCTTGCACTCCTGACTCTTGGTTCATGCACCTCAAGCCTTTATACCGGAGCAGAGTACGATGATCTTTATTATTTGCCTTCAGATAAACCGATAGCCAAGAGCAATTCGGTTGTAAATGAAAAGATTACCGAGGGTACTTTAAAGAATAAAGACTATTATGATAATATTTATGCAGCTGATACGCTTGTGTCGGATCAGTATTCGGATGCAGTTAATTATGATAACCAGGTTAATAATAGTGAATATAACAATGGCGAGGGATTCGATTATTACAATGACTATCCATATTCAAACAGGTTAAGAATGTTTTACGGTAATTATTTTAATCCTTACTGGAGAGATCCTTTCTATCTTGACTATGGTATGGGTATGGGTATGGGTATGGGTTATGGCATGGATTACGGCATGGGTTATGGCATGGGTTATGGTATGGGTTACGGTATGGGTTACGGTATGGGTTATGGAGGATTATATGGTGACTATTATGGAGGATACCCCGGTTATTATGGTGGCTACTATGGCGGATATTATGGTGGTGTTTATTTCGGCAGTGGATTTTATTCAGGTTATCCCATGTCATATCATGAAAGTTCTGTAAAATATGGAAGACCATCCAGGTCAAGCAATCTTTCATCCAGATGGAATAGTAACATCGGTGGAATTGGTTCTACAAGAAGGAATTCATATTTCGCTACAGGTACTTCAAGTGCTGTGGGAAAAACTTCAGGATCACAGGCAATTGCTACCGGTCAGAGGAGAGCTGTTTCATCCGGAGTAAATTCACAGCAGGCAGTTAATCAGGCAACCAGAAAAACTGTTCAGAATCAGAGCAAAGTAGAATATACCCGTCCCGGTACTTCTGTCCAGAGGAACACGTCAAACGTAAAACCGGCATATAATAGTGTTAACAGGACATATACACCCAGTTATAATAATCCAAGGATGAGTACGAGGCCATCATATAACAATAGCAAAGTTTCTGAAGGTGTAAACCGGAATACAAATAACAGCAGGATTTACAATAATTCAGGTTCTGTCCGGCAGGGCTCTAATCAGAATTATTATAATAATGCCAGAAGTAACTCTTCAGGCAATAGTGTGCAGAGGAGAAGTAGTTCATCTTCAGGGTATTATACTCCTTCCAATCAATACAGATCGAGTTCTTCCAGAAGTTCAGGAAGCTATTCTGCTCCGGCCAGAAGCAGCTATTCGTCAGGTTCTTATGGAGGTTCCTCTTCTTCTTCTTCTTCTGGTAGCAGCAGCCGGTCTTCCTCATCTAGTAGTGGATCTTCAGGGTCTGAATCACGAAGTTCTTCTTCAGGTGGCGGTTCTTCTTCGGGAAGGAGATAGATTGAAACAGTTATATAGTGCTAAAAAGTTCATTCTCTAAATAAAGAGTGCAGGGATAGTCTTACAAAAAAAAGTAACAGTATGAAAAGAATAGGTTTATTAATATTTACATTGTTATCTATGTTCTCTGTGGTTAAAGCCCAGACAATAGATGATGCACTTAGGTATTCGCAAATATTCTATGGAGGAACTGCCAGGTTTATGTCAATGGGTGGCGCCTTCACAGCTCTGGGAGGTGATATATCTTCTCTGAGTCAAAACCCCGCAGGGCTAGGTGTTTTCAGGGCATCTGAACTGACAGTTTCTCCACAATTATTCCAGATTAAAACAAAGGCAGGTTTCAATGGATTTGCCTCATCAAGTAATCTGTCAGATTTTAATCTTAGTCAGATCGGAATTGTGGCTAACATGATATCTAACAACAATGATGCCGGGCTTATTACCCTGAACCTTGGTTATTCGTTCAATAAAACAAATAACCTGAGTCAAAGTACCGTGATTAAGGGGACCAGTAATTCAAGTTCAATGGCTGACTACTGGGTTTCACAGGCAAATGGCAACACTAAAGCGGGTCTTCCTGATAATGCATGGATGGCGAATAAAACATTTCTGATAGATACACTCTCAGGATCAGGTACATTGTATGGGACAGCATTTTCAAATTATGGTGATAATCCTCCGTCTGTTTATGGGCAGACAATTCAACGCATCATTACAAATACAGGATATACAGGGGAGCATGCTTTCTCATTGGGTGGTAATTTTTCTAACAAAATCTTCTTTGGTGCTACGCTTGGAATTACTCAATTAAGATACTCAAGTCAATATGAACACCTCGAATCGACCGATTTAGCTCTACCTTCGCAACTCAAGAATTTTACTTACACTGATTATTATGAAGAAAAAGGAACAGGATATTCCTTAAAACTCGGAGCAATAATTAAACCTATTGAGGCTCTGCGTATTGGCCTGGCATTTCATTCCCCGACATGGTACAAAATTAATGACTATTTCTATACCGATTTAACCTCAAGTTTCACCGACGGCGGTCATTATGAAGCTTCCATAAACCCTCAGAAGTACAATTATGCTCTTGCAACTCCATACAGAGTTTTGGCAGGATTGGCACTTCAGATAAAAAAGTTTGCACTTCTAAGCGCTGATTATGAATACGTAGATTATAGCTCTGCCAGGTTCTCTGAGGCAGGTGAGGATTACACTAAGGAAAATGAGTTAATAAAAAGTAGTCTGAAACCTACAAGCAACATTCGTTTTGGTGGTGAGTTCCGGTTGAGTAATCTTTATTTGCGCGCAGGATATGGTTTTTACGGAAAATCATTTAGTTCTACTGAGGACAATGCTAATCTTGACTATAATACGATTTCTTTTGGAGCCGGTATAAGGGAACAGAATATTTCGATTGACTTCGCTTTTACCAATTATAAATATTCACAGAAGTATTTTTTGTACCCTGTGGCTGACGGTGTTGATCCTGCAGTCGCAAATTTAAATATGGTTAAAAACATGTTTACACTGACTTTCGGATACAAGTTTGGTATTTAATACTTTAATACTTTAATGACTTCCTTTTTAAAGAGGCTGTTTCTACAGGAACGGCCTCTTTTTTACCGCAATTCCGGGGATGAGGCAAAATGATGTTTCACAGATAATCAGGTGCCTCCGGCCCCATATTGAATATCAGGTCGATAATACTTAACCTGTGATCTGTACGATTAAATGTATTAAATACCTGCATGTATTCTTTGACAATAAATTGAGATTTTTTTTTCGGCGATATTTTGTACCTGAAATCATTAGCGGCTTCTCCTACAGATTCAAAATGAGTAGTTTGCGTTAACCTGATATTCAGCTTAAGTATTTTAAGAACTGTCTCTGTGAGTTCCGTGTTCAGGTCAATAAGAAAATCAGTTTTCTTAGAAATTATCTTCTCAATATTTTCAAAATAAAATTGAAAATAGGGCGAAGAGCTGTATGATGCAGTCATGGCTCTTAAATGAACCTGTTGCCATCTCTTGGAGTAGTCAATCCTGATTTCTTTTAACGGGGTTTTATGCTGACTGCCCAGACAAACAGGTACCGACAGAAGCTGAGGACCATGCGCTGACAGAATATAGCATCTGTTCCTGTAAGATTGTTTCAGGTAGTTTTCCTCCAACTCAACTAATACTTCATCAGCTTGTGAAATCATCGAGATATATTCCACTGGCGGTAAGTAAGCTGTGGAAACCAGTATTATCCCTCCCATAGTAAACAGGATCACTCTATTTTGTTAATCATACTGGCAGCAAAACCAGCTCCGAATCCATTATCAATATTCACAACCGTGACTCCTGTTGAACAGCTGGTAAGCATAGCCAGCAGAGCAGAAATACCTCCGAAATTAGCACCATACCCAACACTCGTGGGAACCGCAATTACCGGTTTATCAACCAATCCGCCCACAACGCTTGCAAGAGCGCCTTCCATACCTGCAATAACAATTATTACCCTGCAGTTCCTTATTTCGGGTAATTTATCAACCAGCCGGTGAATTCCTGCCACGCCGGCATCATAAATTTTTAAGACCTTGTTTCCGAGGAGCTCTGCTGTAACTGCAGCCTCTTCAGCTACCGGCATATCGGATGTTCCTGCAGTAATAATTGCAATTCTGCTTTCCGGTATCTTCGGCTTTTTCTTTTGCAATGAAATAATCCTTGCCACAGGATAATAAACTGCATCACTTAATATACTCCGGACAGCTTCGTACATTTCATCATTTGCCCTCGTTCCGATAACATTACTTTCCTTTTCAGACATCACTCTGAATATTTCTCTGACCTGTTCGACTGATTTACCAGCGCAGTAAATAATTTCGGGATATCCGGTCCGCATTTCGCGGTGATGATCTATTCTTGCAAAACCAAGATCAGTATAAGGAAAATTCTTAAGTATTTCCAACGCCTCTTCGATACTTGTATCTCCTTTTTTTACATTTTTCAGCAGTTTTTCAACTTCTTTTGCATTCATAATTCTTTTTTTTCAGGATTTGAACTACCTGTCCTGTAACCTTCAAGGTCCAAAGATACATATCTGAATCCTATTTTTTTCAGGTTGGAAATAATATGTTCTTTGTCAGGATTATGAATGATCTTTTCAATATATCCGGGCATGCACTCAATCCTGGCCAGGTCACCATGTATCCTGACCCTTGTTCCGGGATAACCTAATTCAAATAACATATTTTCAGCTTCTTCAACCAACCTGAGTGTTCCCTGACTAATTTCGGTATCATAGGGAATTCGGGTGAGCAGACAGGCCATAGCAGGTTTGTCCCAGGTTTCGAGATCTTCCTCTCTCGATAATTCACGAATATCTTTTTTTGTAAGGCCCGATTCAAGAAGAGGGCTTCTGATGCCCAGTTCGTTCAGCGCTTTTATGCCTGGTCTGAAATCGCCTGTATCATCAGCATTTGTTCCGTCCACAACAAACTGATAATTGTTTTTTTTAGCAAAACTCAATAAATCGGTAAAGATTGCTTTTTTGCAGAGATAACATCTGTCGATAGGATTACTTCTGATCATCTCCGGAAACGGAATGTCAATTATTTTATGGTTGATGCCAAAGGAGCGTGTGAACTCAACAGCTCCATCTATTTCCCTGGATGGAATATATGGCGTTCTGATTGTTATTGCAACTATGGCTGATTTTCTTACTTTATGAGCCCGGTGCAAAAGAAATGTACTGTCAACTCCTCCTGAAAACGCGACCACAAAAGAATTGAGATCTTTAAGTATGGTATCAAGTCTTGATGATTTTTGATTTCTGGTTTCCATTTTAATTAAGTATTTCTTGGTATCAAACAATTTTGCTCCTCACGCCTCACACCTCACTTCTCAGTATTTGGACCATAATATTATTATAAACCTCTTTTACAGGAATCTCTTTTTCAGAAGCTATACGTTTACACTCTTCATATTCGGGTTTGCAGGACACCTCTTTAGTGTTAAAGTATGATCTTTTAACAGTCACTTCGCCATAAATTGTCTGGATAGTTTCGAATTTCCTTATCAGAGTATCCTTCCTGAAAGGAAATGTCCTGATTCCCAACGAGGTTGATTCAGT
>Ga0265316_10005459_pt1 | contig 12342 bp, 11 predicted proteins | sample 4522metaG_FD_202092 | JGI IMG/M metagenome (GOLD analysis project Ga0265316, IMG submission 202092) | Rhizosphere microbial communities from Carex aquatilis grown in University of Washington, Seatle, WA, United States - 4-5-22 metaG | ecosystem: Host-associated > Plants > Roots > Rhizosphere >... | reverse complement strand
TCCCAATAAGCCCTCATATCCGAGCTGCAGCTTGCTCCCCGGCCAGATATGGGCCCATGAGACGGTTTATCGCCTCTTTTACTGACCGAAGCAGTTTCAGGACTCGGGCTAATCCTTGGCGAGAGTAGAGAGAACGTAGTCTATCCAGGGTTTAGTCTCGATGGGATAGAAATCCCTCGCGGAAATGAACTCGAAGAATGAATCCCGCATCTGGCCCGTAGAGGCGAAGGCTTCCCCGAGATAGAAGCGCGCCCGCGCCGTAGCCTTGGGGCCGCGGTTGAGAGAGAGGTACTTTCTCAACTGATCGATAGCCCCGCCCCAGTCCTTCGAGGATACTTTATCCGATACGATTATGGATAAGGCATAATCCTCGCCTCCAGCAGGGGCAGCCGAGTCTTCAGGGAGAATTAGGGTACCTGGCATGGCTTTCTTCAGCAGCGGCGCTTTGGCGAGAAGGATGGATATCGCCTTGTTCGTATCGGGAGAAACCGCTCGGGCCGGAGGCAAACCCTCGTCGAGAGAAATGGCGGCGCTACCTATGCTTTCATTTTCAATCAAGAAATAGGGAAGGGGAGGCGTCCTCGAGGCAGGGGGCGTTTCGGTAAAGCCGGAGGAAACGGCGGCAGCGCGGACCTGAACCGGGCTAGAAAGAGAATTGACGTCAAGTGCTATGTTTATTCGGCCAGCTTTTATGTCTTCTTCGCCCAGGATTGCATAATAATAGTCGATTCCGGGTACAGGATAATCGGCAAAAACGCCGTTTTTGTCGGGGAATGCCGCTACGAGGGTGGCGTCGAGGAGATCGGCGGCTCGGACAATGGGTGCGGAGCCGCGATATAGAACGAGGCGCAATTTGGGCGCTGCCTTATACGAGACGAGGATCGAATCGCCCTTAGCCTTGGCTTCGATGGAGGACACGGAGGGGGTAGCCGATGCCGATCCCACGCTAGGAGGAAGGAGGTCGGGAACCTGAACCGCGGCTTTCGGGGGAGGAAGAGACACCCCCATCGTCGTAGTATTCTTGCCGGGGATGATGATCTGGTAGGGCAAGCCTTCGTCGCCCACCGCCATTACAACGTAGTAGTAGGGCTTCGAATCGGGCGGAACATCCGTATAGGTCTGTACGCCGGCGTTTATCGTACCTAGGCGCTTTACCGCATCCAAGGAATTGGCATCGATCGGAGTCTCGGAACGGAACAAGAGATAATTGCCCTTCAAGTCCGGGGAATCCAGCCAGCTCAGAATGATGGAATTTTCCTTAACCGATGCCTGTATCCGCGAGGGAAAAGGAGCGAAGACAGTGTCGGTCGCTTCTTCCTGGGCAAAGGCCGACAGAACGACGGCCACGAGCAAGTACAGCGTCGAGCTCCATTTCCTGATATCCATAGTACTATTAATATCGGAGAATTGACTCCAGTTCCATATCCCTCGAATTGACTGTCGCGGCGCATTTCGGTAGGATAACGCCATGTTCGTGGCTGTGGTCTGCGATATGGGGAGCGAGGATTCTCGAGCGGCCCTGTACAATCTCCTGCCGCAGTATGGTTTCGAGCGGGTGCAAAAGGCCTGCTTCGAGTGCGCGTCGGTATCTGAAAAGCTTCTAGCCGCTTTGAAGCGAGATATCGACAAGTTGACCGATTCCTACGACACGATAAGGCTTTACCAGTACCCGGTCGATGGGACTCTCGCGCTGACCGTCCTAAAAGGCAATAAATGGCGGAGAATCATCGTCCGGGATCCGTCGCGACCCAAGGAATGACAGGGTAGCCCGAAGCGAAACGAGCTCGGGCCGCGTCGGTTCAAGGGCGCGTGCTTGTCCATGCTCTTTCGGAGGAATTATGCTCGAAGAAATCGCTTCGCCAGTAGCCTCGCTTCGCGCGGAAATTCTGGACATTTGGGGGCGTCTTTGACGCCGAGGCAATAGGGAAGAAGATAGCCGAGAAGGAAGCTCAGACTACCGATCCCGCCTTCTGGAACGATGGCGCCCGCGCAGGGCGAATAATGACCGAAATCAAGCAGCTTCGCGACCGACTCGAGACATGGACTCACTTGAAAGCCGATTCCGAGGCCCTCGACGAAGTGCTCAAGATGTCGCGGGACGAAGGCGACGAATCCATGGAAGCCGATATCCGAGCCTCCTTCAAGGATGTCACCGACCGCTTCGAGAAAGCTTCCATCCTGGAGCTTCTCGCCGGCGAGGCCGACCGCTCGGGAGCCTTTCTCTCCATCCACGCGGGGCAGGGCGGGACCGAAGCATGCGACTGGGCATCCATGCTTCTCCGCATGTATACGCGCTGGGCGGAGCGCCGAAAGTTCAAGACGGAAGTCGTCGACCTCCTCGAAGCCGAGGGCGGGGTTAAATCCGCGACCCTTCAGATCGAAGGCGATTATGCCTACGGCTACCTCAAGGGCGAATCGGGCGTGCATCGCCTCGTGCGCATCTCCCCCTTCGACTCCAATGCCCGGCGGCACACTTCCTTTGCCTCGGTATACATCTTCCCGATCCTCGACGACTCGATCGACGTGGATATACGGCCCGAGGACCTTCGCATCGACACCTATCGCTCCGGAGGAGCCGGCGGCCAGAAAGTCAACAAGACCGATTCGGCCGTGCGGATGACGCATATACCGACGGGCATCGTAGTGACTTGCCAGAACGAACGCAGCCAATACAAGAACAAGGACGTCGCGATGAGCGTCCTCAAGTCCAGGCTTTATGAGTATTACAAGCAGGAGAAGGAAAAGGAAAATGCCAAGTTTGCCTCCGAAAAAAAGGAGATCGCCTGGGGTTCGCAGATCCGCTCCTATGTTTTCCAGCCTTACACTATGGTCAAGGACCACAGGAATAAATTCGCCGTCGGCAACGTTCATTCCGTAATGGATGGGGACATAGACCCATTCATAGAGTCCTATATGCGCTGGCGTTGGCAGGGCGGGGCTTCCGGCGGGGACCTCGGCGACGATTCCGAAGACGAGGAACTATAGGTCCTTGTAACGAAGGGCGCCCTAGTAGTTTTTCTGAATGAGGCTGGACAAAGGAGGGGAGCGGTGAGGCATTCCGCCTTTTCGGCACTGTTGAGCGCCACCCTCCTTATTTCCGCGTCCGTCGGCCTTTTTGCTGAGGGAAGCGCCCCGACTGCTTCGCCGCAAGCCGCGAACGGAGCCAAACCAGAGCCGAAATCCGATTCTACATGGATCCTCGGGATCGCTCGATTCAGTCAAGGAGAGGGAGGAGGGGCATCGACGATACTCCTCTCCACCCTGCCGAGGCTGATCGTCGCCGACCTTCAATCCCTGCCGATTCGCCGCGCTCCGCCGGAAGAAGCGGCGGAGATCGCCAAGATGAAAAAGGCGCGCGAGCGCTTCATGGCCGGGACCGAATTGGCGACAAAGCTCGATGAACGCTCGGTAGGATTCCTCAATCCCATGACCGCGGGCGCGGAAAAGAGCTTTGGCATCTATTCGGCCGAAAAGGCAGTGAAGGAATCCTATAAAAAATTAACCGAAATCCTAAAAGAAGCGAACAAGGAGCGACCGCAGATCGCTGCGGGGACCGACTTGGCGGTAAAGCTCTGGAACGGACACGCGGCAGGCAAGCTCATCGATACCCCTGAAGCCGATTTGGCGAAGGCTGCCAAGGCAGCAGGCGTCGATTTCCTCGTCAGCGGCACTGTTGCCATCATGGAATCAGGCTATGCCGCCGTCATCCTGCGGGGTTACGATGTCGCCCTTGACCGAGAGGTCATTAATATGAAGTCCCATTGCGCGGTGGATGATCCCGAGCCTGTCGCCCGCGAAATGGCCGATCGCCTGGAACGCCTGTGCGCGGGCAGGGATTTCACGCGTATCGATGTACTTCCGAACCCTGCGGATGCGGAACTTTTCGTAAATGGCAGGTCGTTTTCGGGAAGCTCCCGCGTCGCCTACGTATATGAGCCGGGCCTCGTCCATATCTCCGCCAACGCGCCGGGTTATGAGTCAGGCTCTACCGAAGTCATCGTCGGTCTAGGCGAACGAAGAAGCGTAGAGCTCGAGCTCGAATCCAAGATTACGGGAAGCGTCGCGCTCACCACGGATCCGGCGAACGCTTCGGTCAACCTCGATTCGGTCCCTTTGGGCACGTCGCCGCAAACTATCGGACTCGACGGGAGCAGGAAGGTCCTTTCCGTCTCGGCTGAAGGTAGGGAGTCCGAAACCGTCGTGCTGCCGGCCTCGGGCGAGTCGAACCTCAATATCGAGCTCAAACCCTCGGATGGAATCGGTCCCGCCGGTCGCATCTCGGCGGCTAAAGACGATTTCTACTGGTCCCTCGGCTGGTTCGCTGTATCCGTGCCTATAACCACCTTGACTCTAGGTATTTACAATGGGTATGACGAAGCCTATCAGCGTTCGGGATCGCCTTCGCTCGCCTACTCTCGGTGGAACGCCTCGCGAGCTCTCGCGGTTGCATGCACCCTCTCGGCGACGACGGCCGTATTCATGGTCATTCGCCTTGTTAAATATCTCAAGACTACGCGCTAACGATGTCAGGAGCAGGTGTGCCATGAGCTTTGCCGATCGATTGAGATCAATATTCCGCGCCGGTAAGGCCGACGACGGGCTCTTCGAGGAATTGGCCGATCTTCTCGTTGAGGGGGATTTGGGAGCCTCCTTAGCCTTCTCGATCTCCGATGAGCTGAAAGCCGCTTCCAAGAGTAAGGGCATTACGGAGCCCGACGCCGTCAAGCTCGAACTCAAGTCCATTCTAGGCAGCTACGGGAAAGAGGCACGCATCGTCCCGCGTCCGGGAGTATTGAGCATTTTCCTAATCCTCGGCGTGAATGGCGTGGGCAAGACGACGAGCTGCGCCAAGCTGGCCGAATATTATCGGCGCGAGGCTCCGGCTTCCGGCATCATTCTCGCGGCAGGCGATACGTTCCGAGCGGCCGCCATCGATCAACTCAAAATACACGGCGATAGGCTCGGCCTCCGCGTCGTCGCGCAAAAGCCGGGCTCGGATCCCGGCGCGGTGCTCTGGGACGCGGTGGAGGCAGCCAAAGCCGACGGTGCCGGACTCGTCCTCGCGGACACTGCCGGAAGGATGCATACCCGCGCCGATCTTCTGCGAGAGCTCGGGAAGATGGACAAGATCGTGGCCGCAAGGGCCGAGGGCTCCGATTTCCGACGCCTCCTCGTCCTCGATTCGACGACCGGACAAAACGGATTCAAGCAGGCGGAAACCTTCTCTCAAGCGGTTAAGATCGACGCTCTCGTGCTCAGCAAGCATGATTCTTCGGCCAAGGGCGGCATGGCCATACGACTCGCGAAGGAGCTCCAACTACCCACTGCCTTCGTAGGTACAGGGGAGGGCTACGGGGATCTCGCGCCATTCGTCCTCGACGCTTTTCTAAACGAATTCCTGGGAATAGGAACCTGATGAGCGGGCGTTCCTGCGTCATCCTTCTCTGCTTGATTATGGCTGCACCGTTGTGCACAGGCGAGGACAGGACGGAAAGGATCGACGGCGCGACAGGTTGGAAGGAACTCCTCTATCGCAACGATGCGCTCGTCGAGGAAAGATCATTCGATGCGGACGGCGGGCTGCTCCTGGAAAGGAGCTTCAGCCCGGAAGCCATACCTCTCGTCACGAAGCGCTTCATTCGCGAGTTCGGGCATATTTCCAAAATCGAGGCTACTGACGCCTCCGGGATTCCCATCGGCGCCAGGTCCTATCATTACGATCGGGAAGGGCGACTTCTCCTCGTAAGCTCCGACGGCGTTCTCGGCGAGGACGCGGTGGGCATGATGGCCTCATCCGGAACCCCGCAGGGTTCGTGGACAAGCTCCGGATCGAAGACGACGATCATCGCATACGACGAGGCGGGTAGGGCGAACCTGCTCCAATACATGAAAGACGGAAAGGTAACCAGCATCGAGAAAAGGAACTATGGGGCGGACGGCGTGCTTGCCTCCGTCGACCTCGACGACAAGTCTTCCGGCATGTCGACGACGATTACCTACGACGAGAAGGGCAGGCAGTCGCAAAAAAAAGAGGTCGCGGTTAAAGGGGAGGAGGCCTTGACGCGATACGGCTACGACGATTCGGGCCGCCTCGTCGAGGAGGAGAAGCGGTCGGGAGGCCATGTCCTCTCGATACGACGGAGCTACGCGACGGACGGCGCCCAATCACGCGTCGAGACGAGGCGGGATGGGAGCCTAATCCTGGCGGTCGACTACGCTGATACCGCACGCGTGGAGGAGCTCTATGAGGATGGAATGCTTTTCGTCAAGGCTACGTATGTCGGCGGGCGAAAGGTGAAGGACGAATTTTACGTTGACGGCGCTCTCCAGCGATCGCGGGAATACCAATGAAAATACGGCGTTGGATAGGCTTCGTTTCGATCCGTTGGTTCGCTACCAGGCGGGAAAGCGGAGGATCGGCTTCGTCCATCCTCGCGGCTTCCGGTATCGCGATCGGCGTAGCCGCCCTCGTGCTCGTCATCAGCGTGATGAACGGCTTCCAGCTCGGATACATAGATTCCGTCCTCGAAGTATCCAGCTTCCACGTAAGGATCGACGATACGCGCATAATTTCAGGTGCTCTTTCCTCGGCGCCGGATGAAAGGCTTATTTCGCGGATCGCCGCCGAACCCGGAGCTTTAAGCGTCTTGCCCTTCGTCGAGACTAGTTGCCTCATTTCGTCGCGCGAGGGACGAGCTTGCCCCTTGTCCCTTCGCTCCGTCCCCGATGACGCCCAGCTACGCGACCCGGGCATGATGCGTAGGCTTGGAATAGTCGAGGCGAATCCGGGAAAATCCTGGCCGGGCAAGGGCGGCCTATTCCTGGGAGCCGAACTGGCGCACTACCTCGATCTCAAGCCGGGCGACGATGCGGATATCCTCGTCGTTTCGGCGGGGGGAGAAGATGGCATCGGCGCGCGCAGCGTCAAGGTCAAGATCGACGGAACCTTCCGTTCGGAATACTTCGATTTCGATTTCGGCATGGCATTTATGCCCTTTTCCGCGGCGCTGCCTTTTTTCCCGCCGGGTAGCGAGCAACGCTTAACCTACGGCGTCAAGCTGAAGGATCGGTACTCGGACGGCCGCTTCCGCGAGCGCCTCGAGGCCGATCTCGGCCTGGGGCGCGAAAGGGTCGAGAGTTGGCGAGAGTATAACCGAGCCTTCTTCGGGGCCCTGAGAATGGAAAAGACCGTTATGATGCTCCTCATCGGACTCATTTTCCTCGTAGTTGGCGTCAATATTTTCCATTCGATGCGCAGAGCCGTAGCGGAAAAAACCGAGGATATAGCGGTGCTCAAGGCCATGGGCGCGAGTCCCGATGAAATCGGGCGGGTTTTCGTCCTGGACGGCCTGGCCATCGGAGCCGGGGGGGCCCTGATCGGCCTCATCCTCGGCCTTCTCCTGGCAGTCAACGTCAACGGCGTATTCGCGATCGTCGAAGCCCTGGTCAACGTCATTTCGTCGATCGCGTCTCGAATAGCCGGCGGCCTTGGAGGAGACGAGTTCCGCGTATTCTCCCCGAAATATTTCTATCTCATGGAGGTACCCGTGCGCGTCCTGTACCCCGAGACCTTCTTCGTCACCGCGGGAGCGATCGCTGCCGCGGCTACAGCCGCGGCAGCGGCAGCCCGGCGTATTTCCGGTCTCGCTCCATCCGAGGTCCTCCGCTATGAATGAGCCTCTGGTCGAATGCCGTGGCCTCGGCAAGACCTTCGCGAGCGCCGTCGAGGAGCTTCACGTCCTCGACGGACTCGATTTGACCGTCGAGCGCGGATCGAGAGTCGCGATTACCGGCGCGAGCGGCTGCGGTAAAAGCACGCTGCTCTCGATCCTGGGAGGCCTGGATCGAGCGACAGGCGGGACGGTAAGGGTCGATGATTGGCGCCTCGATTCCGTCCTCGAGCGAGAGCTGACCGAATACCGCGCGAAGACGGTCGGATTCGTTTTCCAATTCCATTATCTCCTCAAGGATTTCAGCGCGCTCGAGAATGTGGCCCTTCCGGCATACATGCATGGTGAAAAGAGGGGGGAAGCATATGGGCGCGCCTCCGAGCTGCTTTCCGACATGGGTCTGGGCGAACGCCTCGATCATCTTCCCGCGAAACTCTCCGGAGGCGAACGGCAGCGCGCAGCGATCGCCCGGGCGCTCATAAATCGACCGAGTCTCGTGTTGGCCGATGAGCCGACGGGAAATCTCGACGCGCAGAGCGCCAGGACGGTACGAGAGCTTCTGTACGATCTTTCGCATCGCTATGGGACAACCCTCATCCTCGTGACCCACGACCAAGAGCTCGCCGCGGAAGCCGATATCCGCTACATGCTCCAGGGCGGAAGGCTTTCGCTCTCGTGAGCAACGGGGCAGCCTTTTTTTTCGCGCGCCGCATCCTCGGCTTCCGGGAGACGGGGACGAGGGGAGCGCGGTACCTTCGCGGGGCGATAGTCGGAGTCGCGCTCAGCATCGTCCCCCTCGTCGTCGTCATGGTTGTTTCCGACAGCATGATAGAAGGCATCACCAACCGCTATATCGAAGTGGGCACCTACCACCTCCAGGTCAAGCCCTACTTCGTCGTCAGCATGGACGAGCTCGAGGGAAAGGCCGCGCTGCTTCGGAAATTGCCAGGGATAAAATCGACATTCCCCGAATTACAGAGCCCGGGAATCGCCATATTCGGCTCGCGAACCGCAGGGGTGGCCCTGCGGGCAGTCGACGCGTCTTTTTTGGAAGACCCAGGAACCGCCGCCTACCTGAGAATCAGCGCGGGGGAAGCCAAGCTCGACTCGGCGAATCAGATACTGCTCGGCGAGGCTCTAGCGCGAAACCTTGGTGCGAAGGTCGGCGATTTAGTGAGCATCGCGACAACGAAATCCGTTTCTCCAGGTTCCGCCTCGGGCGGCGATAAAGGCGTTCCACGTTTGGGCCTCACGGCGTCCTATACGCCTAAAATTTCGGCATTTAAAGTCCGAGGCATCGTCTCTGCCGGATACCGAGAGCTCGACGCGCTATGGGCTTTTATTTCTTTGCGTGCCGGCATTCGGATATCCTCCCCGGGCGTGACCTATGCCCTCGTCGGCATCAAAGTAGCCAAACCCTACGACGATTTACTACCTGTGCGCGAGGCTATCGCGACCTCCCTCGCCGTGGATGGCGCGGCCGACGACTGGTCCGTCCTCACATGGCCGGAAGCGGAGCGCAATGTCTATAAATCGTTCTCGACGACGAAGGCGATCCTTCTCCTCGTGATGGCCATAGCCGTAGCCGTAGCCGCGATAAACGTGAGCTCGGCCTTGGTCATGCTCGTGCTCGAACGGCGTAGGGACATCGCGATCATGAAAAGCGCGGGAGCATCGCCCGGCTTTGTCGGCAAGGTGTTCGTCATCGCCGGCCTCTGCGTTGGAGCCTGCGGTACGATGATCGGGATTGGGGTCGGCACTCTCCTGTCCTGGAGGATCAACGATATCATCGGCATCACGGAAGCGCTCGCGAACGCAGCGTATCGCCTGGCAGCCGCGATATCCGGCGCGCCATCTCCGCATACTACCATACGATTTCTCGATCCCTCATACTACCTCGAGCGAATTCCCGTGGGCATCAATCCTGGCGAGTTATGCATCGTCGCCGCGACGAGCCTTCTCCTATGCCTCCTCGCCTCGCTGATTCCCGCGCGCCGCGCTTCGCGCCTTCCTCCGCTGGATATTTTCAGGAAAACTTGACAGGGCGACAGTCAAGAAGCATCCCTCTGTCCACTAAGGAGGGCCTCGCTCGCCTTTTATTTTCAGCGAAATGGATGTATAGTGCCTTGAGCTTCAATCGTCGGCCATAACGGTAGGCGTATCTAAGGCGGAGGGACCATGGTTAAGAAAGAGACGGGCCAAAGCAGCGCCAACGGCGGCGACATGGAAGAGAAACTGAAGGCCCTCGAGGCGGCCCGATTGCAGATAGAGAAACAGTTCGGCCAGGGCTCCATAATGAAGCTCGGTTCGCATGATGCCTCCAAAGGCATCGACGCCATTCCCTCCGGATCCATCCTGCTCGACGAAGCCCTGGGCGTCGGCGGTTATCCTCGCGGTCGAGTAATCGAGATCTATGGCCCCGAATCCTCGGGCAAGACCACGCTTGCCCTCCATGCGATAGCCGAGGCTCAGAAGAAGGGCGGGATCGCCGCCTTTATCGATGCCGAGCACGCTCTCGATCCGGTTTACGCGAAGAACCTGGGCGTCAATACCGACGATCTCTGGGTCTCGCAGCCGGACAACGGCGAGCAGGCTCTCGACATAACCGAATCCCTCATTCGCTCGGGCGCGGTGGATATCATCGTCATCGACTCCGTGGCCGCCCTTACTCCCCAGGCCGAGATCGAAGGAGACATGGGAGACGCTCACATGGGCCTTCAGGCGAGGCTCATGAGCCAGGCGCTCCGCAAGCTCACCGGCACGCTTTCCAAATCCAAGACCATCCTCGTTTTCATCAACCAGATTCGAATGAAGATCGGCGTCATGTTCGGCAATCCCGAGACGACTACGGGTGGCAATGCCCTCAAATTCTACGCGTCCATACGGCTCGAAGTGCGTAAAGTGGAGACTATCGAGAAGGGCGATGAAGAAGCGGTCGGCAATAAAGTCAGGGTGAAGGTTGTCAAGAACAAGGTCGCTCCTCCCTTCCGAAAAGTCGAGATGGAGATCATGTTCGGCAAAGGCATATCCTGGTCCGGATCTCTCATCGACGCGGCGGTCAAATACGGGATTATCGACAAGAAAGGCGCCTGGTATACCTGGGGCGAAGAAAAGGTTGGCCAGGGCAGGGACAATGCCAAGCTGTTCATCGAACAGAATCCCGAAATCGCCGCGCGCATCGAGAAAAGCGTACGCGAGCTGATCTTTACGGCCCAACACCCGGAGCCCAAGCAGGAAAGCGCCAAGCCGAGCGAGGCGAAGCTCGCCGCTATAACGGCCAGCACAGTCGAGGCGAAGGCTACGGAAAAGGCGTCCGAAGCTCAGCCGGCCAAGGGGCCGGGTCGGCCGCCTAAGCAGGCTGCCGCGGCTAAAAGTGCCCCCCCGGCCGAGGATGAGGCTCTGTTCTAAGCGATGGTTCGGGTCTTTCTCGGACTCGGCTCCAATATCGGCGACAGCCTTTTGACTATTCGCTCGACATTCGACGAATTATCGTCGATCCTGGACGGCGCGAGGCTGTCGCGGCTCTGGGGGTCGAGAGCGATGTACGACGAGGAGCAGGCTGACTTCGTCAATGCGGCAGTCGTAGGGAATATCGATCTCCTGCCCCGAGAGCTCCTCACCGCGCTCAATGGCATCGAAGATCGCCGGGGGAGGATCAGGAGCGCGGATCGGCCCAAGGGACCCAGGACCCTCGATATCGATATCCTTCTCTACGGAGATCTCATCCTGCACGAAATCGATTTGACTATCCCGCATGCATTGCTCAAGGAACGGCGTTTCGCCCTCGAACCCCTGCTCGACCTCGAGCCCGGCCTCGTCGATCCCGAGAGCGGCGAAGCGTATTCCGCCATATTGAAATCTCTTCCGCCCCAGGGTATTTACCTTCTGGAATAAGGCGGCTATCATCGTTTCTCCGATGGTAAAGACAGATATGCTTGGTATGGGAAGCCTCGCCGACGCCCCGGAAAGCAATACCCGATCCCAGGATCATGGACAAGGAAGGCTATTCCGCCTCAAGGATTTTGAAGGCCCCCTGGACCTCCTTCTGTTCCTCATCAGGAAGAACGAGGTAAGCGTCTACGATATCCCTATAGCCTCCATCACCGAACAGTACCTCGGTTTCCTCGACTCTCTTGACGGGGTCGATCTCGACGACCTTACTGAGTTCTACTCCATGGCCGCTACCCTTATCTATATCAAATCCCGCATGCTGCTGCCCCTCGACCCGGAACTCGACGACGAAATGGACGATCCGCGTCGCGAACTCATCGAGAAGTTAATAGAATATCAAAAATTCAAGCGCCTTTCGGAGCTCATGGAGCGCAAGGAGATGGAGGTCGAATGGTCGGTCGAGCGGAAGAAGATGCAACGCCCGCTTCCCTTCGCCGAGCAAGACGACCTGTGGTCGCAAATCGACGTATGGGACCTGCTGCGCTCGTTTTCCTCCCTGGTCACCAATCTCTCCTCTGAGCGCATCATGGATCTCTACGAGGAAGTCTCGATAAACGAAAAGACCGCGCTCATACATGAATTTCTCGACGGAAAAGGCTCTTTTTCCTTTACCGATCTCATAATTCGACCGCGCTCGACGATGGACATCGTCTGCGCCTTCCTCGCCGTCCTCGAGGCGGTCAAATACCACGTCGTGTCGATCTTCCAGCACAAGCTTTTC
>Ga0265316_10005458_pt1 | contig 12345 bp, 11 predicted proteins | sample 4522metaG_FD_202092 | JGI IMG/M metagenome (GOLD analysis project Ga0265316, IMG submission 202092) | Rhizosphere microbial communities from Carex aquatilis grown in University of Washington, Seatle, WA, United States - 4-5-22 metaG | ecosystem: Host-associated > Plants > Roots > Rhizosphere >... | reverse complement strand
CGGGGACGGATTGACCCACGTTCATGGTGGCCGGAATGCTGTCGGTGGCGATGATGCTGGGGGCGGATATGACGCGCGCGTTCTGGGTGGCCTCGCTGGCCTGGAGCACGCCCAACAGCTCGTGGCTCTTCAGAACCAACGCACCCACGGAGAGGCCCAGGCCGCCCGCGCCGGAGGTCGCACTCAGCACGCGGGAAATCGTACTCGTACCCGAATCCTTCTGCTGCAGATACGAAGTGACACCGGCCGAGAACGCGCCGCTCAGGTCCACTTCGTAGATCTTGGCGTCGATCAGAACCTGGCGGGGCGGTACGTCGAGCTGCCGCAGGAGCGAGTTGATCTGCTCGTATTCTTGTGGCGTGCCTTGAATGAGCAGGGTGTTATCGAAAGGATTGGGTATGACGTGCGGAACTCGGGCCCCGGAAGCGCCCCCCTGATTATTTCCCAGGTAGCTTCCGGTGAGGTCGGTGCCAAGCCCCGCCGCAGCCGGGTTGGCGCCAACGCCCATCGCCGCAGCGTTAAAATTCGCCGGCGTCGAGCCCATGGGCGTGACACCGGCGTTGGCGCCGTACATGCCGCCCATCGCGCCGTATCCGCCGCCGTATCCGCCGCCGCCCATACCGCCGTATCCGCCACCCATGCCTCCGTAGCCGCCGCCCATCGCGCCGTATCCGCCGCCCATGCCGCCGCCAATACCGCCGATGCCTATGCCCATGCCGCCGTAGCCCATGCCGCCGCCCATACCGCCGCTCATGGCGGCCAGACTCATCAACGCCGAGACGTTGCCGGTATACAGCGCCATGATGGCCATGGCCACGGTTTCCGCCCGGCCGTACTTCAAGCGGTAAACGTAATTGTTGATTGCGCCGGCCGTGATCTTGACGGGAATATCGAGTTTCTCGATCCAGTCCTTCACCTGCGGAAAGATCCCAGGGTTGGGTGCCACGGCGATGATGGTATTGATGCGATCCACCGGAATGAACTTCACGGAGGTGCTCTTCTCCGAGAACGCATACGCTTTGAAGACCGAATCGAGATCTTTCACCAGGTCGGATGGACGGCTGTTGGCGACATCGAAAAGACGCACTCGCTGGCCGGCGAAGGTGTCGCTGTCGAACATGCCGATCAGTTCCATGGTGCGCTTCATGCTGCGGCTGTTGTCCTGGATCAGCAGCAGGTTGGCGGGATCGTAGGTCGACATCGAGGCGCCTTCGCCCAGAAATGGCTGGATGAGCTTGGCCAACTCCGCGACCGTGGCGTACTTGAGGAAAATCAGGTTCAGGATCATGCGCTCGTCGTCGGGGAGGGTCTTGGGGTCGACGTCCGTCATCGGCGGGAGCGGAAGCTGTGAAACTCTGTTGATCGGCACGATGCGGTAGAGGTCGCCCACCTGCACGATGGTGGCGCTGTTGACGCGCAGGATGGTTTCCAGCAGCGGCATCAGGTCCACCGCCTTGACTTCGCCGTAGGTGTAGATGGTCACCGACCCCACGACGCCCTTATCGAGAATGTAATTGATCTTCATCCGCTTGGCGAGGATGTCGATCATCTCGGTGAGAGACACGTTGGGAAGCAGGAACCCGCCGTTCTCAGTGAGGCGCGCCTGCGGAGGGCCGGCGGGGGCGGTGGCCGGCGCGCCCGGCTCAGGGGCCGGCTGCTGCGCCTGCTGCGGTGGCTGTTGCGCCTGCTGCGGCGGCTGTTGCGCCTGCTGCGGTTGTGGCTGGTCCGCCGCTGGCGGTTGGAAAACGCGCGGTGAGGCTTGGCCCGAAAGCACGGCGGCCGCGGCGCATATCGCCAAAGTCAATCGAACATACGTTAAAAGGCGCATTTCGTTAGTCCTTGAGAGCATTGCCGCTCTACCGTACCGGGTCCCATCGGCACGCATTGCCGAAGGGCGTCGGAAGCGAAACCTTTCGGTAGCCGTCGACTACCGTTTCGTCGGGCGTGCTGTCGTTGGGGATACATACCTTATAGCCCCGGCCGGTATCCGCGCCGGGCCCGAGTGCCGACTTGACGACAGGAAGCGCCGGGGATTGAGGCGCCGGGAGCGCCTGCGTGTTGGCGTCCGCAACCACCTGCCGCGTTGAGCGGTCGAGAATTTCGTCCAGAGTCTTGCGGATGATCTGGCCGTCCCATTCCAAAGCGATGTCCTGCGTAGTGACGTCCACCAGCTTGAATGGGCCAATCATCTCGCCGGGATGGATTTCCATTTGCGGGGAGGCGGCGTTGATGCTGAGGATGGCGGCGGGGCCGTCGCCGATATTCATCATGCCGTGATAGGCCGGCAGCGGCGGCATGGGCTTGGGAGGAGGAGGAGGCGCCACCTCGACCACCACCGTGGAGTTCCGCGACCGGTCGAACAGCAGCTTCTGGGCGATATCGGCATAGCCGGCGGAAAGCACCGGGGGCGCGGTAGCAAGCGGAGTAAACTGGGGCGGCGGCAGCGGGGCCGGCTTCCGGTTCACGATGGCGGCTTCACGCGCCTTGGCCGCCAGCCACTGGCCGCGAAACTGGAAGCCGGCGTAGACCGCCACGGCCGCCAGCACCACGTCGAGGATCAACAGTTTGCGGTTCAAAACGAGGCCAACCCTTTCTTCTCCGGCACCAGCTTCCTGGGCACTACTCCGGACAGGCTGAGCCGCACCTGCAGGTTCTTCCTCTTGTCGTTGCCGCCAGTCACTTGAATCTCATTGGTAGCCAGGATTTCAGGCTGGTTGGCCAGAGCCGCCAGAAAGTTCACAAGCTGGTCGATGCCGCAGGTGAAGGTGACGGGAACGGAGACCTCGCCATAATCCGTGGCCAGGGGTTTGGGAGCCGGAAAGCCTTCGGCGCCGCGCGCGTCGATTCCATTGGCGGCAGCGAGGGTGTGAATCAAGTTGAGAAGCTGGGCTTGCGCTTGCGCGGCCGTATCGGCCTTGAGGATGCCTGTTTCGCGGGTCTCCAGTTCGGCGGACGCCTGTTTGAGCACCGCTTCCTTGCCCGGAACGGTGGACGCGATCTGGCGCAAACGCTCCAGGCGGTTTTCGGCGGCCGGTACGGATTCCGAAGGCGCTACCACTTGTGCTTGCCGGTCCCCGTACACGCCGAATCGCAGCACGGCGATCACCAGCAACCCCCCTAACAGGACGAAGAGCGTGCGCCGGTCGAGTGTTCCGACAGTCATCGGCTGCTCCTTCGGGCGGTGTGGATCTGAAACATCTCGCCGGTGGCGCCGCGGTTGACCATGTCGAGCGCCGAATTCTCGAAAAGCGGAGAGGAATCGAGGATTTTCGGGAGCAGCGCGGATTGCGGAGCTTCGCCGGTGACGCGCACCGAATCGCGCGCCAGGTCGATGGAGTTGGTCCAGGCCGGCGGTTCCACCAGCCGGGTCAGCTCGTTCAAGGCGTCCAGATCGCCGCGCGTCTGGTTGCGCATCTGGTCGAGCAGTTGCGCCCGCGCGCGCATGACGGCGATATTGCGGTCGAGCGCCGCCGCGCGCCGCGCCAGTGGTTCCAATTGGGCGATTTCGGCATCGATCCGGCGGAGGTACTGGCGTTCCGCGAGTTTGGTGTAAACCATCACGGCACCGGCCACCAGCAGCACCAGCGCCGCCAGAACCAGGGTGGGAATGAAGACCGCGCGGGAACTCAGGCGGCGATGTTCCGGGGGGAGCACGTTGGCCGCCGGCGCGAGCCGGGGACAAGCCCCAGCCAGCGCCGTTGCGTAGGGCAGTGCGTTGCGGGAAAGATCGTTCTCCACCGGATTGGCGTCCGGGATGGGAAGCACTTCTTCAAGGGTGCGGGGATTGGTTTCGGGAAGCAGGCGCAACTCCGCCAGCGCCAGCCCCGCGGCGCGTTCCGGCGCCAACTCGAATTCCGCCGAGAAAACCGGGTGCGCGGCGCTTTCCCCGTACACCTCCACGGCGCCCGAAGCGGACCGGCTGAGCGCGATGAATCCGTCCCCGGGCAGCCCTTTGGGTCCGATGCCGTTCACCCGGATGGCGGCGTGCACGGCGGCGGCGGTGAAGGTAAAACTGCAGACCGCCACGTCGGCTTCGGTGAAGAGCTGGACGTATCGCTCGACGGTCGAGCGCCGGACGATCCCCACCAGAACCGCGCCGTAGGCCAGCCGCGACCAGCCCCATGCGACCTCGTCTTCGCCGTAAGGGTGCAATGAGTCCAACTGGAAACGGATGGCGCCTTCCATGTCCTTGCGGGCAACCCCGGGAAGCGCGATCTGGCGCACGATGGTTTCCCGCCGCGGCAGCAGCACCGTGGCGCTCATGCGGCCGGCCCCCAACGATTTCAGGAACCGGTCGTATTCCGCGCCCCATTCGGCCGCCGGCCGCCCGGCGAAATTGTGTATCGTGACGCGGCCGAGCACCCGGATGCCCGTGGGGCGCACCCGTACGGCCGCCACTTCGAGGTCCGTGGCGCCGATCTCGATACCGACCCCCGAGCCGAATGCCAGCAGCTTGCGAAGGTCCTTGGAAATGGGAATCTGGAAGGGCATGGCGGGGTTAATTGCTCCAGGCCGTGTCGTACCACCGCAGGATGTGGATGGGGGAATCGTATCCCACCGGCATGTACTTCACCTGCGCCGCGACCGTGCGCCTGAGGTCCGAAAGTTGTCCGTTAGAGAGCCGCAACCGCGCCGTGGCGCGTATCGTGACGATGGAGTGGCCTTCCACCCGCAGGCGGTTTGAGCCGACGCCGATGGATTGCAGGAAGCCGCTGAGTTGATCCTGCGTAAAAGGCGTGGCGCGCCGGCGCTCCACCAGTGCCTGGACGGCGAAGGGAGCGAGGCCAATGGCGGCCAGGACGGCGGGGGCGGCGGTATTGGCATCCACCTGCTGGACCGATCCGAATACCGAAAGGCAGTCCGCCAGTCCGGCCCGCGGAGCCAGGCGAGGCCCTCCTCCCAACTCCGCGTCCGGCAAAGGAACGTAGGTTCCGTAGAAAATATCTGGCGTAACGCCTTTCACAAGAAGTAATTCCTCGATCTCTTCAATGGACGCGTGACGCGCCCGAAAAGACGGAGTGAGCGATAGATAATACTGGTCCACCATGCTGGCGCTCTGCCCCAGCGGGGTCCTCCAGTCGACAATCCCGAGGGTAATCTCCTGAGCCCGCGCGGGCTCCACGCCAAGCGCCATCACCAGGCGGTATAACTCTTCCGGCAAAACCTTGTTCACGTCCAGCTTGGCGGCTTCGGGGATGATTTCAACGTGGGCCACGCCGCTGGGGAAGGTGTAGTCCACGGCCGCGGCGCCGCGCGGAATCTTGCGCTGACTCGGGCTGGTAATGGTCCAGAGCAGTTCCAGAGAGGCCCGCTCGATGGCGCCCGAGGCCAGGTAGTAGCTGCGCAACCCGTCGACCGCGGTGGAGGCGCGCTCAGTCTCGCCGCGAACCGTAGTGGAGAGCGAAAACGCAATCGCCCCCAGGGCCGCCGAGAGCCACAGAACCGCCAACAGCGCGCTGCCGCGGGAAAAAGGGGAAAAGGGGACAGACGCATTTTTTCTCTTCCCCACGAAGGAGGTAAAAGGAAAATGCGTCTGTCCCCTTTTCCTAGTAGTCCACATACTGAATCTCCGGGGAGCGATGGATGTGGATGGGCGCGGTGACGGTGATTGGCTGCAACCGCGAAGGGTCGGCGTCGAGTGGCGCCATTTCAATGCGCACCGCGTAAGGCCAGCCGGAAAAGGTCCATTGCGGCGTCCAGTGGGGCAGCAGGCTGCGGTCGATGGGGATGGTGAAGTAGGAGAACCGGCAGTACGCCAGTTTATCGGCCAGCACGAAGGAGTTCGGCCCCGCCTGGACCGGAGCGAACACCGCCATGTTGCCGCCGGTCAACTGGTCCCGCGTGCGGCCCGTGCAGAGTTGGGCCGTGCCGGCGGGGCCGGTATACGGGATTTCATTCACCACCAGGCGGACTCCGCGGCCCTCTTCTCCGGGAATCACGAAGAGTTCGAGTACCTGGGGCTGGCCGCGCCACCCCTGTTGCAGCGAAAAGGCGGACACCAGGCGCATGGTCTGGGGCTGGCCCTCGAAGAAGGCGGTCTTCGCGGGGGTAGTTCCGGGAACGTCTCCGCACGGGGCCACCACGGGCATCATGCCCTCCAGTTGTTCCTGAACCACGCGCTGCGCGCCGGCCACGCGGCGATCATCCATGAGCTTGTTGCTGGTTTTGGAGAAAGCCATGAAACCGACCCGCATGGCGGTGACCATGCCAACCGAGAGCAGGCTCAGCAAGGTGACGGCGATGAGGACCTCGATCAAGGTGGTGCCGGATTCGCGTCTCACTGGGGCGCCCCCACGGCCATGTCTCCGGGTCTCAAGACGCGCGAGCGATAAGCTTCCAGCGTAAGCGTGCGGCGTTCAGTGCCGGAAGCCCACCAGACTTCCAGTTCGATGCGGTCCAGGGCAAGCTGGCCGGCCGCGGGCGACGGTGGCATCTCAAAGTTGGCCAGACGCGCGCGCCAGCCGCTTTCGATGCCGCCGGTCACGGCGGGGTCGAACGCGCCGCTCACCACGGTATCGCGCGGCAGGGTGTAATCCATCAGCAGATCGTTCATACGCAGCCGCGCCAGTTGCACGGCCCGATCGTAGCCGCGGAGCCGGGCGGCGTTGCGGGTGGCGCCCGAAATGCCCGAAAGCAGGCCGACCACCGCGATCGCCATGATGAGTGTGGCGACCACCATTTCCAGCAGCGTGAATCCGCGCTTGCCCGTCACTTCCCTATCACGCTTTCCACGCGCGGGAAACCGGTCATGGGGTCAAGCCGCACGATCCGGCGCGAACCGCGCTGGTTGGCAATCTGAATCCCGATTCCCGGTACCGTGGCGCCCGGCATCAGAATGAGGCGGCGCGCGCCCTGGGGATCGTCGGGATCCCGCGGCAGCACGGCTTCGATCGCGATGCCCTCCGGAAGCCTCAACTCGCGCGTGAATCCAGGCTCGTTGGAGTAGAGCGTGAGCAGGTTGTCCTTGGGGGAAATGATCAACTCCATGGGCTGCTGATGGCGCTCGGAGCGATTCACCGCGGCGTTCAGAAAACTGGCCAGCGAATCGGTGGCGGAGGCCAGGCGCACGCTATCCAGGCCGGCCGACACCGCCGGAAAGGTGATGCCCACCATCAGGCCGATGATCGCCACCACGATCATCATCTCGACGAGGGTGACACCCCGAACAGGGGCCAGGGGCCGGGCGGGGCACCTGCCGATTCTGCGGGTCGGGGCCGGGGAAAGACCCGGGGCCACGGATCGGGGAGAAGCCGCTTTCTTCCCCTGGCCCCTGGCCCCTGGCCCCCGGCCCCTGCTTTGCCCCTGGCCCCTGCTTTGCCGCCTCCGTTGTAATCCCCAACTGGAACGGAAAAGACCTGCTGGAGCAGTATCTCCCTTCGGTGGTCGAAGCGCTGGCCGGCAATCCCGAGAACGAAATCGTGGTGGTCGATAACGGCTCCACGGACGGCAGCGCCGAATTCGTGCGAGCCGCGTTCTCGCAGGTCACGCTGCTCGCGCTTCCGCGCAATCTGGGCTTCGGCGGTGGTTCCAATGCAGGTATTCGCGCCGCCCGGAACGACATCGTGGTGCTGCTCAACAACGACATGCGCGTGGCCCCCGGCTTTCTCGCTCCGCTGCTCGAAGGCTTCCGCGACCAGTTGGTCTTCTCCGTCGCCTGCCAGATTTTCTTTGGGGATCCGAACAAAGTTCGCGAAGAGACCGGTCTCACGCAGGGCTGGTGGCAGGACGGCGGCCTGCGCGTGCGGCATCGCATCGACCCCGGCATCGACGATCTCTTCCCGTGTTTCTACGGCGGCGGCGGCTCCTGCGCCTTCGACCGGGAGAAGTTTCTCGAGCTGGGCGGCTTCGATCCGCTGCTCCATCCGTTCTACCTGGAAGATACGGACCTCGGCTACCTGGCCTGGAAGCGCGGCTGGAAGGTGTTGTACCAGCCTCGCAGCGCGGTCTACCACCAGCATCGGGGCACAATAGGCAGAGTCTTCGGCGACGAACGCATCCAGGCCGTGCTGAAGAAGAACTACGTGCTGTTCTGCTGGAAGAATATTCACGAGTGGCCGCGGCTGGCATCGCATTTCTTTTTCTCCTGGACGGGCGCGCTTCTCAGCGTGATCTTCGGCGACGCGCCCGGTCGGCCGAACTTCTACGCGCTGTGGCGCTCGTTCCTGCAATTGCCGCAAGCCGTGCGCTCGCGATGGCGCGCCCGGGGCCTGGCCAGGGTAAGCGACACTGAAGCCTTCCTGCGCCCGCTGGGCGGCTATTTCCGCGACCGCTTCGACCCCATGGACCCAGCTCCGGAGAAACTGCGCGTGCTTTTCGTTTCTCCGTACCCCATCTGCCCCCCGGTTCACGGCGGCGGGGTGTTCATGTACCAGACGCTGCGCGAGTTGGCCCAACTCGCGGAGGTGCACGTGGTGGAGTTGCTGGACTATTCCTGGCAGAAGCAAGCCAACCAGGAATTGCGCCAGTTCTGCGCCTCCGCCGAATGGATTGTTCACCGGGGAGGAAGGCCCAAGGGAATAGGGTCGCTGGAGCCGCACGCCGTCCGGGAGTTTGCCAACGGCGATCTGGACTGGCTCATCCACCGACAGCTCTACTGCCGGCGGATCGATGTGCTGCAACTCGAATACACGCCCATGGCGCAGTATCGCGGCGCGTATCGCCGCATTTCGAGCGCGCTGTTCGAGCACGATGTGCACTTTCAATCCATCGCCCGCGGCCTGGGCCACATGGCCAGCCTGCTGGGCGAAGTGAAAGCGCGCATCGAGTATCTACGCGCGCTACGCTTTGAGTTGCGGGCGCTGCCTTCGTGCGACCAGGTGCAGGTCTGCACGCCGGCCAACCGAAACTACCTGCTTTCCTTTCTCCCTAAGCTGGAGCCCAGGCTGCGGAGCGGTCTGCGCGCGGGCATCGACGTGGCGCGTTACCAGTTCCGCTCCGGCGGCCGCGAGCCGCTGACCATGCTGTTTCTGGGAGGCTTCCGGCATGAGCCCAACCGGGTGGCGCTAGACTGGTTCGTCGAGCGCGTTCTGCCGCTGGTTCTGGCGAGCCAGCCAACAGCCAGGCTTGTGGTGGCCGGGTCCGACCCTCCGCCAGCCCACGCCTACGCCGATTACTCGGTGTCTCTCGAAATGCTGGGATACGTGGAGGACGTGCGCGAGCCGCTGGCGCGATACGCTGTTTTCGTCTGCCCGATTCTGAGCGGCTCGGGCGTGCGGGTGAAGTTGCTGGAGGCGTTCGCGGCGGGTATCCCGGTGGTTTCCACCACGCTGGGAGCGGAAGGATTGGCCGGCGCGGATGGCCAGGTCTGCGCGCTGGCGGATCAGCCGGCGGCTTTCGCGGAGCGGGTGCTGGCGCTGTTCGAGAATCCCGAAACGGCCGCCGCCATGGCGGCCCGCGCACGAGCCGAGGTGGAGGCCCACTGGAACATGGCGGCCATCACCCAAAAGCTGGTAGATGGCTACCGGGAGATGGTGAGGGAAAAACGGTCTACTGCCCTTTCAGATCCCGCTTGAGGCGGCTTACAATGTCGGAGGCGGTGCGATCCAATTCTTTGGCGCTCGAACCCTTGGGTAGCTGGTATACCGACCAGACCACCTGGCGCGACTTGGCGTCCACCAGGAAAACCGTGCCTTTGCCGCGGCTGAACGAGTTGGTGGTCCCGACGGCGGCCAACTTGTTCACCGTGTCGGCCAGCATGGGATTGGTGGAGGCGTCCTTGTCCTTGTCCTTTTTTGGCGCCGGTTTCTCGGGCTCGGGCGCGGGCGGCGGCGGGAAAATCTCCTCCAGTTTCGCTTGCAGACTTTCTCCGACGCGGTCGGTGAGGAAGGCGTCGGCCAGTTTGGGGTCGGTCACCACCTGGAACAAGTGGTCGTTGGCCAGCCGGTTCGCCAGGTACTGGTCGAGACCTTTGGACATCGACAACACGTACACCGTATGTACGCCCGAAAGTTCCGCGCCGCCAAGCAACGCGGCGGAACAAGATAGGAGGAGCAGGAGCCGCTTCATTACTTCCATGATATCCAGACGCGGGAGAAACACAAAAAGACGAACAGGAAAATGCGTCTGTCCCCTTTTCTATGTATAAAGGCCAATCCATCACCGTCATCATCCCTTGCCTCAACGAGGAGCAGGGGGTGGAGAAGATCCTCCGCGCCATGCCGGACTTCGTCGACGAAATCATCGTGGTGGATAACAACTCCACCGACCGCACATCCGAAGTGGCCGCTTCTCTCGGCGCCAAGGTGATTCGCGAGGACGTCCGCGGCTACGGCCGCAGTTATAAGCGCGGGTTCACGGGGGCCACCAGCGACCTCATCGTAACGCTCGACGGCGACCACAGCTATCCCGTGGACGCGCTCTCCTACCTTCTGGAGGCCTTTCTGCACCTGGAGGTCGATTTCCTGAACGCTTCGCGTTTCCCCGTGCGCGACCGGCGCGCCATGAGCTTCAAGCACAAGTTCGGGAACCTGGTGCAATCGCTCGCCATGTCGATGCTGTTCTTCCGCTGGGTGCGCGATTCGCAATCCGGAATGTGGGTGTTTCGCCGCGCCATTCTGGCGGACATGAAGCTGGAATCCGATGGCATGGCCTTCTCCGAAGAGATCAAGATTGAAGCCGTGCGCAACCCGCGCATCCGTTTCGGCGAGATCTCGATCCAGTATTCGTCGCGCGTGGGTGAGACCAAATTGAACCCCTGGCGCGATGGTTTTCACAACCTCGCTTTTCTGCTGAAGAAACGCTTCTTCCGATGAGCATTACCGCCATTGTGCCGGTGTGGAACGGCCGCCAGCTTCTGGAGCGGTTGCTGGCCAGCCTGGAAGCCCAGACCGAGCCAGCCGCGGAGTTGCTGGTGGTGGACAACGGTTCGACCGACGGCGCGCCCGAGTTGGCCCGCGCACATGGGGCGCGCGTGATTCCGATGGGCCGCAACGCCGGTTTCGCCGCCGCCGTGAACCGCGGCATTCGCGAGAGCCGCGGCGAATGGATCGCTGTGCTCAACAGCGATGTCGAACTGGCGCCGGATTATTTCGCCCGGCTGCTAGGGGCGGGTAGCGCGGGCGCCTGGTTCGCCACCGGCAAGATTCTGGCCGATGGACCCGACCGCCGCATCGATGCCACATTCGACGTTCTCTGCCGCGGCGGCGCCGCGTGGCGCGTGGGCAACGGCCGCGCCGACGGCCCCGAGTTTTCGCTCGCATGTCCGATCTGGTCGGCGCCGTGGACCGCGGCCCTGTTTCGCGCAGAACTGTTCCAACGCGTGGGCCTGCTGGAAGAAAGCTTTGAATCGTACCTGGAGGATGTGGAATTCGGCCTGCGCTCGGCCGCGCGGGGAATCGCCGGCCAGTACCTCCCCGAAGCTCTCGCATGGCACCGGGGAAGCGCCGCGCTGGGCCGCTGGCACCCCGAAACCGTGCGGCGCATAGCGCGCAACCAACTCCTGCTGCTGGCGCGCCATTACCCCCGGCGGCTTCTGGTTGGCTGGTTTTGGCCCATCCTGGTGGCGCAGTTGTTGTGGGGAGCGGTGGCCATTCGGCACGGCGCCGGTTTCGCGTGGCTGCGCGGCGAATGGCAGGGGCTTCGTGGTTTCCTCGCCACGCGCGGCCAGACCCTCGACGCAAACGTACTCAGAAGCGTACTCGGTGCGAATGAAGACTTGATTCGCAGCGTACAGGCATCCACGGGCTTCGACGTTTACTGGAAGGTGTACTTTCTTCTGACCCGTGGCGGGGCAAAGTGACACATGGCGGAAATCGGCATCATCATCGTCACTTATAACTCGGAGGCCGAAATCGGCGCCTCATTGGATGCCGCCCTGCTAACCGGCGCCGATGTGGTGGTGGTGGACAACGGTTCCCATGACCGGACCATCGCGGAGGTGGCCCGCCGTGGCGTCCGGCTAATCGCCAATTCGTCCAACCTGGGCTTCGCAGCGGCGGTAAATCAAGGGTTTGCAGTGTTGAATTCGCCTTACGTGCTGCTGTTGAACCCGGATGCCGTGCTCCAGAGCGGCCTGGAACCGCTGCGGGAGGCCTGCGACCTACCCGGCTCCGCTGGCGCCGGTGGCCGGCTTTTGGACGCGGACGGGCGCCCGCAGACCGGTTTCATGGTGCGCCAACTGCCCACCCCGGCCGCCTTGATTTTGGAAGCCGTATTGCTTAACCGAATCTGGCCGGATAATCCGGTCAACCGGCGGTATCGCGGTTTGGCGCTGGACTACTCCATACGTTTGTCGGTGGAGCAACCGGCGGGGGCGTTCTTCATGATTCGCCGGGCGGTGTGGCGGGAACTGGGCGGATTCGACGAAGGGTTTTTCCCGCTCTGGTTCGAGGATGTGGATTTTTGCCG
>Ga0265316_10005456_pt1 | contig 12352 bp, 10 predicted proteins | sample 4522metaG_FD_202092 | JGI IMG/M metagenome (GOLD analysis project Ga0265316, IMG submission 202092) | Rhizosphere microbial communities from Carex aquatilis grown in University of Washington, Seatle, WA, United States - 4-5-22 metaG | ecosystem: Host-associated > Plants > Roots > Rhizosphere >... | reverse complement strand
CCCCGCTGCCAGCAAAGATCCCCGCGGGAAGCTCCCGGGGCATTGCCGGCAAACTGTAGGAGCGGCTTTATGCCGCGATTTCGACAAACCATCGCGGCGTAAAGCCGCTCCTACAACAGATCGAGCTGAAGCCAGCTTCGGGTATCGATCCTATCGCGAATAAACGCTTACGGGCGCCAATCCGACATTCGCGCCGTTTCGCGTCCCTGCGCGGTTGAATTCAGAGGCTTGGGTTTGGTTGCGGATCCGTGGCGCCGCGCGATCCGTGGTCAAACTGCTTGCACGATCGCCGGGCCGCGCATCGCAGGTCGGCCGGAAAGCAACTGAGGAATAGACCTCGTATCGCGTTGGGTAATCAACCCCACGTACTATTGCTCGCTAAAGCGAAGGTCCGGAATTGATTGCGGCAATGAATAAGCAGCCCTTACCGATCCCATTCGTGCTGCTAATCATCTTCCTCGCCTCGTCGATCGGTCGGGCCGCCGATCTCAGTCCGGGTGCCTTGTTTTCCGGTAACTCGCCCCAACCCATCGCCGTGGCCCGACGCGAAGCCTGGAGGTATGCCGAGCATGTGGCTGCGGAACACGATGGATCTTTCGTCGTGCGCGGCGACGGTGCGTCGATGGCGCCACTTTATCCGAGCGGTACGGTGCTCGTAATCTCCCGGGTATCTTTCGACGAGCTGAAACGCGGCGCCACCGTGATCTATCGCAACCGTGAGGGCCGGCCAATCGCCCACGTGCTCGTCTCGCTATCGCGCAAAGGCTGGCGTACCGCCGGTCTCAACAACCCACACCTCGACGAAGAATCCGTCAGTCCGGAGAACCTGCTGGGCGTAGTGATATCGGCTTACACGCCGGTCGATCTGACGCCGCGGGATTCGTTGCACTACGCCGCGCAGTGAGGAGCGGACGAGATCAGGTGCGGGGTTCGCGCTGCAGTGCCCGGGAAGTGCGGCTTGCACGAGGGCGACAGGCCATGGTTGCAATTGAACTCCTCGATGGAGTCGGCGGCACCAACTACGCGCACCGACGTTGGCGTGCATGACCGATGGCCCGCCGCGCCCCTACGACGGTCCCAAGCCCGCGCATGACACGGTTCCCAATCAGGGAACCCGCATCCCGCCCGCTCAGCAGCGCACGGTCTTGCGCTTCGGGGCAATGGGCGCGCCCCGGCGGCTCTTCATGATATAGACTTCCGCCGCGGGGATCTTGCACTCGGTATCGCCGACATCGACCTCCACCTGGCCGACCTTCCGGGCGGTGGCGATCGCCTTGTCGCCCAGCGGCGCCACATACGTACCGCACGCGATGATGAAATGATTCATGGCCTGACGCACGCGATCTGGCGCGGCCGGCAGGATCCTGGCGACGCGGTCCAGCAATGTGCCCAGTTCCTTCACCGGCAGACGCTCGTCCGGGATCACCGTCGCCAGTGCGCCGAGCGACGCCCAGCCGGCGATCGCCACATGCTCCTGGGGCGAATCGATCCACGTCCGTGCCAGCGCGAAGCCATCGGGATGCTCGGAAGCCGCCACCGGTACGATCGCGCTGGAAATCATCCGCCACGCCGCGTGATCCGCCCACGACTGCACCTGCGCGCGCGTCATCTTCGCGCCATCAACCATGATGCCGGCGAGGTATTGCGCGTCGCCATTGCCCGTCGCATAGAGCTCCAAGGCGAGCGCCTGCTCCCCTTTCAGCTTTTTGGCGATGACCTTCAGGTCGGCGATCTTCACGCCGAAGAATGGCTCCTTCGCACCGTGCTTCACCCAAAGGCGCTTGGTTGCCTCGCTGCCTTTCGCGGCCAGCTCCGACATCACCTCCTTGAGTTTCATTGCGGCGATGCCCTTGCAATTGGCGTTACTTCGTGACGTTTCCTGCAAAAATATATCGATGCCAAATGATGCGTATTACGCATCATTCCCTCTGAGATTGGATGAATCCCCAGCCGTGGACTTAACAAAGTAACGTCAGTTGGTTGGTACATGGCTTCTGTTCTCCGCCGCGCAGCCGATGCTTCCGCCTACTTCACGCGCCGGTAGATGACGAGGTAGAGTCTCGTGGCCGGCACGCTCTTGAATTCGGCCGGACGTTGCTGGCGCGAGAGGTCGTAGCAGATGCGCAAGGTGTCGCCGTCAAGTTCGTAGATCGCGGGAATGATCCGGCCCGCATTCGGGCCTTCGACGCCGGTGATCGTCATGCCCTTGGGGTTTGCCGCCAAGTCGAACGTGAGCGTGCCCCGGTCCGCGCTCGGCCCCTTCTCGGTCACGACGACCACTTCGTAGTTCGTGCCGTCAATCGTGAGCGTGATGGCCTCGAGGACGGCAGGCGGCAACGGCTGGCCGGCAAGCACCGCTTGCTGCGGTTTCCAAGTCCCGTTCAGATTCCTGGTATCGTCGGCCGCGCGGGCGGTGAGGTCGGCCCGAGAGGCAATAAGCAAGGCGAGCAATCCCCAGTAGGTTTTCATGAGGCGTGGGCAGTTGCGACGTATGAATTCGCTCGGCGCGTTTAGTCAAACGGGCGACGCCCGCGGCCGTTTTCCGGCGAAGATCCCCTGACCTGGTTTTCATCGAATTGGCCTTCCCTCCGGCCATTTCCTGCGCTCAACTGGTTGCGTTGGTTGCGCGGGGATATATCTGGCATGACGACAGACAATACAGACCCATGGAAAGTCGTTAAACGGTGGCTCACTTTGGGCTATCTGGCGGTCATCTAAAAAATGAAAATCGAGGTGAAGCAGCTTGCGGAGTGTCAGGAACATCTCACGACGGTCGGCACGTGGATTTTCGAGGCCTTTTGGAACAAGCGGCATAAGGATCCGGAAGTGGTATTGAGCTGGCTCCGATTGCACACCCAGAAAGACCGCGTGCCCTACACCGTCGTGGCATTCGTGAACGGAAATCCCGTGGGAAGCTGTTGTGTGATTGAGAACGACTGCGTGCATCGCAAACAATACGCGCCGTGGGTGGCCGCGGTATATGTAAAGCCGGAGATGCGGCTGCGGGGCGTCGCGTCCATGATACTCCAGGAGGCGGCCACGATCGCCACAAGGATCGGCGTAGGCGGCTTGTATATCGATTGTCTGGCGATCACCGCACCCGTATATGAGAAGAATGGGTGGAAGATCCACGAGCGCGAAGTCGGAGACAAAGACTCGGTCGTGATGCTGCGCATCACGAACCAAGAGTTGCACGAACCGCCTCGGGGGAGGCCGAATCAAGCGCCCGCCGCAGGCGGGCCTCGGCCTTGAAGGCCGCCCACCTGAGATGAAACGAAGCCTGCTATTCTCGCTGATGATCGCCACCAGCGCGTTGGCCGCGTCCGATACGCCGATGGGACCGGCCGGACAAAGCACGATGATGGTCGCATCCGGCTCTCCGCAAGCACCCGCGGCGAGACCGCGGCTCACCGACGATTTGAGGCATCGCGTTGAAGAGGCGAAGCCGGCCGCGGCCAAAGAAGCCGCGCCCCCGACGTCGAGCGACGGTGTGGTTATGATGGCGCCAGTCCAAGTGACCGGCACCTATCAGCCGCCCCTGCCCAGACTGGAAGAGCAAACACCAAAAAACCAGCCGTTCACCTGGAAAGACGGTGGCACGATATTGAAGCGCGAAGGCCCCCGTTTCACGACCGAGCTAAAGTTTCAGTATAATCCGGTGCATCGTGGTTGGGACCTTCTCAGCTTTTCATGGTAAAAAACGCCGACGAGAAGTCAGAGCCCGAGCGGGTCAGGCGGCGGGCGGACGATCGCTGTCGCGATACGTCCGCGCTCCAGCCGCACCCGCTTGACGTCACGGCCCCGCCGAAGTTGACGTCGGTCGCGCCGGGGTTGCGCCCGTGACGGAAGCCGCTGGCGAGCCGGCGCGGACGAAGACCCGCCGGGGCATGGTGGTGCGCTGAGTACCGTCGGCGAAGGTGACGAGCGCGTGATAAACCGAGTAGCCCGGCGCGGTCGGTATGGTCACCACCGCGAGGTTGCCGCCCTCGGCAGGCGTAACGCGTTTCAGCAGCACGTCGCCCTCGTAAAATTCCACGGACGTCCACGGTGCGACGGGCTGGCCGATCGAGTAGGTGATAGTCGTGCCCCAGTCGACGGGTCCGGTGCCCGGAGCAACCTTGGCGTCGGGCGTGGCCTTGTGGTAGCTCGCAAATGCGCGGTAGATGAAAGCGAGCCGGCGGGTCGGCAGCCAGCCGGCGGTCTTTTTGTCCTTTGGGTAGCTGGCGTACGGAGCGATCTCGGCGAGGCCGGTTTTATAGGAATCAGGATCGGTCAGCCAGCCAGCCGCCTCGTTCAGAGTGAGCAACGGCACCGGACCGGCCAGGGGCGACGCTCCCGCCGGGTAGCGCACGCGAAACATAAATTCAAGGTACGGGTAGAAAAACTCCCGCGCATTGCCGGTATTGTGAGCCACGCCTTCTTCCTCCACCGCCACCCACAAGGCGCCACGCGGACGGTTGCCGGTGAACAGATCCTGGATGATCTCGTGATGAGGTTGGTCGTCACGTTGTCCCGCGATGAGAACACCCGGGGTGGCCAACGCCGCCGCGTCCGGCCGCAGATGACTGTAGAAACCGCCCTTGTTGGACATGAAGGCAATGACCTTCGACGCACGCTGTGCATTCAGCTCGTAGGCCATGTTGCCGCCGTTCGACATGCCCGACGGCATCCAGGGGGCATTGAAGATTTCCGGGTGCCGGCTCTGCCTGCTCAACTGCTGCAATCCATATTTGAAACCCGGCAGCTCCATGGGCGAATCGTCCTCGGAAAAATAGCCCCAGTACGCGGTGCCCATCACCGCGCAATCGAGCGAGGTGGCCAGCGCGACGAGTTCGGGATCGGTCGCCGCACTGCGGGCATCCAGATTGGCGCCATTGCCGTAAATGATAATGCCCCGCACGACCGGCACGGAATCGGGGATGTTCAACCGCAGCGAACGGTTCCGGGCATCGCCGAGGTAGAAATCGTAGACCGCGGCGTGAGCGAGCGGCACGATGCAGACGAGCGCGGCGCACCAGAGCAGGAGCTGGAGAATCGTTTTTGGGAAGGTGGCGTTCATGGATCCATGTCGTAGACTTCGACGAGCACGTTGCCAGTGGCGTTGCCCACGCCAGTCGCCTGCACCGTGTACCCGCCCGGCGGCAGGCGCACGATAGCGACCGCGTCCCGGCTGTCCGCCGGCAGGGCGAACGCTTGCGTCTGCGCAAACGCCGCCTGCAACGCCGCGGCACCGCCCCAGTTGTCGTTGCTTGCCACCGTGAAATCCTTGCCCAGCGGCACGACCCGGAATTGCGGATCGGACAGCATGCCCGGCACGTTGTAGGGCGCGACTCCCAACGTCGACCCCACCGCCCGGATCAATAGTTGCTTCGGCCCGTCGCCGGTAATGATGAAGCCAGGCGTCAGTACGTTTTCTCCCGTGCCGGTGAAGCCAAGCGTTGAGAGGCTGGCAAACTGCACCGGCGAGGTGGTGGCGTCGAGGTCGTACACTTCCGCCATCGCGATGCCGGCGGTAGCCGTGCCGCTGGGCACGATTCGCAGGGTGCAGCCGGAGCTCGTCGCGGTGGACAACATGGTGAGCGCCGCGGCGTCCTTCGAGCCTTCGACCAGGGGGAACGGCATCGCGGCGCGCAACGCCGGCAGATTGGCGTTGGTGCCCCAGTCATCGTTGGTCAACAGCGTCGTGCCGCCAACCGGAATCAAGTCCATCCGCGGGTCGCTCAATGGGCTGGCGACGCCATAGCCACTTAGCGACGGCCCCACGGCGCGGACGACGAGCGCCTTGCTGCCACTGCCGCGCAGGAAGAAGCCCGGGGTGAGAGCGCCGCCTGCGGGCACATAGCCGCGCGTCGACAGACCGGTCAACCGGCTGTGGCCGGCAGCGATCGTGAGGATCGCCATGTCCGAATCGACCGTGCCGTTGCTGTTGCCGACCGTGACGGAGTAAAAGCCCATGTTGCCGGCCTGCACGTTCGCCACCGCAAATGTTGCGCTGGTGGCCCCGGCGATGGCCGTACCGTTCAGTTTCCACTGGTAAGTCAGCGAGCCCACGCTGGTGGTCGCCATCACGTTGAAAGTCGCGTTGCCGCCGGGAGCCAGGTGTTGGCTCGAAGGCTGCGTTTGGATCGCCGGCAGCAATACCAGTTGCACCGCTCGGGACGCGGCACTGCCGAGGGCGTTGGTCGCCATCAGCGTGTAGCTGCCGGCATCGGTCCCCTGCACGTTGGAAATCGTGAGAGTGCTGCTGGTGGCGCCGAAGATGTTGCCGCCATCGAGCAGAGCGACCCCGTCCTTGCGCCATTGCAGGACTGGCATCGGATAGCCGGTGACAGGCGCCGCGAAGGTAGCCGCACCGCCGACCCCCACGATGGTGGTTCCCGTCACAGAACCAAGGGCCGGCGCCTGCGGCGTGCCCGTCCGGACGAAGACCCGACGCGGTATCGTGGTGCGCTGGGTGCCGTCAGCGAAGGTGACAAGCGCGTGATAAACCGAGTAGCCCGGCGCAGTCGGCGTGGTCGCAAGCGCGAGACTTCCTCCTGCGGCAGGCGTGACACGCTTCAGCAGCACGTCTCCCTCGTAGAACTCGATCGATGTCCACGGCGCGACGGGCTGGCCGATGTCGTAGGTGACCGTGGTACCCCAGTCGATTGGCCCGCTCCCCGAGCTGAGCGTGGCTGAGGCGGTGGCCTTGTGGTAGCTGGCGAAGGCGCGGAAAATGTAGGCGATCCGGCGATTCGGCAGCCAACCCGCCACCGATTTGTCCTTCGCGTAGCTGGCATAAGACGCGATGTCGGCGAGACCGGTTTTGTAGGAATCCGGATCGGTCAACCACCCGTACTTTTCGGTGACCGAGTACAGGTACACATCGAAATATTGCGGTGAAGCCCCGCTCAGATAACGCATCCCATAGACCTCGGCCATGAAGGGAAGGATGAGTTCGTAGGAGTTGGCCGTGTTGTGAGCCGTGTTTTCCTCTTCCGCCCAGGCCCACAGGGCGCCGCGCGGACGGTTATTGAAGTAAAGGTCGTGAATGCCGCTGACGTAACCGGGATCGTCGAGCTGTCCCGCAATCAACAGTCCGGGTGTGCTGAGCGCGGGGTAGTCCGGCTGGGGGTTATTGACGTAAGGAGCCTTGTTGAGCGCCATGGCAATGACCTTCTCCGGCGCCAGCACGTTCAGGCTGTAGGACATCTGGCCGCCGTTGGACATTCCGAACGGGAGCCAGGGTGCGCGCTCGATTTCCGGGTGGCCGCTCATCGCGGCGAGTTGCTGCAGTCCATACACCCAACCGGAATACTCGCTGGGTGTGTACCCATAAGCGAAGTACGACCAATATGCCGTGCCCACCACGGCAAACCCCATCGACTGCGCGAAGGCCACGAACTCGGGATTGGTGGCCGCGCTGCGGTAATCGCTGCCGGCACCGTTGCCGTAGATCAACAGGCCGCGGACCACTGGCACGCCATCCGGGATGTTCAGCCGCAACGAACGATTGCCAGGGTCGCCGATGGCGAAATCGTAAACCGCGGCGCGGGCGAGCGGAACAATGCAGACGAGCGCCGCGCATCCGAGGCGGAGGAGGAAGTTTCTCGTCGTGGTTGTTAGGTTCATTTGCTATGGGTTCGATAACCCGAAGCTCGCTTCGGCTTGGTTGGGCTGTAGCCACGAGCGTGAGCGAGGGGAAACGCTTCCACTACGTCGGAGATGAAGAAAACGGGTGGAGAGTGGCAATGATGTGGTTTTGTCCGATGCCCCGGGGTTGTTTACTGTCGAGGGAAAGCCCCATCAAACCTGCCTCAGAATTCCCAGCTCAGGCCGAAGCTGGGGAGCAAGGGCAGCATCTTCCCGGGAGTTTTCACGACAATCAATAGTCCGTTCTGAACATACGCATAATGATTGTCGAAACCGACCACGTTTTGGCGGTCGTAGGCGTTGAAGATGTCCACGTAGGCCCGCAACGTACCGTGTTGCAGGCGGTAGGTCCGGGTGGCGCGGAGATCGAGCCGATGGTAGGAGGGCGCGCGCAGCCCGCCCATCGGCCCGTAAACCCACGAAGTGACGAGGGTACCATCGTTCAGGCGCACGAGAGAAAAGATTTGGTCCGTGTAAGGCCACCCGGTGTGGAATTGCCAGGCGGCGCTCAATTGCCAGTTGCGCGCCGGCGCGTAGGTCACATCCGTGTAAAAGGTGTGGCGTTGGTCCCACATGCGCGGTATCCAGCGTCCGCCGACTTGCTCCTCAGACACCGCATACGCGTAGCTGGCTCCCCAGCCGAACCGCCCGCCCCGGTGCTCGACCAGAAGCTCGACGCCCCGGGCCCGACCGGCGGTGGGGCTGATCTTCGCCCGGTCGTAGAGCGCCTCGGGGAAAAGATTGAAAGGCTCGACCAAGTTTACCCAATACGGACGCAGCCGCGAACTCAGCCGCTCGTACGCCTCGAGGCGGACAGCCAGGCCGGACGGCAGCTTGTGCGACACGCCCAGCACCCGTTGTTCTGCCCGCTCCGACGGTGAAAATTGTGTCTCCCGGTCCGCCACGGAAAGCTCCTGCAGCCCCTGCGCCTGTTCATAAATGCCCCAGGCGGCACGGACCGTGGTGCGGGGTCCCAGGGCGAGCGAGGCGTTGAGCCGCGGACTCCAGCCCGAGTCATTCGTGTAAGAGTGGCGCTCAAAGCGCACGCCCGGTTCGATGACCAGGGGCGACCACGGTTGCAAACGGGGCGCAAAGTAGGCCGCGGCGTAGTCGCCGTCGGGTCGCAGCGAGTAATTGACCGTCCGCGTCGTGGTGGACAGGTTGCCGTTGTTCAACGACCACAGGTCGCGCAGCAGGGCATAGTCGTAGCGCGCCTCACCGGATTTGAACTCAAAGCCTGTGCGGATGAGCGCGTGCTCGGTCAGATTGAGGGTCCAGTCCTGGCGCAGGCCCACGGTGTCGAGCCGGCGGTCGTCGTGCAGCAGGAACCGGTGCACTCCGCCATCGAGCAGTCCGTTACCATCGCGATGCCAGTCGAGCTGGGAAAACGAGAGCACGCTTTCGCCCGACAGACGCTCACCAAAGTGGCCCCGCCAGCGGCTCCACAGGTAGGCGCTGTCGTAGCTGCTCCGGAGGGCGGGATCGTCGTTCTTTTGCGAACTCGTGAAGGTATCCGCCGCGTACAGCACTTGCAGCGACAGCGTTTGTTGTGGGCTGAGGCGGTACTCCACCTTGCCAGAGAAGTCGTAGTAAGTTGGCGAGGCGTCGATCTCGCCTCCGCCCAGCTTGACGGCCAGGTCGATGTATCCGCGACGCGCCGCCACCATCCACTGGCCGTCGCCCCCGGCGAAGGCGCCCTGGTTGGTCGCGCGCATATTGGTGACACTCAGGCCGAGTGTCGTGAGCGACTGCGATCGCGTGAATTCCTGGGTTTCCATCGTCATCACGCCCGCGAGCCGGTCGCCATAGTCCGTGGTGAAGCCACCCGTCACTACGTCAACGGCGCCGATCGTCTGCAGGTCCACGATCGAGAGCGCCCCATCCCAGTCCTTGAGGTGAAACGGCTCGATCAGGTCCACGCCGTCGAAGCGCGCGAGCATCTGACTGTTCGGCGCGCCCCGCACGAGGAACTTCGCGGAAAGCTCATTGGACGACAATCCGGGCAGACGGGTGATCGTGCGATAAAGATCGTCGCCGAGCTGCGGCAAGGTCTCCAGCTCGGTCTTGGTCAGTGTGACATTCGTGGCGAGGCGCTCCTCGGCGATGCCGAAGCGGCTCGGCGTAATCACCATCTTGTCGAGCGGCACCGGTGGTTCTTCCGCAGGGGGTGCGACGACCGCGCGTGGGGCGTCGGGACTCGCAGTCGGCGTTGCCGCCGGCTCAGCCCGGAGGAAAAGCCCTGGCGAGAAGATCGCCAGCGCGAGCAGCAACCCGCCAGCGAGGCGGCGTTGCGACGGGATAATGGTTCTGGTCCAATCAACGAGGCAGCGGAGAGGATTCACGTTACAGTGCGGTTGGGTATGGCCCGCGGCGGTCCGCGATCGGCTGGGCCGGTATCACGTTGAGTACAACACCGCGGACGAGCAGAACCCTTCGGAGAATTTGCCGTCTGCGCTCAGCCGGAGCGATGCAGATAGAGACCGCGAATGGGCGCGAAACCTCGCGAATTTGGATCGGGAAAATTCAGTTTCCCACCGGGGATCCCAGCGCAGCGGAGCCGCAACCAAATCGACATTGAATTTTACAGGAGGCCGCAGAGGACGCGGAGTGAGACTCGGCCGGTAGAAATAATTTCAACCTCCGACGTCCGGACTGTTTCTTTTCGCGCTTTCCGTTTTTTTGTTTCGGATTGTCCGATGTCGGCCTGCGGCCTCGGTACGAACTTCGAGATTCGGATTTCCCGGCAAAGTTCTTGGTTCCGGCTTTGCCGGGTTGGGGCTTAATCGCTCTCCAGGCTGCTGCGCGCCGAGGCCAGTTTTGCGACGAGCTCCGTCTTCTGCGCCTCGGTCAACGAAAGGAATCTGGCGCCGAACCCCGGCGTCCGCATCGTCTCGCCCCACAAGATCCGCCAGCGCACCTCGAGCGGGATGGGCGTCTGGTCCTCCAGGTCGCACAACACAGCGGACACGGGACGCCCGCATTCGGGCGGCCGCGCGGTGGCGACAAAGCACCCCGACTCGGAGACATCGATGGTGAAGGCTTTTTCGCCCTCCGCCAGCGGCCGCTCCGGCGGATCAAGCAACAGCACGTTGAAAACGAGGTGGCAGCGTTTGAAGGCACGCACAGCCCGCGCCGGTAACCGGGCGCAATCGCCGCCGACGAATTCCTCCAAAGTGTGCGTCCGCGGCGCCGTTTGTCCATCGGCGAGGCCATGGATTTCATCGACGGGCGCGCGATACGAGAGCCGCAGCACCGGGTAATACTCCAGCAACGCCAGGACCTTGGCCTTCTGCGAGGTGGACGCCCGGATCATCGTGGGAACGTCGAGGAGCAGCCCGTTGTACGGCGTGTCCTGCAGCGTGGTTTCCAGCGAGTCGATCGAATCGACCACATCCCAGACCGCCGGCAGGCGGCCCAGCCGGCGCAGGTAGGCCTCCCGGGATTTTCCGGGTGCGACGACGACCAGAATTCTGACGGCATCCATGGGCAGATGTGGCGAGGAAAAATCGCGACGGGCGAGTTGTAGTGAAGACGTGCGCATAGAGGAAGAAAGTATTGCCGGGGTCAACTCGGTCCGGCGGGCGTCGCCCGGTTGCCGGCCACATTGTCGCTCCGCTCCAACGCGGCTACGTTCCAGCTTACACGGCGAAAGGGTGCTTCCCGCTTTTCAGACCGGCAGGCGCGAGGGCCTGCCGGAGTAGCGGAACGGCTTCCCGTTCCGCGCGGAAGCGAAAGCGCTTCCGCCACTCCATCCGTGCAAAACCGGGACGGCCAAAAACCGGGATGTGCCCCGGCGGCAAAAATCTTCCTGTAATAACGTGGAACCCACGTTGCGAAAATGGCATCACACGCCGTAACTTTAAGCGCTTTACTCGTGCCAACCATCCGCTCGCTCCGCTTTTTGATTGCCGCCGGCACCTTGCTGGCGGCGGTGACGTTGTTTGCTTCCACCGGGTCCCCGGCGGAGCGCCAGCCCCTGACCGTCAAGGAGCTGGCCCAAGGCCACCGCGACGGCGCGGTGCTCGCCATGCCACGAGCCGCGCTGGCCGAAACCGACGTAGCCGGCGCCGAACAGCGCGAGGGCCTGAACCTGAGGGCGCGCTTCGAGCACGTCCGCAATCTGCGCCTACTCGAATTCGCCACGGGTGAAACCACGGAGCAGGCCGTCCGCCGGTTGCGCGCGACCGGACGCTATGAGTTCGTCGAACCCGACCGCGTGATCTACGCCCGGACGGTTCCCAACGACCCCTCTTTCGGTCAGCAGTGGTCGCTGAACAACACCGGGCAGAGCGGCGGCACACCCGGCGCCGACATCGGCGCGCCCGCCGCGTGGTCCATCCAATCCGGCGCTCCCGGCGTGATCGTCGCCATCATCGATTCGGGCATCCGCCTCACGCACACCGATCTCGTCGCCAACCTGTGGACCAACCCCAGCCCGGGGACGAGCGGCTTCCGCAACGATCTGCACGGCATCAACGCCACGGTGTCGCCCACGTCGTCCTCCAGCGGCACGCCCACCGACAACGACAGTGCGGGCCATGGCACACACGTCTCCGGCACGATCGGCGCCGTCGGCAACAACGGCATCGACGTGTCCGGCGTCGCCTGGACCGTCCAGTTGATGGCGCTCAAGTTCCTCGCGGCGGACGGCAGCGGTGTGACATCGGACGAGATCACCTGCATCAATTACGCCATCGCCCACGGGGCCGGCATCATCAAC
>Ga0265316_10005453_pt1 | contig 12355 bp, 6 predicted proteins | sample 4522metaG_FD_202092 | JGI IMG/M metagenome (GOLD analysis project Ga0265316, IMG submission 202092) | Rhizosphere microbial communities from Carex aquatilis grown in University of Washington, Seatle, WA, United States - 4-5-22 metaG | ecosystem: Host-associated > Plants > Roots > Rhizosphere >... | reverse complement strand
GGGCAACAGGGGTTCGATTCGTTGGCACTGCTTCTCGGTCAAGTCGCTCGGGTACCTGCCTCGCTTCATGCCTTTGCTATCGCTCGCCTCCACGAAACGTCAACTTTTCAGACACGCTCTTAGAGAAAACTTCTTCGGCCGGGATGGTCTTCACTGGCAAACCAGACCATTCGTGTGCAGTGAAAGCCACAGGCCTACCCCCACGAGGATCAAGATGAACGCCGTTATCCAATAGGCCGCGGGGCGGGCGTAGTTGAGTGTCCACCCCATCCCGATACGTTTGGGCACCCACAACCGGTCGTCATCGGGGTTCACATAGAAAAGTCCGCACCGGTAATGGTCGGGGTCGTGAACGTGGGGCATGTGGATCACTATTTCCCGAATCATGAAGATCAGGCCGAGACCGAGAAATATAGAAAAGACCACGAGCCCGGTGTGAAGCGCGGGCATGCCCCACAAGGCCATGGCCAGGCAGGAACCGAGAAGGAAAGACATGCCAAAGGTCAAAAACCCGCGCAGGGCCTGAAACGCCGCCAGTTGCGCCCGAGCCGATTCCTTCTTAGCCGCCGCGGCCACCGCGCCAAAGAGAAACAACACCAGCCAGATGAAAACCGGAGCGGCGAAGACAACCAAGGGCAGGTGGGTCTTCGACGTCCAGCCGTTGGGATTGCCGGCGGCGTTGAAATGCGTGGGCACGGGGTCGGGCATCCTGGGCACCAACCGCGCATAATGGACAAGAAGGCCGGTCAGGCCCGCGAGCGCCCAAAGATCCCATTTTGAAAACAGACCGGGACGCCGCGCGTTCATGTCCGCATTGCCTCGGGAAAATGGGCCAATCGGGAGAATGTCGTACCCACTTGGCCCAGTGTACCCTCTTGCGCCAAGGAAAAAGGAACAAGTTTGGCTCCCGTCGGCGTGGCGAACTACGTCCCTCCACCCGCGATCGAGATCGTCACTCCCACGCTGTGCACGTCGATGCCGTAACCCACGTCAACCTTGAAGGCCGGGATGGCCACCCCCGGCAGGATGACGCGCACCCCGCCGCCAAAGCTGGCGTGGATGTCCTTGAGCTTGGAGCGAATCGGGGGAGCACTGTCGGGCGGTAGAACCGTGGTGCCACCGGGGTGCCGTTCAAGCAGGGTCGCCGCATCGAGGAAGAGCGCCGCCGCGACATTGAAGGGCACAGGCGTCCAGGGGATTCGCAGATGCAAGAGCACCGCCTGATCCTCGGCTTGCATGCTGCCCAGGGTGTCGCCGTGAAATTCGTTGGTGAGATAGCCGCGCAGGTTGGGGCCACCGACACGGATTAGTTCCGTGACGGGAACGCCGCGGTCCGAGGTGGGGTAGTCGAGCACCCCGCAAAAGATGACGGACGGGTAGTTCCACTTAAAGCGGCCATACAGCTCCACCAGCGTCTCGAACTTGGAGTAGTCGAAGTCGGAGCCCCAATAGCGGTCGGATGTCTCGTTCTTGATGCGCACGCGAACGCCGTGTCGGAGCCCCTCCCGGGCGCTGGTGTCGTCGTACTGGATCTGGAACTGCAGGAGAAAGATGCGGTGGGCGCCCGGCGTATTATTGTAGGGCAGCGCTGTCGCATCCTGTTGCAGCGCTTCGACGGGACTCACCGTCTGGTAGCGGGCCGACAAGCCAAGGTGCGCGCGCGTGTGGGGGGACAGCACCCAGCCGATCTGGCCGCTGCCGCCAATCACGCTGGTCGGCACCTGCATGAACAATTTGTGGTCCACAAAAAAGCGGATCTGCTCTTGCCGGTAGAGTCCGGTCAGTGAGTAGGTGAGCGGGACGCCGGCGACCAGGGGGTCGCTGTACTCGATAAAGGCATAGCTCCGGGACTCGCCGATCTGACCCGCGGCGAGCAGGTGTACGTCGCGACCGAGAACGTTCTGGTTGGCATAGGCGAGGCCGCCGGCCCAATCGCCACTGCCGAAGCTGGCCGTGGGAAAAACGAACCAGGTCAGCTTGCCGACGGCCTCCACCACAACCTCGACCGGGTAGGTCTTGTCGTCCAGGTACATACGCCGTACCTCCTCCTCAATGGGCAACTCGATGAAAACTCGCACGCTGCTGAACAGGTCGCTCTCGATCAAGCGCTGCTCGGCCGCTTTGAGCACGGCGAAATCCACCGGGCTACCCGGGTACAGGTGCATGCGCGTAGCCAGCACCCGCGTGGTGACCCCCGGTTTGCCGCGTATCGCGACGTGGTCCACCACCAGCCAGGCCGCAGCAGGTGCCGGCCATGCCACCCCGCAGGCGACCATCAGAGCAGCACCGATCAATCGATGTGACAGCATGGTTGTAGCTCAATGAACTCGCCGGTGCTCACCCGTCGTCCGACTCGGCGGCGGCGCGGACTTCGGTGCGTTGAACCTTGAGTTGTTGGCGGCGAACGCGCAGCACCTCGCGTACGATGATCTGGAGGGCGGCGACGACGGGAACGGCAATGATGGCGCCGACGATGCCCGCCATCTCTCCCAGGAAGAGCACGGACAGGATGACGACCAGTGGGTTGACGTGCACCGTGCGACGAAAGATCAAGGGGCCGAGGATGTTTCCTTCGAACTGTCCGTACGCAATGAAATAGATCACACAGGCCAACGCGTGCCAGCTGCCACCTGTGATGAGCGTGAGCAACGTGATGACGACTCCGGTCACCACCGGGCCGGCGTAAGGGATCATGCTGGAGAGGCCACTCAGGATTCCCAGCGGGAGAAAGAACGAAACCCCGTTGATGGCCAGGAACGTGCTGGTCAACGTGGCATTGACGGTGCAAATGAGCGCCAGCCCGCCCAGATAGCCGCCGATCGATCGATAGATCTTGTCGAGCACGTCCCCATACAGGTTCCGCGATTCGGGGCGCGCCTCATCCATGGCGGCGTGGATCAGACGTCCCCCAAAGATCAGCATGAACGCCGTCAACAGCAGGACCGTCACGGCCGCACCGACAAAGCTGAGGACGCCGCCCACCGCGGCCAAAATGGGCGTGGCTGCGCCCTCCAGCATGGTGGGCAATCCCTTCTCGAGCTTCTCGATGTGATCGGCCAGGTGAAAACGAGCATCGAGGTGCCTGAACAGGCGACTGTTGCGGGCGTTGTGAATGTGGGAGGGGGCTTGTTCGACTAGGGCCTGGCCCTGCGAGATAGCCGGCGGGATCAGCGTGAACCCCAGCCCCGTCAGCAACCCAGCCAGCAATATGCTCACCACGGCGATAGAGAGAGAGCGCCTGAGTCCACGCCGCACCAGCATCTTCACGCCGTGATCCAGCGTTACCGCCAGCAGCAGGGCTACGTAGGTCAGGGTGATTGCCACCAGCGAGTGGATGATGGCCATCACCAGACCGAGCACGATCAAGACACCGAAACAGGCCGTGAACACCGTCTTCAGCGCCACCCGGGACGGCCGAACCTCCGGACTCGACTCGGGAAGGTCGTTTGTCACGTGGCCTCGCCTGAAGACCGCCGACCGACAGCGATGCACCCACGACGCGTGGATGCGCCGCACACCCGCGTCGCCGGAGTAGGTCCCGCCCATCCAGCGCCGCGAGCCCCGATTGTGGACCACACAAATGCCATACCGGCCGCAATCTAGCACGCCCTGGCATCTTTTCCCTTTGAGAGTGCAGCGCGAGTGCAATCTTTGCGTATCCGCTGTCGCACGAACCGTGCGTGTAGGAGTACACTCGCACTCATGACGGTTCATCTGCACCACAGGGCCGAGCTGCAGCGGGTTGCTCGAAAGGCGATGCTCGATCGAGGGCTGCTGCCGGATTTCGATGCCGTGGCGTTGAAGCAACTCGACGGGATGCGCGGCCCCGCGCCGACTGAGGGCGGTGCCGTGCGCGACTTGCGCGACTTGCTCTGGTGCTCGATCGACAACGACGACTCACTCGATCTCGACCAGCTTTCAGTGGCCGAGGATCTGGGCGGCGGGATGGTGAAGATCCTGATCGCCGTGGCTGACGTGGACGCGCTGGTCGCCAAGAACACGCCCATCGACCGGCACGCCGCCAGCAACACGGCCTCGGTCTACGTGGCCGGCCACGTCTACCCCATGCTGCCCGAGCGGCTCTCCACTGACCTGACGTCGCTTGGGCCGGATTGCGACCGGCTCAGCCTGGTCATTGAATACGCGGTCAAGCCGGACGGTACGCTGGGTGACACGCATGTGGGCCGCGCGCTGGTGCGCAACCGGGCCAAGCTGGCCTACAACGCCGTGGCCGCGTGGCTCGACGGCCAGGGGCCGCTACCCGACCCGGCCGCGCGCGTGAAAGGGATGGACCTGCAGCTTCGCATGCAGGACGACGTGGCGGCGCGGTTGCGGCGCCTGCGCCACCAACAAGGCGCGCTGGATCTGCAGTCATTGGAATCCCGCGCCGTGTTCAGTGGGGACGCGGTGGTGGGATTGCAGGGGGAAGAGCCCAATCGCGCCAAACAACTGATCGAGGACTTCATGATCGCTGCCAACGGCGTGGTGGCGCGCTTTCTCGAAGACAAGGCGCGGCCATCATTGCGCCGTGTGGTGCGCTCGCCTGAACGCTGGGCGAAGATTGTCGACGTGGCCGCGAAGTTGGGCGAGTCGCTGTCTGCCGAGCCCTCGTCGCGCGCGCTGGAGGCGTTTCTTTTGCGACGCCACGCCGTTGATCCGCTGCACTTTCCCGATCTGTCCTTGGTGATCGTGAAACTGATGGGCGCCGGCGAGTACGTGGTGGAGCTGCCGGGCCAGATCCCGGTTGGACATTTCGGACTGGCGGTCAAGGACTACGCCCATTCCACCGCGCCCAATCGCCGTTTCCCCGATCTGGTCACACATCGGCTGGTCAAGGCCGCGCTTTCGGACACTCCGGCACCCTACAGCGTGGACGAGCTGACTGAAATCGCCACCCATTGCACCCAGCAAGAGGGCAATGTGGCCAAGGTCGAACGCCAGGTGGGCAAGTCCGCTGCGACCTTGCTGCTGGAAGGGCGAGTGGGCGAGAGCTTCGATGGTGTGATCACCGGCGCCGCGGACAAGGGAACCTGGGTGCGCATCTTCAACCCGCCCGTGGAAGGCCGCATGGTGCGAGGGTTCGACAACCTGCGCGTGGGCGACCAGGTGCGCGTGACTCTCGTCCACACCGATTTCGATCGGGGCTTTCTCGACTTCGAGCGGAAATAGTGAGAGCGAACATGAAACCCCGTCGCCTGCGCGCCACATGCCGCCGCGCTCGCTTGCTTCCGGCACTGGCAGCGGCCCTGGCCTGGGCGCCAAGCGCAACTCAAGCCGCCACGCTCAGCGAGAGCGATTTTGCCCTCTCTGTCTACGGCTCTACCGGGAGCTCGTCGGGCGCGCTCGACTCAAGCGGTTTCTTCAACCCGCACCGGTGTCTCTGTCCTGACACCATCACGGCCGTCTTGCAGATGACCTCGGCAGGACAAACCGACATTGGCAGTTCGACAATCACGGTGAATTTCTTCCTCGGGGCGAACTGCTCCAGTTCCGCCTCGTCCACGTCCTGCGTGTCGGTCGGCAACCAGATAGCCCTGACGACGTCCCAATCGGCCCAGTCAACGTTCACGAGCAGCCAGGTGTACCAGTCGGCGGCAGGCAGCGCGACGGTCGACTGCGGGAGCTTGACCGCTGGGTCAACCACCCTGTGGGCTGTCCCCGCCCAGGACGGAACAACCCTCTCCTTCGCGCTCTCGCTAGAGCTTCCGGTCGTCGCGACCACGGTCGCGGCTCCCATTTTCGTCAAAGCCGTGCCCTCGAACCATGGCCTCTTGGTCAGCTGGACTCCTCCGGCCGACACCTCCCAAGTCGCCGGGTACCAGGTGCTGTGCCTGCCCCGTCCGGCGCAGGCGTCCACGGCTGCCTACGAAACTTGTGGACTGGCCAGCAGCGCCACCGGCAGCACGCTTATGACCGCGTCTGACGAGACTGAGGTCTGCTCGGCCGAGGTTTCCGCCAGCAACACCTCAGTCCGTCTGGCCGGACTGGACAATGACACGTCCTACACCGTCGCCGTGATCGCGATTGATGTGAGTGGCGGCGTGAGCGCGCTTTCGCCGCAGGCCACGGCAATGCCCCAGCCGACCACTGGATTTTTCGACCAGTACAAACAAGACGGCGGGGCAGCCAGCGGCTGCGCACTGTTGCCACACTCGCATCGGGTGGGTCTGTTCTGGGTGGCGCTGCTCGCTGCCCTGCCCGTGGCGCTGGGCCGCGGCCCACGACGCAGGCGTCGGCGGGGAGGCGCCGGCGCCAGCGTTGTACGTACAATTCTATTTGTGCTCGCGTTGAGCGCGACCGCGCAGGCACAGATTACAGTCGACCACCAAGATGCCGGCTGGCCTTCGGAATCGCGGGTGTCGCCGCTGCCACAAATCCCTGATTGGGGCGTGGAGATCGGGGTGTCGCTCTATCGCCCGGCTGTCGACAGCGAGTTCAGCAACGGGAAACACCCCTTTGGCGAGACCTTCGGGTCGAGCCGCCATCTCCTGTCAGAGGCGGAGGTCGACCGGTACGTGTACCACCGCTACGGAACCTGGGGCGTAGGCCTGCGCGGCGGCTACTACAGAGTGACCGGGGCGGCCTTTCTGGCCGACGGAACCCGCAGCGGGGACGAGACCGCTCTGAGCCTCATCCCATTCGCGCTGTCGCTGGTGTACAAAGCCGACCGGATTCCGCGCCTCAAGCAGGTGCCACTCATCCCCTACGCGAAGATCGGATTGGACGGCGTGGCGTGGACGGCGACTAACACCGGGGGCAGTGCTTCCCACAGCGGGTTCACACCAGGGTGGCACACCGCCGCGGGCGTGGCGCTCGGGCTGAACTTCCTCGGAATGGGCACCCTCAATCCGGGTGCGCTGGCCGACCCCTGTGCCTTGTTCTTCGAATGGGACTACGCTGCGATCAACGGACTGGGGTTTGGCGGGACGTTGCACGTCGGCGACAGCACATGGTTTGCCGGCATCACGTTCGACCTGTAATTACCGGGGTCTCACCCCGCTGCGTTTGTAGTCGGTGTGGGCGGCGTCGGGATCGTGGTTGGGATCGTAGTTGGGGTCGTTGGACAGGACCACGTCGCCGTTGCCGCTCTGCCAGCGGTTCTTCCACTGGTTGGATTCCAGTTCCACCTGCCCTGTGTGCGGATTGACGTATTCCTCCTGGCCGGTGATGTCGAGCCAGTGCTCGTGGCGGATCTCGGCATTGACCCCTCGGCGGTTCTCGACAATCTGGTGTCGTTGTTCCTGAAGTTGGCGCTGGCTCTCGAGGGCATTGTGGGCTCGCTGACCGGCGCCGCGGTTCTCCGCGGCCACCCACTCGGGATTGCCCTGGATGGTCTCCCTTTGTCGAGGCGAGATGATAGCCGGAATCTAGGACGATCAGGAACCTCCTCAGTATTCTTTCGCGGCCGCCGATGCAAGCAGCGCTATCGACGACGACGCCGTCGCCGCAACAAGAAGGCGGCGCCAAGCAAGCTCAAGGGTAGCCCGGGCGTGCCTCTCGCGCTCTGGCCCAAATTGCAATCGCAGCCTTTGTGGCCCAGCCGCCCCGCGCTGCCTGCGTCGGGCGGGAGAGAGTTGCTCGCGCCGTCGGGATTGGCCATGTCAGGTGGGAGGGAATCCTTGCCGCCAGCATCGGGTGTGGTGCCGGGGCCCCCGCTGCCGCCTCCTGCGCCGCCTAAGCCACCTGACCCACCCGCGTCGCTGCCGCCGAAGCCGCCTGCGCCACCTTGCCCACCTGCACCGCCCGTCGTCACACCGCCCGACCCGCTTGCGCCGCCAAGTCCACTCGCGCCACCAGTGCCGCCCCTGCCACCCGTTCCGCCGGCGCCGCCAGCTCCGCCGGAGGCGCACGAAGAAGCATCGGGAGCGTCCACACACATGCCGTTGCCATCACAGCTCTGACAGCCGGTCCCGCAGGGTGTTCCGGCTCTCGGATAGTCACAGGCGCCGGCGCCGTTGCAAGTCGCGCGGCAAGCGCCAAGGCCAAAAGTACATTCGTTCTCTGGATCGCTGCCCTGGGCGTAGGCAGAGCACTTGCCGGCACGTCCGGACTGGTTGCAAGACACGCAGGTGCCATCGCACGCATTCTCGCAACAGACGCCATCCACGCAGAAGCCCGAGGCGCAAGCGCTCGCGCTGGAACAGGTCGTGCCGTTCTTTGTCTTGCAACTGCCGCTGCTGTCGCACGCCTGTCCAGGGCAGCTCCCAGGAACTTCGGTGCCCGCAGCCGCCACAGTGCAGATACCTTCGTGTCCGACGACGCTGCATGACTGGCAAGTCCCGGAACAGACCGCGCTTGAGCAGCAGACGCCGTCCACGCAGAAGCCCGAGGCGCAGGTCTTCGCCATGGCAGCGGTACAGCCCTCGCCATCGCCGAGATTCGTGACTTTGTACTCCCAGGTCTCGGTCACGTCCGTACTGCCGTCCGCGGGCGTGCAGAACAGCACCATCACGCCACGCTTGCTGTCGAAGGCCATCGGCCAATAGCCCCCGCCGGCTGAGTCGCCGGGAAAAGTGCGCAGGTACCAGGTCGGCCCCTTGGGATCCAGCTCCCAAGTGTCCAGGGCCAACGTGCTGCCGGACGGAGTCGAATCCGCCGTGAGCAACACTTGCCGACGGCGTAGGCTGTCGTAGGCCACGCCAGAACTGTAGCTGATATTGATGAGGTCCCCGCTGTCGCGGAATGCCCATCCGGCCGAAACCGGATCCCATTCCCAGAACACGCTGTTGCTGCTGGTGCCTTGCCACTGACTCTGGCCCGCAAAGACGAACAACTTCTGGCGAGCGTCGTCGAATGTCACAGCGGTAGTGGCATCGCTGGAGTTCGTCTTGGGGTCGTAGAATTTCGGTATGACCGAGCCTGGGGCGGGTGTGCGGTTGGTCCAGGTCGTGGTCGCGCCGTCCCACTCCCAAACCGCGGTGCTGTTGTTGCTCACTGCCACGCCGAAGAGCAGCAGCTTGCCGCGGCCCGAATCGGTCACCATCTGCGGGGGCGTACTGCCACGCCAGTTGCTGTAGTCGGGACTCGTTGCGGGAAAGAGCTGGGTCCACTTGCGTGTGCTGCTCTGCCACTCCCACGTGTCCTGGTAGTACTGGGTGGTGTCGTCAAAGGACTGCGCCGACGAACAGCCGGCGAAAATAATGAATGACTGGCGATAGGGATCGTAGGCCATCGCCGCCCCCGCGCGAGGCGTGGGTCGCACATCCGCCTGGACCTCGGTCCAGGAAGTCCCGTCCCTTTCCCACAGGTCGTCGAGAAGCGCGGAGGTGTCGAGGCGCTGTCCACCAAATATGTAGGTCTTGCCGGTGGCCGGGCAGAAGGCGATGGAGTGGCCCGCGCGTGGGCTCGGCCCGTTTTGTATCACTGAGCGGTTGGTGAAGGTTGCCGTAGCAGGATCCAATTCCCATAGCTCCTTGGAGGCCACCTCTTCACCAGACGCCTGGTCGAGAGTGAGTCCCTCCAGCAAATCAAGGCGGTTCTGCGCGGTGACCAGCGAGGCGTACATGCGCGCTGCTGGCAGGTTGGGTTCGCTGCCATCGAGTCGTTGCGTCCAGGTCGCGCTGTTCGGATCCCAATCCCAGAGATCAGCCAGTTCGAGGTTCGTGTCGAGGTCCTCGCCTCCGGCGAGCACGGCCATGCCGCGGCCCGGGTCGTACGCCATGGCGTGACCCCAGCGTGCAGTCGGTTGCGTCCCTTTGCTTGGTCGCAGACTCCAGCTCGACTTGGCCGGATCCCATTCCCACACGTCATTTTGGGGGGTTCCGTCCGCATCAGCCTGCGGCTTCAGCATGCCGCCGAACAAGACCGCGCGGTTGCGCTTGCTGTCCCAGATCAGGGCCGAGTCATAGCGCGCACCGGGTGCGCTGGTCGGTTTGAGCTGGGTCCACGCACCCGCTCCGGCATCCCATTCCCAGGTGTCGCCAGATGCCAGCGAGATGCTGGTCTGATCAGAGGTCGAACCGGCCAGCCCGCCGCCGAAGAGCAGCACCTTGCCCGTGGATTTCTCGAACACCATGCTGTGCTGACTGCGAGCGCTCGGTCCCCCTGAGGTCGTGCGGTCGGTGAAAGCGTTGCTGCCCGGATCCCATTCCCAGATGTCCGCGAGGTCGTAGCCCGAGTTTGCGCGTCCACCGAAGATGACGAACTTGTTGCGAGTCGAATCAAAGACCATGCCCGCACCCGCACGCGCAACCGGCTTGCTGCCGACCAAAGTGCGCTGGGTCCACGCGCCGGCCGCCGGATCCCACTCCCACACCTCCTGAAGCGCCGTCGCGTAGGCGCCACCAAGGCCGCCGAACACGACCAGCACGTTGCGGGTCTCGTCAAAGACGGCCGACTGCAGATAGCGCGCGCTGGGGCTCAGCGGCACTGGGGCCGAGACGCGTGTCCAGGTCGCCACCTCGGACGGGGGAACAGTGCCCAGGGCCTGATGCGAGGACTCGATCCGCGGACTGTTGCCCGGATTCGGCGCCGAGCAGGAGGCCAGCAGGAGCAGCGTCGCCGGTAGCGAAACTGTTGGCCGGCCGGAGGGCGCGGATCGCGGGCCGCGGGTCGCGGGTCGAGTGGGGGTGAGCGTGAGCGAGTTCGTCGGCGGTACGCGAGGAGCGGGAGGCCTGCACCGCTCACGGGAATCGCCCACGTCGGCCGCTTTCCGCTGGTCGTTCACGCTCACGCTGACCGACCTTCGCGAGCCCGGAGTCTTCCGACTGGCGATTCTTCGCAGTCTCGTCGTCCACAGGAAAGCGGCGCCGAGCAAGATGAAGGGAAGGCCTGGCGCGCCTCGACTGGGCTGGCCCAAGTCGCAGGAGCAACCCTTGTGGGCCGGCTTCGGGCTGCCCGCGTCCGGCGCGATGGCGTCTGCACCGCCATCGGGACTGCTGTTGGCGACACCCGTGCCGCCTGCATCTGCGCCGCCGGCGCCACCAACGCCACCCCCTCCGCCACTTCCGCCACTTGCGCCGGTCCCCCCGGTGCCACCGTTGCCGCCGCTGCCGCCCGCGCCACCAGCGGCCGTGCTGCCGGAACCGCCCGCGCCCCCGGCGCCGCAAGGAGAAGGATCAGGGGTGACGCATTTGCCGGTGCTGTCGCAAGTTGCACAGAATCCGCAAGACGTTCCCACTGGCGGAGCATCGCAGGCGCCTGCGCCATTGCAGGTCAAGCGGCAGGGATCGCTGCCTGTCCCGCATTCGCTCTCTGGGTCGCTGCCCGCGGCGTAGGCAGAGCACTTGCCAGCCAGCCCGGCCAGGTTGCACGAAACACAGATACCATCGCACTTGTTCTCGCAACACGCGCCGTCCACGCAGAAACCGGAAGCGCAGACGGTTGCGCTGGAACAAGTCGTGCCGTTCTTGCTCTTGCAGGCGCCGCTGCTATCGCACGCCTGTCCGCCGGCACAGCTGCCGGGAACTTCTGTGCCCGCAACCACGGGCGCGCAGGTGCCTTCCTGGCCGTCCACCGCGCAGGATTGGCAAGCGCCGGAACAGGACGCGGTCCCGCAGCACACGCCATCCACGCAGAAACCAGAAGCGCAAGTCGAAGCTGTGGCGGAAGTACACCCCTCGCCATTGCCGAGATTGATGACCTTGTACTCCCAGGTCTCGCTGGTGGACACGATTCCGTCAATCGTTCCACCGAACACCACCACCACCCCGCGCTGGCTATCGAACGTCGCGGCCGGCCACATGGGGAACTGGTTTGTGCTCGCGGGGAGGTTGCGCACGTACCAGGTTGGGCCTTTGGTACTAATCTCCCAGACGACGCTGGGCGAGAACGAATTCGGCGTGTCCTCGACCACGGGCACAACCGCCCGTCGCCGGAGGCTGTCATAGACCACACGAGCGTCGCTAGCGTCGCCGTCGAAATGAAGGACGTCGCCACTGTCGCGCTTCGCCCAGCCGGCCGAAACTGGATCCCACTCCCAAAACGCGACATTGTCGCTGGAACTCGTCCCCGTGTCGACGAGGAGAACCTTCTGGCGAGCATCGTCGAAGGCCAGCAGCGAGGCATACGAGGCATACCCAGACGGCGTGAGGGTGAACGAGACAGGTGTACGGTTGGTCCAGGTCAACTTGCCGCCGTCCCATTCCCAAACTGCGTTGCTGATGGTATTGGGCGTTCTCGGGGTTCCTGGGGTCGGGTAGGTGGCGACATGGGTGAGCAGTTCGCCGCCGAAGAGCAGCACCTTGGCGCGGCCAGAGTCGGTGACCATGGCGTGGTCCTGGCGAGGCTCGGGACTCGCCGTGGGTTGAAGCTGGCTCCACTTGCGCGTGCTGGAGTTCCATTCCCAGGTATCACCCAGCACCAGCTGTTCCATGATCCCGACGGGTGAGTTGTTCACGCCGCCGAACAGGATGAG
>Ga0265316_10005452_pt1 | contig 12356 bp, 9 predicted proteins | sample 4522metaG_FD_202092 | JGI IMG/M metagenome (GOLD analysis project Ga0265316, IMG submission 202092) | Rhizosphere microbial communities from Carex aquatilis grown in University of Washington, Seatle, WA, United States - 4-5-22 metaG | ecosystem: Host-associated > Plants > Roots > Rhizosphere >... | reverse complement strand
CCGCGGTTCGCCGCCTCGGCGCCGCGCTCACCTGTTCCTCGCTCATCCCTTCACTCAACCATCAATCCCGCCCACGCGCCAGAGTGGTTTGGTCTGACGGATACCGTGAAGGTGAACGAGACGGAGACAGCCCCGGTCACGTACAACGACCCCAAACTCGCGGCTCGGTTGCGCGGCGCGTTCGTCGCGGCGCTTGGGGAAGGGAACGTCATCGAGGCGAGACGCTCGATGGTGAGCGAGGACTTCGGCCTATTCGGCCTCGAAGGGCACCAGATCCCGACGGTCATGTTCCTGCTGGGCGCCGCGGACCCCGGCAAGCTGGCGGAGAGCCTGCGAACCGGGAAGCCCCTGCCCTCCCTGCACTCGAGCCTCTTCTACCCGCAGGCCGAGCCGGCGCTCCGCACGGGCATTGTGGCAACAATATCTGCCGTCATCGATCTGATGAAGTAGGACAAGCTTCAGCTTGTCCGGAGTCGCTCTTTGTCGGGCCGATGAGTGCCAAGCGACGAGCGTTTTCTACACGTCCAGATTCCGAACGTCCAGCGCATTTTCCTCGATGAACTTGCGCCGGTTCTCGACGTCCTCGCCCATCAGCGTGGTGAAGATCTCGTTGGCCTCGACGGCGTCTTCAGACCGCACCTGCAGCAGCGAGCGCTTCTCGGCGTTCATCGTGGTCTCCCACAACTGCTCGGCGTTCATTTCGCCCAGCCCCTTATAACGCTGCACCTGTGCGTCCCGCATGCCTTCGGCCTTGACGTATTCGAGCAACTCGCGCCAGTCCCCGCGGGTCTCGCGGCTGGCATCCTTCACGACTACGAACGGCGGCTGGTTGTAGCGCGCGATCTGCTTCGCCAGGGTACGCAAGCGCCGGTACTCCGGCAGCGCCGCGAGTTGCATGTCGATGAGCCGCTCCGCGCTGGCCGAATCGTGGTAACCCACCGACCACGACGAGTGCTCCTCGTCCCGCCTCATCTCCGGCATGAGCTTGAGAGCTTTCAGGGCTTCGGCCACAGGCGCCAGGTTCTCCTGAACCGTGAAGTCGGCTTTCGAGTCGAGCTTGAGCTCGGGCCGCGCCAGGATCTCCACCACCCGCGCGTCGCGGACCTTACGCTCCACACGGTGGAAAACCTGCTGGTATTCGTCCAGCGAGTTCAGAAACGCGCGCAGTTCGGGGCCTTCCAGGCGCGCGGCCGGCCCGCTTCCGTTCGAGCCGATCTCGACGACCACATTCTCGGTGGCCCGCCGCAGAATCTCACGCACGAACTCCTTCTCGTCCTTGATGTACCGCTCCTGCCGGCCCTTCTTGATCCGATACAGCGGCGGTTGGGCCACATACACGTTACCGCGCTGGATCAGTTCGCCCATCTGGCGGTAGAAGAACGTGAGCAGCAGCGTGCGGATGTGCGAACCGTCCACATCGGCGTCAGTCATGATGATGATCTTGGAGTAGCGCAGGCGCGTGACGTCGAAATCCTCGCGGATGCCCGTGCCGAGGGCGGTGATCATGCAGCGGATTTCTTCGTGGCTCAGCATCTTGTCGGTGCGCGCCTTCTCGACGTTCAGGATCTTGCCCTTGAGCGGCAGGATCGCCTGGTACCGCCGGTCACGGCCCATCTTGGCGGTGCCGCCCGCCGATTCGCCCTCCACCAGGAACAACTCGCAGCGTTCCGGATCCTTCTCCTGGCAATCCGCCAGCTTTCCAGGCAGGCCGCCCGAATCCAGGGCGCCCTTGCGCCGCGTGAGGTCCCGCGCCTTGCGCGCCGCTTCCCGCGCGCGGGACGCATCGATCGCCTTGCCGACGATCTTCTTCATCACCGCCGGGTTCTTGTCGAAATACTCGCCGACCTTCTCGTAGAGGAACTGTGTGACGTACCCGCCGATGTCGCTGTTCAGCTTGCCCTTGGTCTGCCCTTCGAACTGTGGCTGCGGCAACTTCACGCTGACCACGGCAGTCAACCCTTCGCGCACATCGTCGCCAGTCAGGTTCTCCTTGACGTCCTTGAACAGGCCGGCGCTCTGTCCGTAGGTGTTGATCACGCGCGTCAGCGCGCTGCGGAAGCCGGTCAGGTGAGCGCCGCCGTCCACGGTATTGATGTTGTTGGCGAAGCTGAAGATGTTGTCGCTGTAGCCGTCGTTGTACTGGAAGGCGATGTCCATGGTGAGCGTGCCGCCATTGGGCAACTCCCGTGCGCCTTCGCAGTGAATCGGCTTGTCGTGCAGGACGTTCTTGCCCTTGTTCAAGTGCCGGATAAACTCCGCGATGCCGCCGCTGTAATAGAACTCATGCGTCTTGGGAGGGTCCACGCGCTCGTCGGCGAGGGTGATCTTGAGTCCTTTGTTCAGGAATGCCAGTTCGCGCAGCCGTTGAGAGAGCGTGTCGAAGCTGAACTCGGTGGCCACCATGATGGTGGTGTCCGGCTTGAAGGTGATCTTGGTGCCGGTCTTGCTCCCGCACTTCCCTTTTCGCTCCAGCGGCCCCTGGGGAATCCCGCGCTGATATTCCTGGACCCAGGTGTAATGGTCGCACCAGATCTCCAGGTCGAGGTTCTCCGAAAGGGCGTTGACACAACTAACTCCGACTCCGTGCAGGCCACCTGAAACCTTGTAGCTCTTCGTGTCGAACTTGCCGCCGGCATGCAGCTTCGTCATGACGACCTCGGCTGCCGACACGCCATGCTCCGCCATGATCCCGACCGGGATGCCACGGCCGTTGTCGATGACGGTAACCGAGTTATCGCTACGAATCGTTACATTGATTTCCGTACAGTGCCCTGCCAGCGCTTCATCGACCGAGTTGTCTACGACCTCATACACCAGGTGATGTAGACCCGCCTCACCGGTCGAGCCAATATACATCGCCGGACGCAGCCTGACGGCTTCGAGTCCTTCGAGCACTTTGATGCTACTGGAATCGTATACGTCTGGCGTAGCGCCATTAAGCGCATCTGGAGTCTTTGTTGCCATTACAACCTCGATGTGCGGCAGGCGGTTTTGCCTGTCAGATACGGATCCCTTCAGATTCTCATGGGCATTACAACGTAGCGGTAAAGCTCTCGCTGGCCGTCCTCGCTTGCCTCCGGCCCTACCTCGGCGGCACTGTGCGGATCCTTGAACGAGAACCTGACTTGTTCTTCGGAAATCGCGCGCAGGAACTCCAACAGGTACTGCGCGTTGAAACCGATGTCCAGCGCGATGCCGGCATACTCGGCCGGAATGCTCTCTTCGCTCTCACCCGTTTCTGAAATGGAAGAGAAGACCTTGATCTCGCCCGGGCAAAGCTGCATGCGAATCGCGCGCGAGCGCTCGTCGGCGAACTGCGCCACACGCTCGATCGCTGCACGAACTTCGTCTCGGCCCAGGACGACGAAGACCTTGTGGTCTTTCGGCAGGACCCGTTCGAAGTCCGGGAACGTACCCGTCAGCTTGCGGCTGATCAGCAATCGATCTCCAAACTGAAAGAACAAGTGGTTCTCGTCGCCGGCAAACTTCACCAAAGAGTCGGCGCCGCTCTCGGCCGCGAGTTTCAGAATCTCACCCATGGCCTTGCGCGGTAGCAACGCACGGTAGGGCGACTGGATTCCCTCCATCTCAACCGAAGTCTCCACGTACGCCAGACGGTGTCCGTCCGTGGCGACCATCAACATACCCTTATCCCGGAGCTGAAGCAGAGCTCCGTTCAGCGTAAAGCGCGATTCCTCGGCGGAGATCGAGAAGATCGTCTTTCCGATCAGCGACGCCAGCACGCCTACGGGAATCTCGGCGACGGGCTCGGGCATCTGCGGAAGCTCCGGAAAGCTCTCCCGCGAGATCCCTGCGATCCGGGTCCGGGATCGCCCACACGTGATGTTGGCCCAATCGTTCTCGAGAAACTTCACCGTCAAGTCGCCGTCCGGAAGCAGCCGCACATAGTCCAGCAGACGCCGCACCGGCAGCGTCCCGGCCCCTTCTCGAGCGATCCTGGCGGGGCACGAACACCGTATGCCAAGCTCCAGATCCGTCGCCGTCAACTGCACCCGGTCTCCGCGGGCTTCCATCAGTACGTTTGAGAGGATCGGAATCGTCGTTCGCTTCTCGACAACCCCTTGGGAAAGATTCAGCTCCCGAACCAGGTCCGCTTTGCTCACCGTGAATTCCATGGCTCAGTTCTCCTGTCCTAAACCGACCCTCTACAATATCAAAAACAAGAACCGCAGTAGTAGGGGCTGTGGAAATGTCAGTTTCTCTCTAAATTATACAAAACCCAAAGGCTTCCACGCTACTGCAGGCTGTCGAAAACCGTTGGACGAGCGTTTCTGTTTGGCCCCGGTGTTCAGGCTTCCACAGACTCCAACGCCTTGTTTCGAGAGGGAGCTGTGGAAATCGTCACAAGCTCAATTGATCGAGTCCATTAGGCTCTGGACGAGCCTGTTCAAATCCAGGTCCTTCTGACGCAGTTCCTCAATCCGGTGGATAGAGTGGAGGACCGTGGTGTGGTGCTTCCCCCCAAAGGCACGGCCGATCTCGGGCAGCGACGCCTGGGTGAGCTCTTTCGTGAGGTACATCGCAATCTGCCTGGGCCGTGCGATATCCCGCCGGTTGCTCTTCACCTTGATCTGGCTCGGCGGCAGGTTGAACTTGGCGGCCACCGCCCGGATGATGGCTTCGATGCTCACCCGGCGGTCCGTGTTGGGCACCAGGTGTTTGAGTGTCTGCTGTGCCATGGGTAGCGTGATCGCCTCGCCGGTGATCGACGCATACGCCATCAACTTCACGAGCGCGCCCTCGAGCTCCCGGACGTTCGACTTCGTCTTCGTCGCGATGAAGACCCGGACATCCTCTGGCAGTTTCACTCCCTCGGCTTCAGCCTTCTTGTCGAGGATGGCCATCTTGGTTTCGAGGTCGGGCGCCTGAATGTCCACCAGAAGGCCCCATTCAAAGCGTGATCGCAGGCGTTCCAAAAGGCCTGGAATCTCTTTTGGCGGTGAGTCGCTCGAGATCACGATCTGCTTCTGATTCTCAAAGAGCTCGTTGAAGGTGAAGAAAAACTCGTCTTGCGTGCCTTCTTTCCTGCCGAGCACCTGAACATCGTCGATGAGCAGGACGTCCGCTGAGCGATAGTGCTGGTGAAACTGAGACATCTTCTGCAGCTTGATGCTGGTGATCATCTCGTTCATGAACCGTTCACTCGACGTGTACACGATCCGCAGGCTCGCATAATTGGTCATGAGACCCTGCCCGATGGCGTGCATGAGGTGCGTCTTGCCCATGCCAACGCCGCCGTAGATGTAGAGCGGGTTGTATCGTACGGCCGGCTTATCCGCCACTGCCTTGGCGGCCGCATGTGCGAACTGGTTGCATGAACCGACGACGAACGAATCGAACGTGAACCGCGGGTTGAGCTGAGTGAGGGTCTTTTGAAACACTACCTCCGAATCTCCGAAGCCCCCTGGGCCGAACATCGAAGCCGCCCCGAAAGCCGCGCTGGTCTCAAAAACCACGTCACGGATCGGAAGACCCAGATCCTGGATGGCGGCACGGATCAGACCCGAGTATTCCGATTCGACGTACTGCCTGGCGGACTCGCTCGGGACGGACACCCAGATCGTCCCATCCCGGAACTCTCTCAGACCCGTCCTCCCAAACCAGTTCTGAAAAGCTTCAGCGCTGACCTTGGAAGAGACACGATTCTTAATTAATTCCCATGCATCCATACGTAGCACCAGAAGCCCGAACAGCCCTTTTCCACAAGTTTTCCACACCTGTGGAAAACCCTAGCGACACCCATCCTATCCTGAGTGTTGTTTCCGCCCGCGAGGAGCAACTGAGAACCTCTGAATGCATGTTCTCAGCGGAAGTGTGACGGAACGTCAGCATAGCACAGTTGGAGTGCTCCGTTGCAAGAAGATTGATTTCCCATAACCTAATGATTGCAAACGTGTTGCGTCTGTAACCAAAAATCATTTTTACCCCATTTTGTCACTTCGTTCGTACCATAACCTCTAACGCCGACCCCCGCATCCGAGATCGAGCCCGGTTCTATACCGTCTAGGTGGCCTGCCCCTCAACATTTGAAATCGATCCCCTCTTTTGACCCATTCCGCACCGGCAAGCCGCCGGCCCGCGCATCATTTGACACTGGTCTCCTGCGCGAGAGAAAATGGTTCCACCAGCGGGAGTAACTCAGTTGGTAGAGTGCGACCTTGCCAAGGTCGATGTCGCGGGTTCGAATCCCGTCTCCCGCTCCATTCCTGCTGTTCAGCCGGTACCGCCGCCCTGCCAATCGGTTAGACTGTTGTTCACTTGCCCGGACTGACAGACCACGTAGAAGGCTTCCTCGCCGAGTTGAGGCAGGAGAACGTCTCCGCGCACACCCTGCGTGCCTACGCCGCCGACCTCCGCCAGTTTATCGACTACTTCTCCCCGCCCGGCGCCGAACCGCCCTCCGTGGAGAAACTCGACACCCTGGCCTTGCGCGAATGGCTCGGCGACCTCTACCGCCAGAGGCTGGCCGCCGTCACGATGCGCCGCAAGGTTGCCGCGCTGCGGTCGTTGTTCCGGTTCCTGGTGGCGCACCACGTGGTCGAGACCAACGTGGCACGGCTGCTGCGTACGCCCAAGGCGCCCCAGAAGCTACCGCGGGTCCCGACCGCGGAACAGACCAATAGCCTGATCGACCAGGTCGCCGAAGGCCGCCTGGAGCGCCCTTTGCCGGCCCGCGACCTGGCCATCTTCGAGCTGCTCTATGGATGCGGGCTGCGCATCAGCGAGTTGGTGGGCGTGAACCTGGCGGACCTGGATCTCGCTGAGCATTGGCTCCTGGTTCGCGGGAAAGGGAAGAAGGAACGGCAGGTGCCCTTCGGCGCCAAGGCCTCCGCGGCCATCGAGGGCTACCTCGCCGCGCGCCAGGCCGCGCCGCGCCAGACCGCGCTCTTCCTGAACCATCGCGGCGGCCGCCTTACCGATCGCGGCGCGCGCGGCATCGTCAAGCTCTACGCCACGGCGCTGGCCGGCGACGCCTCGATCCACCCCCACAGCTTCCGCCACGCCTTCGCGACCCACCTGCTCAGCGACGGCGCGGACCTGCGGGCCATCCAGGAACTCCTCGGCCACGCCCGCCTCTCTACGACTCAGAAGTACACGCAGGTCTCGCTCACCGAGCTGATGAAGGTATACGACAAGGCGCATCCGAAGGCCTGAAGGCTTTGGAATGATTCACCGCTAGTCCCACTACGCGTCCCTCATACCCCTGAGCCGCACATGAAGCGATGCAAATGAGGGTAGTGTCTGAATAGTGCATTGAGGTTCGAAAGCTTCCGACTAGCCATGGTATGATTGCGGCGCCCTGGCCCGAGCGAAGAGATGGCGCCCTGGTTCGAGTTCCTGCGAATAGAGTCTGATCTTGCGCTGACCTTCATCGACTCCGCAAGGCTCCAGCGCAACCCGGTAAACTCTGCGGTCTCTCTTGGTAACGCACGCAAGGCACTTGCGGAAATCCGACGCGGCCTGGCAAAGCCCTACCGCCAGCGCTACTTCACCGAAGATGAGGTGTTCTTGCTGGAACAGCGATGCGCGCAAATCGAAGCGGCGCTGGAAAGGTTCTGAGGCTCTCGCTTGCGGCGCACTGGGAGAAAACGGAGCGGGAGCGGAACGGGCCAGACGCAACCGCCACCTGTTTTTTCGTCAACGCACTTTTCAGACACTACCCAAATGAGCGTCAGCAACCCGCATCGTGTGAACATAGTAGGGTGAGTACCGCGCCCGAACACATACAGAACGTCCGCAACATCGCCATCATAGCCCACGTCGACCATGGCAAGACCACACTGGTCGACGCCATGCTCCACCAGAGCGGCATCTTTCGCGATAACGAAGCCGTCATCGACCGCGTCCTCGACTCCAACGATCTCGAGCGCGAGCGCGGCATCACCATCCTGGCCAAGACCACCGGCGTCCGCTACCACGGCGTGAAGATCAACATCGTGGACACCCCCGGCCACAGCGACTTCGGCGGCGAGGTCGAGCGCGCCCTCACGCTGGTGGACGGCGTCATGCTCCTGGTGGACGCCAGCGAAGGCCCGCTGCCGCAGACCCGCTACGTCCTCATGAAGGCCTTCGAGGCCAGGCTGCCGCCCATCGTCGTCATCAACAAGATCGACCGGCCCGACGCGCGCATCCCGGAAGTGCTGAACGAAATCTACGACCTGTTCATCGATCTGGACGCCACCGAGGACCAGCTCGATTTCCCTGTCATCTACACCAACGCCAGGGCGGGCACCGCGCAGCTCTCTCCCGAAGGCCCCGCGACCGATCTGCGGCCGCTGTTCGAGGCTATCCTCGAGCACTGCCCCGCGCCGGCCGGTGACCCCGACGCCGTCCTACAACTGCTCGTGGCCAACCTCGACTACAGCGATTACCTCGGCCGCCTCGCCATCGGACGCGTCTTTTCGGGCACCCTGCACATCGGCGACGAGGTCGGCATCGCAAAGCTCGACGACACGGTCCAACGCACCCGCATCACCAAGATGTTCTCTTTCGAAGGACTGAAGCGCGTCGAGGAAACCATCGGACGGCCCGGCGACGTCCTGGCTATCGCCGGCGTCGAGGGCATCACGATCGGCGAGACCATCACCAACCCGGACACCCCGGCGCCGCTTGAGCACATCCCCATCGACGAGCCGACCATCGCCATGACGTTCACGGTCAACACCTCGCCCTTCTCCGGCCGCGAGGGCGCCTTCGTTACCTCACGCCACCTCCGCGACCGCCTCGATAAGGAGCTGCTGACCAACGTTTCGATCCGCGTCGAGGAGGCGGGAGGGCCGGACGCTTTCAAGGTGATGGGCCGAGGCGAGCTCCAACTCGCCATCCTGATCGAGATGATGCGGCGCGAGGGCTATGAGCTGATGGTGGGCAACCCCGAGATCCTCACCCGCACCGTGAAGGGCGTGCTCCAGGAGCCAATTGAGCTGCTGACGATCGATTGCCCGGACCAGTTCATCGGCGTGGTCATGGAAAAGCTGGGCGCTCGCAAAGGCAAGATGGAGCGCATGGTGAACCATCACTCCGGCCGCGTCCGCATCGAGTTCCTTGTGCCCACCCGCGGTCTGATCGGCCTGCGCAGCGAGCTGCTCACCGACACGCGCGGCACCGCGGTCATGAACTCGCTGTTTCACGGGTACGTGGAGTGGCAGGGCGACATCTCGCGCCGCCCCACCGGTTCTCTGGTGGCAGACCGTGGCGGCCGCGCCACGGCATACGCCATCTACAACCTACAGGAGCGCGGCGAGATCTTCATCACCCCGGGCACCGAGGTCTACGAAGGCATGGTGGTGGGCGAGAATGCGCGCGACCGCGACATCGACGTCAACATCGTCAAGGAGAAGAAGCTGACCAACATGCGCGCCTCCACCTCCGACGACGCCATCCGCCTGGTCCCACCCCGCCTGCTGAGCCTCGACCAGGCCATCGAGTTCATCCGCAACGACGAATACGTCGAGGTCACCCCGCACTCCATCCGCCTGCGCAAGAAGGCGCTGAAGTTCAACGACCGGTGACGGCCATGTCGCGGAAGAAGGCGTCCTGACTACCTCCCGCCCACCTTGCGACGCCCCCCCGACGCCTTGAACCGCGCCCTCTGCGCCGGCGTCATCTTCTCCGTCGCATATTGGAAGATCAATCGCGGCGACTGATCCTTCCACTCCTTGAGAAAGCCCTCGACAGGCTTCGGCCCCTGCTTCCAGGCCTCGCGCAGGAACCAGCCCAGCCCCTGATGAACGACTCTCTCCGGATCCAGCATCAGCGGCCTCACGAACTCCAGCAACGGCCCGGCCGGCGGCTTCGCCTTCAGCAGCCCCAGCATCGCCACCGGAACGGCCCTCCGCTGGAACTTCAGCTCCGAATCGCGCCAGTCCGCCAACTCCGCCAACTCGATCCGGCCGTCGGCCAGCAGCGGCCCAATGATCTCGCCGCACAGCACGTCGGTGTGTCCCCAGTTGCAAATCCCGGCCCGGAAATACCCGGCCAGGCGCACCGCCATGCAATCGTCGAACTGATCGCGCAGCTCCTTGAGGAACCGGATCGCCATGCCGCTCTCTTCGTACTTGCCGCTCGCCAGCAGGATCTCGCCCGCCTTCGCGAAGCCGTCCAGCCCCAAACCGCGGTACCGCTCCATCCACTCGCGCTGCTTCTCGTTCCATAGCGGGTTCTCTTTGTCGAGAAGCCCCCACGCGTCGTAGCCCTCTTTGAAGTAACGCGCCCACTTCAAGGCGTTTTTCGGATCCTGATGCGCGACGCAGTAAGCCCGCACCTCCGCCGCCAGCTCTTCCGGCCTGTTCATTGTGTCCTTGCCTTTGACCAGTGCGCGTGAATGAGTCGCCACTCCGAGTTCTTGTGCCGGTACACCTCGCTGGCGTCGTAGCGAGAGGTTGCGCTCCCGTTCCGGCATTCGAGGATGAAGCTCAGCACCGCCACGTCGCCGCTGACCTGCACCTTCGGGTCAAGGATCTCGTAACTGTCGAACAACGCCCTGCCGCGGTATCGCTCGAACAGCTCCGTCAGCGCCGCCAGCCCTTCGAGCCGCTTCTCCGCGGCAGGATGAATGTAAACGACCGTGGCGTCCGACCGCGCCAGGTCGCTGTCCGGATTCCCCTTCAGCCACCCCTCCATCGCCTGCCGCTCCAGCGCCAGGAGCTGCCGCCCGACCTCCGCCTCCGAATCCCCAGCCGCCAGCGCGCCGCCGAACGCCGCCGCCGCCAAAACCGCCAGCATCTTCTTCAAGTGCTCGCCTCCACCGAATAAGACAACGGCCGCCGGCCCCTGTGACAGCAGCCCTCAAGAAATCAGGCGGGCGGCCCCATCGTCACCGTCTCCAGTGCCCGCCGCAGCATCGCCGCCTGTTCGGCCGGCTCATAGAACGGATGGTCGCGGTATACCTCGGCCGCAACCTTCATGTAAGCCTCCGTCAGCTCACCGGCCCGGTCGTCCGCCACCTCCCGCACCCTGCGCCGGTGCTCCGGCGTAAATCGCAGCTTCCGCGGATCGACGAAGCCGCCCCGGATGAACGCCTGTGTCTTCCTCGCGCACTTGCACGAATTGCCGGCATCCACCAGGCTGCAATTGCCGCGCAGATACTCGTAGAGATCGCGCCGGGCGCGCGATAAAATCTGCCGGAAATTAACCGGCGTGACCCCCGCGATCTCGCCTCCGACCTCGTCGCTCACCCCGAAGATCTCCCCCAGAATGAAAACCAGCCGCTGCCTTCCGTCCAGGCACAGCAGCGTGCCCACCGTACAATTGATCTTCGTCTCTTCGATCAGAATCTCGACCGGAACCGGCACCGTCCGCGGGTCCGGCAGATCCAGGTCGGGAGTACGCGCCAGCCCCGCGGCGGCAATCGCGAACGAGCACACCGCCTCGGCAGCCGCCCACTTGTCCTTCTTCACGTTCAGAATGTGATTCACCGCGATCCGGTACACCCAGGTCCGGAACCGGCTCTCGCCCCGGAATGCGGGCAGGCCTTTCAGGACCTTGATCAGGATGTCCTGCGTGGCGTCCTCCGCATCCGCATGCCGGTACAACATGCGCAAAGCGATGTTGAAGATCCACGGCTGATGCCGCGCCAGCAGCGACTCCAGCGCCTCGCGGTCCCCCGACTGCGCCTGCCTCGCCACCTCCTCATCGGCAGGTTCGGCTGAGGTCTCCAGGAAAGGATTGTGCATGGCCTCCGCCAATCTATCAAAAAGCGCCTTCGTCGTGGGGCGCACCCCCCGGTCCGCGCCGCTCCCCCTGGACCCGCTCTTTGTTTCTTCCCAATTCCCCGCCCGTTTCCTCCACTCCCGAACAAAAAGCCCTTGCTTTTCCATGGAGTCTGGCTCACAATTGCGCTACAATGTGATCCCGGCCCCAATGGGCCCGCCGTAGGAGCCATGACGCAAGCCGTCCTGTTGCTGCGCTGCCTGAGCATCGCGGTCCAAGCTTCGTGCCTGGTGGCCCTCGCCACCCGTCGCCTGGCCCGCCGCTACCCCGTCTTCTGGGGATTCACCTTCCTCGCAGTGCTGCATGCGGTCTGGGCTCCCGGCGCCTGGAACGCCTGGGCCCTCGCCGCCATGTACGCCGCCCTCGCCATCGAGGCCTGCCTGACCCAGGCCCGCCACTTCAGAAGCCTGTTCTCCTTTGCCATCGGTTCGATCGTTGTCTTCGCCGTCCTCTCCGCCGCTCTCGGCGCCATCGTCTGTCTGTTCGGCGCCGACATCCTCCGCGGCGGCGGTCCGGCCATGCTCATGTGCAGCGCCTGTTGCATGCTGCTGGTCCTTTCCACCGCCTTCTTCGCCAGCTTCCCGGTCACCCTGAGACCCAACGTCCGCTGGCACGTCGCTATC
>Ga0265316_10005448_pt1 | contig 12367 bp, 9 predicted proteins | sample 4522metaG_FD_202092 | JGI IMG/M metagenome (GOLD analysis project Ga0265316, IMG submission 202092) | Rhizosphere microbial communities from Carex aquatilis grown in University of Washington, Seatle, WA, United States - 4-5-22 metaG | ecosystem: Host-associated > Plants > Roots > Rhizosphere >... | reverse complement strand
TATCGATATATACAATGCAGTATTGCATGAGAAACATCATGGGATCAAGATATTTTAGTCGTGAAGATGATAGATATTTTAATCAAGGTTTAATCAAAAGCGTTCAATCAGATTTCAATGAATTATTTTCGATTTCAACGTCGATTTCAACGAATATCTTCAATAGATTGATTGAGTGGTGAGTATAATTTTGTGGGTGAAGGATAATGCCGAACATATGTCTTTATTTCCAGGTACATCAGCCTTACAGGATGAGAAAGTATTCCGTCTTTAATATAGGTCATAATAGCGATTATTTTGATGAACAGAAGAACCGCGAAGTCATGCAGAAAGTCGCAATGAAGTGTTATCTGCCGACGAATAAGGTGATGCTCGATCTCATCAACACTTACAAGAATAGCGACCGGAAATTCAAGATCGCTTACAGCATAACAGGGGTCGCTCTTGAACAGTTTGAGAAGTATTCTCCTGAAGTCCTTGAATCGTTCAAGAAGCTTGCGGCTACTGGATGCGTGGAATTCCTTTCTGAGACTTATTATCATTCGCTTTCATACCTTTATTCCAAGGAAGAGTTCAGGTCGCAGGTTGAATTGCATAAGAAGAAGATCATGGAATTATTCGGTCAGGAACCTAAAGTTTTCAGGAATACTGAACTTATATTCAATAATGAGATTGCGAATTTTGTCGAGGGCATGGGCTTTGAAGCGATGCTTGCTGAAGGCGCTGACCACATTCTGAATTGGCGCAGTCCGAATTATGTGTATCGGGCTAAGACTACGAAGAACTTAAGGCTTCTGCTCAAGAACTATAAGCTTAGCGATGATATAGCTTTCAGGTTCGGCCAGAAGTCTTGGGAGAGCTATCCACTCACTTCAGAGAAGTATGCTCATTGGATAAACCAGCATGCTGAGCATTCGATCAATCTGTTCATGGATTATGAGACTTTCGGCGAACATCAATGGGAAGATACTGGAATATTCAATTTCCTTAGGCATTTGCCTAATGAACTTTTCAAGAATGTCTATACAAAATTTGTCTGGCCTTCTGAATTGGCAAAGGTAGAGCCTGTGGCTGAACTCGACATACATAATTTTGTCTCGTGGGCTGATATAGAGCGTGACCTTTCGGCATGGGTGGGCAATAATATGCAGAATTCCGCTTTGGCTGAAGTGTATGCTCTTGAGAAGGTCATGAAGGAACTCAACAATAAGGCTCTTCTCGAGGATTGGCGCAAGCTTACGACGAGCGACCATTATTATTACATGTGCACCAAGTATTTCAATGATGGCGACGTGCATAAATATTTCAATCCTTATGATACACCATACGAATCGTACATAAATTTCATGAATATCCTAAATGATATAATCCTCAGGATGAAGAGGTTGATACAGGAAAAGAATATCATCGTGGACCTTAAGGTGGGATATAATGAGCATGAATTGAAGCATAGGATAACCGAAAGGCCTGCAAAACTGTTGAGCGAGATAAGGCATTGACAATAGGATCTTGGAAGTTATAGAAGATATAAATTTATAAATCCATTTATTCAATTGGAGGGTATTTCACGTGTTTTTGCGTGTCAACACTTATTGTGTTAAGTATTTTGGTGTAATTGTTTTGTAAGTATTAATATGTGAATTTTAATACAAATTTGAGGAAAATTTGAGGTGAGAACTTGAAGAAGATTGTTGCTAAGAAGAAGACCAGTAAGAAAGTTTCTGTTGCCAAAAGCTTGCCTGTCAATGATAAGACTACAGCTAAGGCCGTGACCATAAAACCGTCTATTGCTACAAATGCAATAAAGCCTGCGGCTCCAGCGATTCCTGCAAAGCCTGTAGTGCCGATAAAGAAGCATGTTTTGTATGTTGAAGTGACTCCGGACAAATATTTCGTCCTTTGCGATGGCCGGAAGGTAAAGAGCTGCAAGGAACTCGCTGATATACTTCAAGTGATAAATGATGATATGTTCAAGTATCACGTCACTGATACGAAGAATGACTTCTCCAACTGGATAAATGATGTGTTCGGCGAACCCGACTTGGCAAAAAAGATGAAGACCATAAAGAACAGGCTTGAGACAAGCATAGAATTGTATAGGGCTATGTTTGACAGGCTTGACAAGGCCAGTAAGAAATGATTTTTTAATTTTTTTTATGGTATTTTATTGATATACAGAAGATGTACAGAAGCGTATGTATATTTGAGAATATTTAGAAGCGGATATTTATTAGGGGTGAAATTTTGATTAATGCGCCGCATGACAAAGAATTCCAATTCCACGATGGCACTAGGGTGAAGAATCTTCTTGAATTAGTCTCAAAGATAGAGAATCTTTCAGACCATGAATTCCACCACTTCGTGAATCCTCACAATAATGATTTCTCAAACTGGATAGAACATGTATTGTTAGACAAGAATTTTGCTGATAGGTTGCGCGGAATGCATTCTAAAGATGATATCGTGCAATTGATAAAAGATAGGATATCCGACATAACTATAGGAAATTCCATAATAAAGGTTCCTAAAATAGAGGATCATAGCGGTCATCACGAGATAACTAATGAGATCAACAAGCATTTACATGATACAGGGCAGGATACGAGACAGCAAAAGGAACATGAGCTCTCGCATGAACAACATCACGCGCATGAACTTCATGAACCAAGTGTCTTGGACCAAGTCCCTCCATTAGTAGTCAGTTCGAAACATCATGAAAGACTTGAAGAATCGAAATCCAGACGTGGATGGTTCAGATTCCTATCCAAGGATAAGGTTTCAGGGAAGGATCTTGAGAGGATAGGCAGCGAGGAGAAGGATAAGTTCAAGCCTGAGGCGGAACTGACTGAGGAGATAATAAGCGATGAGAAAGAGAATGCGTTGTGGACTGTATTATACATTGTGCTTGTGGTATTGATAATAACACTGCTCGCATATAAACTTTTTTTATGAATCGCTATTGAATCGGTATAGATAAATAATATAAAATAATATCGTGATTAATATTATTATGGATAATTATTATGGATGATGTCTTTTTATGGGGTGGGGTATGGATCCGTTAGCGGATTACGTTTTTGAATCGTCATGGGAAGTTTGCAATAAGGTCGGCGGGATATATACCGTGCTCACATCCAAGTCTGGGCAGATGCAGTCGCATTACAGGAATTATTTTCTTATAGGGCCATATTTCGAGCAGCATGCGAAAGCTGAATTCAGCGAGGAGCAGGCTCCGGAAATATTCAGGCAGGCATTCGATGAGTTGCGTTCTGAAAATATCGTGTGTCATTACGGGACATGGGATGATGTCAATGGAAAGCCTAAAGTCATACTTATAGAATTTTCTGGACTCCTAGGCAGAAAGGATCATATCAAGGGAGAATTCTGGAAGGACTATCAGATAGATTCCATCCACGGATATTGGGATTTTGAGGAACCTTCGTTGTGGTCTTACGCCATCGGCATGATGATAAAAAAGATCTATGATACGTCGCTGCATGGCAAGAATGTCGTTGCCCAGTTCCATGAATGGCTTTGCGCATTCGGATTATTGTATCTGAAGAAGAACTGCAGGGAAGTCGCGACAGTGTTCACGACGCATGCGACAGTCCTTGGGCGCACATTGTCATCGAACGGCGTCGACCTATATCATTCTCTCGATACTTTGGATCCTATGCATGAAGCGTACAGGTTCGGCGTGGAAGCGAAACATACGACAGAGAAGGCTGCCGCCATCAACGCTGACGCATTCACGACGGTTTCAGAGATTACAGGCATAGAGGCTGAAAAATTTCTCTCAAGGAAGCCTGACGTACTGACTTTCAACGGCCTTGATGTGGACAAGTTCCCGAGTTTCGACGATATATCTATAAAACATCGCGTATCAAGGGAGAAGATACGCGAATTCCTGACATATTCATATTTTCCATATTATACTTTTGACGTTGACATGAATCTCATATTCTATACCATAGGACGCTATGAATATCATAATAAAGGATATGATATATTGATAAAGGCATTAGGAGTCCTCAATGATAGACTCAAGCATGAAGCGAGCGCCAATGCGATTGCCGGTGCTAACGCCAATACAGACGCCAATCACACGATCACTGTATTCTTCTGGGTGCCTATGGAGCAGCATGGCCTTCGAATAGACATGCTCGAGAACAAGAATTATTATATGCATATAAAGAATTATGTGAATGCAAACGGCAGCGATATACTTACGAGATTCATTTACGATGTCATATCAAGAAAAGAGCATGCTGAGAGGAGCATACTTACAGAATCATTCATGCAGGATATAAGAAAAGATCTCCTGGCGTTTGAACGCAAGGGGAATCCTCCGTTCAGCACGCATAATATAGACGAGCAGAATGACAATATAGTCAAGGCATTCAGGGAGAATGGACTCTTGAACCGCAAGGAAGATGTCGTGAAAGTCATAATAGAGCCAGTATATCTTGACGGCAATGATGGATTCATAGAACTGAACTATTATGATGCCATAATAGGATGCCACTTGGGACTATTCCCCAGCTATTATGAGCCTTGGGGCTATACTCCTCTTGAAAGCTGCGCTCTCGGGGTTCCTGCGCTGACGACTGATCTGAGCGGTTTCGGGATGTTTGTCAAGAACCATGATCAACATAAGGATGGTGTCTACGTCCTTGAAAGACTTAACAGACCTGAGAATGTCGTGATAGAGGATTTTGCAGGCATCATGCACAAGTTCACGAAATTTACGCATCCTGAGCGCGTAGAATGCAAGTTGAATGCGAAAGATTTCTCTGCGTTTGCGGACTGGAAGATATTCATAGAGTATTATATCAATGCCCACAACATTGCATTGCATAAACTGTCGACGCGCAGATGATTATTATATGAATTATTACAAACGATGCAGATATATAAATATAAATAATATCATAAATAATATAGATAACTATAAATAATGTAAATGATTATAAATGATAAAATATAGATGATAAAAAGGTGATTATTTTGAAACTGATTATACCGATGGCCGGGAAAGGCACGAGGCTTAGGCCTCATACGATGATCAAGCCGAAACCTCTGCTCAAGGTCGCCGGAAAGACGATGATGCAGCATCTTCTGGACTATTTTAAGGATTTGCCGATAAGCGAAGTGATATTCATAGTCAATCCTGGGAACGGCGAACGGATAGTCGAAGTGGTCAACAAGTATTATAAGTTCAAGGCAAGATTTGTCGAGCAGAAAATCGCTGACGGCACCGGAGGCGCGGTGAGGCTTGCAAAGGAATTCATAACAGAGGATGTGATAATAATATTCGCTGATACATTGTTCGATGCCGATCTTTCTATTGTAAAGAAGGTGCAGAAGGACAAGAATATCGACGGCATATTCTGGGCGAAGGAAGTCGAGGACTATCAGAGATATGGTGTCATAGTCACGGATGCTAACGGTTTCATGACGAAGATTATAGAGAAGCCTAAAGAGCCTATATCTAAACTTGCGAATATAGGGATGTATTACATAAAGGATTATAAGCTCCTTATAGAAGGGCTTGATAATCTCTACACGAACAAGGTAATCACTAATGGAGAATATTTTCTTACGAATGCATTCCAATACATGGTCGATCATGGATCAAAATTCAAGACAGTCCCTATAAACGGCTGGTATGATTGCGGAACACTTCCTAACATGCTTGAGACGAACAAGATACTCCTTAAGAGGATACATGAAGTCAGATGCAAGCCTGTAAATAGCGTCATCATACCTCCAGTATTCATCGACAAGGATGTCATCGTAGAGAATTCCATAATAGGGCCGAATGTCAGCATATCCAATGGGTGTGTGATAAGGAATTCCATGCTAAAGGACAGTATCCTTGACAGCAACACTAAACTTTCAGACATAAAACTCAAGGATTCGACTCTCGGGGAGAATGTCATATTGACGAGCAATTCCAAGAAGCTGCACCTTGGAGACTATAGTGAAGTGCATTACGATTAGGAAATGATCAGGAATGATTAGAGATATAATGATTAGAAGGTATTAATTATTAGTGCATATAGGACATAAAACATATTTATGTTCGGTTTATGTTTTGTGAATGATTAAGTTGGTGAGTGATGGATGATAATAACGCATAAGGTGAAGAATGAAGATGTCAGCAAGAACATATTCAACACCATAGAAAGGAATGCATCGATATTCCTGCTCAGTTCCAGAGGACACTATTTCTCCATACCTGCGGTTCCTTCAGACCAATTGACAAACTTCAACGGCTGGATGAATATTCTGGACAGCAATGATGCAGGCCATGCAGGATACACGTTATATAAGAGCATAGACAATATCTACCTGAACAAGACCACAACGCAGGTGGTGAACAATTTCACGAATTTTGAGAGGTGGTCCGCCGAGACCGTCGAACGGTTCACACTCGCAAAGAATGGATTGATATATGAAGTGGATTCATACAGCGAATACATCCATCTGGACCTAGATTTCAGGGGGATATTTGATACCAATGATCAGGGAAGGATATACAAGATATACAGGCATGATGATATTCTTATCGTAGAATACAGCAAATATTCCGATAATTCCCTTCAGAAACTTGACGGGAGATATTTCCTTGCGATAAGAGGAGTCGGCGAATACGAGGCTTTAGGGACGTGGTCACAGAAATTCTATCATTATGACCTGGCGCGACGGAATACTGCAGGATTCTATGTATATAACGCGTTGAAGATACCGTGCAGGAAGAATATAAAATTATTTTTTGCATTCGCAGCAGACAAGGACCTTGCGATGCAGAAAGTCGACGATATATCGATGAATGAATCGAAGATAGATAATGTCCACACGCATTATATGGATAATGTATTGTCTGTCAAGAACAGCATCCGTGAGATAACAGGCCAAGAGACAGCATTCGCATACACCGGATGCGTGCATGCGCTCGACGGTCTCGCCATGCAGTTATCGATAGATTATAAGCGTGTGACCGGGATGTGGGCAGGTCTGCCATGGTTCTTCCAGTATTGGAGCCGCGACGAATTGATATCAGTATATTCATTATTGCTCGAGCATAGATACGAATATGGGAAGGAAGTGTTGATGAAATATCTTGCGGAGATACTCGCCGACGGAAGATTATCGAACAGGTATCCTTCGGCAAACCTCGGGAATGCTGATTCGATAGGATGGCTTTTCAAGAGGATAAAAGACTTCCTCTTCCTATGCGAGCGCAGGAACAATTTCAACAGCTACTTCTCGCTATTCGACCTGACATACGTGCGCGACAGGCTTAAATTCTCGATAAAGATGCTGCTCAAGGAACATTCAAAAGATGGCTTGATATACAATGACAAGCTTGAGACATGGATGGATACATACAATCCTGAAAGCTTCGAACGGGATAATCGCGATGGCGCGCGCATAGAGATACAGGCGCTCTTCCTTTCGATGCTGCAGCTGCTCAATATGCTAGAGAATTACATGACGAACAGGTATGTGAAGAAGAATGACAAGATGGTGCGCGTAGTCAAGACCGAGATGAACAGCGAGAGAATGGAGAACGATATGCGCGAGAAAGTCCGGGAGAGATTCCTCAAGAATATCAATGGTGTGATGACATTATCCGACGGCTATGAAGGATCACTTTCAGAGGTCGTGCGGCCCAACATATTCCTTGCATATTATATCTATCCGAATCTTCTATCAAAAGATGAATGGACACAGGTGTTCGATAATGCGTTGCCCAAACTTTGGTGCGACTGGGATATGGGAGAAGGGGTGAAGGGCGGCGGACTCTCGACCATAGACAAGACGCACCCATTATACCAGCCATATTATACAGGCATAGACAATAAGAGCTATCATCGTGGAGATTCATGGTTCTGGATAAATAATATTGCAGCAATAGCGATGTATAGGCTAGATAAGGAAAGGTATAAGGACCAGATAACGAAGATAATGGCTTCGTCAGCGCAAGACATATTATACTGGGGATTCGTAGGATATGCATCTGAACTAGCATCAAGCGGATGGTTCAAGTCAGGAGGATGCCTGTGCCAGACATGGAGCCTTGCGACATACATAGAACTGGTGCATGAAGTATATATAGAATGAACTAGCTTGCTTCTTTTCTTAATTATTTTTAAATTTTTATTAAAATATTCCATAAATAGAATTAGTCGAGTGCACCTCATACCTATTTTCATAACTACTCTGATGCACTCTTTGGTTTTCTATATGCTTATGTTTCGTTTGGTGATAGAATTAGCGTGATCGTGATTTCCTTTCCTATCTTGTCCTTGATTATTGCTACATCATAATTCAATCCTCTTCTATATCTTCCATCCGTTCTTTAAATCTGCCCTGCTGTGAATGCTGCTGCTTTTGATATATAATTCTGCATCACTGCTCTTCTCTCTGGATAACCTGTATATCTCCCATACGAATATCCCTATGAGCACGAATGGTATTATCACATATTTATAGTCCAGATTGAACATGAACATCGCGAATGGGAACAGTAATGCTATGCAAAGCATGCCGAATGCGATGAATACCCTGCGCACTATCTGTCTGCTCTTGCCGCTGTTCCTGTGGTCTGTGGCATTGGAGAATACTTCACTGAATACTCTCATAGTCTTTCTGGCCCTGAATAATATGTATAGCATGCTTATCGCCATGACTGATAATGCCGTAATATATCCTGCCATCATCAATGTACTGCTTGCATTGTATTCAACCATCACATTCACAAGCTTTCTCCATCCGAATATGGACAGCATCAATACCAATATTCCAAGCAGCGCCCTGAAAAAGTTTTTCTTAAGACCCTGGCTGTATTTGTTATCAAGGTCCAGTTCTTCTGAGATGTTTCTTATGAATTCTGAAGAGTTATCCAGCTTCTTCCTTAATACATAAGGTATGCTCTCGTTTGCAGGATCGTATAATTTATTGCTATAAGTCAATGTCAGGCTCATAAGCACTGCTGTTATGAATATTATTGCCGCGCTTATGCTCATCAAGTCGATGCCTATGTTAAATTTCTGGCTTTCCTGCGCTATCAATAATGCGAATTCTCCTACACTGAACATCGCCATGCTTGAAAAGAACATCTTGTCGCCCTTAAAGTTCGCAAACAGGTATACTATAAGTCCGAATGCGAATAATCTTGTCAGTATGACTGTAAGCACTAATACAAGTATTATCATGATGTTAGCCTGCACAGACTGGAAATTCACCATAGTACCTATGGCTATGAAAAATATGCTGCTTATTATCATATTGTATGGCGATATGGCCTTCTCGAACCTTTTGGCTTCTGGCAGCGATGCCACGATGGATCCTGCAAGGAATGCTCCTGCAGCAGGTGAAAGCTTGAGGAAGTATGCGAAGTAGCTGAATGCGGCGCATAGTGTCAAGGCCAGAAATGTCATTATCTCATCGCTGTTGTTCGTCTTAAGCATCCATACAATTAATGGTTTTATGAACTTTTCAAATATCATGAATGCTATTATGAGTATGCACATTGATATGACAAGATTCTGTATGCTTCCTATAAGTCCCGAACTCTTGTCCACCAATCCTGAAAAGAATGTCAATATGATCACAGCGAGTATATCTTCAATTATCAATACTGCGATTATCAACGGCACTTCCTGCCTGTTCATGAGTTCTTTCTCTTCAAGCACTTTCACTATGACGACAGTGCTGCTGAATGCCAGTATGATCCCTATAAATAATGAAGCTTGAACGCCTAATCCCAACAGCAGTCCTACATTGAATCCTATGAACACTACTATGGCGCTTTTCAATAGGCCAACAATTATTGCCTTTAATCCTATCTTTTGGAGTTTGGATAAGTCAAATGCGAGTCCAATCATGAAGAGCATCAATATAGCCCCGAAATCGATCATCATGCTTATCATGTTTTCATTGGATACTAGACCTAACATGTGTGGGCCTATGAATGCTCCTACAAGCAGTAAACCCATCAGCATAGGCTGTTTGAATCTTGTCGCGAGTATTCCTCCGACAAGAGCAAAGAAGAATAATATTCCTAAAGTGATCAGTTCCTGTTCCATTTTAATGGTACTCCCAACTTTTGTGCTTGCTGTGTGATGTTTAGTTACTTTGTCCGTTATTTTTCCGTTATTTTTTCCGTTACGAATTTCCGTTATTTTGATTATTGTCGTCGATATCCGAACTATCCAAAGCTCGAATCAAATATACACTTTTGTATACTAGAATATATAATTGTAGCTTGTTATATATAAATATTACGATTCGTGCTCATTTAAGCACAAAATATATTCTTTTCTATTGTTGCCTTTTCATCGCTAACGCAACTCCAAATCAATTATATTTATAAAAGGCATATCCTACTATCAAGTATGGATTCGAAGACTCAGGTAAAGAGAGGACTATTTGCGTGGATAAGAGATACGTCTTTCCAGAGATTTGTCATCGCATGGGTCAGCGGCATTTTCCTGTTCGCTTTTGTCTATTGGATCCTTGCGATATTCAATAGCGGACTCGTTGTAGCCGGTTCGACAGTAAATTTCAGCACGATAGGTTTAATAGAATCTTTATATGCAAGCCTTCTTGCTGCGACGATATTTGGGATGGTGCAGATAACAGCGACATCCATCTATGTGGTCTTCGTATATATCCAGCTAGCATTCAGTGGACTTGTAATACTTATACTTATAGATAAATTGCTCCAGAAATATGTGTTCCCGCATTATAATATACATCATAATCAGGAAAAGAAGATAAACACGATGATACTTACAATGTCCATATTCCGAAGCGATATCGAGAGGATAAAATCAGAATTCCGCGCCAAGACAAAACATGATGTGGATATAAAGGAGATTGAAGCGACCATCGATGGGCTGTATGTGACTTTCCTTGATATAGACAAGATGTTCGGCATAAAGAATGAGCACAGGCACCATATCACGGACCACGAGCATCTCATGGTCATAACCAATATGGAGGATTCATTGCGCAAGCTCTCGAAATTCATAGATTTTCTTGACGAGCACAAGATATCATGGAAGGATAAGAGTGTGGAATTCTGGCTCAGATACATCCTTGAGACTGCCGACAAGATAACGATGCATTTTGACGATGTGAAGCTCAAGAACCCTAAGATGATCATAGCTTTGGAGAATATCAAGGAATTGACAGAATCAATAGAGAAAAAAATATAAATAGGTTAGATGTTGACTATCATAAAGTAAGAATTATTGAAGAGATGTGAGATATTGTTGATGATTGTTTCAAGGTGATCTTTATGGATAGCGAGAATTTGTTGATTGTATGCCGGATCTGCGGAAGGAAGACATTGATGCATAACATGAGGCCAGACGGCACTGGAGAGAACATGATATGCATAGACTGCTACAAGAAAGGTATTGCATCAAGACCTACAATGAGCATAAAAGAGGCTGCAGCTCAGGAGGAGGCTTCAAAGGTTCGAAAGCCTGCGACCGCTGAACCGATGAATAAATATATCTGCACAAGCTGCAAATATAAGTTCTCGAGAAAGAAGAGCCAGGAAGTATCGAAGTGCCCATACTGCGGAAAGACCACGATAGTACTCGACAACCAGTTAGGCGCAGACAAGTTGATAAACGATTCTTTGGACAAGAGATTCGAGAAGTGGTAGATAAAGATTTAATAGGCAGTCCGGTATATTTTCTTTTCTTTCACTAAATCTTTCTCTGCATTTCTCATCGCCATAAGAGTATATTCCCACCCTCTATGTTCCATTTTGTAATGCGTTGCGTAACAGTTAATCCCATTAGTTTTGCTTACGACTTCGATTTCAATTAATGGATCCGAGAAACCACCAATTGTGTCCATAGGCCTCAGGCATGTTGTCTTCTCGAACGATTTGACTTTATTATAAAACTCCAGTATATTCTCCTCATTGAATCCTATAAATCTTTTCTCAATCCTAATTGTAGGCATATTAGATTTTATTTCTCCGAATTTGAGTCTGGTAGTAAATTCAGATTGTATATATTTTTTCCTCTCATAATTCTCCTTTAATTTATATCCAGAATATTCAGGCAGATACAATTCATCCACAATCTTTGATAATGCTTTAATTTCGTTATCTTCAAGTATCCCTATAAATTGTACTCTAACAGTTGTGACTTCCGAATTATTTAGATCCATCATTAAATCCATTTGACCTTCATTCCATGGACTGAATGAATTCAGCCCTACATCCCATTTTCCCTTGAATATCTGTGTGTAGGGAATTATTTCTATGTTTGAAGTGAAATCTATCGATGTATTTTTGTATATCGTTACAATATCATTCAATGCTTCGCCGAAC
>Ga0265316_10005444_pt1 | contig 12371 bp, 8 predicted proteins | sample 4522metaG_FD_202092 | JGI IMG/M metagenome (GOLD analysis project Ga0265316, IMG submission 202092) | Rhizosphere microbial communities from Carex aquatilis grown in University of Washington, Seatle, WA, United States - 4-5-22 metaG | ecosystem: Host-associated > Plants > Roots > Rhizosphere >... | reverse complement strand
GCATCGCGCAGGTGACGAAAGGCGTAGTCGACTTCGGCGCCTCTGACATGCCCATGACCGACGAGATGCTGGCGTCTTCACCCATCAAGCTGATCAACATTCCCACGGTGCTCGGCGCCGACGTGCCGATCTTCAACATCCCGAACGTGTCCGAGGTCAAGTTCAGCCCCGATGTGCTGGCTGACATCTTCCTTGGCAAACTCACAAACTGGAACGACGCTCGCATCGCCAAGGACAATCCGGGAGTGAATTTCCCTGATCAGAAGATCACCGTCGTGCATCGCTCGGAAGGCAGCGGCACCACCTTCATCTGGACCGATTACCTGAGCAAGGTGAGCAAGGAGTGGGCCGGCGGGCCCGGCAAGGGCACGGCAATCAACTGGCCGACCGGCATCGGCGCCAAGGGCAACGAGAACGTGGCCAGCATGGTGCGCCAGCTTCCCGGAGCCATCGGCTACGTGGAGCTCATCTACGCACTGCAAAATCACATCAGCTTCGGCGCCATCAGGAATCCCGCCGGCAACTGGGTCAAGGCGTCCATCGACAGTGTGACAGCCGCCGCCGCCACCGCGAAAATTCCGCCTGACTTTCGCGTGTCGATCACCAATGCGCCGGGGCCGAACGCATACCCGGTCTCCAGCTTCACCTACCTGCTGATTCCGCTCAAGGCGATCCATCCGGAGAACCAGAAGGTGATCGAGGACCTGTTGAGCTGGTGCATCAAATCCGGCGAGGGCGAAGTATCCACGCTCAGCTATGCGCCGCTGCCCGCGGAACTTCAGGAGAAGGTGCTGAACACTATCTATAACATCCACCCGTAACTCCGCATTGCAAACTGCCGGTCCGGCCTGTGCCGGACCGGCAGTTTGCGTCTTGAGCCCATCGCACAAACCGCATCCGCGGCGCAGGTCGCGCCGTCCAATGCGTATGCTCCCCCAGAAAGCCCCACAATTGGCTGATGGCTTTCGTTTGCGTTGGCGGCTGGATCGTCTATGCTCGTAACGGCAAATGCCCGCCAAACCAAAACTCGGTCAAAATTTTCTCCACGACGCCAGTGCCATCCGGCGCATTGTCACCGCACTGGGCGATATTACCGATGAAACGGTGGTTGAGATCGGTCCGGGCAACGGCGCCATTACCGGTGTTCTGGCTCGCCACGCCGCGCGGCTCATTGCCATTGAGCTCGACCGGGAGCTCGCCACCCGGCTGCGTGCGTTCGTCGGGTCAGACAGCGTCTCCATCCTGGAGCAGGACGTGCTCAAGTTCGACTTTGCGGCAGCGGCAGTGGAAGCGGGCCGGAAACTGGTGGTGACTGGAAACCTGCCCTACTACATCACGTCGCCCATCCTGCTGCGCCTGGCCGCGAACCACGCCGCGCTGGAGCGCGCGGTGTTGATGGTGCAGCGGGAGGTGGCGGAGCGGATCGCGGCCGCGCCGGGCTCCCGCGACTACGGGTTGCTTTCCGTGACGGCGCAGATGTATGGGCCGGTGGAAACACTGTTTACGCTGCCGCCGGGCGCGTTTTCACCGCCGCCGCAAGTACACTCAACCGTATTCCGCTGGCGGTTCGCGCCGCGCTTTGCCGCACTGCAAGTCAACGAGCACGATTTCCTGGCGTTTGCCCGAACGGCATTTGCGCAGAAACGCAAAACGCTGTCCAACAATTTGCGCGCCGCGGGATATGCGCCAACCCTGATCACGGATGCACTGAAACAGGCTGGAATCGAGCCGTCCGCCCGGGCCGAAACGCTCCCGCTGGAAGTGCTGGCAAACGTCTTCCAACGTCTCGCATTGCAGCCTGCATAACGATTCTGTGAAGCCGGTGAAACACCCCATCAAACCAAAGGGCCGCTCGATGAGCGGCCCTTCAGTGTCAACGCAGATTGGGAAATCCTTCAGAAGCGCATCGGCGGCATGTTCTCTTCCAGGAACAGGTAGCGGTCGCGCAGCGTATCCGGTCCCGACGTGATGGTCGAATTCAGGTGGATCAGCGGGTAGCCGTCGTCGTTGTACTTGGGCCAGTTGGGCACGCCCGTTCCGTTGGGGTCACCCGTCCTGGCAAAGTTGGTCCAGTAGGTCATCACGGCTTCGCTCAGTGTGCGGTCTTCTGGGCGCACATTGAAGCCGGGGCGCGTGTCCAGCGTGCCAAAGACATACTCGATGTCGTCGGAGTGGAATGCAAACGTTCCGGGATGGAACTTGCTGGGCGTGGCCGCCAACTCAAAGTGGTAGCGATAGACGGGCGCGCTGCCGGTCTTGCGATGGGCATCTAGCCAGGCCCAGGTGGTGAAGGCGATGAACTGATCGCTGCCGAAGTCAATGGCAGAACGCAGTGCCTGCGCGTCCGTATCGCCGGGGTAGAGCTTTACGAACTCGGCGGCGTGGTCTTTGAACGTGGTGTCGGCGGTCGTCTTCCATTGCGCTGCGGTCATGCCACGCATCGCGAAGAAGCTGCCTTCGTCGGCGTTCCATCCGGCCAGCAGCGGCACGTGCGCCTGCTTGCCCGCAGTGTAGGTGTCGGTAACGGGCTCCGTCAGCAGCTTGCCGTCCACGTCAGGCGGGAAGCCGGTGCGCTTCACCCCTGCGAGAATCGCCTCAGTGGGCAGCGCGCGCAGCTCGGCCAGGGTATTTACTTTGAGCGTGGCCACCCACTTGTCGTCCTTCTGTTCGCGGTCGGCCAGCGTGTCGTAGTTCAGCGGGCCCCTGCCGAGCGCGGCGCCGCTCTCGCCAATGACCTTGGCGAACAGGCCCTTTGCCATCGGCGAGGCCATCAGGGTGCTGACGGCGAAGGAGCCGGCGCTCTCGCCGAAGATGGTCACATTCTTCGGGTCGCCGCCGAAGTTTTTGATATTGTCCTTCACCCAGCTGAGTCCGGCCACCATGTCCATGAGGCCGTAGTTCCCTGCACTGCCGCCCTGCTCCTTGGCCAGGTCAGAGGAGGCCAGGAAGCCGAAGACGCCGAGACGGTAGTTGATGGTGATGAGGATGACGCCTTTGAGCGGGAGAAAGTCGCCGTTGTGTCGCGGCTCGTTGCCGGAGCCGCCGCTGTAGCCGCCGCCGTGAATCCAGTACATCACCGGCAGCTTTGAGTTCTTGTTGGCCGTGGCGGGCGCATAAACATTCAGGAACAGGCAGTCCTCGCTGCCCAGTTTGGAGTCGTCCTGAAAGATCATGTCGTCAAAGACGTGGTTCTGCGCGCAGTGGGCGCCGAACTTGGTGGCGTCGCGCTCGCCCTTCCACTTCGCGGCGGGCTGGGGCGCCTTCCAGCGCAGGTCGCCCACGGGCGCCGCAGCGTAAGGCAGGCCCAGCCAGGCGCGAACTTTGTCACCATTGATGGTCTTGCCGTGGACCTTGCCGTCGACGGTTTTGACGGTGAGCGGATCGGCGGAGGCGGTGGCGCAGAGAGTGAGCAGGGCCGCAGCGGCCAGGGCGCAGGCGGCCTTGGAAACGGAAAACATCATGGAAATCCTCCGAGTGATAACGATACAGGGACGTGGCGGCGGGGGGAGGAGTTTCAGGGCAAGAAATTGTGCGATGGCTGTAATTAGGATCTGCGAATTGACGAACGTGAGGAAGGTTCCAAAACGAGGAACGATCGTTCGGGGTCCTGAAGAAACTCCATGATACGAATTGCCTGCGACCGTAACAATTCTTCGGCCACTGAACTGGGATAGTCGCATCCGCGAAGCCAGATCACCTTGGGAGGCGGGCCGGATCGCGTCGCCAACTCATAGAAATCGGCATCCGCCGATACGATGCAAAAATCGTTTCTCTCTGCGAATGCCCAGATTTCCGTGTCAGGAACCTGAATCAATCCTAATGAGCTCACGTGGACAGAACCAGGGAACAAATCCAGGATCTGCGGGACGAGACGGTGGGATAGATTCTCATCGAACAGCAGCTTCACAGCGCGACGCGACGCCCCACGCGGGATGCGAAGTCAAACACTGCGGGAAAATCGGCCGGCTCAAGCTCGGGATAGTCGGCGAGAATCTGTTCCTGCGTCATCCCTGCTGCGAGCCATCCAAGAACTTCCCACACGGTAATGCGCAGTCCGCGGATGCAGGGCTGGCCAGAGCGCTTGCCGTTTTCGATTGTGATGCGGTCTTCCATTCACTTGAGATGATACGCCGGGCCCAACTTACTTTACACAATTTCCGTGGCAAGCAAATCCGCCATAATTTCGCGGCGGCGGATTAAGCGCGCCTTGTCGCCCTCGACTAACACTTCGGCCGGACGCATGCGTGTGTTGTAGTTGCTGGCCTGGGCCATGCCGTAGGCGCCAGCGTCGAGCAGGGCGATCAGGTCGCCGGACTGGACCTGAGTGAGCTTGCGGTCGCGGGCAAAGAAGTCACCGGTTTCGCACACCGGGCCGACCACATCGATGGTGCGCGTGCGGCCGGAGCGCGGGCTGACTGCGACGATCTCGTGATGCGCCTGGTAGAGCGCGGGACGGATGAGGTCGTTCATGGCCGCGTCGACGATGACGAACGTCTTGCGGCCGTTCTGCTTCACGTTGAGCACGCGCGTCACCAGCGCGCCGGCCTGGGCTACGAGAAAGCGCCCCGGCTCGAGCATCAGCCGCCCGTCGAACCCATCAAGTGCGCGGTCGACCGCGGCCGCGTAGTCGCGGACACGGGCTGCGGGGTCCGACGAGCCGCCGTGGTAATCGATGCCGAGGCCGCCGCCGGCGTCGATGGAGCGGATGTCGATTCCGTCGCGGCGGATCTGGCGGACGAGTTTGTGCACACGCTCGAGTGCGGCGCCGAAAGGCTCAGCCGAGCGGATCTGCGAACCGATATGGACGCTGATGCCATGCGGCACGAGCCACTTCATTTTGGCGGCGCGGCGACAGAGCGAGACAGCCTGGCGGATGTCGATGCCGAACTTGTGCTCGCGCAGGCCGGTGGAGATGTAGGGGTGCGTTTCGGCGAAGACGTCCGGGTTGACGCGCAGGGCAAAACGGGCCTTGCGCTTCAACCTGGCGGCGCGCGCGGCCAGCAGGTCGAGCTCGGCTTCGCTCTCCACGTTGAACTCGAGGATGCCGGCTTCGAGGGCGTGGTCGATCTCAGCCTGTGTCTTGCCTACGCCGGAGAAGACGACGCGATCGACTGCTTCGGGCGCGGCGGCAAGCACGCGGTCGAGCTCGCCGCCGGAGACGATGTCAAAGCCCGCACCGTGGGCGGCGAGCAGCTTGAGAATGGCCAGCGACGAGTTGGCCTTGACGGCGTAGCAGACGAGGTGGTCGCGGCCGGCGAGCGCATGGTGGAACATAGCGAGGCGATCGAGGATGTGGTCGGCTGAGTAGACGTAGAGCGGGGTGCCGTAGTCGCGAGCCAGAGCCTCAAGTGATACGCCGCCGCAGTGAAGCGGCGCGCCGGGGCGCGGATGCTGGAAGGGACGGGGCGAGCTGGCGGCTGGTCGAGTCAAGATCAGGTCCTGCAGCAACGGAACTGATTTGAGTTTAGCGGAGGCGAGCGAGCCAGCGAACTACGCTGCTACAGGACCGCCAAAAATAAAACGGGTATGTTACGCAGAATCATGTGGATGCGTGCGATTTCTGCAGTGATTACGTACGCTGTTTGTTCGCCTGGGTGCGGGGACTGCGGTGCTAGCGGGGTTAGCGGGGTTGGCGGGGTTGGCGGGGCCGGGGTGGTTACCTTTGGGTGGGAGGGGGGTACGCTGTTCGGACTGTGGTGGGTGCCGGGGCGCGGGATGTCGCTGCGGGGGATTTGGCAGTCGGCCCGCTTCCACCCCACTGACACGTACCCGTACGGGGGGACCCCGGGAAGGCGCTGGGGGCCGGATTGTGCCGGGAGGTTGTTGTTTTGATTTTTCAGCACCGGTGTAGCGCTCCAATCTTGACACTGGGGTCCGGAGCGCGACTGGGGAGGATCAGTGCAGCGGGCATCAGTACTTAGTAATGAGTCTAGTATTATCAACTAATATCACTTTGTCAATGTTTATTTTGCGGGACCGGTGAGTTTCGGGGGTTGGTCCCGCCTGTCGCCAGGTTTCGCGGGTTTCCCCCGAGGGCGGGTAGTTTCTCCTAAGATTCGCCTTTTCGGCTCGGCTGCGGGGCCCGACCGCACATGATTCTGCACAATAAATGGTGCGTTTAGGGGTAGAATCTGGCTAGCACGCCAGAATAGAGGCTAAATTGTTAGAATAAAAAGAGATAAGCGCGGAATGGCTGTCAGTTTTCAGTTGTCAGCGTTGATTGATCGCGTGGCTCCCCGGTCCCCAAATGCGCGGGATGGGGTTACGGAAAGCTTGAGGGCCTGGATGGCTTTGGATAAGAGCGCGCGCCTGGGTTCATTGACCAGAAGATGGACGTGCTCGGGCATGACGACGTAGCCGGCGACCACGAAAAGATAACGGCGGCGGACGCGCTCCAGCGCATCTTCAAAGAGCTCCATTGCGGCGACGGGGGACAGGTAAGGCCGACGGCGATAACAACTAAAGGTGAGAAAGTGGAAATCGCCGGTTTGCTGGTAACGGATGCGCTGTCCGGGATCGATTGATGGGCTGTTCAAACACGCTGCGCTATGTCCATTGAGATTGCGTCAGAGTCCGAAGCTCGATAGATGGCCACCTTTGCTCGCGGCCGTGACAGCTTTCCCCGGGGATCGTTCCAGCCCAGCAAGGCACGGGGCGGCGACTTACCGGCTCTGTCTGACCGCTCTGGAGGTGATCAAAAGAGCACAGCGAATACTGCTGCGCCGGGAGCAAAATGCAATTCCGGCCGACTCACTCACCCGGCCAGGAGAATGTCATGCCTGAAGCTCATGCTTTCCCATCCATCCCCACGAAGATTCTGTTGCCCATCGACTTCAGCCCTTCTTCACAGGCCGCGCTGGAGATGGCAGCCGATCTAGCTCAGCACTTTCAGGCCGAACTCCATCTGGTAAACGTGATCCCGATGTTTCCCACCACGAGCCTCCCCGATCTGATCCCAGAAGGCGAGTTTATTGACCAGGCTCGGACATCGGCAGAGCACCATCTGGCGAAGTGCCGATCTGTTCTTGCGGCGAAGGGGATCAAGGCAAGTTTCAGCGTCGAACTTGGCAATGACGTTGCAGGAAACATCATGGAAGTTATCGAGCGAGAGCATATCGATATGGTTGTGATCTCGACTCATGGTATCTCCGGCTGGCGCCCCATGGTCTTCGGCTCGATCGCCGAGGAGGTTGTCAAGCTGGTGGAATGTCCGCTCCTGCTTCTTCGCTCAGCGAAGCCTGAGAGCGCCGTTGAAAATGGAGAAGCCCGCACGAAGGAGTGGTGGTAGCCTGAACAGCGATCCAGGGAGCCAACCATGAGCGCAAACACTGTTGCCGCCGCTGCCCCGGGTGGTCAGGTGGCAAAGCCGGATCAGGACACAGCGCCCAGGGGGCTCACCAGCGACGAGGCGAGTGCCCGTCTTGAAAAAGATGGTCCCAACGCAATGCCGGATACTTCGGCTCATCCGCTGCGTAACGCGCTGGCCAAATTCTGGGCTCCAGTTCCGTGGCTGCTGGAAGCTTCGGTTGTGCTGGAGATGGTGCTGCACAAATACTACGAGGCTGCAATTATCGCAGCCCTGCTGGTTTTCAACGCGGCACTTGCTTACTTCCAGGAAAGTCGCGCCCAGGCCACGCTGGCGGCTCTCAAGTCGCGGCTGGCCCTGAACGCTTCGGTTCAGCGCAATGGTGAATGGAAGACGGTGCCGGCGGCGGAACTGGTATGTGGAGACCTGGTGAAGCTGTCGCTCGGCGGCGTAGTCGCTGCCGATGTGCATCTGACCGGCGGATCAGTCGAGATCGATCAGTCGATGCTTACGGGTGAATCGCTTCCAGTTGAAGCCGGTGCAGGCGTCGACACATACGCCGGAGCACTTGTGAGGCGAGGCGAAGCAACAGCGACGGTGACTGCCACCGGCGTTCGCACGAAATTTGGCCGGACGGCGGAACTTGTCCGCACGGCGCACGTGGTGAGCACACAACAGAAGGCGGTGCTCAAGATCGTGCGCAATCTGGCGATCTTCAACGGCTTGGTAATTGTCGCGATGGGCCTATTTGCCTATACCCACGCCATGCCGTGGAACGAGATCGTACCACTTTTGCTCACGTCTATTCTGGCGGCCATTCCCGTGGCGTTGCCCGCGACATTCACTCTTGCCGCGGCGGTCGGAGCAAGGGCTCTGGCCAGACTGGGCGTCTTACCTACTCGGCTTACCGCTGTGGATGAAGCTGCGTCGATCGATGTTTTGTGTTCGGACAAAACAGGAACTCTGACACGCAATGAGCTCTCAGTAACTGCCGTGCGCCCGATGCCGGGATTCGATGAAGCCCAGGTCTTAGGATTAGCGGCTCTGGCTAGCTCTGAGGGTGGCCAAGACCCCGTCGACGCGGCGATTCGCGCCGCTGCTACGCGTAAGCCAGCAACGCACCTGCCAAAACTTGCCACGTTTGTGCCGTTCGACCCAGCCAAGAAGACCTCGGAAGCCACAGCTACGGACGAGAAAGGCAATACGGAACAGATCTTCAAGGGCGCCTTTACCGCGGTAGCGGCATCGACGGCGCCTTTGCCCGCCGCAGCTGCGATTGCCGACGACCTGGAAAAGCAGGGATTCAGAGTTTTGGCCGTAGCTGCGGGCCCTCGTGGCAACGTACGCGTCATCGGTCTAATCGCGCTCAGCGACCCGCCGCGCGCAGACTCCGTCTCCCTCATATCGGAGCTGCAGACTCTCGGCGTACACACTGTGATGGTTACGGGAGACGCTCCGGTCACAGCGGCGATCGTCGCCAAGGCGGTTGGCTTGAATGGCTCTGTCTGTCCACCCGGAAAACTTCCCAACGACATCAAACCCGGAGACTTTGCGGTTTTCGCAGGCATTCTTCCGGAAGGAAAATACGATCTCGTCAAAGCCTTTCAAAAGAACGGGCACACAGTTGGAATGTGCGGCGATGGCGCCAACGACGCCCCTGCGCTTCGCCAGGCGCAGATCGGCATTGCCGTTTGCTCTGCAACCGATGTGGCGAAATCGGCTGCCGGTGTCGTATTGACTGAGGCCGGTCTGGGCGGGATCGTGGCCGCTGTAAAAGAAGGCAGAATCACGTTTCAGCGCATCCTTACCTACACGCTGAATTCAGTTATGAAGAAGATCCTGCAGGTGCTCCTGCTGGCCGTCGGCCTGATCATTACCGGACATGCGGTTCTGACGCCGATGCTGATGGTAATTGTCATGATCACCGGCGACTTCCTCGCTATGTCTCTGACAACAGACCGAGTGCGACCATCGAAGATGCCGAATTCGTGGCAAATCGGCAAAATTACAGGCGCAGGGGTCATACTCGGAATCTGCTTTCTAGCTTTCTCCACAGCAATCCTGGCAGTGGGCAAATTTGAATTTCATCTCAGCGTCGAAGCACTCCAGACACTCTGCGTAGTCGGTATCGTGTTCGGCGGCCAGGCAACACTCTATGTCCTTCGCGGGCGTCAGCATCTCTGGGGACTGCGCCCCAGTGTCTGGCTTGTGCTTTCTTCGGCGGCGGATGTTCTTATCATTTCAACTCTGGCGGTATCGGGAATCGCCATGGCGCCATTGCCCGTCGCAGTTATCGCCTGCGAGTTTGCCGCTGCAATCGCCTTCGGTACGTTGCTGGACGTGGTCAAGATACCTGTCTTTGCTCGTCTGCACATCTGCTGACCATTCAGATGTTGGTAATGACAAGTGTGAGGAATATGAATATCGATTCAGAGGTTTTCCGTGTACCGCCGGCGAAAAAGGTCGATCTCAGCAAGTGGCCGACGAGTGTCGATCCTTATTACAAGTCAAAGAAGCAGTATAAGGAGCTTCTGCAACAGCACATGGAGAAGCTGAGCTCGCTGCAGAATCTTAACTACGCTTCAAATCGGCATGCATTGCTCTTGATCTTTCAGGGAATGGATGGCGCCGGGAAAGACGGAGCCATCCGGCATGTCATGTCCGGAGTCAATCCGGAAGGCTGCGAGGTGTTCAGCTTCAAGCAACCGAGTGCCGAAGAGCTCGAACATGATTTTCTCTGGCGCACCACATGCCGCCTTCCTGAACGCGGCCGGATCGGCATTTTCAACCGTTCCTATTACGAGGAAGTGCTGGTCGTCCGGGTTCATCCGGAGCTCTTGCAAAGCCAGGGATTGCCTGAGGAGTTGCGTGACAACAAGGACATCTGGGCCCAAAGGTACGACTCAATCCGCGATCTGGAGAAGCATCTTCATCGCAACGGCACGCTGACCGTCAAGATATTCCTGCATCTTTCTTACAAGGAGCAACGAAAGCGGTTTTTGGCGCGCATCGATGAGCCGGACAAGAACTGGAAGTTCAGCACCGCCGACATTAACGAGAGGAAATACTGGAAGCATTACATGAGCGCCTACGAAGAGTGTTTGCATTCGACTAGCACTCATCATGCGCCGTGGTACGTCGTCCCGGCGGACGACAAGGAAAATGCGCGGCTGATCGTCTCCCAAATCGTCCTTGATGCGCTTGAAGGATTGAAGATGGCGTATCCGAAGACCAACGCGAAGCGCCGACTCGAACTGCGGGCGATTAAGAAACTATTGGCGAAATGACCTGAGACAGGATTTGCAGGCGGGCGGCCCGGGTCTAATTATCCGTCCTTTCGACGATGTTTGGGTGCCCCGGGTCCCCGTGGTTGGGACCTGGGAGACACGGCAGCCGGCGGAGTGGATGAGCGAACCGGAACCAGTGTCTCGTTCTTTCTTTTCCAGGCCGTCCAGAACGACTCGATCTCGATGGTTCCCCGGTCCCCCTTGGCATAGTGCCGGAAGCTCGGCCACGGCCAGTCTTAAGGCCTGCGGACCAGACCGCGCGCCACCGGCTTCCACCCCACGGACGAAGACCTGTCCGCGGGGACCCCAACAGCGAGGCCAAAAATCCGAAAGCATGCCTCAGGGGCTGAGGCCCTCCGGATGCTCTGGGGGCGGCGATTGCCGGGGATGAATCCCCGGCCGACCACACGGCCCCCCTGCATGCCGGGGATGAATTCCCGGCCTACCACACGGCCTTTCCCTGCTGCGATCGTGACATCCCAGGTCCCCAAAGGCGAGGGACTGGGGGCACCATCAGCGTGGTTGGGGAGGATCATCGGGACCGGGGGCATGCGCTGGGGCACACACGATTTTCCCTTCAGGTTACAAAATGCCCCTCAGGTAACCATGGCGCGAGCACGGGGGTACTGAATTCGACCGAAGAGGTCGGCTATTTCCAATTGACAGTTTCTGTTGCGAACCGGTAGCTTCAAGACCTGTAACCCATTGATTCTTGTGTCAAGGTCCAAGTCCTCACAGATCCAACTCACTGGATTGTGACGGGTTCCCCGAAGTTTAAGGTTTTCCCCTGGTCCCACGTACTAGGCATGGCAATTCCGCCCCTTCGCTCACCACTGTCTTTAGAACCAGCTTCGATCGATCCAGCCAGGATTCCGGATCGAGCATGCACAAGAGGATATAAATGAATCTGTCTCCTGCCTTGAATTTGCGTCTGTGTCGTTCCGCCCACAACTCTTCAAACCGCATGGGAATCGCGTGGCTGAGCGCGGTGATTGCCATGTTGCTTCTGGGCTCATCGGTGCTCAGCTTCGGCCAGGATGAACAGCCTTCCGCCATCCAGGTACCACTTGTTCTGCGGCGTCACGTGATGCTGCCCTCCCCTGCTCCCGCAGACCCGAGCCAGCCACGGGAAAAGCCCGTGCTGCGGGTAGCCCCAGCGGGGAACTCCGTAAGTGTCGCCACCGGAACCGGAGTGGTTTATACCTGCGCCTCAAATGTGGCAGCCTCCACCTGCACCTACCTGAATACGGTGGTTGCAGGCTACTACAATGACGTGTTCACCAACGCCAATGCCAACATCTATGTCCAGTACGGCGCTACTGGCCTTGGCTCGAGCTCGGGGTTCATCAACCTGGTGCCCTACACTCCTTACGTCACGGCGTTGACCAACATGACTAACAAGAGCTCGGTGCAAACCTCCTCTCTGTCGTCGGTCAACACATACGCTACTCCGGTCTACGGAACCCAGAACAGCATGGAGGTCACCGTCGCCCTCGGTTCCGCTTTCGGTTTCAGCGGATTGAAGGGCATCAATGTCGCCGAGACAGCATCGTGCACTCCGTATACCGCCAATTGCTACAACGAGATCGTTACCGTGGCCGACGCCGCGACCCAGGCGCAAGAGGGATTCACTCTCTATTACGACGACCAGGGCGGAACCGAGACCGCTGGTCAATACGACTTTTACGCAGTGGTGGAGCACGAAACCGACGAAGTGCTGGGAACCTCATCGTGTATCTCAACGCAGTCGTCATCGCTCTCCGATGAGTGCGATTTCG
>Ga0265316_10005442_pt1 | contig 12372 bp, 11 predicted proteins | sample 4522metaG_FD_202092 | JGI IMG/M metagenome (GOLD analysis project Ga0265316, IMG submission 202092) | Rhizosphere microbial communities from Carex aquatilis grown in University of Washington, Seatle, WA, United States - 4-5-22 metaG | ecosystem: Host-associated > Plants > Roots > Rhizosphere >... | reverse complement strand
GCCGGCAGCGGTCATCGAGGCCCATATCTCCCTGGCGGTTTCCCGATAGCCCGAAAGCGCAAGCGATTCGCCCAGGAGCTCGAGGTCCTTCCAGAGCTCCATCTCGGCAGCGAATCGAGTCGATTCCTTGTCGGCCAGGATTCGAGAGAGCATGTCGGCCAGGCTTACGTAGGCATAGCCCGGTTCGTCAATTTTCATATCGCTTATCGAGCGCGACAGGATCGCATCGACTGCGGCAGCAAGGTAGATAGTCGCTATCGTCCTGCCTTCGCCCAGATAAAGATCTCCTAGCTCCGAGTACGCTCGGATCGGATACGCTTGTTCTACCCGGAACAACATCATGAACTTGTCGAAGCCTCGCTCGCCGAGGGTCCGTTCCATCGAGCCGCGATAGTATTCATCCTTGGCGGCAAAAAGCTCGGATGCGTCGGCAATTTCCCGCAGGGTCGTTTCGTAACTCTTTAAGTCACCCTTGGTCTTGTACACGCCCGCCAATGCATCGAGCATCTCATAGCGCTCTTCGGGAAGCTCGAGGCTTTCGGCCATGTCGCAAGCCCGCCTGAATTGCAATTCGGCGAGTCGAAGCTCGCCCTCGGCCAAGTACGCCTTGCCGATCCAGTACTCGGCCTCGGGATAGCTACCCAGCAAGATTACTTCCTTTTCTAGCGCCTTGAGCGAGTCGCCGAGGCGCGACATGCCCCGCTCCTCGACCACGAGGAGGGAGGCGTCGATAAGTCCTCGAAGCGGCGCCGAGGGGGAGGTTTCCCTCAATAGCATCATCTCATCGACTATGGATCCGCCGGCTCTCGTTCGAATCACATCGTAATCCTGTCGGATCAAATCCCGGGCGGCGAGGAGAAGCACGAGCTCGGAAAACGAATCCTTCGCCTTCTTCGCCTCTTTGCTGTCCAACGCGGCCGCTACGTCCGATGCGCATCGTGAGAAGAGCTCCGAGCGCGCTTCGACTGCCTTCTTGAATGTATCGAGGGCTTCCCCCACGCGTTTTTTACCAAAAAGCTCTACGCCTTCCTGATACATGCCCCAGGACGGATCCGATGAGCGCGGCGGCAGGCCCTGTTTCTTATACGGCTCTACTATTCGGGGTTGGGGAGGCACCGCCTTGGCCGCTCCTCCTTCTTTGGCGCTAGAGGAGCCTTGCCCCTCCGCGTAGGAAGCTGCGGAAAACACGAGGGCAGCGGCAACGGCGAATGCTATCTTGGGAATCGTCATGAGAGCTTCTTTAGCTCCTCCTCGAATACAGTATCGGCTTCCTCCGGTAAAAAGGTTCGAGCTATCTCTCCCTTCCTGAATATGATCACTTTATCTCCTGCCCCCGTGATGCCGAGATCGGCGTGGCGCGCTTCTCCCGGCCCGTTCACGACGCAGCCCATCACGGCGATTGTCGCGTCCAATTGCAAGGCGTAGAGGCGGCTCGCCCAACGCGCAGTGAAAGCATGGCTGTCGAAGGATGCCCTGCCGCATCGCGGACAGGATACGATCGTGACTCCCTTTCGAGCCTTACCGGCGCAGGCGAGTATCTCTCGGCCCGCCATCAGCTCGGTTTCGCAGGTATCCGACAAAGAGACGCGTATCGTCGAACCGATGCCCTCGCGAAGGAGGGGCACGAGGGCCGCCGTATTCCGCGCCACTCCGGCTATCAGCGGACCGGCTTCGGTGACGCCGAGATGAAGGGGGATATCGTGCTTCGAAGCGAAGATGCGATTGGCCTCTATCGTCGCGTCCACGTCCGATACTTTCATGGAAACAATGAGCTCGCTGAAGTCGAGCCTTTCGAAGGCTTCCACTTCGCGCTCGGCAGCCTCCACTACGGCGGTTACCCTGTTCCGGGCATCGCGGAGGTCCTCAGGCAAGGATCCGGCATTGACCCCGATCCTGATCGGAAGCCCCTTGTCCTTAGCCTTCGCGACGACCTCGGCCACCTTCCAGTCCGCTCCTATGTTTCCGGGATTGATCCGGATCTTCGCGACCGGGAAGTCCATGCAACGCAGGGCTATGCGCCAATCAAAATGTATATCCGCCACGAGAGGCAGCGGACAGAGGGCCGCGAGGGCGCCCAGGGCATCGGCCGAATCCATATCCGGTACGGCGAACCTGAGTATGTCGCATCCCAGGGATTCGAGGTTTTTGATGCGCTCGAGCGCTTCATGGAACGCGGGGCTTCCGGGGGAAGGCAGAGGATCTTTCCACATGGTCTGTACAGATACGGGCCAATCCCCGCCCACGATGACTTTGCCGACCTTAACGGCGCGCAGTTGGCTCATGGATCGATAATAGCAAGGCGATGCGGCGCATGCATAGATTGCGCTCCCGCGTCATCCCTGGCGCGAGTCCCTGGCGGGAACGCTCGCTCCGTTCTACTCCCTTCTGTATTTAGCGCCAGATGGGAGTCGAACCCACGTTATCGGCTTGGAGGGCCGAAGTAATACCGTTATACGACTGGCGCGTACTCCATGAAAATAACAGATTTTCCGGAAGAGCGTCAATGGATGCCCTTTTCGGCCTTGCCTGGCCTTTGAGGAATATCCATAGTATTATTAAATAGGATTCGATAGTCCTAATTGACGCAAGGGAGGACCGGATGAAAGTCGGGATTGTCGGTAGCGGATTCGTGGGAGCTACCGCAGCCTATGCTATCGTCATGCGAGGGATAGCGCGGGAAGTCGTCCTCGTCGATCTCGACGAGCGCAGGGCGAAGGCGGAGGCCGACGATATCCTCCATGCGGTTCCTTTCTCGCATCCGGTCGAAGTTCGAGCCGGAAGCTATGCCGACCTTTCGGGCGCCAGCGTCGTCATCCTCACCGCGGGAGTCGGTCAGAAACCCGGAGAGACGAGACTTCAGCTCCTGGAAAGGAATGCCGCGGTTTTCAAGACCGTCGTCGGAAGCGTCGTGGCGGTCGCCCCGAGCGCCGTGCTGCTCGTAGCCTCCAATCCGGTCGACGTGATGACCCATCTCGCCTCGGTCTATGCGGCCAGGGCGGGGGTGCCACCGGCCAAGGTCCTGGGATCGGGTACTACCCTGGATACCGCGCGATTCCGTTCCCTCTTGGGCCATAGACTCGGCGTCGATGCCCGGCATATCCACGCCTATGTCCTCGGCGAACACGGTGATTCGGAGGTATTCAATTGGTCCCAGGTCTCGGTCGGCGGCATGCCGCTGGCTTCTTTCCCGCTTCCCTCCGACTGCGAGCGGCTCAACGCCATCGAGCGAGTCGAGATCGAAGACCAGGTCCGCGGGGCCGCGTATCGGATTATCGAAGGCAAGAAGGCCACCTACTATGGCATCGGCTCGGCCCTCGCCCGCATAACCGAAACCATACTGAACGATCAGAGGTCCATCTTCACCGTATGCGCGCCGATCGGCGGAGATACCTGCGATATCGAGAACGGTGGACTCCTGGAATTCACGGGCGTCACCCTGTCCCTTCCGAGGCTCGTAGGCGGCGGCGGCGTCCTGCAGACTCTGGAACCTTCGCTCGATGCATCCGAACGCGATGCTCTTAGGGAGAGCGCCCGCGTGATCAGGGTGGCGACCGACTCCATATCCGTGTAGGGTGCTCGCGCGGGGCACCCCCCGCGCGAGCCTTTAGACTTTTTTGGACTCGAAGCGGCGCTGCGGCGCGGAGAATTCGTCTTGAGCTTTCACTAGATCGAGTTCTCGGGAATGGGAGGCGAAGGTTCGCTCGAAGACCGAGAAGACGGAATCGGCGGTGAGCTCGAAGGAGTCTACGGCGTCTCGCTTTTGCAGATAACGCCCGAGGAACAGGGCGGCAGTCAGGTCTCCGGCGCCGTTCATGGGGGGGTCGACGGGCAATTCCGGGGTAGTGATCATGCGGAAGCCCTCTTTCGACGAAAGGAACATCGAGATATGCGAGTTAGTCTGCTCGCCCGGCTTGAAGCTGGTGATGAGCACGACCGAAGGACCCAAGGCATGGATCGCCTCGCAGGCCCGCTTGGCGTCGTCGACGCTCCCGATGGGGTTTTCGGCGATAGTCTCGGCCTCGAATTGATTCGGCGTGATGATATCCGCGCTCCGGACCGCTTGCCGGGAAATGAAGGCGGGAATGCCCTCGGCTACGAAGAATCCCCTTCCGTAATCTCCCATCACCGGGTCGCAGCAGTACAGCGCATCGGGACGCGCCGCCTTGACTTCGTCGACCGCCTCTATGACGAATTGCCCGATATCGGCCGAGCCCATGTATCCCGAGAGGACAGCCTCGCACTCGCCTATGACGCCGCGCGACTTGATGCCGCTCCAAACGAGGGACAGGTGGGCGGAAGTGAAAATCTCGCCGGTCCAGGATCCATAGCCGGTATGGTTGGAAAATTGCACTGTATTTATAGGCCACACGTCGAATCCCAGGCGTTCGAGCGGGAATACGGCAGCGCGATTCCCTACATGCCCATAGGCGACATGGGACTGAATGGAAAGAACGGCCACTCGATACCTCCGATGCGACAAATGAAGCCTTACTGGCCCTTACATTGTTCCTTACAAGCATAACGCGGTTTTAGAAAAGATGATCGGTCCATTTCCCCGAGGCAATCACCGAGGAACTTATTTAGTATATCGAGCCCCGCCCCATTGAGCGCGAGGCTCTTTGAAATCGATGCCCTGCCTTTGCGCTCCTGGTAACCGCGATAGGAAGGCCAGGACTCTCCAGGCACGATCCAGGGAGCCCAGGATTCCAGGGTCGATCGTATGAGCGTTTCCGCGCTCATACCGAAACGCGCCTGGAAAGAATCGAGATCCAGGCCGAAGGACGTACGGAAAGCCATCATAATGGCCTCGAAGGCCGCGTCTCGAGGTTCGATGCGCTCTTCCGAAGCGCTATATTTCCCCTCGGCGCCATAGCTCTCGAGCGATTTCGTCTCTTCGACTCGGAGAGATGCTCCATTCCCTGAAATTATAGTCGAAACCGCCCCAGGGCCGGCGCCTACATAGGAATCCATGCGCCAATAGGTAAGGTTATGGCGGCATTCGTTTCCGGGAGCGGAAAAATTCGAGACTTCGTAGCGGCGCATTCCCGATTCGCCTAGCGAATTTTCGAGATTCTTCCTCTCGTTCCACGCCTCGTCCTCTCCCGGGAACAGGAGTCCGGAGCGATTTTCCGCGAGGGGCGTGCCGTCCTCGAGGCTGAGGTCATATACGGATAAATGAGAAGCCCCTGCGCCGATGAGCTCTCGAGCGGCGCGGGCGAGCCTCCCGGGCTCGCGCGTTCTTTTTGGGGTAAGCATACGATCGGGTATTCCCGCTATGAGATCGGCGGATACTTTCATGCCCCGGTCGGCGGCCGCGCGCACGGCGTTTATCGCCTCGTCCGCGCCATGCCTCCTTCCAAGCAACTCGAGTTCGGCTCGGTCCAAGCTCTGAACGCCTATGCTCAGCCTGGTGACGCCGTGAGACGCCATAATGTCGAGCTTCTTGGAATCCAGGCTGTCAGGGTTCGCCTCGACCGTCCATTCATCCGGAACCCTGCCCATGGCATCGCGCGAAAGGGCTTCTATTCCAACTAGCAGTCGATCTAATGACGCTTCGGAAAGCATCGTCGGCGTACCCCCGCCGACGTAGACGGTCGCGAAGCCATCAGCTTTAAATCGCTCGGCGAGGGCCGAGGCCCTCGCAAGGGTCGAATTTACCAGCTTCGATTCGTAGCCTTCGGGAAGCGACTCGCAGGGGAGGGAATAGAAGTCGCAGTAGAGGCATTTGGAAGCGCAAACGGGCACATGGATATAGAGCGCGAGGGGCGGCACGAAGCAATCGTCATCGTCCGAGCCAGTGAAGCCGCTGAAACCATGGCGACGCTCGCCGATGATCACAGCGCTCCGAAACGCTTGGGGGGCCAATAGCGCAGCAAGGCTTTGTCGTGCATTCGATCAAGATGCACGGGCCCCCAGAGGCGCGAGTCGCTCGAAGACGAACGCGCGTCCCCGGCCAGAAAATACTCGTCCGTTCCAAGAAGCCTCGCTTCCATGTGCCCCGAGCCCGGAAGATCCTCGCTCCACAGGTCCGGAGCGTCCGCGTGCGATACATCGTAGCTTTTCGAAGATAGCTCGAATTCCGTGAGGAACTGCTCCGTATCCGCAGCCTTGATCTTGAATACGAAATCATCCATCGCGATCGTGTCGCCCGGTATGCCGACCACGCGGAGGAGGCTCGGCGCGGACAGGGCTCCGTCGACTCCCATAGTCGCCGGAGATACGAGTTGGAAGGTGACGAAGCTCACGAAGGAATGGAAGAGGCCCGCCCAGAAGCCGGGGCGCTTCGCATAGTTGGGCTGCGTTACTACGATATCCCCCCGCTCTGGTTTTGCTATGCCGGGCAGCTTCCCGAAAAAAGTCTGCGGACCGAAGGCCAGCGGCGTCGCTAGAAGCCTATCGCCGGGGACGATGGTCGGTTCCATGGCTACGGATCTCGTTGCGTAGGTCGACAGGAAGAACCCGGAGAGTATTTCGTAGCAGAGGAAGACGAGTAATAGAAGCCCTAGTCGACGGACGGTCTTACGCCGCCCTATTACGGCTTCCGAGTAAGATCGCCTTTTGCCTACAAGCACGATTATTGCCCCTGTGAAGGTTCGTTTATCGCGATGGACACTAGCATGATCCTTACCCGCTTGCAAGTCAGTGCGGTTCCGCTTGCAAGTCAGTGCGGGTTCGCTGGCAAGCGGGAGCGGGTCTCGCGTTGACAAGCCGAAGCGCGATTCCTATAGTATATGCGCAGTATGAGCATACCCGAAGGCGTGAAGGTCTTGGCCGTCAATAGGCGCGCTCACTTCAACTACTCGATAGACGAGAGCTTCGAGTGCGGCATAAGCCTTCTGGGTACGGAGGTCAAATCGATCAAGGACGGAAAGCTGTCCTTCCCCGATGCCTTCGCCGAGGTCAAGGACGGCGAGGTCTGGATGCGCAATTTCCACATTTCGGAATACGTCTTCTCCGCATCGGTGTTCCAGCATGATCCCGACAGGCAGAAGAAGCTTCTTCTCCATGCCCAGGAAATCAAGCGCATCGACCGCCGCGTAAGGGAAAAAGGCTACACCCTGATCCCGCTCTCTATTTACTTGAAGCATGGCCTCATCAAGATCGAGCTGGGCTTGTGTAAGGGCAAGAAAATGTACAATAAACGCGATGACATACGCGAGAGGGACTTGGATCGCGACATGCACCGAGCCCTGCGCCGGCGTAACGAAGGATAAGCGCCGTGCGTATCACCGGCGGTAAATACTGCGGAAGGATCGTAGAAGTCCCCAAAGGCCCTCTCGAGATTCGACCGGCTATGGACAAGATGCGCGAGTCGGTGTTTGCCATCCTCGGAGACCTGACCGGCTTGTCCTTCCTCGACCTTTTTACGGGTTCGGGGGTAATAGTTTTGGAGGCGGCCAGCCGCGGAGCCTTCCCTCTATCCTGCGTCGAGAAGGATCCTGCTAAATTTCCCATTCTTCTACGAAACGTATCCATCGCCGACGAGCGCATCGAGTGCAAATCCATGCCCGTCGAGCGCTTTATTTTGCGCAATAAAACAAGTTATTCCATCGTGTTCTGCGATCCGCCCTTCCCGTATCGCTTTCGCGTGGAACTCCTCGAAAGCTTGGCGAAAGGTCCTACGCTAGCGCCGGGAGGCCTATTGCTGATCCATTATCCCCACGAGGATCCCCCTCCCAATTCCCTTCCTTCTCTCGACCTCGAAGATGAGCGCGAATACGGGAGATCGATAGTCCGATTCTATCGGAAAGCACAGTGATTATCGCCCTTTGCTTCCGGCTCTCATAGTTTAACCGCCCCGCAGTCTCAATCTTCATTAATTTGCGCTATTTTTCCCGCGTATAGTCTAATTTGACCTTCTATGAACCGGTAAATCGCGCCTTTGATGAATTTCGCCCGTTGATTATTCATGAGTTTACTTATATATTTTACCTGCACGGTAATATTTTATGGACAAAACCTTGTTTGCGCGCTTCCCGAATGACGGCCTGATTAAAACGGCTGATTTCCCCGCGTCCGGGATCGGTTCAGATAGAAAAGCCAAGCTCAATCGGAGAGGCAATGAGCTTTTCAACGAAGGCGGTGTCGAGGCGGCAAGGCGTATCTTCCAGACTACGGGATATTCCGACGGGCTAATCCGCGTCGGGAATCTGTACCTGAGCCAAGGCAGGCCGATCGACGCTCTTAAGATGTATCGCCTCGCCCGCGACGAGAAGCGAAGCGCGGCGCTGATCGCTACGGCGGCGCTCGTAGTACAGAATATGCTCAAGGAAAAAACGGAAGAGGAAGTGAAGTGAGCGATAGCAATGTCCCAGAGCTCGATCGGAAAGATGATGAGCACGAAACGCCGAATCAAGAGATGGCTGAGATCGCGGAGCTTTCCAAGAAGGGTTATCAGTACCTGAAGGAAAACCGCATCGAGGAAGCCGAGGAATGTTTCGCCCGCATCCTGGAGCGCGACCGGGAAAATAATTACGCCCTCGTCGGCCTCGGCGACGCCGCGCGCAAGCGAGGCGCCTTCAGGGAAGCAGTTGACCATTACAAGAAGTGCCTCGTCTATCATCCCGGCAACAATTATGCCCTTTTCGGCCTGGCCGACTGCTATAAAGCGCTCAATCAATATCAGAAAGCCATAGAGATATGGGAGCAATACCTACTCCACGACAACAAGAATATCACGGTGCTGACTCGCGTAGCCGACGCCTACCGGAAAGTTCGTGATTTCAGGAAGTCCAAGGCGATCTATCTCCGGGTACTCGAGATGGAGACCGACAATCCCTATGCGCTCATAGGCCTCGGGCACCTTCACTACGACTTCAAGGAATACAAGGACGCCCTTGGGTACTGGCAGCGCATGGTCGACCTTCAGGGCGACGACGTGGACATCCGCGTCCTCACTTCGATAGGCAATTGCTATCGCAAACTGAAGCAGTTCGAGCTCGGCGTACCCTACTTCGAGAAGGCCCTCGGCAAGGAGCCGGACAATTTCTACGCGCTTTTCGGCCTCGCCGACTGCCATCGCGGAAACGGCGCGCCCGAGGGATCCCTCGATTACTGGAACCGCATTCTCATCAAGGATCCCAAGAACAAGGTCATCCTGACTCGCGCCGGCGACGCATACCGGAGTATGTGCGATTATGACAAAGCGGCAGATTATTACGAGCGCGCCCTCAACATCGAGTTCGACGTATACGCGGTTCTCGGACTCGCGGTGATCGCCAGGATGCAGGGCAATATCCAGGACGCGATCGTCTCCCTGCGCAAGCTCATACAGAACGATCCCAAGAATTACCGCCTGTATCTAGAGCTCTCGCAGTGCTACCAGACGCAGGGGAACAAGCAGAAGGCGCTCGAAGCCCTCTCCGATTTCCAGCGTATGGGCATCCGCAACATCTACATCCAGGACGCTGCAGCGAAGCTCCAGAGATCGTAGGGAGCGTGGAGTCCCTGTATGGCCTGGACCCCACCGAGCTGGCCGGGGTCCTTTTGTTGTCCCCGCCCTATCGGGCCCGCCAAGTATTCCGCCATCTGGCCCGCGGCGCTCGGTATTTCGACGAGATGACAGACTTGCCCAAGGCCGAGCGCGACCGCCTCGAAGCGCTCTACCCGCGCATTCCGACCTCCGAGCCCGCGACATCGCTCTCCGATCCCGATGGCTCTCGGAAGCTCCAGCTCCGCCTCTCCGACGGCGCGGCAGTGGAATGCGTCATCCTCGAGGATATCGAAGGGCGAAAAACCGCATGCCTCTCCTCGCAGGTCGGCTGCGCCATGGGTTGCGCTTTCTGCAAGACGGGATCGCTGGGCTATCTTCGCGATCTCTCCGCCGGGGAGATCATGGAGCAGTTCCACTACCTCGCCGCGCTCGTCGGCCCGAATGGCGCGGGACCGATATCCAATGTCGTATTCATGGGCATGGGCGAGCCTTTGGCCAACCTCGAGGCCCTGCGCTCGGCTATTAAGGTCCTTACGGAGGGCGTCGGCCTCTCCAAGCGCAAGATTACGATCTCCACATGCGGGCTCGTGCCGGGCATTTTAGACCTGGCCGAGAAAGGGCCCGCCGTGCGCCTCGCTGTGTCCCTTACCGTCGCCGACGACGAGCTGCGAAGCCGTCTGATGCCGGTCAACAGCAGCTGGAATCTCGCCGCCCTCAAGGAAGCGCTCGAGCGCTATCAGGAGACTACCGGGGAGCGCGTCACCATCGAGTGCGCCCTCATGGGGGGCCTCAACGCCTCGCCCGAAAGCGCCAGGCGGCTCATCGCTTGGATAGGACGTCTCAAGGTGCAGGTGAACGTCATCCCCTGGAACAGGATCCCCGGCTTTCCCTTCGTCGAACCCAGCCGAGAGGAGCTGGAGGCCTTTATGACCGTCCTCGAGTCCAGCGGCATTGTCGCGAGCCGGCGCATGCGCCGCGGACGAGGCGTCATGGGCGCATGCGGGCAACTCGGAGACACGCTGAGAGCGCCGAGTATCGATTCCGGCTCCTAGCGCCCTCTCTTCCCGCCCGCCGTCTTCCTTTCGATCCTGCGCAATCGTCGTTCGGCTGCTTCCCGCTCTTGGACTCCAGGCGCGAGCTTCAGGGCTTCTTCGGCCCATAGGGCTGCGCAAGTAAAATCGAAAAGCAGGCGTTCGTGGAGCTTTGCCCGCTCCACTGCCGCCCGATAGTTACCGGGAAGAAGCGGATCGATGCGGAGGCAGTCTTCCCGCCGCGATGCGATGCGATAGCGCCTCATGAGGAACAGGGCCGCCATGCAGTCGCCCTCGCCCGCCGCGGCCTCCAGCAGCTCCTCGCCTTCCCCCGTCCTGCCGACGGCGAGGAGGCTCCGTCCGAGGCCGGCTAGGTCCAGGCCCGGCTTCGCCGACCGAGATAAGGGCTCGTCGAAAATGGACTGCAGCCTGGAGACGAGTCGAGCCAGGGCGACGACATCGGCCGCGTTGTGCGAAAGGACGAGATGCATGAGCCGACTCGTGCCCGTCCTCGCGAAGTCGAGCCAGACATCGGGGATCATCGATCCGGGTATATCCTCCTCGCGCTCCATGCCGAGCACTTCATGCTCGAGCAAGCCGAGCGAGGCTCCGCCGTGCACTCGCTTCCATAGGCGCCTGGCGGCGAAGAAGGCGTCGATATGGGGATAGGATGGAAGCGGAACAGCGTTCATGACGCATCTAGTTCGAAGCAGGGGCATGTCGAAGGCTTTGCCGTTGTAGCTGACGACGACGCCGTCCCGGAGGAGTTCGAGCAGGGCTTCGACAAATGCCTTCTCGCCGGGGAAGTCTTCCAGGAAGAGCTGCTCGAGCTCGAAGCCATCGTCGACTATGCGGCCGACCGCGGCGAGGAAAGCCACGGTGCCGGTCCCTCCCGACAGGCCCGTCGTCTCCAGGTCGAAGAAACGCAAGCGCGCTGAGTCGATGCGCCCCGGCAGGCAGGGCGTTGCGGCCGGCCCCCCCGGTTCTTCCGCCTTGAGTCGCTTCCTCGCAAGGGGAGCGAAGGGCGCCGGATCGATGCTGGCCGACAGAGGGGAAGGGAAATGCAGGACTCGCGACCAGAGGAAATCGTCTCGCCTATTCCAGCCGATTAAAAAGGAAGGGCTGGAACTCCTCTGGCTCGTCTCCGAAGCCGATCGCTCGCCGAGATCGGCGGCCTTGATCAGGCCGAGCTTTTTAATCCTGGCGAGCCGACCCTTCAGATTTGCTGCCACATTCTTGCCTAGGGAGCCCCGTCCGTGGCCTTGTAACCAGCATGGCCAAGGCTAGCTAACAGGTCGAGGACCTTGGATTTCACTTTTTTCCCATCCACTATCGACGCGGGCCCCGGGCCTTCCTTGCCCGCATCGGCAAAGTCGACGCCAATGCAGGAGGGACAGCCTCCCGCGCAGGAGCAGGAGCCCAGTCGTTCGCTGGCAGCCGAAACGGACTGCTGGAGAAGCTCGACCAGGCCCTCGGCGAGGCCCGTGCCGCCCGGATAGCGGTCGTAGAAGTAGATCGCGGGGCATTCGAAATGCGGATCCCGTACGCGCTCCGCCCTGCCCAGGTCGCGCGGATCGCACATGAGGAAGGCCGGGGCTATATCCTGGAGAAGGCGACCAACCCCGGACAGTACGGCCGCATTCAAGGCCTCGTCGGTCCCGCCGAGCCCTTTGGGGAAAATGATGGCTATCGCCCGGGTCTGCATCTCCTCGGGCGGCAGGCTTATCTCGCCGTAGCCGACGTTCTCGTGGCTGTGAAAGCGCAGCTTCTTGAACTTCTCGGCCTGGCTCCGCACGAGGACGTCCCCGAGGACGCACTCGGCGGCGCTGCCCGCCAGCGGGAAGCGATCGTCCTCGGTGAGGACTTCTATGTCGGTCTTCACGACCGCGTCCGTCCAGTACTCGACCT
>Ga0265316_10005441_pt1 | contig 12376 bp, 9 predicted proteins | sample 4522metaG_FD_202092 | JGI IMG/M metagenome (GOLD analysis project Ga0265316, IMG submission 202092) | Rhizosphere microbial communities from Carex aquatilis grown in University of Washington, Seatle, WA, United States - 4-5-22 metaG | ecosystem: Host-associated > Plants > Roots > Rhizosphere >... | reverse complement strand
GATGCTGGCGCGCCTGGAATCGGCAGTCAAGGAGATCAAGCGATTCACGGACGACGCTTCGCACGAGCTTCGCAATCCCGTGTCGTACGTGCGGACCACGGCGGAGCTGGCGCTGCGCAACCGGCAGATGGATGCCGCCAGCCGGCGGGCTTTCGAGGAGATTGTCGCGGAGTGCGGAAAGGCCAACCGTCTGTTGAAAGACATGCTGACGCTGGCGCGCGCCGATGCCGGCAATTCGCGCCTGGCCTTCGAGCCGGTGGACTTGGTCGAGTTGGTCAGGGCGGTTTGCCAGAAAGCTCGTTTGTTCGCCCGGGAACACGGACACACTCTTAGCGCCTGTTTCGAGGAGGATTGCCACGTGACTGTTTGGGGCGACTACTCCAGTCTCCACCGGTTACTGTGGATCCTTGTGGATAACGCCGCGAAGTATACTCGGGCGCCGGGCACAATCAAGGTGACGGTGGCCGCCGGCCGGGAGAAGGTAACGGTGGCCGTCGAGGATAACGGCATGGGGATCTCCGCGGCCGACCTGCCGCATATCTTTGGCCGATTCTATCGCGCCGACCCATCCCGGAGCCAGGTGGAAGGTTCCGGACTCGGACTCTCCATCGCCACGTGGATCGCGAACGTGCATCAGGCATCCCTTTCGGCGGACAGCAAAGAGAACGCGGGTTCCGTCTTCAGGATCGAGTTTCCCTTGCTTGCCGCTGGCCAGCGGCAGCCAGCCGCGGGGTCGCTGACGAACGCGGGTGGTTAGTGTTGGGCGGACCTGGGGGGCACCCTGGGTCTACGACCCCCGGCGCGGCCCCTCTTTCGAAGCATCGACTGCTCACACCTTCCGGAGCCGGCCAGGAGGCCAGCTTTGCGGACCGGAGGTCCGCTCCACAAAAGGGCTGAACGCCTGTCCAGTCACTCCCGGAGGGGCGCGAAGCGGTACACTTCGAACGCCTGCCGGCCGAAACTGTCGGAGATTACACCCAACATCTCGCGCCGGTAGCCCTCGGCCGCGGCGAATTTCACCAGCTTGTCGTTGGTGCCCTGAAAGTTCTCGAAGGCCTTGGTGTGCGCCACGAAGACAGCGCCGGGGGCGGTGACGATGCGCAGCGCGGCTTCGCGGTCCGCGGGACTGATCTCCGGTTTGGAAAAGGGGTCGCTGCCTACGAGCGCCGGAACCGTGCCATGGGTGAGGTACCGGAGGCCGTCCAAAACGCCCCAATCGACGCAGTAAACGTCCCCGGGGTGCAGATTCTTCACGAACCTGGCGAGGGGGAGCACGGCGTCGGACCAGACCGGCGAGCCGCCAAAGCTGAAGCTGACAAACTGGTATTCGGCGGTCACCAGCACCCCGGAGACGGCCATGACGGCGGTGACCACGGCAACTGCCGGAATACCGGCACGCCCCAACCGGCGCGAGGCGGCGGCGAAGGAAACCGCAATCACCAGTTGCGGGAACGGCCATAAGAGGATGGTGTGGTGGATGCCGCCCCCGGTGTTGGCATTGGTGGCCATCTGGACCCACGCCACCGCCATGGCGATCAGGGCGAAGAGGATGGCGCGGAGAGCGTTGCCGCGCGCCAGCGGGGTGAGCAGCAGCGCCAGCAGAAAGGCGTAGAACAGGCTGTGCCGGCGCGGGTGTCCGGCAAGTGACGAAATCCCGGCACTGGCCTCTTGCGCGAGGCCGCTGGGGGGGTGCGGCTTGGGCGTTTGCCACCCCTCGTCGAACATCCATCCGAAAAGCCCGTCGCCCTTGGCGGTCTCCATCAGCATGCGGGCTTTGCCGGGGATGTCGCGGGTGTCGAGTTGCACGTTGCCGCGGAAGGTTTCCCACTGGTTTTCCAGGTTGTAAACTATCAGGGGCAGCGCTCCCAGGGCGAAGCCGAGCGCGGCGATGACCAGGCGTTTCCGGGTGAAAACGGCCTTAATCCGGTCTGGAAATACCGTGATCGCGGCTACCCCGGCGCCCGATAACATCCACACGGCCAAGGCTTTATCCCACATTCCCAGGCCCAAAAGGCAGAATCCCCAGAAGAGCGGGGCCCAGGTGAGGCGCTGGTAGAAGCGGACCACCAGGAGCAGCCCGGCCACCAACAGCAGGTGTTGCAGCGCCACCGGCCCCCAGTCGAAGCAGATGGTCAGCAGGTAGGTTGAATCCACCGCCAGCAATGTGCATCCAATAATAGCTGCACGCCGCCCCGCGATGCGGTCGAGGAACCGGAAGAACAGCCAGACGCTGGCCACGCCCGCCAAAAGCATCGGCAGCCGGAGCACGGCGAGTCCCGTGCCGAAAATACTCATCAATGGGCGGTATAGCCACGCCTTCAATGTGCCGATATATGCCATGACCATCAGCGGGATGCGGGAATGGCCGATCCGGATGGTGTAGGCTCCGCCGTAGGGCTTGAAAAAAACTCCGGTGAAGATGGCTTCGTCGTTCTCAATGCCGATTTCGGTAAGGAATGCGAGGCCGGCGAGCAAAAAAAATATGCACGCAATTAGCGCCGGCAGGGCACTATACAGTCTGTAGGAGTATGGCTGAGATGATTTTACAGTTGAATCCAACTAGAAATAGTAGCATCTTGGCCGATGAGAAGTTGGAACTGCCATGGCCAGAGGGCAGCAGTTTCAGACCGTATTCCCGTTTGGCATATGGATTGCTAGGAAACAGGCTCGTGGGATGCCACTACCTGAGGGCGCGGTTAGCAAATGGCCCGAATGAGGGATTGGCCGATGTGAAACCTTTGGCCTGAATTTCCGTCTATACTGTTACGACCGGAAAGGCTAAAGAGAAGAAATAAAAGAATAAAAAAACTGGGAGAACGAAAATGAACCAGACCGAAATGAACAAATTCAGAGCGATCCTGGAGGCCAAGAAGGCGGAGTTGTCCGTCGGGCTGCGCAACCGGGAAGACATCGCCATCGAAAAGACGCCGGATGCCTTGGACGAAGTGCAACTCGCCGGAGAGCGCGAACTAGCCATCCGAAACCTGGATCGGGAATCGAACCTGCTGCGCAACGTGAGGGGCGCGCTGAGCCGCATCGCCGATGGGAGCTACGGCGTGTGCCTGCATTGCGAAGAGGAAATCAAGCCCAAACGCCTGGACGCAGTGCCATGGACCAAGTACTGCATTCGGTGCCAGGAAGCGGCAGACCGCCACGAGTTTGAGACCGAGTCCCTCGAGGAGCTTCTGGCCAACGCGGCATAGGATTCCGGGGCTTTCCCAGGGCGCGGGAGCAATCTCGCGCCCTTAGTGTTTTTGTCGGGCTCTTTTTGTCGTGCAAATTCTGCGTCAAAAGCCACAGCTCGGGTCCCCGCGCGTGAGGGTACTTCTTGGGTGAATTCACTCTAAGGGACGCCGAGCGGGGGTTGCCCACCGGGGCGCAGCAGGTTGCCGCAGCGCGCAGAGGTTGGCCGCCGGGGCGCAGCAGGTTGCCGCAGCGCGCAGAGGTTGGCCGCTGGGGCGCAGAGGTTGGCCGCCAGCGCGCGGGGGTTGCCCGTCGGCGCGCAGGAGATGGCCGCCGGGGCGCAGAGGTTGGCCGCCAGCGCGCGGGGGTTGCCCGTCGGCGCGCAGGAGATGGCCGCCGGGTCGCAGAGGTTGGCCGCCAGCGCGCGGGGGTTGCCCGTCGGCGCGCAGGAGATGGCCGCCGGGTCGCAGAGGTTGGCCGCCAGCGCGCGGGGGTTGCCCGTCGGCGCGCAGGAGATGGCCGCCGACGCGCAGGAGATGGCCGCCGACGCGCAGGAGATGGCCGCCGGGGCGCAGAGGTTGGCCGCTGGGGCGCAGGAGATGGCCGCCGACGCGCAGGAGATGGCCGCCGGGGCGCAGAGGTTGGCCGCTGGGGCGCAGGAGGTTGCTGCCGGGGCGCAGCAGGTTGCCGCCGGGGCGCAGAGGTTGGCCGCCGGCGCGCGGGGGTTGCCCGCCGGCGCGCAGGAGTTTGCCGTCGCGGTAGTCGAACAAATAATCCGCGCGGGCGAGTTCCTGGGGAGGAAGCGGCGCCAGACGCTGGAGATGCACGGTAATGGTGCGGTCCCGGAACCACAGGTCGGCGATGAACAGCATGTCCCACTCGGTAAACGGGTCGTTCAGGAAGACCACGCGGCTGTGGGGACGCACGTGGGGATTGAGCGTCCGGAATTGTTCGATGACCTCCGCAGTCTGGCGGCCCAGCGCCGCCATTACCGGTTTCGCGTCCACGCTCTTGCGGCGGACGTTCTCACGGTCCCAGTAGAATATGGCGGCGGCGATCAGGGCGGCGGTCAGCGCCGGGCGCCCCAGATGGCGGAAGAGCGGTTCCCGGGCGAGCGCGCCGGCCAGAGCGCGCGCCAGGTCGGTGACCACCACGGCGGCGAAGACCGCCAGTCCGAATATGGGCAGGTAGAGGCAGGCCTGGCTCTTGCCCGGCAGGAATTCGATGGGCAGCGGTGTGAGGATCAGAAAGGCCCAGCAGAAGCGCAGCACCGGACGCGCCGCGGGACGCCACGCCAAATAAGATACCAGCACCCAAAACCCCAGGATTCCCGGCCATCCGCACGCGAGGAAAGCGCCGTCGTGGAGTAGGGTTTTCTGGAAGTCCAGCAGGCGGCGCAGGGAAAAAACCGGCTGGTACCCCGGCATGCCGGTGAGCGCATCGTATCCAAATACCTTGCCGTAGAAGTCCAGCAACGTCAGGCAGGCCGCCAGCAGGGCCACTAAACCCGGGCCGCGCAGCCATCCAAGAAGTTGCGCTCTGCCAAGGCCGGACGGCGGGTGGTAGATCCATTCATAGGCCACGAGCACCGCCGGCATGGTGAGCGCCATTTCCTTGGAATTCAGCGCGCACAGAAAGAGGGCGGTGAAGACCAGCTTTTGGCGGGTGCCCAGCAGGCCGCCTCTGACGCGAATGGAGCAATAGTATGTCAGGGCAGCCAGGCAGAAGAAGCCGCAAAGGGCATCGTATACGAACGCGGTGTTGTAGTAAAGGTTGGCGAGCCCCGCGTGGTAACAGGCCACCAGGGCAGCCAGGCCGGCGGCCAGTACGCCAGCGCCCAGCAGGCGCGCCAGGCGGTGGAACAGGCAGACGCCGGCCGCGAGCACCAGCGAGAGCGCCACGTGGTAGGGCACGGGATTGAGACCCCAGACGGAGAGAATCGGCAGGTAAAAGAGCCCGCCCATGGGACGGTAATAGCCGCGCCAGACCAGGAATTGGGCGCAAAACAGGCGCCAGGGCCCGGGGCTCCAATAGAAATTGTCGATATTCATCATGTCGTCGGGCGAGAAGCGGACGCGCCACGCGTCATGCGAAAAGTAGACAAACCAAGCCAGCAGAAGGAGCGCGAAAGCGAACTTGCGGACCGGCAACGCCGGTTTCACCGGGCTAGCCTGCATATCTCCGCTCGCCTTCCGGCGAGGTCCGGGCACGGCGGGCGCCCCCGGCCGGTCCGGGCAGCGCTAATGGCCAATGGTCGTGGTGTTGCTGGCAATCGTGGTGGCCGAACCGCCGCCGCTGGTAACCACCTGGTTGACGACGGTCGATGGCGCATTCGAAGCCACGGCGAACGTGACGGTGATGGGCGGATAGCTGCTTCCCCCACCCAGCGAGTCGGTGCGAGTGCAGGTGTATGAGGCGCAATTCCAGTTGGTGCCCGATATGGCGGTCAAGCTCAGACCCGCGGGGATTACTTCAAGCACGCTGACCGCGCCGGAAGTGGCGCTGGCGCCATGGGCGTTGCTCACCGTGATGGTATATGTTGCGCCGCTCTGGCCCAGCGTGAAGTTGCCGCTGTGCGTCACCTGGGTGGTTAACACCGGGGGATTGCTCGGCGCGGTGCCGGAAATAGTCGTAAGGTCGTTGGATTGGGCGGCGGCGGAGTTGCCGCCGGTGGCGCGCACCGAGTTGGTCACCGAAGTGTCCGCGTTGGAGGCCACGTTCACGATCACGGTGATGACGGGATAAGTACCGCCGGCCGGCAGCGCGTCGCTGCGCGTGCAGGTATTACCGCTGCACGACCATCCGGTGCCAATCATAGAGACCAGGGTCTCGCCCACGGGAATGGTGTCGACCACAGTTATCGTTCCGCTCGTCGGGCTCAACGCCCCGCCATTGCTTACAGTAACGCTATAAGAAGCGCCGCTCTCGCCCAGGGTGAAGTTGCCGGGGTGATTGCACACCACCTCAAGAGTCGGTTCCGCGCCGGAAATGCCGCTGGGGTTCACTACCGGGAAGGTAACCTGGTTGCTCACGTAGGTGGCCTGCGCGATGGTGGCCAAGGTGTACGGCTGCGTGACGATACCCGAATTCAGGTGCAGGAGGACCTGGAATGTCCCCACCGTTCCGGGCAAAAGGGTGGAGGAAAGCACGTCGGCAGTGCTGCCGCCGGCGAGCGAGCTCACGAACTGGGCCGACTGCGGGAGCGTATTGGGCCCCGTCGCGGGGTACTTGACGCCCGTCTGGATGAGAGACTGAACCTCGTCGGTGAGTATCGGCACTCCCAGCCCCGTGGCGTACATCAAGACGATCTCGCCGGGCAGCGCCGGATTGCTCTGGGTGATGGGCGCGCCCGCGATGTTGCCGCAACAGGTGGCCTGGTCGAACGCCGTCATGACGATCGAACCGCCGCCGGACGATGCGTTGATGGGAATTCCGTCGCCCTCCGGACCGGCCACGCGGGCCTTCAAGATAATGCGGTCGAACACCCCGGCCGCGGTGGCGGAGACTTGGGGATCGGTATTGATCTGCTCCACCAGGTTGTCGCGCACGGCATCGAGGGTATCGAGAGCCGACGCGGTGTAGGAATACACGCGTCCGTTGACCGTGACGGTGGCGGTGGAGCCGGGGGCGACGGAACCGTCCACCGAAACGATGGCAGTGGCGTTACTCGAATAATGGTAGGCCATCGCCGCGGGCGGACTGGTACCCGGGGTGGTATATATGCCGGGATTGGCGGGCACAATGATCACGGCCACCGCCGAAGTGAACATGATGCTGCCGTCGGCCATTACGGAGCGTACGTAGGCGCTGACACTGGTAGTGTCACCCAACTCCCACGGGATTTGGGCGTTGATCTGCGTTGGCGAGACAAAGAACAAGGGCGCCGGAATGCCGTTGAAATACACCTCCGTGCCGCCTAACTGTGTGGGCAACTGGTTCTGGGTCATGTCCGCACTTACCGATCCGGCCGAGAGATTGGTGCCCAGAATAGAGACTACGGTGCCGGGCGCTATCGAAGCGGCATCTCCGCCGCCGGTGAGATTCGGTCCCGCGGTAGTGGTTTTAACTGTCGTCGCCGCCACGCCGGTGGCCGGAGCATAGGTCGCCGAATAGCTCACGTAGTTTCCCAGATTGCCCGGCTGCTTGCCGGTTAGGATCACGGTGGTGGTGCCCGGAGTGCCGTCGGGCGTGGCGATGACGTAAATATCCCCGGCGCCCGAATTGGCGTTGTTGATCAGGGAGCAAATACCGGTGACGACCGATGCCAGGGTGTCGGTGGACAACACCGTATAATTGTAAGTGACCGTATTGATAGTAATGGTAATAACATCCCCCGCCTGTATAAGCGAAGTGGGGGTGACAAAAGAAATGGCGATGGATCCGGTGGCGGCTATATTGAGATTGGCGGCGTTGCGAATGCCCTGGTAGCCGACCGTAGACGCACCTATTGTGTAGACGTTGATACGGCGGTTGTAAGTGTCGGCGACGTAGAGGTTGGTGCCATCCCAAGCCATGGCCATGGGAGTACGCAGCGAATCCGCGGCATTGGAAGCCTCGTTGACGTTGCCTCCGATCTGGCCAATGATGGCGTCGGCCCCGACGCCGTTGGCGGCCGGTATCTTTTCATAGATCAGCACGCGGTCGTTGCCGCCATCGGAGATGAGAAAGCGGCTCCCGGCAACCATGGCGAAGCGCGGGAAATTCAGCGTCTGGTTACAGAAATTCTGGTAAGTGGGGTTCCCGTAAAGGTCGGTTCCGTTACTCACCGTGCAGAGCACGGGCGTTTCTTTGTTGACGTTATCGGTGGAGGAAGTAGCCGCCGTTCCGGTGTAGGCGTTGTTGGCGATGGCACTCACCAGGTCGGGCTGTCCGACGGCTACGTCGGCGGCAGCGCCGTTGGTGGTGGGAATTCTGTTGAAAATCAGAACGCGGTTATTGCCCAGGTCGGTGACGAACAGCCGCGTGCCGTCGGACGTCACCGCCACGGGGTTGAGCATGTTGCTGGCGGTGGCCAGGGTGTTGCTATCGCTGGCGTTGGTGGTTTGCTGGCTGACATCCGGATTCGCGGCGGTGGTGAAGTTGGGCGCCCCGATCACGAGGTCCGCCGCCACACCGTTGGTGGTGGGGATGTGATTGTAAACCAGGACCCGGTTGTTCTGGGTGTCGGCCACGAAGAGCTGGCCGTTCTGAATCCAGACGCCCTGTGGCCCGCGCATGGATTTCGCGTTGGGTTGGTTGCCGGGCAGGCCGTCGCTGACGAAATCCGGCTGTCCTATCACAACATCGGCGGGCTGGTTGTTGTTCGTGGGGATGTGGTTCCAGATCAGCACCCGGTTGTGATTGGTGTCGGCCACCGCCAGGTGCACGCCGTCGGAAGCCACGGCGGTGGGCAGCCGCAGGTCGTTAGACGTGGGGCTATCGTTTTCCGAAGAGGTGACGAAGTCGGGTTGGCCCAGCACTACCGTTGCCTGGCCCACGCAAACCGGGCATTTGCTGTTATATTGCAGTTCCGCGGTGGGAGCCGGCAACTGGGAAGAGAGATTGCCGAAAACGAGCACCCGGTTGTTGACCGGAGCGGAGCCGGCGAGATTGGAGTCGGCGACAAATAGAGTGTTGGCGGCGTACGCCACCCCGCTCACGCCGCCGAGGACCGTGGCGCTGGAACTCGTATCCTCGGCGGTGAACGTGGTCTGGCCAATGACTAGCCGGGCAGCCTGACCCGTGAAGAAGGTCTGCGCGCAAAGGGCCGCGGAACAGAGAAAGAAGACCGGAATACACTTCATGCGTATCGTCTATGGATGCTGCAATGCCAAGTTAATGCACAAGTATAGCAAGGGTTAGCGCCGTCGCGGTGATGCCCGCCCGCCACACCGGTGTGAGAAAACGGCACGATGGCGCCCGGCCGGAACGAACGAACATCAGCAAATTCGGCGACCCCTGAAAACACGGTGCATCGAGCTTGCACGGCGATTGCCATCGCGCGGTGGCCTGCACGCGGCCCCTCGGGCACGGGTATCGGCCGCCCGTGCGGCGTTGACGGCGGCGTTTCCCCGTGGCTCTCGCGGTGCAGCGGGGTTTGGTAGAATCCGGTTCATGAATCTGAGCTATCCCATTGGAAGATTCGATTGGCATGCGGAAATCGATCGGGCGATGCGGCCGCAGTGGATCGCGGATATCGCGGCGGCGGCCGCGCGGTTTCGCGAAGCGGTCCGTGGCCTGGACCAGCCACAGCTCGATACGCCCTACCGGCCGGAGGGCTGGACTGTCCGCCAGGTGGTTCATCACGTGCCCGACAGCCACATGAACTGCTACATCCGTTTCCGAATGGCGCTGACCGAAGACGAACCGGCCATCAAGCCCTACGACGAGAAGAAGTGGTCCGAACTGTACGACGCCCGCACCGCTCCGGTGGAAGTCTCGCTCCAACTTCTGGAGAGCCTGCACAGCCGGTGGGTCACCCTGATAGGGGCCATGGCCGAGAGCGATTTCGCGCGCACGTTTTACCATCCGGAAGTGGGCGTTCTGCGGCTGGACACGGTGCTGGCGGGCTACGCCTGGCACTGCCGCCATCACGCGGCGCATATTACCAGCCTGCGCGAGCGCATGGGGTGGGGATAGCGATTCACCAGCGAATTACCTGAGCGGAATGTAGATCACGCCGGCCGCCCAATCGGCTTGGACCGCGCACCCATCCAGCACCAGGAGGTCCGCGATCGCGAAGACGGGGAGTGAATCGGGCACCAGCACAATGGGGGCGCATCCGGACTCTACACGCATCAGCTCTTGCATGGCGGGGATCATGGTCGAGAGATCGTGCGTTACGAGAACACGTCCGTCGGCAGTTGCGAATCTCAGAAGGGTCCAGTCGTCTTGTCCGGAGATCTCTGGGACGTCCTCTGCGCGCACGATATCGAACTCGGGAGATCCGCAAAAGCCCGCGGATAATCGCATTACGGAAGTTCTCGCCGGCAAGCCACTTCACCGGTTTTTACGCCGGGCTAACAACCGCTCCCGAAGGCCACGAGGCGACCACTCCTCCTGGTGCGCTTCCAGCATCTCTCGTTCGTCACGGGCCCGCCGATCGAAATACTCGGCCAGCTCGGAACGGTGCTTCAGGTAATAGCCGAGAACTTGGTAGATGTCCGGCAGTTGGAGGCTTGGAAAATCCTGAGCGATCTCCTCCGGAGTAGCGCCGCGGTTAAACGCGCAGACCACGAGATCGAGCGTAACCCGGCTGCCACCAACACGGTACACTCCGCTCCCGTCTTTCGACAATGGAATTGCATCGACTACTTCTGCCGGCATAACCTGCACCCTCAACGTACCAGAGGCTGGCGCTCGCGGGCCACCTGCCGGGCATCTCCGGGTTTGCCCACATCTCCCACCCTAACCCGTTAACCAGAACTGGCGGAAGATGTTTGTGGAGTAGAATCGGTAGTGAAGGAATGCCGGACACATCCAAGCGCGGCCAGCCGCTTCGAGCGCCCGTGCAACAGGACCGCCTGCTGCCACGGAAGGCCGATCCGTGTGCGTTAGCGAGATTGTTTGACGAGTGGATGCAAGGGGATGAGGCGGAACAGCGGGAGACGTTCGAGGTACTCGGTCGCTCGCTTGACGAGGACCGCCCGGCCGGCTACAAACTCTTCTCGTGAGCCTGATCGTACGGCTGGACACTGGTCCGCTGGGAAGGTACCGCCCTTTTTGCGAACCGAACCGGCGGCTGGCGCGTCCAAATAGCATCGCCGCTGTGGCGTATAATGACAGCAGGCTTCCGAAGAGAGTTCCATACCTATGAATAGCCGTACCAAGTGGTTTGTGGTGAGCAGCTCGACCTGTCTCACGGCCATCCTCCTGACGGGGATGATGCTGGGTAAGAGCCCGGACCAAGATTCCGACGCATACAAGCACCTCAAAGTTTTCAGCGACGTGGTTCTGCACATCAAGGAAGAATACGTCGAAGAGCCCGACATGAAGGCGGTCACGCTGGGCGCGCTCAACGGCATGCTGGAAGCTATCGATCCGTTTGCCAGCTACCTGAGCGCCGACCAGTACCACGACTACCTGAAAAGCAAAGAGGGGCATCACGCCGACGTGGGTTTGGTCCTGTCGAAGAAGTTCGGCTACCTGGGCGTGCTGGGCGCCATTCGGAATTCTCCCGCCGCCAAGGCCGGCCTGGGATATAGCGACATCATCGAAGGCATTCGGGGCATCACCACTCGCGACATGTCGCTGGCTAACGCGGAGATGTTGCTGCAGGGCGATTCCGGCACCAGCGTGGATCTGAGCGTGGTGCGGGTTCGCCATCCGGAGCCGTCTACGGTGAGCCTGGTAAGGGCCAACATTGTGCTGCCTCCGGTCGAGACCAAGATGTTGGAGGGCCAGGTGGGCTACATCAACATCGACGCGCTGTCGCCGGCGCTGGTGAAGGACACTGCGGCGGCCATCGAGAAGCTGCAGAAAGACGGCGCGCAGAAGCTGGTGGTGGACGTGCGCGATTGCGATACGGGCAGCCCGGAAGACGGCATCGCGCTGGCGAACCTGTTCCTGAAGCAGGGGCGCATCATCTATCTGAAAGGGCAGCGCTATCCGCAGAAGAACTTCGACGCGGACTCATCCAAGGCCATCACCAGCCTGCCGGTGGCCGTGCTGACGAACCACGGCACCGCGGACGCGGCCGAGATTCTAGCCTCCGCGGTGCAGGACAACAAGCGCGGGCAAGTGGTGGGGGAACGCACCTGGGGCGACGCCGCGCTGCGCCAGCCCATCACCATGGACGATGGCGGGGTGATCATCCTGTCGGTGGCCAAGTATTTCCCGGCGGACGGCAAGGCAATTCAGGATGTGGGCGTGACGCCCGCTACCCTGGTGAAGGAGCCGGAAGTTCAAGTGGAGTACGACGAGAACGATCTGCCCATCGCCCCTTCGGCGGATGAGCTGGAAAAGAAGAAGACGGAGAACGACCCTGTGGTGAAAAAGGCCGTGGAAGTTCTGGCCGCCAAGGGATAAGCCCGGCGGGATGAGCACGGCAGGATAAGCACGGCAGGCGGCGGCGAATGACGGCGCCGCCCGCCCCGCGCCGCCCGCCCCGCGCCGCCCGCCCCGCGCCGCCCGCCCCGCGCCGCCCGCCCCGCGCCGCCCGCCCCGCGCCGCCCGCCCCGCGCCGCCCGCCCCGCGCCGCCCGCCCCGCGCCGCC
>Ga0265316_10005440_pt1 | contig 12376 bp, 14 predicted proteins | sample 4522metaG_FD_202092 | JGI IMG/M metagenome (GOLD analysis project Ga0265316, IMG submission 202092) | Rhizosphere microbial communities from Carex aquatilis grown in University of Washington, Seatle, WA, United States - 4-5-22 metaG | ecosystem: Host-associated > Plants > Roots > Rhizosphere >... | reverse complement strand
CCACGCGCAACCAGCGCTTCACTTCGTTGTCGATATCGGCGGGCGCGGCGATGGGAATGCGATGGGTGATGCGATCCTTCTTGGCGAACCCGCCGGTCTCGATCAGCCGCCCATCGGCCTTGAGGGCACCCAGGGCAAAGCCCAGGTCGATGCGCGTCCGCGTGGTGGGCTTGATCTGCGCGAAGACGTGCCGCCGGTAGAGCGGGACCATGGTTTCGCAGGGGCACGCCTTGACGTCCTTGCCCAGGCCCAGGCCCAGCGCTAACAGCTTTTCGTATAGGGGACGCAGATCCGCCTTGGGGCCGCTGTACATCTGTACGACGTATTGTTCCGCCGCGCGCAGGTAGGCATCCGGGTCGTCGAGGTGCGCTCGGGGACCGCCACTCCCCGAGGCGCGCTCGGCGATCCACCAGGCCGAGTTGGTCCCCAGTTTGTATTCCTGTTTGAGCCACTCGCGCCGCTCCGTTTCCGTCTTCGGCCCGTTCTCATTCACCAGGGCCAACCATTCATCGATGGAGCGTCCGGTCTTGTCCTTGAGGGTGGCTACCCACTTCTCCGTCATCAGGACGCCGGGATGAACGCTGTAGAGGGATTTCGGCTGGGCCATGGCTTCCCCACGAGTATAAACCAGAGATGCACGCTCACACCCCTGTTGCTGGCGAGTGCCTGAAGGGCGCGCGTATTGCAGATTGCAATAGTCTAGGTTCCCACGAATTGCACTCTCAGGCCAGCCAGACGCTCAATCGAGCGGCCATCGCCGGAGTCACGCGCCCAGGTTTCGGTTGGCTCGCCCGGAAGGGGCTGCATAGTACGTTTCCTGGCGATGCGTTGCTAAAAACCCGGTCGCGACGGAGGCAACTTGCTATATACTCCTTGGATATTGGAGGGCCAAAATGGGAATCGCGGTCGAGAACGGTTCGCGGAGGATCAAATCTGGGTACGCCAGCAGGACAATCCTGCTTCTCCCGCTCGTGGTCTTTTGGGCAGGTGTGGGATCGCCCCGTGCACAAGCTGCAATCTATAGCCAGCCGACGAACTACTTCGGAGGCTTTTATTCGGAAAACGACACGGGTCCGAATGCGAATGGCAATTATGCGACAACCTACGACGACTTTACTTTGACTTCCACCGCGGCGATCGGCTCGGTTTCCTGGGTGGGCACAGTTCTGAATAGTGTCACACCGACGGCCTTTACCATCAGCATTTTTGCGAACAGCACGACTAGTTGTCCAGGTGGGGAGGCGACCTGTCCGAATACCGGCTCGCAGTTGTACAGCACAACGGTCTCAGGGAGTGCCGGTCAGACATTTCTCCAGAACGATTCCTTCAACTATCCCGCCTACAGCTATACGGATCCCATCACTTTTACCGCTACGGGGGGTACCGAATACTGGATCAGCATAGTTGGAACTGTCCCGTCGACGAATGACTGGGTCTGGGAATCCGGAACGGGAGGCGACGGTTATTCGTTCCAGACTTTGTTCGGAACGACTAGCGCGATTGCAGTCGATGAGGCTTTCTCCTTGAATAGCCCAGCTTCGGTACCCGAGCCGATGTACACAGGATTGATCGGCGGCGGTCTGGTGCTGCTGGCCTTGGCTTCGCGCCGCCGCAAGCGTCCCACCGCCTGACCGCGTTTCGGAAGGCGAGAGGCCAGAAGTTGGAAGTCAGAAGCCGGAAGCACGCGGCGGCACAGGGATTCCGGCTTCCCTCTTCTGTCTTCCCCCTTCCCTCACCTCACTTCGGGGATTTGCTCTCCTCAATCCCCAAATCCGACAGCACCTTGGGATTGGATTCGTCCGTGGCCAGCAGGTTGTGGCAGGCGTTGCAGTCTTGCGTGATGGCGTCGCCGTTTTTGGCGGAATGCGCGCCGTCGTGGCAGCGGAAACAGCCGGGGAAATCCTCGTGGCCGATGTTCATGGGGTACACGCCCCAGGTCACTTTCATGTCCGGGAAAACGTTGCGGTTCCAAACTGCCAGCACTTCCCCGGCGGCAGCCGTGACTTCCGCCTGGCGCGCGGCCCAAATGGCCGGATAGCTGTCCTGGTAATACTTGGCGAAGGCCGCCGGGATCTTTTGCGCCGCCTCGTCGCGCGACAGATAGTTCACCTTGAGAATCTCGACGGCCTTTTTCTTGGCGAAGGGCAGCGCGGCGGAAATCAGGCCGCCGTCCATGGCCTTGTCCACTGCGCGCTCCGGCAGATCGTAGCTGTGCGACGGACGGTTGTGGCAATCCATACAATCCATGGTGCGCTTGGTCAGGCCGGCGCCGTCCGGTTTGGCGTCGGACGCAGCATATACCGTGCTCTTGCCGTTCGCCTGGTATTGCACCCAGGGAATGTTCTGCCGCGGTACGTCGGAATGGCCGTAGGTGATAACCACCCCGGCGCCCAGATGCGTGCCGTGAATTCCAATGCCCCTGTTTCCCCCGCCGATCTTCATCAACAGCACGGTCTTGGTCAAACTATTGGTTTCGTCGCTCGAATACTTGGGGATCACTTTCAGGCGGTCTTCGCCGTACTTCTGCGGCCAGTGGCATTGCTCGCAGGTCTCGCGCGCGGGGCGCAGGTTGGTCACCGGGGTCGGGATGGGCGTTGGATACGTGTGGAGGGACACCGCGATCACCTGGCCCACGCCCGAAAGCTTGCTCTTGACGAACCATCCGGCGCCGGGGCCGATGTGGCATTTCACGCACTCTACACGCGAATGCGGTGAGTTCTTATAAGCAGTGAATTCCGGCTGCATCACGGTGTGGCAGGTCTGGCCACAGAAGGTGACCGAGTCCATGTAGTTGACCGCGCCGTACGTCAGTTGGCTGGCGATGGCCAGGTTCACCACCGTGGTGACGGCAAAGAAGTAAACCAGCTTCCGGAGCTCGAAATTGCGCCAGGTAGGCGCCGGAAAATCCGCGGGGTAGATGCCCGTGCGGCCCTCGCGCCGCCGTTTGAGCCAGATCCCCAGCGGAATCATGATCAGGCCGGCGAAAAATGGCGCGGGTAGGCCCAGAAACACCAGGATTCCGATATAAGGGCTGGCGGTTTCTCCGCGCAACGTGGTCGGCAGCAGAAACAGCCAGAAGACCGTGGCGGTAGTGACGATGATCACCCCCGCCAGGCTGGTCCAGTTGTTGGAAAGGTGAATCACCGGAGACAGCCAGCCCCGGTTGCGATGGTCGGAATGTTCAGGGGTCATGTTTTATTTTGTTCGCGTTCGAGCAGCCGCGCGACAGACTGGCGCCGCTCGGGGCCCGCATCGTCGCCGCCACCAGCGGGGCGCAACCCTTGGCTGCTTAGTCTCCCGCGGATTTCTCCGTATCATGCCGCTCGCGGGACTGCTCATTCTTCTTTACACTATATCCGGTCAGAAACGCGGTGTTCAGCGGGTAAACATCGGGATCGAAGATCACCGAGTAGAAGTGCCAGACCACAATCGCCAGGGTGGCCAGCAGAGCCTCATAGAAGTGGACTGAAGTGGCCACGTCCAGCCAGCTCTTGGGCAGCAGGCGCATGGCCAGGTTGTTGGCCCAGAGCAACAGGCCGGTGGACGCCATGACGACGGCGCCCCACACCACGGCCCAGTATTCCACCTTCTCCACGTAGCTGTGCGGCGAGCGCTCCGGCGGCTCCGCGCCCAGCCCGAGGTTGTAGGCGAAGTTCGAAAGCGCCTCGCGCGGCTCGTTGCGGTTGGGCAGCATTTCCATCCAGTGCGCGCGCAGTTTCCGGTTGACGATGAGCGAAACCAGGTGCGTGAGCGAAATCGCCATGAACACCACCGCGGCGACGCGATGGACAATGCTCCGCACCGAATGGGCGCCTTCCATGACCAACAGGGGCCGCGCCCACCAGGTTTCCGGGAATTTGAGCGCGAAGCCGGTCCACACCAGGGTCAGGAACGATAGCGCCAGCACCGCATGCTGGACGCGCTCGAACGGCAGCATGCGCAGTTCCCCATGGGCGGCGGCGGCCGCGCCCCGTTCAGCCCCCCTTGCGGCAGGCCGCTCGGCCTGCACCCGGACGGCGCGCCCCTGGAACCGCAGGCGGACGAGCTTGCGAATAAAGTCGCCGCCCTGGTGCAGCAGCATCAGGGCGATGGTCACGGGGATCAGCAGCAGGTAGAATTCCCGCACCCAGCGCAACATGGGGGGCTCGCCGCGCCCTTCGGCTACGTGCACCTGGCTGATGGCAAAACGGGTGCCCGCGCCGGGATGGCACTGGCCGCAGGTCTTGGGCAGGTTCTTGGGGTTGATGGTGGATTTCGGATCGGACGACGGCAGAATGTTGTGCACGCCGTGGCAGCTCGCGCAATTCGCCACGGTCTGCGAGCCGGCCTTGGCGGCCAAGCCATGGTACGAGGAATCGAAGCTCACCAGGCGGTCTGTGGGCAAGCCGAACCTCTGCGTCAGGCGCACGTCGCCGTGGCAACTGCCGCAGGTGTCGCGGATGTGCAGGGGGTTCACCGGGGAGGCTTCGTCGGTATGTTTGATGATCTTGTGCTCGCCGTGGCAATCGGTGCACAGCGGGGCCTGGGTGATGCCGTTCGCTAGGGCTTGGCCATGGACGCTGGCGCGGTACTGTTCCACCACCTCGCTGTGGCACATGCCGCAGGTATCCGGCACGGCCGCGCGGAAGGCCTGCGACTTGGGGGACAGAAGCTCATGCGCGCTGCCGTGGCAAAGGGCGCAATCGGGCGCCCCCTCGTTGCCGCTCTTACGCGCCAGGCCATGTACGCCGCTGGCGTAATCGACGGCCTGGTCCTGATGGCAGGTGACGCACTCCGGTTTGGGAATATTGGCCGGGTGCGGGTACTTCTCGTGCGAATCGTGGCAGGTATCGCAGGGCAGCCCCTTGTGAGCGCTCTTCTCCAGTTTCGCGCCCTGGTCGTGGCAGGAAGTGCACTCCGCGGCAGGCGCCGGACCGGCGGCGTACACGACGGCGGCTGCCCTGGGAAAAAAACCAAACAAACCAAAAAGGGCGGAACCGAGCCACAGACCAGCGGAGGATAGTGCCCGGTTCGTCATCGCATTACACTCCCAGATGGATGTGTTGAATCCAGGCCTGATGGCTGTTCTGCACCCAGCTCTGATACACGAACAGCACGGCCAGGATCAGGCCGTAGACCACGGCAACGACCGTGCAGATCTTGCCCCACTTGTCGATGAGGTCGAGCTTTTGGGCCACTACAATCTGCACGCCCGTTTTCTGGTCGCCTCCCAGCACGTGCAGGTTGTCGTCCTCTTCGCGGCTGACCAGCTTGCGCCACACAAACAGCACCAGAATGCCCAGTGCCAGCACCACCCAGAGAATCAGAAACGGCATTAAACTCATGATGTTACCTCCAGAAACTCTTACAGTTGAATATGCGGCCCCGTATGCCCGGCCACTCCGGCGCTTGCGGAACCGAGACCATGTCTATCGAATGTCTTCCCGGTGGCCTCTTCGATGGCATCCACCACCAACAGCAGGTAAGCATCCAGGGCGCATTGCACCTGCTGGCGCGTTTCGCAGGAGCCGTCGCGGGCCTGATCGGCGCAGACCGCGCAGACGTTGCGGCGGATGGCATCGATATACTGCTGAATGTCGTCACTCTTCACCGATTGGATGGCTTGGGCCACCTGCGGGAAAAGCCGGAAGAGCGCGCAACTGGAGGGCTCCTCGAGCCCACACTGCCCGTCCACGGTACGTGCGGTACAGACGTTGCAAATCCTGCTTCGGACAATGGACTCTAATTCTACTAAAGAGCGCTCCATGGTGGTATCTCCTTTTCAGAATGAAAGCAATGCACGCAGAAGACCATGGCGGGAGGAGGCTAAACTATCGGATTTTGCAACGTTTTGATCCGGAAGGGTGGTGAAGTGGGGCTATTGGCGCAGCTCCGGACGGAGGTGTGTGGGTTATTCCGCTCGAATCGGCAGGAGTGCCGGTTTTTGCAACACGGAGACCGGCGGCCATGATTGCCAGCAGGACGGTGCTGAGAGGGTCTTCTTCGGAGACCACCGACACAATGCCCGCTTCCCATGCCTGCGCCATAAACTGAGGAGTTTGATGCTCGTTGCGGGTCACCAGCACGACCCGCTCGGGATTGGACAGGGGGAGGGGCAGCCGCACAAATGCCAACTCGTCCAGAACCATCACACAATGCTGTGACAAGTCCGGGCGCTCGACTGCCTCGACGTGCCAGGCGCAACTGCGGGATAGGGCCTCCCGGACGGTAGTTGCGTACTGGCCGTCGGCAATCGAAAGCTGAACCGTCTGCATCATGAGCGACTCCACGCCTCCACCTTCCGCGCGCCGGTTACTTCTTCGGGACAAAACCGTCCAGGGTCTTCTTCTCCTTGTAGTACTTGCCCGCGTCGGTCAAGTTCTTGCTCATCGCGTCCTTGTCGCCGACGGTCTTTTCGTGGCAGAAGGTGCAGGTCTTTTTCGTGGCTTTGGCGTACTCGGTCGTGCCGTACGACGCCGTCGTACAGATCAGGAATCCGCCCAGCACAATGGCTGCGGGCAGGATGGTTTTCAAATTCAAATAGGACATGGGGCCTCCACTACGGGGTATGCAATTGCGTTTCCACGCCATATCTTCAGCCCTGCGGTAGAATTAGCCGCCTTTCGCCCCAAAGACTGGGGGCATTGCCCCCCGAAAAGACGCAAGTTGGGCCAATTGCCCCAAACGGCGCGGTATACTTGGGGAAGAATAAGCTCCCGAATGTCTAAGCTGACTCCAGGCTGGCAAAGTACGAGCGTTTTAGAATCGGTGTTCGACCAGCTTTCCGACGCCCTGGTCTTGTATGACCCCGAATTCCGCATTACCGGCGTCAACCGGGCGGCGGAAAAGCTCTTCGGCATGGTCTCCGAGGAAATGCTCGGAAAGCACTGCCAGGATATCTTCAAGTGCTCGGTGTGCGAGCCCGGGTGCGGTGTGCTGGTGGGTTTGAACCAGACACCCGCCGCGCCGCACTCCACCGTCCGGCTGCATACCAACAACGGCATGGAGCGGCTGGTGGTGATGCGCACCACCCAGATGTTCGACACCGAAGGGCAGCTCTCCGGCGTGGTGGCCACGATCAAGGACATCACCGAAGAATCGGCGCCGCAGAAACGCGAAGTGATCGCCGAATCGGGACCCATGCGCGAAGTGCTGAATTTCGTGCGCCGCGTGGCCGCGAGCGAAGCCACCACCATCCTGCTGGAAGGCGAGAACGGAACCGGGAAGGACCTGGTGGCCAAGACCCTCCACTACCAGAGCCTGCGCCAGGCCGAGCCGTTCATTGCCATCAACTGCGCGGCCATTCCGGATTCGCTGCTCGAGAGCGAGCTGTTCGGCTACGAGAAGGGCGCCTTCACCGACGCGCGCGCGCAGAAGCGCGGCATCTTCGAGCTGGCCGACAGGGGCACCCTGTTTCTGGACGAGATCGGCGAAATCCCGCTCATGCTGCAGGCCAAGCTGCTGCGCGTGCTGGAGGAGCAGAGCTTCCGGCGTCTGGGCGGCCTGAAGGACATCAAGCTCGACCTGCGCGTGGTGGCGGCCACCAACAAGAACCTGCGCGAGGCGGTGAAAGAGGGCGCCTTCCGCCAGGACCTGTATTTCCGCCTCAATGTGATTCAGATCCTGATTCCGCCGCTGCGCGACCGCGCCGACGACATCGTTCCGCTGACCAAATTCTTCATCGAGCACTACAACCGCAAGTTCAAGCGCAACATCGAGGGCGTGACCGAGGCCTCCGCCAAGCTGCTGCTGTATCACGATTGGCCGGGCAACGTGCGCGAGCTGCGCAACGCCATCGAGCGGGCCATGATTCTGGAGGAATCGTCCTCCATCACGCCGCCCAGCCTGCCCATCGCGATCTCGCGTCCCGACGGCGACGCGCACCATGCCGTGGCCATTGCCGCGGAGATCCCCGCCGACGGGATGTCGCTCGAGGACAACGAGCGCAACCTGCTGGTGCGCGCGCTCGAAAAGACCAACGGCAACCAGACGCAAGCCGCCCGCCTGCTGCGCGTAACGCGCGACACCTTGCGCTATAAGATGAAGAAGTTCAATCTGCGGTGAGGGGGCGTTCTATCCGCCGCTGGCGGAATAGCACGGCGCGCAGGATGCTGATCCCGGCTCCGCGCGCCCCAAATACCTCAGACAGGCTCACTGGAAGGACAGCCCACATATCCGGCCACAGTTGTCCTCAACGGCGAACCTAATTCTCGATCGGGATCTTCGCCACGTGGTCAACGACCACAATGTCGCCGAGGCCCTTCTTCGACTTCAGCATCAGGCCGAGCTGATCCTGTACGGCGTGCTGAAGGGTCGGCCCGGAATCAGGGCCTGCCACGCGGGGAACGTCATCGGGCGAGTCCCCGAATACGCCCCGCGCGGCTAACGATGCCGTGATCTCGCTGATATCGATGATCCAAGTCATGTTGATGTCGTACTGGCCCTTGAGCCCGGTGGCGTCGATCACCGGTCGGCCGAGGTACGTTGCCAACGTTTTGACGATCTCTGGCATGGAGACATTGACAGCGGTCCAACGATAATAGCCGTTCCGCCCGGCCAGGCCGCCGTGGCCGGCCGGGAACACCGGGTAGCCGTCTTTGCCCATGCTATATTGCGGAGTCGTCCACCATGGCTCTTCCGCGGCCAATGCCGCGTCTGGCGCCGACTCGTTCATCGTGCGGCCTCTCTCCCCCACGGTCAGCTCGTAGATCGCCATCTCTTTCTGCTCGTGGTGGAGCGTGAGCTTGAGGCGTTCCACCAGCAGATTCTGTTGCATCCGCCGGAACTGATCTTTGGTGGTTCCCGGCGGCACTTTGGCGCTGACGTCGTATCGCGCCTGGCAGCAACTCTGCAAACCGGGAATAAACTGAGGCGGTTGGAAGCCGTACGCATTGGCAATCAGGAACGCCAAGGGTGCGGCCGAGCACCTCCAAATACCCGGGTCTGAGGTGCCGGGCCCGCCCCTACACATTACGGAAACGGCAGACGGCGAGGCCGGTTTAATGGAGGCGACTTCGAATGACGGTCCACCTTCTGCTCCGTAGGCGCGTATCAAGGCCAAGGCCAGGCAGCTCACTACCCGCATTAGTCGCATTGATAGCTTCGACCTTTCAGACTTAAGAATATCAAATACCGTTACGGCGGGCTTCTCCTGCTGCTCCAGCGTGCTCCGTGCAGGCTGCTCCTGGCACGCGATTGGAGACCAGGAGTGAAGAACGGCGTTTCTGAAAAGTGACTTTGAGCGGCGGGCCAGCCGGTATCGCGCCTTCCAATTGGCCGGTGCACTTGCCGGTGGTATCGGGGCGCACCACCCAATGCGTCTTGCTTCGGCCGCCTTTGGGCGCGACCATCGCACACCCGCGGACCGCACCGGGCGAAGTCAGCGGGCCGCTTTCAGCCAGATTTCGACCGCTTCGGAGAAATCCGCAAATGTGAGATCTTTGGGTCGGCGCTTCAACTTCGCGCAGACTCTCGGCAGGTCCTTGACGAACCTCGCATAACGCCCGGCGATGTCCGCTCCGCCCGGCAAGCCCTTCGTCTTGGAGACATTTGCGAGCCAGTTACGGACTTCGGCAATGGCTCGCTTTGGTTCCCCTCCGTGCGAGTGGATGTCCTGCCCTGAAATGTCCGAAATGAACGCACGGTAGCGGTATGGATCGGTGTCAAGGATCAAGCATGCTTTCCTGTGCTGAGTTTCGCCGCCAAAACGCTTACACCCAAGATACAGCCCAAGCTCCAGCGGCATGTTGAACCTGGGCAGGTTGGTGCCGGCGCTGAGGCCGACGGCCGAGATGTCGTGGATGCCGCAGGCGCACTGTTCGATGATCCGCATGACCTTGTCGAGGCGCAGTTCGCTGGCATCGTCGAATTCCAGGGCACAGCGGGCGGAGAAGCCGAGATCGTACACCGCGAACAGGATCGCGTGAAAAGCGGGCTTGTACGCGTCGTCGAACGGACAATTGATGAATACGTCTTTGTTCCGGAGACGAGGCGGCACGCGTCAGTCGCCTGAGAGGCGCTCGCGGATGACCGCGGAAACCGCTCTCTCGATCGCTCTCGTTCCGAGCTTGCTCTTGCGCGGAGGCCGCTGCAATGCGGGAAGCCCGTGAATGTCCTGTGTTCGCATGGAACCATCGAGGCGGTGGATGACAATCTGCCCCGCAGACGTCCCCTGAACGATGTCGCGTGCCGCTTGTATCGCCTCCTTCTGCGTTGCATACAGGTCGGAACGGCGATTCGCGGAGCCCTCCTTCCTGACGACCCATCCGCCGTTCTTCGGGATTACGTGGGTGGTTTTCGCGGACATCCTCAGAGCCTATTGTAGAAAAGATCGCCGACCTCGTTGGCTTTGGATTCATCGGGCGAGTCCGGCAAAATCGGCGGACGCAAGGCCGGAATTCGGGGTAACTTCCCCAACCGCTCTCCGATGCGCTACATATTTGACCTATCTCTGGCTCGCCGACAGGTAATTAATTCGCGGAAGGCTTCTCCGCCCTGTCGATGACCAGGACCTGAACGGGGCCCTTGGCCGATTCCAGTTTCAATCCCAACTGCTCCTCGACAGCTTGAAAGATCGTCGGCCGGGGATCGCTGGCGGTCTCCGTCGAGGTCGAGAGTTCCACCGGCGCGAACGACAGATTGATTGTGTAGCGGCCGCTCAAACCCGTCCGGTCGGTAACTTCGCACTCCAGGTAACTGCTGAGTTGGTTCGCAAGTTCGCCCATCGAAGCCGAGTCGTACTTGATCATACGGGGCCCGGCGGACATACCGGAGCTGTCGGTGGCCCCCGCTTCGTGCAGCCGGGGCCCGTTTTTCGCCACCACCAGGTTATACAGCGACGCAGCCCGTGTCTCGAAGTGCGCCACTAATTGGAAACGATCGGCTAACATCGCCTGCATCATCCGCGGAAGGTCGGAACCGCTGGCGCCGGCGGGATACTTTGCATCGACATCCCAGCCGGCCGTGCCGAGCCAGTTCGGGCCGCCAACGAGCTGGTAGGGGCGCAGACGATACGCCGTGAGGATCAGGTCCCTCAGCGCAAGGTTGCGCGCTTCGTATCCGCTCTTCAGCGATCTCACCATGTGGGCGACGCCGCCCTGCCAAAGCGCCGGATCCATCGGCTTGACAGATACTACTTCAAAATCGAGATTACCGCCTGGCTGCTGGGCGAATAACGCGATTGCCGCCAGGAAGCCGATCGCAATCTTCATGATTCTCCCGAACCATGAGTATACACTGAAGTTGGCCACCTCCAGCTAATACCGCCCTCCCCGCAGTTCGATGATCCGCACAAGCGGTAGGGCTTGGGCACGGAGAGACGTCGCGATGGCACTCTCCAAACGCGGTGACACGTTACTGGTGGCGCGCCAAATCGAGGCCGCCCATCGCGGCCGGCTGGCAAAGGGTGAGGCCGGTATCCGTGAACGGCCGCTGGTCCCCACCCTGGGCGAATCAGGCCTTCGATTCGAGTCCGCCACTGTGACGTTGTGCGCGGAGAGTGCGCACCGATCTGAAGCTACCCCAAGGCTTCGTGATACATTCGTTAAGGCACACCATGTTGACTCGTCTCGGGGAAGCTGGCGCGGACGCCTTCATCACTATGCGGATTGCAGGGCACAGTAGCGTCACTGTGTCGCAACGGTACGTGCATCCGGCTCCCGAGGGCATGGAACCCTTCGAACGGCTGGAGGACCAGAACGCGCAAAAGTTTGAGCAGGCAGAGGCCGAAACGAAGGCGGAAGCGGCCGGCGGCTCCGTGGTCCCTGTAAGAGTCCCTACAGTCAAAACTCGGCGTTTGCGTAAATCGTTACAAGTTGTTGAAATAAACAGAGCGGGCCCTTAGCTCAGCGGTTAGAGCAGCGGACTCATAATCCGTTGGTCGAAGGTTCAAATCCTTCAGGGCCCACCAGATTCCTCAAAGACTTACGGGCTAGTTCACCGGGTCGGTCGGCGCATTGGTGGCAAAACTGGTGGCAAAACCGTCCGGGGCGGGCGGCGCGAGGATCGCGTCCAGCCGCGCGGCGACCTCCTGCTGCATGGCCGGGATCACGTGGCTGTAGAGGTTCATCGTGATGCTGATCTGGCTGTGCCCCAGGATCTCCATGACGATGCGGGGATGCACGCCTTGCGCCAGCAGCAAGGTCGCGCAGGTATGGCGCAGGTCATGGAAGCGCATGGACCTGGGTTTGGATGAACGCCGACGTCTCAAGGCTGCACTCCTCGCTTATTGTCGGCAGGATACGCTGGCGATGGCCAAGGTTTTGGAAGTACTGTGTCCTTTCGGCAAGCCTGCGTAGAGGCAGTGGCGGGGGCGATTTCTCCGGGAATGGGGTTCACTCCAGCATGCGGCGCACCGAGGTGCGGCCGATCTGCAGGCGGCGGGCGATCTCGGCTTTGC
>Ga0265316_10005439_pt1 | contig 12377 bp, 19 predicted proteins | sample 4522metaG_FD_202092 | JGI IMG/M metagenome (GOLD analysis project Ga0265316, IMG submission 202092) | Rhizosphere microbial communities from Carex aquatilis grown in University of Washington, Seatle, WA, United States - 4-5-22 metaG | ecosystem: Host-associated > Plants > Roots > Rhizosphere >... | reverse complement strand
CTCCAGTACGGGACAATCACGGTGGGCGAATCGGCGCCGGGAAGTCTATCTATGGAAATTCCGAAGATGCGACAGCGCCAGACCCGCGAAACTTCTGACCTTACTGAAGAGGCTGGCCGGAACGCTCAGCCCCTCATCCGTCTTGTCGATAGCAACCCGAGGGATGGCCCGCACGAGCGGATTTAAGTCGTCCGGTATGTCCGGCGGCGTTCTTCATCTGAGCACCCCCGTGGATCATCAGAAGCCAGCGTCCGAGATGGCTTTGGCCATCTTCCGGCGCAGTGCGTTCGTCTCATTCGCGAGGATCCGATGGATCTCCGCTTCACTCTTCGCGGCGGCCACCAGGGGAGCCACGCGATCCGGGTATGCCGACAATGCATCCCCGACGATGGCGGACCAGTGCGCCGCATACTCGCCGGCTTTGGTCGCCTGCATCAACTTGCCGGCGCGCTCCTCATACTCCATCTGCGCGATCTTCGCCTTGAACGTCTCGCTGACCGACCGGGTCGTTCGTCACCTCGGTTGGCGGCGGAATGGCGGATGGATGCGCCGGCGTCCGCGGTTGTGCTGTCGCCGCCTGGGCGGCATTGTGCAGCGTTTTGCCCGCGAAGGTGTTCTTCGTCCACTCCTGGTTGGCGCGTTCCGGATCGATGGTTCCGTCCGCGTTCGGCGTGATGCGCTTGCTGGCGATGGCTTTCTGAACGGCGGTCAGGCTGCACCCGCGCAGGCGCGCGTAGGCCCGAAGTGAGACGCCCATCATGCAGCTACCCTCCGCGCATACGCCGACAGGCTCAGCAAAGGCATCGAACTCTCTCGCGATTCACTTGCGGATTGCACTTGCCTTCTAATAGCCACCGGAGTGATGAATGGGTGCGATGCAACGCTCCGCCAAGACCACCAAGTTAACCGCCGCCTGGGGCGAGCTGCCGGATTGGCGGCAAGATCGAATTCTGAAACAGGAGACCAACCATGGCGACATTTGCCGTAGACACTGACAACAACATCACAGCCTTCACTGCCGCCGAGCAGGTTCCCGAAGGCCAAGACCGTTTCACCACTGAAAAGGAGTTCGCCAAGCTCTCCGCCGACTGGCCCATCGCCCGCCTCGTCGATGCCTGGAACGGCTTCGCCGGCGCGCCGCCCTTCGGCGAACTGAAGCCGGTCAAGAAGTTCACGGACCGCAAGACGGCGGTCACCCGAATCTGGAAGGCCATCCAACTGCTAGGAGAAGAACTGCCGCGCGCCACCGCCGAACCCGCACCCGCATCCGCGCCCCAGGCGGCGCCCGTCGCACCGAAGAAAGCCCGGGCGGCCAAGGAGGCCACCGCCACACCCCAAGCACCCCAGGCGCGCGAGGGCAGCAAGAAGGCCATCGTGTTGGAACTGACCCCGCCGCGCGGACGGCGCCAGCGTCAAGGAGCTTATGGCAGCAACCGAGTGGCAGTCCCACACCGTCCGCGGCTTCATCTCCATTACCAGGAAGACGGGCCTCGCCATCGAGTCCTTCCTTCGCCCGGATGGCGAGCGAGCTTACCGGTCCTAACACATCGCTCCTCGAACCGCCGCCGGGCCTCACGACCGGCGGCGTGGCCTGCCGGTTCACCTGCTAAAGTGCAGGAGTTGCACCGCCACTCCCAACGCCGCCAGGAACAGTCCGAGGACCCCAACCGCGAACGCCCAGTACACCTGTCCCTGCGATGCCTTTCCCTCGGCCTTGGCCATCCACTCCCGCAATCCCCGCAAATCCGCTTCCACCCCCTTCATATACATTTCGTGCCCCTCCTTGGTGAAAAATGTACTCGCTTTTCTCTCCCACTCCAACTGCTTCGTGGAATGCTCCTCGCGCAACGCGTTCAGGTGCACCAATCTGGCTTCGAGCACGCTCGCGGTGGATGCCAGCTTGCTCTCCATCACTTCGCGCGCAAGCACCATCGCTTCCTGGCCGCCGCGTAGCTCCGCTTGCAGGACCGCGATGCTCTGGGCCAGCAGTTGAATATCCCGCTCGGCTTCATGCAAGGTGCACTGGGATTCATGCGAGGTGCACTCCATCGGTGTCAACATCCTTCCCCCGCGGGAGGCATCAGCGCCACCAGGAACTCCGCGATGCAATTCTTGAACGACTCCCCGACCCACGGATCCGCCATGTCGAACGGCATCGTCTCCAGGCCCGCCGCCACCGGGATGCCTTCCGCGATAGCGGTCTTGAGCAGATGCGCGAACGTCAGATCCGCCAGCGTCTGCAGGTGCGGCGCGACGCGCGGATCATACAGGCTTTGCGATTGCATTCGAGGCCTCCAGGATTGCCAGCGCTTCCTTCCCCGGGTGCCACAACCCGGTTGCCGGATCGCAGTAGATGATCCAACCGCGATTCGCGTTTGTGCGATACGCCCAGCCAGCGTCAGCCAGCCTCGCGTGATTGCTATGTTCCATTGCCGTTCTCCGGTGCATCATCCACCGCCGCCACATCGTCGAACGCTCGGCCAGACTCTTCGAGCCGCGCGGCCTGTCCAGCGAACGATTGCCACCTGCGAATTGAGACGTCACAATACTTCGGATCCAGCTCGATCACCCGCGCCTGCCGTCCGGCCTTCTCGCACGCGACGATCGTCGTTCCGCTGCCGCCGAACGGATCGAGGACCGTATCACGGCCCTTGCTGCTGTTCCGGAGCGCGCGCTCGACGAGCTCGACCGGCTTCATAGTCGGATGCTCCAAGTTCGCCATGGGCCGCTTGATGGCCCAAACGTCGCCCTGGTTGCGATCACCACACCAGAAATGGTCCGTCCCTTCGCGCCAACCGTAAAGGATCGGTTCGTACTGGCGTTGATAGTCCGACCGGCCCAGCGTGAAGTGGTGCTTGGCCCAGATCACGAACGTCGACCAGTGGCCTCCGGCGTCGGTGAACGCCTGGTAGAGCGTGTGCAACTCCGAGCTCGACATGCACATGTAGATCGCGCCCTTGGTCACCGCCAGCATGTTGGCCGACGCCTCGCGCAGGAACTCATAGAACTTGCCACCGAGAGTGTCGTTCTTGATTGTCAGTTTCCGCGCGGTTTTGCCGACGTATGAAACGCCATAGGGAGGGTCGCAGAAAACCATGTCGGCCAAGCCTCCGGCCAGGACCTTCTCGACGTCGGCCATCTGCGTGGCGTCCCCGCACAGGAGCCGATGTGGGCCCAGCAGCCACACATCTCCCGCGACGGTGACGGCAGTCTCCGGAATCTCCGGCACGCCGTCCTCGTCGGTCAGACCCTCGGTCGTCTCCTCGCCGCCCGCCAGGAGCGTCTCCATCTCCTCTGCCGAGAAGCCGAGCAGGTTCAAGTCGAAGCCGTTGACCTCGATGTCCTGCAATTCGATGCGCAGCATGTCCGCGTTCCATCCAGCGTTGAGCGCGATCTGGTTGTCGGCCAGAACAAGAGCACGCCGTTGTGTTTCGGTCAGATGGCCCAGGACGATAACCGGAACCTCGGTCATCCCGAGTTTCCGGGCCGCGAGCAGGCGGGCGTGGCCGGCAATGAGGATGCCGTCGCCACCCACCAGGATCGGATTGACGAAGCCGAACTCGGCGATGCTGGCGGCGACCTGCGCCACCTGCTCGTCCGAATGGGTCCGGGCATTCCTCGCGTACGGAATCAGCCGGTCCACCGGCCAGTACTGGACTTGAAGTGAATCGGTTGGCATCGTCCTCCGCTCACACCTTCAGGTACGCGCGCCACGCGGCCAGCGCCAAGGCGTTGTGCGCTTCGAGCGCTCGCAGCCCTTCCGCCGACGCGCCGTGGTCGCGCAAGAGCTGCCGGCCCACTCGCGCGATATCCTGCACGTCATCCGTCTTCGCCCGCCAGTGGCCTGGGCACCAGTCAATGGCGTCACCCACAACCGACGGGACGCCGGAAGCGATCCCATCGGCGGTGATCATGTTGAAGCTCTCGGTGTAGGAGGGCTGCAACAGCAGGTGCATGTGCGCCACTGTGTTGCGGAACTGCGGCCAAGTCGGCCAGCCGATGGGAACGAGCCTCGCGAATGGCACGCCCTTCACCATCTCCGCGACGGCGTTCACGATCGTCTCACCACCGCCCTCACTGCGTCCGCTGTTCATCCAGATCTCCAGGTCTGCGCGCAGGGACTGGCCGATCTCCAGCGCCGCGCCGGCCGCGCTCATGAGGTTCTTCAACGGACGCGCCGCCCCGAACACGCCGACGCGCAACCATCCCGACCGCCACGCCGGACGGTGGGCGTTCGTGCTTCCGTCCAGGTAGTACATGTTGGGCAACCAGGCGCAGGGGACTCCATAGGCGGCCCGCACCCACTCGACGAAGCGCCGCGAGTTGCCGGACACGTGAAAGTTGTGAGTGGCGCGCTCAAGCTCCATGGCCTCGCGGAACAGCCGCACGCCGTTGCTGTCAGCCTGCAGGAAGCCCACGTTGCTGTGGCAGGTCATGCTGAACGTGATGCGTGGAAAGTCAGTCAGCAGGCGTTGGACATCGGCGCTGGCGATCCACGGCGCCGAGATGTTCACGTGCGTGATGTCGGAATCCGCTGCCAGCTTCGTATGGAAGTCTGCGGCGCCGATGATCGGCCATACTTGCGCCGTTACGCCGGACTTAACCAGCGACTTCATATTGTTCAGCGCCGCGACGCCGAGACCGATGTGACTGATGTTTCGGTTGGCCGCAAAGTTCTTGTAGGCCAGAATGACTTTCATTGCTTCCGGTCCTTTTCGTTCCGGCGGGCGGGTGTGGCCAGCGATGACTCGCCAGCCACGTCACCACCTGCTACGTCATGCGGTTTTGGGTTGAGCGGATTTCTGGAACAAGCCGAGTTGGTTATGCAACTCGACGATGTTGGCGATCATGGGCACGACGACAGCTACCAGGCCTTGCCAGCTGAACGCGCTGGTCAACTCAGTCGAGGCGTCATAGGCCTGCTTGACGACACTCAGGATGAGGTCAAGCTTCTTCTGTCCTTGCCCGGACAGCGGGATGGCGCTCTCGACTGCTTTGACGGCATCGAGAATAGCGGGCAGGAGCCCAAGGATGATTTTGAACTGACTCATCGATGTAGTCTCCATTGAAAAGTCCGGGGCGGCCCACAACGGCTGCCGCCCCGGTTCGGAGGAAGAAGTTAGGCGGCCGTCTTCGGCTGCGCCTGATTGACGGTGTTGGCGATCGCCGTGGTGGCCGTAGTCAGCGCCTGGACGATCTGTTGCAGTGTGGCGAGCACCGGCGTGATGGTGGCGTCCACCTGCTTGGCGACGGCAGCGGCCACCGCCTGTGCGTCCACGCCCACGCCCGCAGCGCTCACGTCGATGGCGCGGTTGGCCGGGATGCTGCCCGCGGTGATGTTGGAACCCGCGCCGCGAGTGACCGGGTTCAACTCGTCGGTCCACAGGGCATCGGCCGCGACATCGGCGTGCCGGATGGCCTGCTTGCCGACCATGTTGGCGGTCTCGACCGCGTTCTGCAGAGCCTGCGACGCGATCTGGTTCAGCCGGGTCTGCTCGACCAGCGACTGGCGCGCGGCCTGGACGTCCAGATCCTGGTACACGTCGTAGGTCCGCTTGATGTTGGCGTAGGTGACCCGCTGATTCTCGTTGTGGGCCCCACTGCCGGTGGCGTTGGCGTTCTTGAATGATTCGTCCGTTCCGGTTTCGAACTCGCGTTCGCCCTGGTTCGGACTGGCTACTTCGGGCATACTTGGTTGGTCTCCTTGTCGATTGAATGAAGTGCAACTGTTGTTGGTTAGGAAGCCTGACGGCTCCCGTAGAAGGGCGCCGGACCATGATGCTGAATCCGGCGCGTCTCACGAAGCCTGGGGTTATCGACCTGCTCGGCTGGTACGCCGCGCGCGGCGGCGACCTCGGCCATCGATTGTCCGCTCTCGGCGAGAATCGGTTCCTCGCCGGTGAGCTCCGTCATGCGACGGAGGATCACGTCGCAGTACGCCGGACTGATCTCGACGCCGTATCCTTCACGCCCCAGCACATGGGCGGCGGCCATCGTGGTCCCGCTGCCGAGAAACGGATCGAGGACAATGTCGCCCTGGTCGGAGAACGCTTTTACGAAGAACTCGACGAGCGCCCGTGGGAACGGCGCGGAATGACTCCCCTGTCCGCTCTCCGACTTGGCTTCGATTACGTTGCTCGGCCGCGCGAGGCCAGTGAATCGGCCATCTTCATCGGTGGCTTCCGGTTGTCCTGCCGCGGACCCACGCGCCCCCGTGCCAAGAAGGCCGCTGCCCGAGGTCGACTTCGGGTTGTCGGGCGAGTAATTGAAACAATCCTCCGAGACATGACCAACCGCCTGGGGCCTGAATTTGATCTGTGTGCAGTTGCGACAGAAGTGAAACACGGGCTCCCACGCATTCTTGAATCTGTTTCCCCAGCCACCGGGCACACCGTTGTCGGTCTTCCGCCAACAGAATTCATCAACGAATCGCCAGCCCCATTGACGCTTGTGCGCAATGACCAGATCCTTCACGTACAGATGGCGCTCACCGTCGGCGGCGTGCTCCTTGATGTTGAGAAGGAAAGATCCATCGGGCGCCAGTATCGCCTGGATGTTGGTGGCGACCTCGCGAAACCATTCGACGTACTCCTCCGGCGCCACGGGTTTGAATCCGCTCGACGGATCGTACTCGCGCTGTGTGGCGTAAGGTGGCGAGGTGATCACAACGTTCGCCCGCACTCCATCCACCAGCCGCTCCACAACACCGCGATCACGGCAGTCGCCGCAAATCAAACGGTGAGAACCGATCAGCCATAGATCGCCCGGCTGCGTGACTGCGATGGCCGGAGCCTCCGGGATCTCTTCCTCTGCCGGTGACTCCGCATTCGCGGGCGCATCATCTTGCGCGAGTAAGCTTTCCAACTCGTCGCCCGTGAAGCCGATGACCCCGAGATCAAATCCCTCGGCTTCGAGGCCCGCGAGTTCTTCCGCCAGAAGTTCATCGTCCCATCCCGCGCTCAATGCCAAGCGATTGTCGGCAATCAAGAAGGCGCGCCGCTGAGTCGAATTGAGATGGTCGAGGACCACGACCGGCACCTCGCTCAGACCAAGCTTCCGCGCCGCCAGCAGGCGTCCGTGACCGGCGACGATACCCTCGTTCGAGTCCACCAGGATGGGCGAATTGAAGCCGAATTCCGCGATGCTCGCGGCGATCTGCGCCACCTGTTCCGGCGAGTGCGTCCTTGCGTTCCTCCCATAGGGGACCAGACGGTCCACAGGCCAGATCTCGATTCGCCGCACCATGGCGGGCGCGATGGAAGTGGGTTCGCTCATTGAGTGGTGACTATTGGTGACTATGGAAGTTTCCATAGTCGAATTCAGGGCCTGACGCTGGTCTCGCGGTTGAACAACCGGGCCACTTGCTGGAAGTCGTCGCGACTAACCACGCCCCGGCGCGTGGCCCACAAGATGAACGCGATATTGCACGCGGCGTTTCCCAGGTGTGTCTCGAAGTCCTCGGTATCCTCCCACGGCGCGTCCATTAGGTGCTGGATCGCGTGGGATAGGCAGTCGACGAAGAACCCCCTGTCGCCTTTTTGCCAATTGCCTGGCTCGTACTTCCGGTCGCCTTCTAATCGCGTCCTAGCGACCGCTTCGAGTAACTCCCGCGGGAACCAGAAAGAACGGAGGCTTGCGATCGCACCGCCGCGCGCCGCCGGAGAACTCCGCGGCGCTGGTGGAGGTCTTGGTTTTCATCCCACGACTTCCGGTTCGTGGATGATTCGAACGACCGATATCACACCCCCGGTGCGATGGATTTCGATGCCCGCCACTCGCCGGCCGGTCTTCTCCTCGTAAGGAGTGAGTGGCTCCAGCAACCGCCCGCTCAGTAACTCTTCGTCTGAGGCGCCCTGCACTTCTCCGGCGTGCGGCTGCTTGCGGACCGGCTGTTTGCCTGCCGCGCCCTTCCGACGGCGGCGTGTCTTACCCGCCCCGATGGCTTTCGCCGCCGCCCGGACGTTGGGCGCCTTGCCCGACCGCACGGCTTCGACAACCGCTGGTTGCTGCTCAGGTTCAATGGCGGCGAGAGCATCGAGTTCGATACCCTTGTCAGCAATCTCGGGCATGTCGCGAATGGTGTCCTTCACTGAGGGGTCGATGGCCTCGGCGCGATGGATGGATCGCTGCACGTCGCGTGCTGACATGCCGGCCTTTTCGGCCGTATCATCCACGAACGAGGGTGCAGCTTGGCAAATCGCCAATTTGGCGACTTGATTTTTCCGGCGCTCCGACTTCCGGTCCCCGCCGTGCTTCGTCTCCGGATACTTCCTCTCGTACAGGATCTTGCGGTGCTCGAGGTGATCTGCGCGCTCGAGCTCCGTCAGTTCTGCCCGAATGAGGTTCTCGTCAATCTCCCACAACTCGCGGTCCACGTCTGAGAGATCCAGAATTATCGCCGGGACCTCCGTCCACCCCAGACTGCGACAGGCTTCCAGCCGATGTTCGCCGGCGGTGAGGAGGTAATCATTTCCGTTGTGCGACCAGGGCGAATCCGTCTTACACGGAATGGCCCGAAGAGAGATCGGGCTCTGTAGCCCGATCTCCGCAATGCTCTCGGCCAGGCGCTTGATGTGCTCGGGATTCAACCTCCGCAAGCGGCCACTATCGCGTGGAAAGATGCAGCTAATGGGAATCTTTTCGAGCATCCGCAATCTCCGCATCGAAACGCCGCCGGACGATCTTCGTGCCGGCAATGGTAAAGGGCTTGTCCATGCGCACCTGAATGGCCTTGAGTTTGCGGCCCTCGTAGAACGCGTTCCATCCGGCGGCCACCGCATGCAGTTGCGCAGGTACCGAATGCGCTCCCTCCTGGCTCCGCAGCTTTTCCAGCAGCGCCTTGCGTGGATCGTTGCGCGAGAGACCGTCATCCATCGCCAAGCCCTGCCAGAATTGCTCCGCCCTTTCTGGCTGGTACATCAAGGTCATCAGGGCAACGGCCACGACCGGCTGGCGATGGAGGGCGGTTTTCACTTGGGGAACGGCATCGGTGGTCAGCGCGAAGAAGCGCTCCGCGTAGGGATACCAGGGCCGGGCCACCTTACAGTAGCTGAGGGCGACAGACGAAAAGACCGACATAAGCCTCGCGCTGGCAGCGTTCCTGCCCCGTTCTGACGTCGCGGTTGCATCCGCCCTCAGGGCGGCACGTATCTCGTTTGCCAGGACCGCTTCGACCCTGGCCGGATCGGACTCGCTTGCGAGGCGATTCGCTGTCCGGCCGACGATCGCCAGCATCGCGGCCTCAACCTCACTTCGGTCTACCAACCGTCGGCTGCGTTCCTCAATCTCGATCTTGGCTAGTTCGGCCAAATGATCATCAAGGCGCGCCGCTCCCTGCAACGCCCTTTGGAATCGATCGGCAGTTTCCTGTGTCACGTAAGATAGCGGCGCCCTAAGGGGTTGTTCGGCATGCAAACAGCTTTGGGCGAGGCGCGGGTGCGTATTCTGCGCCCAGTCTACATCTGCCCGTTCAACATCGATCCCGCCATTCACCAATTTCACCCGGCCCGAACGTATGGCTTTCTGTACGGCCGTCAGACTGACGCCTCGATGCCTGGCGTAGGCTCTCATGCTGACAAGCGGCACTAGACCGTTCTCCCGGCGTGATGGGCCGTCAGGAAAGAACCAAACCCAACCGTGCGGCGTTTGGTGGCTTCCGAAAGCTGGAAATTGGATGCCGCGAACTCTCCGTGCAGCGCGACGGCGGCGAAGTCGTAAGCGAACGCGGCCTCTTCTGGTGTAGCGAAGAGGCCCAACGGGTATTGCGTCCCTTCGAACGTCACACTCGCACTCCAGCGGCGGGAGGAATCATCGTATCGGACGCCCTTGTAGCCGGACGTGTTGCTTTTGCTCCGACTGCTGTTTCGGGCATTTTGGCTACGCGTTGCCAATCTTAGGTTCGACCGTCGATTATCCAACCGGACGCGATTGATATGGTCGCACTCAAGTTCGGGCGGCGCGCCTAGGATGACGCGATGCAAAAACACACTCACCGATCTCCCTTGATGCCACTCCGCACGATGAGCGTAGCCACTACAACGGTGCCACCGAAGTGTGGCGAGATCGGCATCCCTATCATCGATCAATGTATAGGCCACTACGGTGCCGCGACGATTTCTGAGCGGAATCCACAAGGCCCCAGGAACGGGATCAGGGACCTGGATCTCGATTTCGGCCGGAAACTCGGCCGAACGGCTGGGCCGAGCAAGGTTGTCACCCTCTGGCAATCTCGGATACTGATCATTCAATGGAATCAACATGGGCTGGGGACAACCTTGACAACTGACCACCTGCTTTTCGGCTGCTAACTGGCCTGTTTTGGGGACCGTACCACCCGCAAGTGGTGCTGCCCCGGTAGTACCTACGATTTCAACTGGCGCGCCCCTGTTGGCCACCCGTTGGCGCACAGGCGCGCCGTGTTACGCCGCGCGGGACTGGGTTGGCCAGTTGGGTCAACTCGCCATCTGGGCACGCGCCCCGGCGCGTCAGCATCGTCATGTAACTTGGCTAATACTCGAAGTCCACAAGTACGAGATCGTCAGTGGACCAGGGGATACCCGTCACAGCCGTGATCTTGCGCGCGGCCGCGTCGTAGGTGTAGTCGTCACCAGCGCTCTGCCGCACGCCGTTTCTGTACACCCGCAATGAAGCCGGCACGGCTGTCTGCTGAAGCAGGAACGTGCCGTCAGCCTGGCGCGCGGGCTTCGCGCCGACGATACGATTGACCGCCTGCGCCTGAAGCACGTAGCCGCCACCCGCGCCTTGCACAAGAGAGATGCCCGCGCCAACGGTGGCGAAGGTGATCGTTCCGTTGGGCGCGAGGACCATGACCCCGCCGAGACTTGCCGGCCCGGAGATCATCCCCAAGCGCACCGTAGTCTGCGCCAGGAGCGCGAGGCCTGCGGCCATCAGCACGATGCCGATCACAAGCACCCTATTCAGGCGCATTCGTTACCTCCACTTGATTTACAGCAATTTGCCACATCCATCTCCACCACGTCGCTCGCATCTTCGGTCGCGGTTCCGGCCTGGGCACTTCGCGTCTTCGGGTTGGAAAGAGCGGCTGTCGTACGCCGCAACGCACGGCGGAACGGCCACCCCGACGAGGTTGGTAGCAAGCCGCGTTCGATGGCGATGTGTCTCCCGCCGATGGATGTCTTTCGGGTCACGAGTTCACCACGCAGTCGGCCACGACCTGTTGAAACAGCGGCCGAAGCTCTTCGCCTTTGCCGAGCCGCTTCAGCTTCCAAACGAGCGGTCCACTTTCGACGCGCGCTTGGAAGCTGTAGCGGGTGCTCTTCGGAACGCCGCGTTTGACCGTTGACGGACCTTCCTCTTTGTTCGCGAAGATCGCCTTCAGATGGCCCTTGCGCCCGTATGCCGGGCTCACGAGTCCATTGGCGATGAGGCGATGCGCCGCCTCGATGCTGCGAAAGCCCCACGGTGTTCCGTCGGCTGCGTAGAGTGGAATAGATTGAGTCATACGTTCTGCAACTCCCGCGCCATCGCCGCTGCCTGCGCCACTGTGAGATTGGTGTTCTCGCCGATGATGGCCGTCACGCGCTGGCGCAGCAAGGAGATGTTTCGCCGTTTGCGCTGATCGGCGGTGATCTGGACATCGAGCATCCGCAGATTCGCATCGAGATCGGCGACTGTCGCTTCCGTGGTTGGCACCCATTCGCAGTCGCCACTGAGTGGATGTTCCAACACCACCGGCACGGCGATCATGCCGGGCATTTCGAAGCCACCGATATCCAGGCCCAACTCCAATTGCGCGTCCGCTTCCGTCATCTCGGTGGCGGACTTCATCACGCGCCGGATGAGATCAAACAGCTTCTCCCGCGCCAACTGACGGCCCAGTTCGTCGAAGAGCGGACCGTTGGCCTCGATCACGGCGTCGACGACGTCCTTGTTCAAGAACCGGCGGCCCTTTTCGCGAAACTGCCCCACGGCGCGCCGGATGGCCACGGTCAGTTCCGAACGCTTAGTGGCTTCCATGGCTGTCCAGTTCCTGGTTGATTTGCTGAAGGAACACAGCCGCCTTGCGGCACTGGCCGGCGAAGTCGACGTCGGGCGTATCGAACTCCTGGATGCCGGCGGCAATTGCGGCGGGCGTCAGTAGGCACATGGCCATGGCACGGGCGGCCTCGACCACGGCCATCACGCCGTGATTGCGCTCAATCAATGGGCGCCGCTGCTCCATCGGCAGTGGCGTCTGCCACTGGAGGTTTCTGTCGAGAATGGCCTTGTTGGTTTTCTTGGCTTGCTCGTGGGCTTCGGCCGGAGTGGGCAGATCCTTCTGGCGAAGCTTGCGTACAACTTCCTTTTGCTCGCCTTGGGGCATGGAAGCGATTTCGCGCTGGCGCTCAGCTGGTTCA
>Ga0265316_10005438_pt1 | contig 12378 bp, 8 predicted proteins | sample 4522metaG_FD_202092 | JGI IMG/M metagenome (GOLD analysis project Ga0265316, IMG submission 202092) | Rhizosphere microbial communities from Carex aquatilis grown in University of Washington, Seatle, WA, United States - 4-5-22 metaG | ecosystem: Host-associated > Plants > Roots > Rhizosphere >... | reverse complement strand
GCGGCCCCAATCACCTCGGGGCCGCGTTAGCGACCCCGCTCAAGCCGCTTTGAGCGGCTCACACCGTAAAGCCCCCGGCTCTGCCGGGGGATATTTACAGTCTAGCGCCGTCTCTGCCTGCGTAGAATCGGCGTTTACCTTGCCGCCGGGCCTGCCGGGAGTATCCAGCGGGCCTGAAATTTGCGGCTCCTGAGGCAACTTCTCGTCTCAAGGGTGGCAAGCAATGAAAATATTCAACTTGGCGACAAGACACAATTGGAGACCGTGCCACGCGTTTCTGGGCCGGTAATTTCAGACGTTGAAATATATCTAATAAATCGGGCAGAAAGTTTGCAATACGCAAATATCTTGTAATTGCATAAATGATCTTTATGGGGTGTTACTGGGCAATGCCGGTTGTGCGCCGATCCATGGCCGACGTTGTGCGCGCCTCTTATTTGCGCCAGGGTTGCTGCTCGCCGAGCTCGCCCCAACTGGGGATCGGGCTCTGCAGGCCGTCTTTGATCCAGAGGAATTGGCCGTTTACGCTTGCGGCTTCGTCGCTCATCAAGCCGGCGACGAGATCGGCGGCTTTTTCGGGGTCGTCGCCGCCGGTTTCCTGCACCCAGCGGGCCCATTGGAGGAACGGATCGGCGATGCTGCCCAGACGTTCCGACGCCGCCTTGATATCGGCCCACATGTCGGTTTTCACGTCTCCCGGATGGATCACGTTGGCGGTCACCCCGGTTCCCTCCAACTCCGACGCCAGATGGCGGGTGAACTGATTGAGCGCCACTTTGCTGGTGGCATAGGCACTGTTGAGGGGGCCGGGTTGGTGCAAAGCGGCAGCCGAGGTGACGTTGACGATGCGGCCCCATCCAGCGGCGATCATGCCAGCGACAAATGCCCTGCAGGTGAGGTAGGAACTGATGGTGTTGATCAGGAGGGTGTCGATCCACGCGGAGGGATCGCTGTCTTTGATGAGATCGATGGGGCCGAAGACGCCTGCCGCATTGACGAGAATGGACGGGACGCCGAGGTTGCGTTCGATCACGGCCCTGGCTTGCGTGACGGAATCGGGCTGGCGGAGATCGACGGGTACTGACAGGGTGCGCGCGCCCGATGGTGCAAGTTGTTGCCGAGTGTCTTCAAGGCCGGACTCGCTGCGTGCGAGCATGGCGACCGCCGCGCCCTGTTGCGCCAGGCGCACGGCAATGCGCCGGCCCAGACCACGGCTGGCACCGGTGACTACCGCGACTTTTCCATTCAGGTTGTTCACTGGCAAACTCCTTGTTCTCATTCATACACCCCGGACCAGGGCCTTCTGACGGTGCGAGATTTCGCGGGGGTGGACACGTTTATTTAGAAGATGTCGGCGAGGGGAGGAAAAGTGAGCAGCAGGCCCAGGCCCAAAAGCGCCAGAGCTGCGGCGTTGATGCGCCCTATCGCGACCGTTCTGCTGCGCCAACGACCTTCGAGAATGACCCAGGTGACGATCCAGAGAAGAATGGCGACGGTAGTTACGCCGGAGAGAGGACCTGTGGGCGCATAAAAGTTCAGGCTTGATTTGACGAGAGCCGACTTGTCGGCGGCAATGGAAAGAACCGCGAGAGCAAAGGCGCCGATGCCCGCGGAAAGGATAGCGGCGGCGCCAGAACCGTTGGGGAGAGCAGGGATTTGAGGCGAAGCCGAATGAAATGGAGTGGTCATCTTTCTCCTCCGGCGCGGAGTTGAAAGGTGTGGCCGCATTGGACCGGCGCTTGCTTGTTGATGAGCGCGCCGAAAAGTCCGGCAACACCCGCGGCAAGAAATGACACGAGGGCAAAGCAAAGCACCGCAGCGCGAAGCTGCCTATGATTCCTGAGGTCGCGACCGTAGCGGAGGAAGACGAATGCAACCGTGGTGATGGAAATGGGAGCAAACCAGGCAACGTGTTCCTTCCACTCCATGCCCAAGGAATGCCAGCCGCTGGTTGTGCAACTGGACATGAGCAGGTGTTGCGGAAACATGGAGAGATCAGCGGCTCCCGGCGGGGGCGGAGCTCGATACCACGGGTAGATGACGTAGGTTCCGCTGAGCACAGCAAACCATGCGAGCATGACCATGGCGATCAGATATGCCTTCAGGAATCGCTCATGGTTCGGTGCGGGCGGAGACAACTGGTGCGAGGCGGTGAAGAAATAGAGCTCTACCAGGGCTCCCGAACAGGCCAGCAGATAGAGAGCGCCGAATCCCATGCCATGGATCAGAGTCCATAGGCCGCGTGCCGTAATTTCCATTTGCTTTTCCCTCCCATTGCAGATCGGCTGAAACGACGGCCCTGTCCCGGAGGTTATTCAAACCAGTTGAAATTCATGAGGTGTGTGGCAGCCCCAGTATGAATGAGAATAGTGATTGCAAACCAGGGATTCAACGGAGCACATCTTTATGGAAGGCATTTCGCGACGGAACTTTCTAATCATGGGCGTGTGCGCCATGGCTGAGGCTGGTTCGATTACTGCCCAAGTACGGAAGCAAAGGGCCTATGCCTACGTGAGTTCCTGGACCAGCGGTCCCAATGGGGCGGGTGAAGGAGGAGGCATCCATATCTATGCCGCGAATCTGGCGGACGGTTCACTGTCCCACCTTTCCAGTGTAGAGTCCGGGCTCAATGCGGGATATATCTGCATCTCTCCGGATGGCCGATTTCTCTACGCAACCGATGAGAGGAAGGACTACGGAGGCAGGCCGGGTAGCGGAGGCGGTGTTCTCTCTTTCGCGATCGACCCGCAGAGCGGATTACTTACGCGACTGAACTCGCGACCCAGCATGGGAGCATTTCCCGCGTACATCTGCATCGACAAAACAGGCTCTCGCGTGGTCACCGCCAACCACGGTTCTTACGACGCGATTGCGCAAGTGAGGCGCGATGGAGGTGTTGTTCATATAGAGAACTCATATGACGATGCGACCGTCTCCATGTTCTCCGTGACACCGACCGGGTTGCTGAACCCGCCGTGCAATGTGGCAATTCTGGAACGAGGCCCTGCCCTGGGTTGGGAGAAAGAGAGCGGTCTTGATGCAGTTTTTCAGGCCAGTCCTCACGCTCACTCGGTGAACTTCGATCAGAGTAATCGCTTCGTATTGGCGTGCGACAAGGGGAGCGATCATATCTATGTGTACGGAGTGAGCGGGGACCGCTGTGGGTTGAAACTGGTAAAAGCGTTTGCGACGGTACCCGGAAGCGCTCCCCGGCACTCTGCGTTTCACCCCCGGCTGCCCTATGTTTTCGTGGTAAATGAACTGAAACCAAGTCTCACCTCATTCGCTTTCGACGCTACAACGGGGGATTTGAAGGCCATTCAAACAGTCTCAACGGTCGCAAATGACGCGATTGACCGCGGTGGCAAACGAAGTATGCCGGCTGACATTCGCGTCCATCCAAACGGAAGGTTTGTGTATGCGAGTACACGCGGAAACAATACGATCGCAATCTTCCGGATCGACGAAACGACGGGGCGAATGACTCCGGTGGATGAAGTTCCGACGCTGGGAGAAACACCGAGGGCTTTCAATTTCGACCCTTCCGGACGGTTTATCTTTGCAGGCAACCAGGATTCGAACACCGTGGTCTCATTCGCCGTCGATCCCGAGGGCGGGCGCATGACTGCAACCGGCACGAAGGTCGAAGTGCCGCGACCGGTTTGCATCAAGTTCCTTCTGATCTGAACCGCTTCATGGGCAAAGGGATAGGTTCGCCGTCCCAATTTTCGGATGGCCGCCAAGGCGGACCCTGCCCTCTTGGGATGAGTTATTGAAGGTTTGGTTACGACTCTGCCGCAGTGGTCGTAGAATCAGTGAGTTCAAGCTTTCAAGAGAACGGATGAACTGATATTGCGGCAGGAGGATCTCACATGAAATTTCAGCAGCTCTCTTCGCGGTTTCTCGCACGGACGATGATCGTGCCGGTGTGCACGGCTCTTCTGTCGACGTTGCAGGCGGCAGGCCAGTCTCCGATGATGCCGCCGAACACGGTGGTTGTCGATTTCACAAAGACGTTGATGGTGTCCAAATCAACACCCACGCTTCAGGTGGTGGTAAACCCGATGGTTGCGAAGGGGTCGCCCATTCATGACGGGACCTTTGCGGCGCTGAAAGATCTCGGCGCCGACTACGTCCGCTATGTGCCGTGGAATCCTTACCCGAAACTTTCGGTGGCTGAACTGGACCCTCCGACCAGCGACAAGACCTCGTGGGATTTCTCTCTGATCGACCCTTACACAAAGGACTTTCTTGCGGCGACCGAGGAACAAGGTCACAGCACGGTTATGAATTTTTCGACCATTCCCACATGGATGTTCAAGACGGATAAGCCGGTGACTTATCCCTCGGATCCGAACCAGGTGGTGTGGAACTATACCCAGGGAACGGAGCCGATAGATCCCACGAACAAACAGATCGGGGACTATATGGGGCGGTTGGTTAGCTGGTATACGCAGGGCGGATTTACCGACGAACTGGGCAAGGAACACAAGTCTGGATACCACTACAAGTTTCCTTATTGGGAAGTGCTCAACGAACCGGATATCGAGCATCAAACCACCCCGGAGGCCTACACCGCGCGGTACGACGCCATCGTGGAAGCTATTCACAAGGTAAGTCCGAACACAAAGTTTATAGGGCTGGGCCTGGCGTTTCCGAGCCAGAATCCGGAGATCTTCGAATACTTTCTGGACGGCTCACATCACAGGCCGGGCATTCCGCTGGATTATATTTCTTACCATTTCTACGCTACGCCGGACCCGAACGAGGACATCAACGGTTGGCAGTACACGTTCTTCAACCAGGCGGATGGATTTCTTACCAGCGTGCGCTACATCAAGGCCATGCGCGACAGGCTCTCGCCTGCAACGAAGATGGACACCGATGAACTGGGCGTGATTTTGCCCACGGATTTTTTGGAACTGGCGGCTGCCAAGGCGTTGCCGGACCACATACCGACTGCTTACTGGAACGCGGCAGGGGCGCTTTTCGGCTATCTCTTTATCGAAGAGACGAAGCTGGGTGTGGACGTGATTGGAGAATCGCAACTGGTGGGATATCCATCGCAGTTTCCCAGTGTGTCCATGATGGATTACAACAACGGAAAGCCCAACGCGCGCTTCTGGGTACTGAAGCTGCTCAAGGACAATTTTCATCCGGGCGACACACTGGTGCAGACATCTGTGAGTTCCGGGAGCGCGACCGATGCGCAGGCCTTTATTACGCCGGCGGGCAAGAAACTCCTACTGGTGAACAAGCGGAACAGTTCGGTGGAACTGACACTTCCCGCGGAAGCGAAATCGGCGACCGTGTCGGTGGTCGACGAGGCGACGGGCGATGGGCCGGCGCGCGTATCCGCGCAGACAGGGGACAAATTGAAACTGGCTCCATTTGCAGTTGCCGTAGTTACCTGGCAGTAACGCTCGGGCAGGGAATCAACGCTGGAGATCTGCGGCCCCGGGTACAGCATGCGTGGTTTCGGCCGAGGCGCATTCCTCCAGGTCGGCGAGCAGTGCGTCTACCCGCTTCAAGTCCGAGTCCCAGGCGAACATGAAGCGGGCAGCGCCGCCGATGAAGGTGTAAAACTTCCAGCCGCGGGTGCGCAGGCGTTCCAGGATGTCGTCGTGGGCGGAGAGAAAGACGGTGTTGGCGTCGGCCGGCGAAACCACGGTGACGTTGGGAATTGCCGCCACGCGGTCAGCAAAATAGGCTGCGCAGCGGTTGGCGTGGACGGCGTTGGTGAGCCATGCCCCGCTCTCAAGCATGCCCACCCAGGGCGCGGCGAGGAAGCGCATCTTGGACGCGAGCTGGCCAGCCTGCTTGCAGCGATAGTCGAAATCGACGGCCAGTTGCGGATCGAAAAAGATGACCGCCTCACCGACGGCCATGCCGTTTTTTGTGCCGCCAAAACAGAGCACGTCGACACCGCTCTTCCAACTGAGCTCCGCCGGGGAACAGCCGAGACTGGCGCATGCGTTGGCGAAGCGGGCGCCATCCATGTGGAGAGAGAGGCCATGCGCCTTGCAGGCGGCGGAGATGGCCTGCACTTCGTCGACGGTGTAGATGCGGCCGGTCTCAGTGGGTTCGGTGATGGTGACGACGCGGGGCTTGGGGTAGTGAATGTCCTGGCGCTTGGTGGCCAACTCGTGAATGGATTCGGGAGTGAGCTTTCCATCTGCGCCCTGCGCCACAAGCAACTTCGATCCGTTGGAAAAGAACTCAGGCGCGCCGCATTCATCGGTTTCAACGTGGGAGGAGTCGCAACAAATCACGCTGTGATAGGACTGGCAAAGCGCCGCCAAAGCCAGCGAGTTGGCGGCGGTGCCGTTGAAAACGAAGAAGAGTTCGCAACTGGTCTCGAAGAGCTCGCGAAAGGCATTGGCGGCGCGGGCGGTCCACAGATCGTCGCCGTAGGCTGAGGCATGACCGCGGTTTGCGGTTTGCATGGCTCTCCATGCATCGGGACAGATGCCGGCGTAATTGTCGCTGGCAAACTGTTGCGCAAGGTCTTCGTCGTCCGTATTCATGGTGTGTGGTTCCCTTTCAGTGAGTGTCCGTCATAGCCGAGTTGAGGCCGTTGAAGATGGCGTCGTAGCGGCCGTTCTCGGCGGCGAAGCGCAGGCCCTTGACGTTCTCGACACAGATTTCAGCGGGTGTGGGCTGGGTTTTGAGAATCGCCATCACCTCGGCGATGAAGGCGTCGAGAGGCATGGCACGCGGGTCTTTGGCTCCGTCCATCAGGTCGGTGGCGACGTAGGGCGGGATAATCTCAAGCACTTCAATAGCGGTGGCCTTGAGCTGGTAGCGGAGCGACTGGGTGTAGGAGTGGATGGCGGCCTTGGTGGCGCAATAGGTAGGGGTCAAGGCGAGGGGAACGAACGCCAGCCCCGAGGAGACGTTCATGATGGTGGAACGAGGTTGTTGCCGGAGCAGGGGCAACAGGGCCGCGGTGAGGCGGATGGGGCCAAGCAGGTTGGTGGCGACGATGGCCTCGGCGTCGGGCAAGCCGTCGGGCTGAGCGAGGAGCTTTTCGGCGCGCATGATGCCGGCATTGTTGATAAGGACATTGAGGGCGGGGAAGGCGCCGGCTACCTCGGCGGCGAAGGCACGGATGGCCGCGGGGCTTTCGACATCGAGCAGCAGGGATTTCATGCCGGGATTGGCGGCGGTGGTGTCGTGGAGGGCGTGCGGGCGGCGGCCGGCGATGATGACCTGGTTGCCGAGGGCGTGGAGGGCTTCTGCGAGGCCGCGGCCGATGCCAGAGCCGCCGCCGGTGACGAGGATGGTGTTGCCGGTGAGATTCATGACGATCAATGCCTCAAAGGAGAATGATAAACGCTGCGCGGATGTGAAGCGATTGACCGGAAGTCCGCAGATGGCTATAGTACAACTATGCATTTTCACCTCAGCCCGGCGCCTTGTCGTGCGTGTTGCTGCACGCTGCGCCGGCCTTGTAGGTGAGCTAACTTAAGCTCGATCGACTCCTAGAAGGCCGCGTTTCAGCTACTTCGCTGACGCGGCCTTTCTGTTTCTGCCGTAAAACGGATAAGAAATCAAGCAGTGCAAATGCAGATTCTATGAACCTTCTTCCTCTCAATTCGTGGCTCCTCACTTCCGCCTCCCGGCGGACCCGTTGTTGTTGTAGCCGCTGACCTCATTCCCATTTCATTGCGCACGCATACGATTCCGTAATGGCTACCTCCGTTTCGTGCGGCATTCCCCAAAGCCTGACGCTTCAGGCAATCGATCAACCGGTATTCAGGAGGCCCTGTGACACTGAAACAGAAGCTGTATCTCTTTCTCATCGTCTTGCTGGTGGGCGGCGTGCCCTCAGCGTATGCGCAGATTGTAGGCGGAACCATCAGCGGCACGGTGAAGGACACGACCGGCGCAGAGTTGTCGGGCGCAACCGTGACCGTGCGCCAGATCGAGACGGGCGCAACACGCACACTGACTACAGGCAGTGATGGGCGGTTCTACGCGCCATCCGTTCCGGTGGGCGACTATTCGGTTTCAGTGGCGCTGGCGAGTTTTGAGACCGAGCATCGCGGAGGCATCTCGCTGACGGTGGCGCAGAGCCTGCAATTGGCATTCGTGCTTAGCGTGGAAAAGGTGCAACAGGAAGTGGTGGTAAACGCAGAGCTAGTGAGCGTGAACACAACCACACAGCAGACGTCGGGACTGATCGACGAGCGGCAGGTGAAAGAGTTGCCGCTGAACGGGCGCAGCTACGATGAACTGCTGACGCTGAATCCGGCCACGGTGAACTACTCGAATGAACGTACAGGCGGCATCGGGAGTTCAAACTCCTCGGTGGGCAACATGTTCGCCATCAGCGGCCGACGTCCGCAGGACAACCTGTTTCTGCTGAACGGCATTGAATATACGGGAGCGTCGCTGATCAACGTGACGCCGGGGGGAACCAGCGGGCAGCTTCTGGGCGTGGACGCAGTGCGCGAGTTCAACGTGGCCAGCGACACCTACGGCGCGAGCTACGGCAAGCGCGATGGCGCGCAGGTGAGCATTGTGACCACATCGGGAACCAACCTGCTGCACGGCTCGGCCTTTGAGTTTTTGCGCAACAGCGCGCTGGATGCGAGAAATTATTTCGACCATGGATCGATTCCCGGATTTCAGCGCAACCAGTTTGGCGGGTCACTGGGCGGCCCGATCAAGCGCGACAAGCTGTTTCTGTTTGGCAACTACGAGGGCTTTCGCCAGAACTGGGGTCTGAGCGCCGTGACCCTGGTTCCGGACAATCAAGCGCGGCTGGGCTATCTGCCCAACTCATCAGGAACAGAGCAATATGTGGGAGTGAATGCCGCCGTGCAACCCTTGCTGGCGCTGTGGCCGGTGCAGAATGGGCCGGATCTGGGCGGGGGGATCGGCGAAGCGTTCAGCCATCCCAAGCAGACCATCCGCGAAGACTTCGGTACCACGCGGTTCGACGACAACCTGGGCAGCAAGGACCTGCTGTTCGCGGTGTACACGGTGGACGACAGCAGCGCCAACACGCCCTCGCAGAATCCACTGAGCCTGATCGACGAGAGCCTGCGGGAACAGGTGGCGAGCATTCAGGAACAACACGTTTTTTCGCCGTCGCTATTGAACACGGCACGGTTTGGCTACTCGCGCGCCAGCTACTACTTCACCGGGAATACACCGGTGGATTTGGCGGGGTGGGTGACGAGCAAACCCATCGGGGCCATCGTGATCAGCGGCAGCACGGCCTCCAACGGGGCGTCGGCGATTAGCCTGGCGGGCAGCAACGTGGGCAGCAACAACGCGTCGGCGCGCAACCTGTTTACGTGGGACGATCACATCTACTGGTCGCGCGGACGGAACCAGGTGGAGGCGGGAATCTGGCTGCAGCGCATTCAGTCCAATGACCTGCTGGCACAGTATCAGTATGGACAGGCTTCGTTCAGCACGCTTGCTTCGTTCCTGCAGGGCACGGTGAAGACCTTTACCGTGGTTCCGTCGCCTACCGAACTGGGCTGGCGCTCGCTGGAAGGCGCGGCATTTATTGAGGACACGGTGAAGCTGACGCCGCGGCTAGAGTTGCGCGTGGGCTTCCGATCCGAGTCGACCAACGGATGGAACGAAGCGCAAGGACGGGCATCGAACTACATCGTTACCGATGGAGTGCTGCAGACGCAGCCGCGCATCGGCGGGTCGGCGCTGACAAAGAACAACGCCGTCTTCCTGCCGGAGCCGCGTGCAGGTTTTGCCTGGGATGTGTGGGGGAATGGAAAGACCGCGGTGCGGGGCGGCTTCGGCGTCCATCACGGGCTGCTGGATACGCTGGACTACCGCCTGGACCAAACCGCGCCCTTCAACACCTCCGAGTCAATCAAGAATATTGCGGTCTCAAGCCTGAACATCACGCCGGGAACGCCGGCGCCGGCGGGCTCGCTGATTTCTCCCAGCAATGTGCAACCGGACATTGCCACGCCCGCAGTATTGAGTTGGACGCTGCGCGTGGAGCAGGAGATTTCGCCGCGGACTTCAATCACGGTGGGCTATGTGGGTTCGCACAGTTATCACCAGATCCTTTCAGAAGACATGAATGAGCCGGTGCCGCAAGTGCTGGCGGATGGAACGGTCTACTATCCCAGCGGAGCCACGAACGCGAACCCGGAGCTTGCGAATTCCACTTCATGGGTATCGCAGGGGGTGGGACTTTACAACGCATTGGAAGCGGACGTGCGCCGCTCGTTTGGGAACGGACTGCAGTTTCGCGGCAACTACACCTATGCCAAGAATCTGGACGATGGCTCGGCGTGGAACACAAGCGTGAGCGGAAACACGCCGGCGTTTGTAGAGTTTCCGCTGAATCCCAAACTAGACTGGGGGCCGGCGGCGACGGATGTGCGTCATCTGGCGTCGGTCAACGCGAGTTATGAGTTGCCGTTTGGGCCGCACCGGCGCTTCTTGAACCATGCCTCCGCGCCGGTGAATGTAGTGGCCAGCGGATGGACGGCAAGCGCCATCGTGGCGGCGCAATCGGGCTTTCCCTTTTCGCCGCAACTGGGATACAACCCCACTGGCAATGGCGATACGCGCAACCCGGTGAGGCCCAACTGGAATCCGGCGTTCAGCGGGAACCTGTATCCGCGGACGGCGAGCCAGTACTTCAACCCGGAGGCGTTTCTTCCTCCGGCGACGGGGACCTACGGGAATGTTTCACGGGATGCGCTGACCGGGCCGGGTCTGTCGGAGCTGGACTTTTCGGCGACCAAGAACTCACATTTTACAGAGCGGGTGGGGTTACAGTTCCGTGCCGAGTTCTTCAACGTCCTCAACCACACCAACTTTCTGACGCCCAACGAGGTGGTGTATACATCGGCGACGTCGGGGATCTCGCCCACCGCGGGTGTGGTGACAGCGACTTCGACGACGTCACGGCAGATTCAGTTTGGAGCCAAGTTGTTGTTTTGAGCGAAGCGCCCACTCACCCTTGAATCACAAAACGATTCAAGGATGGGGTATCCAGATGCTGCCTTCGATGGATAGTGGAATCCCGAGAATCCGGACCTGGGATACCAGGCATTGGCCTCGGCTGCACGATTTTCTGAGGTTCCAAGGTGTTTTGGGGCCGAAAACAGGGGGAAATTGGGGCCTTGTGTTTACCGATGAGTACATAGGGGTAATTCTCAAGCTGTTCAATCTATTCGGGTTGTTGAAAAAGAGACCCCTCCGGGTGCGGGTTTTTGGGGGGAGGGGGGTGGGGTCCGGGGTGGTACAGACCGGGGACATCCCTGACAGATTGAATTGTGGCATCCCCTGTACATCCTCCATGTTTCCATTGTGCCTGAGCGGAGAGATATCTTCGGCAAGCGGGAATCTCCCGGATTTCAGAGGCGAATTCTCAACTCGGGACATGAGGAAAAAGGCTTGTCCATCGGCCTGTCGAGGGGCGTGCTTTCCCATGTCTGAGAATCCAGACATGGGACACACAGATTCGTGGTTAGTCAGATGGGGGCCAGCCGCCAGGTGAGGTTCGTGCTTTCCCGAGAATCCGGACCTGGGGCACCCGATGTTTCAGATGTGGTGCCCGGGGATCAGGCCACGCGGCTCCTGACATCGGCGAGAAGGGCCAGGGATTGCGGGCTGATCTGGCTGGTGCGGTCGATGTCGATGTTGAAGGTGACCGGGACGCGGCACTTATTGCAGGTGCGCACGTAATCGGTGACCGGATCGAGCTGGAAGCGCGGAGGCGCGAGCGGAGTCTTCACGCGGCCGTGGAGCCACTCGGGATTGTCGAGGCAGACCCAGCGATGGCCCTGCAAATGATCGAGGGTAAACTGCGTCGACGGCACGCCGACCAGATCGTTGGCTTCTCCACCTTCGTAATCCTGATGGGTGGAGTAGATGTAATGGGTCAACATGCCGGAACTGAGTGCAACCAGGCGCTCCGGATAGCCGCTTTTTGCGGCCGCGGTCCACTCCTCCCAGGGAAACTGGAAGCCGTGGAGGTCGGTGGTTACCGAGTTGTAAGTGCCGCGGGGATCGAGCGAGAAGCAACTATCAAACCACCAGCCTTCGACCTTGGAACCATAACGCGCGCCTAACTCGCTGAGGATACCGAGTAAGTTGGCGGCTAACTTCGACTTATCCGGCGCATGATAGCCGACGGCGTGTTCCCATGCGGGGTCGTCGCCGCTGTTGCAGGAGTGGTTGTAATAGAGGATCAGGTGCAGGCCGCGTGCACGGCAGGCATCGGCTAACTCGCCGAGCATATCGCGCTGCGTGGTGCGTCCGGGAGCGATGCGGTCGATTGCGGCAGAAGGCGCGGGGAGCATTTGCAGCGCGTGGGCCGAGGTGAAGATAACATACTGCGCGCCCGCGGCTGCAATCTGGTCTACATAGCGGATG
>Ga0265316_10005437_pt1 | contig 12378 bp, 8 predicted proteins | sample 4522metaG_FD_202092 | JGI IMG/M metagenome (GOLD analysis project Ga0265316, IMG submission 202092) | Rhizosphere microbial communities from Carex aquatilis grown in University of Washington, Seatle, WA, United States - 4-5-22 metaG | ecosystem: Host-associated > Plants > Roots > Rhizosphere >... | reverse complement strand
TTGACGTTGCGCTCGACCGAACCGGCAATCACGCTGCTCTGCATGCCGCGAGTTCCTGCCACCGTCACGACACCCGGAATCCCACTCTTTGCAGCGTTCATATCTTCCAACGACAATTCGTCCTGCAGCATGATGGGACGGTTCGGATCGATGTCCAGCCGTGCATAGACCAGGTTCGAGCCGACGCCTTCGATCTGTGCGATCACGTAGCGGCGTCCGCTCAGTGCCACCGTCACGACCAGAACGATGCAGGCGCTGCCGATGATCACACCGAGCGTGGTCAGGAACGCGCGGATCTTATTCGCCCACAGGGCGTCCAGGGCAACCATCCAGGTTTCGTTGCTCGGCATCATGATCGTCGTCGATGACTATAACAAATGCGGTTTCCGGCGCGTCTGTTTCCTGCCTATCCCTTGCCTATTTTTTCTCTACGCGCTTCAGGTCGTCTTCGACCGCCTTGTTATGTGGATCGCCAACCAGGGAAATGCGATACGCTTGCGCGGCTTCGGAAAAGTGACCCTGCGATTCGTATAATTTCCCCAACCACTCACGGGCGGAGGCGTGCGGCGGAAGGTCGGAATTATTGGGCACCGTCGCCATGTAGGACTTTAATAGCATTTCCGCTTCGCTGGAATTTTTCCCTTCCATCACCAGTAAAACGCCCCGGTAATACTTCAGCCGGCGGTCGTTGGGATCCATTCGCTCGGCAGCAGCGATTGTCTCCGCCAACTTCTCAGCATTTGGGCGGTCGCGGTAATAATCCGCAATTTCCAGGTAAACCCCGATCCGCGTCGGATTCGCCTCCATAATTTTCGCGAAGACCGCGTCCGCCTCCGGCATTCTCTTTTTCGTTGCAAAAAATTCGCCACGGGCGAGTTCGCCTTCCAGGCCATCTATTTTTTCCAGCTCGTCGATGTGCTTCAGCGCCTTGTCGTCCCCGCCTCCCACAATCCCCGGCGCGTTGATCTCATAGCGGATCAAATCCCGTTGCGCTTCAAAATTGGACGGATTCAACTGGACGGCAACCTCAAATTCCTTATGCGTCTTTCGCGCGAGGCTCATCGCGTTAAAAAAAATGCTCTCCTCCGCTTTCCGGCCATACGCCCGGCCGAGCCAATCGTGATATTCGGATTGATCGGGAGACAACTTGACGGCGTGCTCCTCGGCGTCGATGGCCTTGGAAAATTCACGAAGCTGATAGTGGCACTGGCCCAGCAGAAAATAGAGGGGTGCATCGTCCGGGGATTTTGTGGCTTCGATGGTTAGAGTGTCCACCGCGCGAGTGTAGCGGCCCGCGTTGTAATCTTTTTGTGCGTCAGCCAGCGAAGTCTGTGCCCTCAGCGAGGAAACGCCGGCCCCTCCACAGGCCAGACTGAATCCAAAAAAAACGCTGAGAATTCGCGGGGTCATTCCGGCCGCACCGGTCGGATATGCAGATTTTCCTTCAGTGAAACGTCGCCGGGCAAAGCCACCACATCGCCTTCATTCAACCCGGAGAGAACTTCGATCATCGTGGGATTTGCCACTCCCACGGTAATGTAGCGCCGATTGATTTTGTTGTTCTCCACTCGAAACACGAACCGCTTGCTGCCTTCGATGTATACCGCGCCGCGCGGGACCACCAGGACATTTGGGCGCTCGCTGATCTGAATCCTCACATCAACGGTCGTGTTGGGCAGCAGGTCCAGCCGGTCATTGGAAACCGAGCAGATCAATTCGCCGACGCTTCGCGTGCCTCGATTGACCACCTGTTTGGGCAGAATTTCCGTACGGCCGTTCCATACGCGGTCCGGATGTGCGTCCCAGAATATTTCAACAGGCTGGTTGACTTCGATTTGCCCGAGTTCCGGTTCGTCGATAAATGCGCGGATGCGCACGTGATGCAGATCGGCAATTTCCGCCAGCAGATCGCCGGCCTTTACAAAATCTCCGGTGCGGATCGGCAGAGCGTACAGCGTCCCATCCATCGGCGCGACTCCGTGAGCGGAGGCCACTCTTGCTTCCAGATCGGCCACCTGCTCTCGAGCATGCTCCACCAGATGCTGCACGCGATCGCGATCGAGCGGCGCCTGTTGCTCCATGGTTTCTTTTGCTTTCTGCAACGCTGTGACGTCCGCCTCGGCTTGCGTCAGCAGCAGGCGGTTCTGATCCAGTTCCTGGGAAGTCGCGGCCTTTTCGGCCACCAGCTTCGTGAGCGATTCGTTGTCGCGCCGCAATTGGTCCCGCGACGCTTGCGCCTTCTGTAAATCCGCAACGGCCTTGGCCACCTGGCTTGCATGACCGCCCGACTTGGCCACGGCCAGCGCTTCTTCCTGGGCCGAGAGATCGGCGCGGGCTTCGGCGAGCTGCGAACGGACCTCCGTGTCATCGAGCGTAAACAGCGGTTGCCCGTGTTTCAACTGCTGCCCTTCCATTACGTCCACTTTCGTGACAAAGCTCGAAACTCCCGCGCGCAATGACGCAGGCATTACCGGCTCCACTTTCCCATTGCTCGACACCACCGAACTCAAATTCTGGCGCAACACGTCGGCCACGGCCACGCGGGCCGTGCCTCCCCTTCCACTGACGAACACCAGGACCGCCGTAAGCAACAACGCGCCGCCTACGATAATCCACAATCTTCGTCCCAGCGCCGATGTCATTCCGTCCTCGCTCTGCCGGTCTCCGCCGGCATGTTGAAAAAACGGCATTCTAACAAAGTTTCACGCAGCAAACGAGGGAACGGCGCGGGTTTCATGCGTCTCCGACTGCAATCGCTAAGATGCGAAAGACCTGGGACGGGATGCCGGTTAACACGCACCGCAGACACACAAGGATGTTGCGCCCCATTCCGCTGTGATAGAATTACCGACATGGCAACTGAACCGGCTCCGACTCAACCTCATGCCCCGAAACATGAAGCTCCGGCTCCGGGACAGCCCGCACTCCATCGCGTTTGCATTCAGTGTAACAACATGTTCCGCGTTACGCCGGAAAATTTTGACGCCAAGCAGTGCCCCAATTGTCATAAAGGTTAGGTCCCCGCGCCTGTATTTCATTTCCGTCCCCGCCGCGTGTGATTCGATTTGGGGTTCAGCTACAATTTGCGCCACACCTTCGCGAAATGAGATGCAATGATCGAAGCGCGCAATCTTGTGAAACGATTCAGGGACAGGAAGCGCGGCATGGTCACCGCCGTGGACCGAATCGGTTTCTCCTGCCGCCCCGGCGAAATTTACGGACTCCTGGGCGCCAACGGCGCGGGCAAAACCACCACGATGCGCATGCTCGCGACAATCCTTGAGCCCACCGAAGGCACCGCGATCGTCGCCGGATACGATGTAGCGAAAGAACCAGGGAAAGTGCGCTCGTCCGTGGGCTTTCTTTCCACCGCCACGGCTCTCTATGCGCGCCTCACCGCGAAGGAAATGGTCGAATACTTCGGGCGTCTGCATGGCCTCGATGAATTCACGCTGCATCGACGTATCGACGCGATTTTCGAGCGCCTCGAAATGAACGATTTCCGCGACCGGCGCTGCGACAAGCTTTCCACCGGCATGAAGCAGAAAGTTTCGATCGCCCGAACGCTGGTGCACAATCCCACGGTCATGATCTTTGATGAGCCGACCGTCGGCCTGGACGTCATGGCCGCGCGCACCATTGCCGGATTCATTCGCGAGTGCCGCGATCAAGGCAAGACGGTTATTTTTTCCACGCACGTCATGAGCGAAGTTGAGAAACTCTGCGATCGGATCGGCATTATTCACGGCGGTCGATTGATGGCCGAAGGAACCCTCGCCGAATTGCGCGACCGGTTTCATTTGCACGACCTCGAGGACATTTTTGTGCAGGTGGTCGAGCCATGAGCCTCCGCAATATCGGAATCGTCTATCGCAAGGAACTCATGGATTCTCTGCGAGACCGCAGGACCGTCGTTTCCATGGTCGCCGTCCCTCTCATCCTGATGCCTTTGCTCACCATTGGCGTCGGCGCGGTTTTGGTCAACCAGGTCGGCCACGCCATGGAAGAAGTGCCAACTGTGATGATCCTGGGCGGCCAGGATTCCCCGATCGTGACAGCCGAGATCGAACATTTAAATGAGGTTAAAATCGTTCCCGCATCGCCGGACTATGCCGATAAAATATCGAATAAGCAAATTCGCGCGGCCGTGGCGATCCCTCCAGGCTTCGACGCGAAACTTGCCGCCGGCCAGCCGATGACCGTCAAGATCTACATGTACGAAGGCGAAATGAAATCGGGCTTCGGCGCGGACCGCCTGCAGAAATTCTTTCGCGACCTGCGCGACAAGACGGTACAGGAAAATCTGAAAGCACAGCAACTTCCCGAAAGCTTGATACGCCCCTTCGACATCCGCCAGGAAAATGTGGCGCCCGCTGAAAAAGTGGGCGGCGCGGTCCTTGGCGGCATCGTTCCTTACTTCGTCATCCTGCTGTGTCTTACGGGTGCCATGTACCCGGCCATGGACCTCACGGCCGGAGAAAAAGAACGCGGCACGATTGAAACCATTCTTTGCAGTCCAATCTCCCGCACCCACTTGGTCCTCGGAAAATTCCTGATGGTCCTCACCGCTTCGATCGCAACGGCTGTCTTGTCCCTCGCGGCGATGGCCGCTTCCTTCAGCGTGGGGAAAAAGTTGCTGCTCGGCGTGGCGCACGGAGCCGTCGATTCGGCCATGCAAATCACAATTTCGGGAAAGGGAATCGCCTCTATCTTTTTCGTCGTGTTCCCGCTCGCGGTTTTCTTTTCCGCCGCCCTGCTGGCGATTTCCCTGTTTGCGAAAAGTTTCAAGGAAGCCCAGAGCTATCTTTCACCGCTGATGATCGTGGCCGTCCTGCCCGCCGTCGCCGCATTGCTCCCGGGAGTGGAACTAACCACCGCGATGTCTCTCGTCCCTGTGCTGAACGTCAGCCTCGTCAGCAAGGAAATCATTACCGGCACATATCACTGGACATTTATCGCGCTGATCTTCGCCTCATCGAGCGTTTACGCGGCAATTGCGTTAGCGATCGCAGTGAAACTATTTCAACGGGAAGATGTTTTGTTCAGGACTTAAAAACAGGGCTGGAAAACCAAGGAAGCAAAGAGGCAGGGAAAAATCCGGCGGCCGTTATTTCCGTTACGCCGCCTCCTTGATACTTTCCTGCATCGGTTCACACACGCCCGGCATGCTCATGATGCTCATCCCAGGCGTTCGAAAGGCGCCTAACCGTTTCTCGCAAACGCACCGCAAGTTCCGCAATCGTTTGCAGGCGCTCGATGGCGGCGGGCGGCAACCGGTCGCGCCGCGCCAGCAGCAATTCCGTATTGCCCAGAATCCCGGTTAGCGGATTGTTGACCTCATGCCGCAGAATTTCTCCGAAATCTCCCGCCAGCTCGTCATGAGGAAATTGGATCAGCCCCGTGACACGCTCGCCGATTCGCGCGCGGCGCTCCAGCATGCCCGCGGCGATGGGAATGAAATTGCCCAGGCGCGCCACGAAATCGACCGCGCCTGCCGTAATCAGGAATGCCAAGTCCGCCTGATATCCCGGCGCGGCCGCAACCACAACGGGAGCCACTTCCGTGAGAGTGGAGACCACCGATTCAATGGATTCCCGGTCACGATGCGAATCGACCGAGGATTGATCGAGAAAGATGACGATGGGAGGCGTGCGCAAAAATCCCGCGCGCGCCTGATCGACCGAACGCGTTTGTGGCATCCGGAATCGCCCTCCGAATGCGCCGAGTTCGTCGACGCATCCCTGGGCCACTTGGGCATCCGCGCTGATAATAAATATTGTCGGAGTAGTTGAATTCATTTTTCTCTCCCTGCTGCCTGCGGCCATTCGGTCACGCCGGCGTTTATTGTCGCGCCCCGCGCGCTGGGAAGCGCTTCGCGTACCGCCGCCTTCAGTTCTTCCACCAGAAACGGTTTCGCCAAATACGGCAGGCCGCTGGACTTCAGGAAATCGAAGGTGCGCGGGCTCATCGTGTCGCCGGTTACAAACAAAATCCTGTGCTGGGAAGGGCTCCCGCGCCTCACCAACGCGCGGTACAACCCCGGCCCGTCCATATGCGGCATTTTCAAATCGCAAATAATCAGCGCGTAGTTTTTCTCCTCCAGCCGGCGAAGCGCTTCCCGGCTGTCGAGAAACATGTCCACCTGGTGTCCTTCATCGGTCAGAACATCCGCGATCAGTTCCGCCACCGTCGGCTCGTCCTCGACGACGAGAATCCGTTCCGCGCGCGCCGCCACCGGCGCGGCGGAAAGAGGAACGACCGTGCTTGCGCGCGCGTCGGCCGCCTGTTCGCCTCGGGCAAAATCAAAACCCGCAACGGACAGGGCGGGAAGCTCGACGGTCAGTGTCGCCCCGCGCCCCGGCTGGCTTTCGACGCTCACTTCTCCGCCATGCTCCTGAATGATTCCGTACACGATCGAAAGCCCCAGCCCGGTGCCGAGCCCGGCGGGTTTCGTCGTAAAAAATGGGTCGAATATGCGCGAGGCCACCTCGGGCGAAATTCCGGGACCGTCGTCGGAAATTTGCATCTCGATGCGGTCGCCCGCCAGGCGCCGCGTGCGGATCAGAATCCGGCCGTGCCTGGCTTCCTCGCCGCGCCCCTGCTGAATCGCCTGTTCGGCGTTAACGATCAGATTCAGCACCACCTGCTGAAGCTGAGCCGCATCCGCAAGCGTTTGCGGAAGTCCGGGATCGAGCGCAAGCTCCACGGCGATATTTTCCAGCTTCAGTTCGTACGCGCGCAGCGAAAGCGTCCGCTCAATCACTTCATTTAGATTCACCGCGCGCCGCTCCGGCTTGGTTTCCCGCGAGAACAGCAGAAGATTTTTCACGATCCGCGCGGCGCGTTCGGCTTGCTGCGAGATGCGCCGCGCGTCGCCCGCGCGTTCGGCGGAGGAATTCCGGCTCACCAGAAGCTGCGCGTACCCCTGGATGCTGGTCAGCGGATTATTGAGTTCGTGCGCGATTCCGGAAACAAGCTGGCCGAGCGCGGCCATTTTTTCCGTCTGCAGGAGCTTCGATTGAATGAGCCTCTGCCCGGTGATGTCGCGATAGACTTCGAGCCACCCGACGCGGGCTCCGTCCGGTGTGTGCAGAGGGCGCGCAAACCGTTCCACAATCCTGCGCGAGGGCCGCGCCAGTTCAAATTCGTCCCAGCCCGCTTCCTCGGTATGGCGCAAGCGCTCGCGCCAGCGCGCCGCGGCTTCCGCGGGATGCGCAAAATGATTCGTCACCGTGTCGATCAGGGCATCGATCGTGCCCAATTCCAGGAGCTTGCGCGATTCAAACCCGAGAATGGCGCCCAGCCGCTCACTCGCCATCCGGACGCTTCCCCCGCCATCCACGATCAACACTCCGGATTCGATCGAATCCACCAGCCCAGCCATTTCCGCTTCCAGACGGCCTTGCGCCTTCCGAAGCGTCAACTCTGCTCCGCGATCCTCAATTTGAATCACCCAACGCGACGCCTCGACGCCCAATCCTTCCACCCTGGAACGTGAATGCAGCCGCACGATGCCGCCCCCCCGAAGCACGGCCTCGAGCGATGCCGGAGCCTTCTCGGATCGGGGCGCTTGAACGGATTCGCTCGAATCCAACTCCTTGCGCCACTCGGCCACCGCATCCCGCGCGACGCTGGAGAAACAATCCTCCAGCAGCGTCTCCTCCCGGAGGCTCCAGGGGAGATTCAAGACCTCAGCTGCGGAGCGGCTCGACTCGCGCAAGCGGCCGTGCTCGTCGATCACGGCGATGGATTCCGCGCTGGCTTCGATCAATTTCAGAAGCGACCTTGTCCCCGCCGCTCTTTCTTCCCGAGCGAATTCCCGGTCCAACGCCGAAGACGCCAGCAAAACATACGATTCCAATCTCGCAATATCCTCAGCGGAATCTTCTCCTGCAAGCAGGCCCGCCAGCACAACGCCGCCAACGTGGCTCCGCGCTTCGATGGGGATGGCAATCACCCGGTCGAGCGCCTGTCCGGCTCCGCCGAAGGCCGAACGTGGCGCAACAGATGACACTGAATTCATCCGCGCCGAAATCGCCTCTCCTGGAATTTCGCAATCGCTGCCTTCGTGAAATGCTTTATGCCAGAGGGCAACCAGCGGTCTCTGGCGAATGGCCGAAGCCCACTCGGCCGGCCCTTCGAAGCCTTCGCCCAATATCGGCGCTTCGCTTCCCCGCCCAACGGCCACGAATTCGGCCTGGAGGTGATGGCGGGCTGCCCGCGCAATCTGCGGGAGTATGGAATCCGCCGAAACGCCGCACAGAATCGCTCGAAACAGGTGCAACTGCGCACGAAGTTCCTCGGCGGCAAGCTCGGCACGCAGAGAGTCGCGATGCTGCTGGACCGCCAGGGAAATTTCGTCGGCGCGCAACCGCAACATTTCCATTTCCGCGTTCCCCGTAACCCCCGAATAGGCCACCATGGCCAGTCCAAGGGTACAGTTCCGCGTTCGCAAGGGAATCCAGATCGCGCTACGCATTCCGACGAGAGGCCCCAGGTGGGTCATCGCCTGGTTCGAGCCGAGTTCGACGCGCATCGGCTCAGGGCTGTCGAGCGCCGCTCTTAAGAATGGCGTTGAGACATCCAGGCGCTTCCATTCGATGGGGATGGGCCCGGGTTTTAACTCCATTACAGATCCCTGGCCCGTTTCGCCCCGCCTGTTTCCCGCCATCCATAGCCCGGCGCGGTCCGCGTCGCCTGCCGCCAGCAGCGCGCGCGCGCCCAGTTCCAGCAACTGTTCAATCCGCTCGCCTCGTGTCGCCGCACGAATCAGCGAGATAAGCGGATCGGAAGTCGCCTGGTTGCCTTTCCATTTTCGTATCCAGCCAGACGCCGGCATCGCAACTCCTAGAACTGCACGCGCAGGATCAGATAGCTGAACAAGAGCGCGGTGCCGATTGTGACAACTGCGGTGAGGCCCTCGCGAACCAGACGGTAATGCAGATAAACCTTGCGTGAGATCATCGTAGACCTCCTGCGGTTTGTATTGCACTACAGTGACCAATGCGGCAGGTCGCACAACGTTATATAAATCAATGCGCCAGGGGGATTTTGATGGACGGGCGATTCCAGCCGTTTTCCCATCCCGATACTTTCAACTTGGCGCAATTCCCGGATGGGAAAATTCCTTCCTCCGGCACGTGAAGATTCGCCTCGCACCGTTCCGACTCGTCTCGCGGCCCGTGTATGAAATAGCGGTAAAATATTCGGAGGGAGGCAGCGCTGGATCGTGCTTTCGCTTGACCCAATGAATTAGACCCGGGGATCGTTGCCATTTCATTGTCGTTGAGGAGGGTCGCAGCAATCGTGGGCGAGGTTCGACTTGCGCTGCTCATCGTAGATTGTCAGTGCGGTGAAACCATCGGGCCGTGAGAGTCACCGGATTCGATATGGCTTTCCAACAGAATGGGCAAGGCACTTTTATATAGTCAACTCATGCCTGCGGTCGCCCGGCTTCGTACTGTTTCAGCTTGCGGTACAATGTGGTTTTCCCGATCCCCAGCAGCCGCGCAGCCGCCAGCTTGTCGCCGGAGGTTTCCCGAAGTGCGCGGAAGATGGCGCGCCGCTCCAGCGCTTCCAGAGGAACCAGGTCGTCCACATCCGGAACCCTTTCGGTGGAAGAGGAGTTGTACTGAAGGTTCGACGGCAGGTCTCCCACATGCAGGATCGGCCCCGAACCGAGCGCTACAGCTCGCTCAATGGCGTTTTCCAGTTCGCGGATGTTTCCCGGCCAGTCGTAAGCCATGATTCGCCGCATGGCGTCTTCCGAGATGGCGCGGATGGGCCGCGCGGGATCGCTGAATTTTTCAAGGAACGATGTGGCCAGCAGAGGAATGTCGGTTTTGCGGTCGCGCAGCGGAGGAAGCTTAATCTGGACCACATTTAATCGGAAGAACAGGTCCTGACGGAAGCCTCCGGTTCGAATCGCGCTTTCCAGATCGCGGTTGGTTGCAGCGATCATTCGCGCGCGGATGCCGATCCGTTCATTCGAACCCACCGGCTTGACTTCATGCTCCTGCAGCGCGCGAAGCAGTTTCGCTTGCAGGTCGATCGGGAGATCACCGATCTCGTCCAGAAAGAGGGTGCCATCGCCGGCGGATTCGAACAGCCCCTGCTTGGTGTGCTGCGCGCCGGTGAACGCTCCTTTCACATAACCGAAGAGTTCGGATTCGATCAGCGTGGGGACCAGCGAGGAGCAATCCACCGGGGCGAACGTTTTGTTTTTTCGCGGACCGGAAAAATGAATCGACCGCGCCACCAGTTCCTTGCCCGTGCCGCTTTCGCCAAGAATCAGGACGGGATAGTTGTGCTGCGCGACTTTCTGTATGAGCTTGTACACGCGCTGCATCCGCGGAGAGATTCCCACGAATCCACCGAATCCCGGCTTGCTCTTCAGTTGCTCGCGCAGCAGCCGGTTCTCCTGATCGGTTTCGATCGAGTGCACCAGGCGGTCCAGTTTGGTGCGCATCTCCTCGACATGAAACGGTTTTGTGATGAAGTCAGTCGCGCCCAGTCGCGTGGCTTCGATCGCCGTTTCGATGGTGCCGTACTGCGTCAGCACGATCACGGCGATTTCCGGATTCAGGGCGCGGACCCGCTTGATCAGCTCCAGCCCGCCAATCTGCGGCACCTGCAAGTCCGTCACAACAATGTCGATTGGATATTGATCCAGAATGTCCAGCGCCTGTTCCGTGGTCGCCGAAAGGTGCACATGCAGTCCGGCGTCGGCGGCCACATCCCGGCAAAGATTCCGGGTCGTGACTTCGTCGTCGATGATCAGCAGATTCAGACCCGCTGTTCGCGTGGCGCTCGCCTCAACGGCATCGTCTGTCCGTGTTTCCACGCTTCTCATTTCCACATCTTTGACTGCTACGTTGGTTTCCAGGTTGGTTTCTAGGTTGTTTTCGTGTCTAGTTTCCGTGTTTGTATTTGGATTCATGGCTGGGCGCCTCTTTTCAATTCAGGAGCAACACGAGTGCCAAATCAGGAGAATAGTTCAAGTCGCACAAAGTGTGTCACTTCTCGTGACAATGGCACTCTATTAGTGGAGGATTCTATTGCCGAAATGGAAAATAATGCAAGCCCGTTCTTCCTTTTTATCGTGTAATTTCTTTCAGAGCAATGGGAAGCAGGATCGGGAATCCATTCCGTTTCAGAATGGAACAGTTTCCGACTGTCGAGCGCCAGCGATTGTCCTTCAACCGCTTCGCTGAGTTTTCTGTGGCGCGGGTGAATTCCAGACGGCTAGTTGCCGGGCAGGCGATTCGGAAGAACATCGGAGGTCCCGTGACCGCCCCATTGCACCACGTAGAGTCCCTCCGTCGAGGAGGCGGCAAAGATCGTTCCGGAACCGTACTTGGCTGTTACGGCTGGAAAAAACCCATCGGCAAGCGTTCCCGCCACGCGCGTCCACAAGCGGCCGGCGTCCATTGAAACGTAAAGTCCTCCAGTCCGCATGGAGGCAAGAAAAATCGTTCCGGCAACGGCGAAGTCCTGCACCGGCGTATTTGGCAGCCCGGAGCCCACTTGCTGCCACGAACTGCCGGCGTCGCGCGAAATGTAGAGCCCATTGTGGGCAATCGAGATCATCGTGTTTTCGCTCGAAGGATCCACATCCAGCGAAACAGCGCCGCCGGATTTGAGCGGCAAATCGTGCCAGGACCATGTTTTCCCGGCGTCCTGCGAAAAAACAAGCCCCCGGAGCGAGACGACCCACAGATGGCGGCCATCGCGTGAAACGCGAACGGATTGCACGGGCAGGGTGGTGAGCGGGCCGAGCGGCCGAAGGTCCCAAGTCGCACCATGATCGGTGGACACCAACAGGCCAATGCCGGTCGCGGCATACCACTGGTTCGAACTAAAGGCCATATCGGTAACGATTTGCCGCAACGGACGCGGCGCACTCCCCGGCATGCTTCCCTGCGTCTTATGCGGGTGGCTCGGTTGAGCCACGGCTGCCTCGGCCTTCGCCGCCTCGCCCGTCACGATCCCCGCACTCAGCCAGACTTTTTTCTGCGCGTCATAGCGCATCAAGCCGCCATGGGCGAGCGAGGACCACCAGCCGTCGGGCGAAGCATATACATGCAGCATTTGCTCGGTATGCAGCCCCGGCCCTAACGGCTGCCAGGATTTGCCTTCATCGTCGGTTGCCAGGACCGGATCGGGAGCGTGGGCCAGGACGGCGAGAACCCGCCCGGGGTTCGCCGCATCCAGGGCCAGCGCTACAATTTGACGGTGAAAAAATCCATTGTTGGCGTCCTGAAAATGTTCGCCCCCATCGTCGCTGGACAGAACACCCAGTTCCTCGGTGCCGATCAGGACGCGTCCGGCGCCCTCTCCAGTCACCAACACAGTGTTGACCACCCAGGTCTGAGGGGT
>Ga0265316_10005436_pt1 | contig 12378 bp, 7 predicted proteins | sample 4522metaG_FD_202092 | JGI IMG/M metagenome (GOLD analysis project Ga0265316, IMG submission 202092) | Rhizosphere microbial communities from Carex aquatilis grown in University of Washington, Seatle, WA, United States - 4-5-22 metaG | ecosystem: Host-associated > Plants > Roots > Rhizosphere >... | reverse complement strand
GGAATCCCGTATCTCGTTCAAAAAACTCCACTACAGTAGGTAAACGGAGTTGAAATATTTGTCAAGGATAGAGTGGGGTTTAACATGATTTTAATGCTGCTTAAAGAGCAAATCGCCCGGTTTTTGTTTGTGACGGCGACATTCCTCGAGATAAAGACTGCCATAGGTTGCCGTAATGTAGTCTTCACGGGAAAATCCGAGCAGTCTGGCGGCGCGGTCGATAGCAACCGGCGCTCCCTCAAGCTCGAGGAAAAGGCCGATCGGCGTTTCATCGAACTCAATTTTCAGGTTTCGGACGCCGGGGAGCGAGTAGGTTGTCCTGAATTTTTCGTAACGAAAGATTGGGCACAGTCCCAGTGCGGTCAAAATCTGGGTTATTCCATCCCCGGAAACATTCACTTCCACTTCTTCCCTGACCTTGTATTGTTTCCGGTGTTCTAAAGTCTGCGCTGGCCCCTTGTAAGTGAGAATAAACGCTGCCGGTTGGACTGACTTGCTTCGTTCTGACGACGAGGTCGGTTGCTCGGTTCGAATTCGTATTAATTGGCCTTTGCGCGCTAAATTCTTTTTTGGAGTGTCATACAGGGTATTGGATTCGAACGTGCGCGGAATGATCATCCTGGCGCGAAGCTGCTTCAAATGATGGCGCAATGAAGGAATATCCGTGACTCGAAGCTTGATCTCAACTTCCTGGTTTTTTGGAATCCCAGCCATCGAATCAGTATAACTGCGGTTGATTATTATCGGGCCGGAAGATCTCCCGGAGAAGGCAATTGCGCGGGGACATTGATGGGGCCGTGCTTGCGACGAGCAAGACGCTCGCGGAGGCGGTCCATATAAAGATAAACGACGGGGGTCGTGTACAAGGTGAGAATCTGGCTCACCATCAGGCCGCCGACGATGCTGATTCCCAGGGGGCGACGCAATTCTGAACCTGTACCTGTTCCCATTGCCAGAGGCAAACCACCCAGCAGTGCGCACATGGTGGTCATCATGATGGGGCGGAACCGCAACAAGCAAGCCTGATAGATAGCCTCCTGCGGACTCTTCCCGTCTCGGCGTTCGGCCTCAACGGCGAAGTCGATCATCATGATTGCGTTCTTTTTCACGATTCCGATGAGCAGGATGATGCCGACCAACGCAATCACGCTGAGCTCGGTATGGAAAAGGATCAACGCCAGAAGAGCGCCCACGCCTGCCGAAGGCAGAGTCGAGAGAATCGTCAGTGGATGGATGTAACTTTCATAGAGCATCCCAAGGACAAGATAAACGGTGATAACCGCAGCCAGAATCAACCACGGCTCCGACGACAAGGAGGATTGGAATGCCTTCGCAGTTCCTTCGAAGCTCGCATGAATCGAGGATGGCAAGCCGATGTGCAACATGGCCGACTCAATCTCAGGCACGGCATCCCCGATCGGAAACCCTGGAGCGAGATTAAACGAGAGTGTGATTGCCGGAAACTGCCCCTGATGGTTCACCTGAAGTGTGGTCGTCTTCCGCTCAAAGTGCGTGAACGCGCTCATAGGCACCTGGGCGCCGCTGTCCGAGCGGACGTATAGCTGCTGGATGGCGTCGGTACTCTGCTGGAAGCGAGGATCGACTTCCATCACGACGTGATATTGGTTCAACTGGGTGTACATCGTGGACACTTGCCGCTGGCCGAAGGCGTCATAAAGAGTGTTATCGATCACCAATGAGCGAATTCCAAGCCTTGAAGCCGTATCGCGGTCAATCACCAGAGTGGCTTGTAACCCGCGATCCTGTTGATCGGTGGAAACGTCCCGCAGGCCGGGCAACTTTCGCATTTCGGCCAGCGCGCGCGGCGCCCACTCGTTTAAATCGTCGATATTATCGCCTTCCAATGTGTATTGAAATTGGGAATTGGACATTCGCCCGCCAACCTTAATGTCCTGGCTGGACTGCATGAATAGAGAGACGCCCGGAACAGTGGCCACTTTTCTGCGCAAGCGGGCGATCACCTGGTCCGAACTTATCTTCCTTTGATCGAGGGGCACCAAATCCATTCTGATCTGTCCGGTATTCTCCGCCCCGCCACCGGTAACGGAGGCCACGGTTTTTGTGGCCGGATCGGACTGAATGATGTCCAATAGTTGTCTCATCTTTTGCTGCATAGCGACAAAGGAGGTATCCTGGGCGCCCAAAACCGATCCCGACAGACGGCCCTGATCCTCTTGTGGGAAAAACCCCTTGGGGACGATCACATACAAATAAACGCTCAGGCAGAGGGTTGCAGCGGTCACGCCCAACATAAATGGTTGGTGTCGCAGCACCCAGCGCAACCCATGAGCATAGGTATCGAGTATGTGTTGGAAGGCGCGTTCGCTGCCGCGATACAACTTGCCTTGATCCTTTTCTGGAGTATGCCTCAGGAATTTCGCGCACATCATCGGCGTCGTGGTTAGGGATACCACCAATGAAACGGCGATCGCCGAGGTCAACGTCACCGCAAACTCTCGAAAGATGCGGCCCACGATTCCACTCATCAGCAGGATGGGAATAAACACGGCGATCAGCGAGAGACTCATCGACAGAACGGTAAAACCGATTTCTCGCGAGCCTTCCAACGCCGCTTCCAGCGGGGAGTAGCCGGCCTCCAAAAACCGCGCGACATTTTCGATGACCACAATCGCATCGTCCACAACAAACCCGGTGGAAATCGCCAGAGCTAGAAGGGATAAGTTGTCGATGCTGTATCCCATCAAATACATCACGCCGAAAGTCCCGACCAGCGAAAGCGGGACGGCAATACTGGGAATGACTGTCGCCCACACATTGCGGAGAAACAGAAATATAACCATCACTACCAGAGCGACGGTCAGCGCCAAAGTAAACTGAATGTCATTTACCGACGCGCGGATTGTTACCGTTTTATCTCCGACAATTTCCAAATACACGCTTGGCGGAATAGAGGCATGCAGCTCTGGAAACAGGGCTTTGATCCGTTCCACAGTTTTGATGATATTGGCTCTGGGTTGGCGGTAGATATTGACGATGACAGCGCGTTTGTTGTCCGCGAAGCCGGCGTTTCTTGAGTCTTCGATCCCCTCAGTGACTTCCGCAACATCGGAGAGGCGAACTGGCGCTCCTCCCTTGTACGCAACGATCAAAGGTTTGTATTTCTCGGCGTCAAGAAGTTGGTCGGTATCGGTGAGAATCCAGCGGTTACCCCCGTCATCGAGCGATCCCTTTGGAGAGTTCACATTTGCCGATCGTAGCGCGGTACGGACGTCTTCCAGCGCAATCCCGTAGTGGGCGAGGGCCATGGGGTTGAGGTCCACACGCACTGCGGGTTTCGCTCCTCCGCCCAGCGAGACTTGGCCCACACCCTCCAGCTGCGAAATTTTCTGCGCGATAATCGAATCCGTAATGTCATAAACGCGCCCGATGGGAAGCGTTGCTGAAATCACAGCCAGATTAATGATCGGCACATCCGATGGATTAGCTCTCTTATAGGTAGGCCGAGTTGGCATATCCGACGGCAATTGTCCGGCGGCAGCGTTGATGGCGGCCTGCACATCGCGTGCGGCCCCATCGATGTCCCGGTTCAGGTCAAACTGCAATGTGATGAATGTGGAGCCGAGCTGGCTGGTGGACGTCATCTCATTGACGCCGGCGATCTTGCCGAATTGCCGTTCCAAGGGTGTCGCCACCGCGGAAGCTAATGTTTCCGGACTGGCTCCCGGCAATCTCCCGTTAACAGAGATCGTGGGGTATTCGACTTCAGGGATAGAGGCGACGGGAAGAAAATAATAAGAAATTGCACCTGCTAATAGGATAGCGGCAGTCAGGAGCGATGTCGCAATTGGCCGGCGAATAAAAGTTGCTGATATATGCACGCTTCAATCCACGGCAACCCAGGGTAGGACCAGTATATCAGGCCCGGCTATTTAGAGGGATTGGACTTAGCTTTCGTTTCACGTTTTACGGATCAGGTGGTGGGCATGCCACCGGGAGATGGCAAGTGCGCCGGGACTGGGCTGGCAGGGCGCTGTTCGCGTTTGCGGCGCGCGAATCGCAGCCGGAAACGATCCATATATAGATAGACAACCGGCGTCGTGTACAGGGTGAGGATCTGGCTCACCATCAAGCCTCCAACGATACTGATTCCCATGGGCTGCCGTAGTTCGGAGCCTGTCCCTGTTCCCAGCGCCAGCGGCAAGCTGCCCAGCAATGCGCACATCGTGGTCATCATGATGGGACGGAACCTCAATAAACACGCTTGGTAAATGGCGTCCTCCGGACTTTTTCCGTATTTGCGCTCCGCTTCGAGGGCAAAGTCGATCATCATGATCGCGTTCTTTTTCACAATTCCGATGAGCAGGATAATTCCAATTAGCGCAATCATGCTCAATTCCTTGTGAAACAGCATCAACGTCAGCAGGGCTCCCACGCCCGCCGATGGAAGAGTGGAAAGAATTGTCAGCGGATGAATGTAGCTTTCATAGAGCATCCCCAGCACGAGATAGACCGTGATAACCGCAGCGAGGATCAGCCATGGTTCAGATGCCAAGGAAGATTGGAACGCCTTTGCCGTTCCCTGAAAGCTTGCGCTAATAGTAGAAGGCAATCCGATCCGGCGCATGGCCGACTCGATCTCCGGAAGCGCATTTCCGATCGGGAACCCCTCGGCCAAGTTGAACGAAAGCGTAATCGCGGGAAACTGGCCCTGGTGATTGACCTGAAGCGCGGTCGTCTTCGGCTCAAAATGTGTGAACGCGCTCATCGGGACTTGCATTCCATTTGCCGAGCGGACGTAAAGCTGCTGGATGGCATCGGTACTCTGCTGGAAGCGCGGATCGACTTCCATTACCACGTGGTATTGATTTAATTGCGTAAAGATCGTGGAGACCTGCCGCTGGCCGAAGGCGTCGTAGAGCGTGTTATCGATAGCCGAGGAGCGAATTCCGAGCCTGGAGGCAGTGTCGCGGTCAACAACGAGTGTGGCCTGCAATCCACGGTCCTGCTGGTCGGTGGCAACATCGCGCAATCCGGGCAACTGCCGAATGGCGGCCATTGCACGCGGCGCCCATTCGTTTAGCTCAGCAATATTTTCGCCTTCGAGGGTGTACTGATATTGGGAACTGGTCGGCCGCCCGCCAATTCGAATGTCCTGCGTGGATTGCAAATACACCGTGGCGCCCGGGACAACTGCCAGCCTGCGTCGCAGGCGAGCGATAATTTGATCCGCGTTTACTTTCCGCTGCTCCAGAGGCAACAAATCCACCCTGATCTGCCCGGTATTTTCCGAGCCGCCACCGGTAATGGCCGTGACCGTATGCGTGGCTGGGTCCGACTGAACGATGTCCTCAAATTGCTTGATCTTTTCGTGCATGGGGCCAAATGAAGTGTCCTGTGCGCCCAGAATTGTGCCGTTCAGGCGGCTGGTATCCTGCTGGGGAAAGAAGCCTTTTGGGATAATCACATACAAATAGATGCTCAGGCAGAGCGTTGCTCCGGTCACGGCCAGCATGAACGGCTGATGCCGCAGCACCCAGCGCAAGCCATACGCGTAGGTGTCGACAATGCGCTGGAAGACGCGTTCGCTGGCGCGAAATAGCCTGCCCTGCTTCTGTTCTGACGAGGGCTTCAGGAAGCGCGCGCACATCATCGGAGTGGTAGTCAGCGACACCACCAATGAAACAGCGATCGCCGAGCTTAGGGTTACCGCAAATTCCCGAAAAAAGCGGCCTACGATTCCTCCCATCATCAGGATGGGAATAAATACGGCCATCAGCGAAAGGCTCATGGAAAGGACGGTAAAGCCGATTTCGCGCGAGCCATCGAGGGCCGCTTCCATTGGGGAATATCCCTCTTCCAAAAGACGCGCGACGTTTTCAATTACAACGATAGCGTCATCGACGACGAACCCGGTGGAAATCGCCAGCGCAAGCAGTGACAGGTTGTCGATGCTGTACCCAAATAAATACATGATTCCAAACGTACCGACCAGAGAAAGCGGGACGGCGATACTGGGTATCGCTGTGGCCCAGACGTTGCGTAGGAATAAGAAGATCACCATGACCACTAGAGCGACGGTAAGCGCCAGCGTGAACTGAATATCATTGACTGAGGCGCGGATGGTGACGGTTTTGTCGGCCATGATGTCCAGATGGACTGTCGGTGGAAGCGAAGCGCGTAGTTCCGGCAGAAGGGCTTTGATCCGATTGTTGGTTTCGAGGATGTTGGCGCTGGGCTGCCGATTGATGTTGACGATCACAGCGGACTTGCCGTCCGCGAATCCGGCGTTCCGCGCGTCCTCGAGGCCATCGCTGACCGCTGCGACATCTTTCAAACGCACGGGGGCGCCGCGTCGATAAGCAACGATCAGGGACGGATATTGGGCGGCATCGAGCAGTTGATCCGAAGCGGATAAAATCCAGCGGTTACCCTGATCTTCGATCAGGCCTTTTGGCGAATTGACGTTCGCCGATTGCAGAGCCGAGCGGACCTCTTCCAGCCCGATATCGTAGTGGGCCAGTGCCATTGGATTGAGGTCTACTCGGACGGCGGGCTTCGCGGCACCGAAGATATTTACCTGGCCTACGCCTTGCACCTGGGAAATCTTTTGCGCCACGATCGAATCCATAAAATCGTAAAGAGGGCCGGGAGGAACCGAATCCGACCACATGGCCAGAATGAAGATTGGAAAATCCGAGGGATTGGACTGCTTATAGGTCGGAAGACTCGGCATATCCGACGGCAATTGCCCCGCCGCGGCATTGATAGCAGCCTGGACGTCACGTGAAGCCCCGTCGGCGTTTCGGTCCAGATCGAACTGCAAAGTGATGTTCGTGGACCCGAGCTGGCTGCTGGACGTCATCTCGGTGATTCCGGCGATCTTGCCGAACTGCCGTTCCAAAGGGGTCGCTATCGCGGATGCCAGGGTTTCCGGACTTGCTCCCGGCAGGGTGCCGTGGACCCCGATGGTGGGAAATTCCACATTGGGAACTGCTGCTACGGGTAGGAAATAGTACGAAACACCTCCAGCCAACAGGACAGCGGCGGTTAAGAGAGAAGTGGCAATGGGCCTGCGGATGAAGGGGGCCGAAATATGCATTCAATCAGTCCGGAAAACGACAACGAAGCATAATTATAGCAGTTCCTACAGTTAGAGGGATATTTCCTGCTGTTCGTTACATGGAGTTTGCGGGGACTGAGACCAATAATTGTGAAACTTCAGTTAGAGGGAAGGTGAAATTTACTTCGAAGCGCCCGCAAGCGTTTGCCCACTCGCCCAGGCAGCCATATTCTTCCAATCCGGGTCATCCTTGGATTCGAATTGTCTTCCTCCAGTGTGGACAAACTCGATGTCCCCACCCGCCAGCGGCGAAAGAGGATGGATCAGGAAGCGGCTTTTCATGGGGTCGTCCATATTGATCAGCTTCGAAACGTTTTCGAAGATTTGCCGGGATTGCTCCTCGGTCCAGGTAGTGGCTCCGGGGAAAAGCCTTACCAGGTATTTCGGGGCGGGCCCCAATAAGTGGCAGGTGTAGCAACGGGCGTGTCCGGGGCGATTCTTCAGGAAGATGGGCTCGACACGGGCCTTGAAGAACTCATAATCGAGCGTTGACGTGGGCTTGGCATCCTGCGGGGCGGGGGCTGCTACCGTCTTCGCGACGGGCATAAGTGCCGCCATTGCAATGAGAACGACCGCCAGTTGCGCCCAGACTTTAGACTTCATGATTCGCTCCAAAAATTGAATTCGCGCACACACGCGCCTTGGAAATTTCGAACGATTGCCGGATTTTAGGGTAGCGCCAGCGTGCTCATCCGCCCGGGCTCTTCACCCACCTCGATGCGGGTGGCCATTTTCATGGTCTTTACGTCAATGGCCGATACCGACCGATCTGCCGCACTCGATACGTAGGCCGTTTTGCTGTCCGGCGTGAAGACGACCCAGAACGGGGAGCCACTGATGGCCTCATGCCCTGGTGGCTCGACTTTCGGCATGTGGACACGGCCCAGCAGTTTCAGGTCTGCGACTGAGTACACGAAAACAGAATCGTAGGTGCGGCTGCCGACCCAGAGAGTTTTGCCGTCCGGCGTAATGCCCAGGGCGTGACTTGGGCTGCCGCTCGGGGCCAGGCTTGGCTCGTCATCCGGGAAGGTAACCCTGGTGATTTCCTTGCGATTGGCGAAGTCCAGGACCATGAAGCCCTTTATGCGATTCATCGTGAGGAATAAGCGGGGCGAGATGTTGGGATTCGGATCGAAAGCCATCACCTGCGTGCCCATGTCAAAATCCATGTTCCAGGCCTCGGTGAGGTTCGTCAGGTCAAAAACGGCCAGAGCCTTCCCGCCCTCCGCGCTGGCAACCGCAAACTTACCGTCGGGGGACAGAGCAATATCGTGCAGCCCCTTCTTTGTGGGGATGCTTTTGATCTTCTCCAACGTGGCGGCGTCGATGACGTCTAGCCAGCCGGGAGTCGTGTGGATGCAGACCAGGATCAGCTTGCCGTCCTTGGTGGGCAGCACATCATTGGCGATGCCGCTCAGCGGTACCTTCTTGACGACCTTTCCTGACTTGCGATCCATTACGGTAAGGACGTCTTCGCCAATCTGTGTGGCATAAACGAGTTTGCCGTCAGCGGAAAAATTGACGCCCTCGGGGGCTTCTATTCCCTTCAGTTCCTGCACAATCTTGTTGGTCGCCGGATCGATCACCGAAATGGTGGTTCCCGCGTGATTGGTGACGTAGATTCGGGAAGTGCCTGCGGCGGCGGGCAGGGCAAACAGCGCGCCGAGAAGAATCAATCGCCGGGACGTGCGCAAACTTGTATTCATAGTGGAGCACCCTAATTGGATGTCAGTTGTGAACTTTCGAACGCACGACAATTTACACCGGACTTCTATGGACTGCAATGCGGAAATAGTTACGTGTTCGTTGGACTTTGGCGTATCGATCATCTGACCGGTGCAGAATTTGAAATTTGAAATTATTCGGGACATTCGGCTCAATCAGCGTCCGCCGGCTTAATCGTGTTATCTGTGGCCACGATTCAACACGAACTATTGGGAGAACCATCGAACATTCGTCTTTAATCGATGAGCACGGCTCGACAGGAGCGAAGGCGGCAAGGTATAAACTTTCTGTAGCTCACGGTTGCTTTGCCTCCGGCGCTTCACGCAGACATGACTGAACCATCCACACCGCTGATGCGGCAGTATCATGCGATCAAGACACAGTACCCGCACGTGCTGGTGCTGTTCCGGCTGGGGGATTTCTACGAACTGTTCTATGAAGACGCCATTGCGGCGTCCCGCGAACTGCAAATTACGCTGACATCGCGGAATCGCGAAAAGGGCGAGCCTGTGCCGATGTGCGGAGTTCCCTACCATGCCGCCGAGGGCTATATCGCACGGCTGCTGCGCGCCGGTTATAAGATTGCCATCTGCGATCAGATGGAAGCTCCCGGGCCGGGTAAGAAACTCGTGCGGCGCGAAGTGGTGCGCGTCATTACTCCCGGCACGGCTACCAGCCTGAATGTTTTGGAGCCCAAGGAGAACAATTATCTGGCTGCACTGTCGCGGGCTGCTTCGGGAAATCCTGTTGGGCTTGCGTATGCGGACGTTACGACTGGGGAGTTTCTGGTCACTGAATTTTCTGGGAACGATGCCGATGAGAAGTTACGAGATGAACTTCATCGACTGAAGCCTCGCGAACTGCTGCTTCCCCGGCAGGCTGGGCTTTTTGCTACAACACCTGGGGACGATGGCGGCGGGCACAATCCCGGATCGCGTGGCGAGTTTCGCGATACGGTTGAGACGCGAATCGAGGAATGGGCTTTTCGAACGGATTATGCTGAGCGAATGCTTCGCGAGCAATTTGGGGTTGCCAGCCTTGATGGATTTGGGTTGGGTGGACATTTGCAAGCCATCGCTGCTGCGGGGGCGATGGTGCATTACCTGCGCGAGACTTCGGCCAAGGGGCCCGAAAACGGGAATCACTTGGAATCGGCGCTGGGGCATATGGACCGGGTGCGTTATTACGAACAGGCTGACGCGCTGGTGCTCGACACGGTGACCGTTCGAAATTTGGAACTGGTTGCGCCTATTTTTGCCGAGGATGCGGGGCGCGGTGGGGCTCCTACGCTGCTTTCCGCGCTGGATGAAACGGCTACTGGCATGGGCGCGCGCCTGTTGCGTCAGTGGATCTTGCGTCCGCAGGTGAATCGTCTGGAAATCGATGCACGGCTCGATGCTGTGGCCGAATTGAAGGCGCACACTGTATTGCGCGAAGAAATCCGGCATGGGCTGAATGGCGTGCAGGACCTGGAACGGCTGACCGGGCGCGTGACGCTGGGAGTTGCCACTCCGCGGGACTTGCTTGGGCTGCGGCAATCGCTGGGGCGCATTCCGCTGCTGCGAAAATATCTGGGGACTTGTGTGTGTGAGCGTCTTGCGGCGCTGCATGCGCAAGTCGATGAATTAGCTGACGTGCGCGAGCGGGTCGAATCCGCGCTTGCTGACGATCCTCCGGCGCTGGCTTCCGATCCGGGTGTGATTCGGGCGGGATACCACGAGGAACTTGACCAACTGCGCGATCTTTCACTGCACAGCAAACAGATTATTGCAGCGATGGAAGAGCGCGAACGCAAGCGCACGGGGATCGGGTCGCTGAAGATTCGATTCAATCAGGTGTTTGGGTATTACATCGAAGTGACCAAGCCGAATGTGCACCTTGTCCCTGCCGATTTTGAACGTAAACAAACGCTGGTAAACGCTGAGCGCTATACAACCGCGGAACTGAAAGAATACGAACGGAAAGTTCTGGATGCGGACGAACGCATCGCGGAGATCGAGCGGAGGCTGTTTGCGGAATTGCGTTTGTGGATCGCGGAGCAGGCTGGGCGGCTTCGCCGGACGGCATCTGCCATGGCGCAACTGGACGTGCTGGGAAATTTCGCGCGGCTTGCGGCTTCCCGAAAGTATGCGCGACCGGAATTTGCGGACGATGGGCAAATTACAATTGTCGCGGGACGCCACCCGGTGATCGAGCAGTTGCTGGAGCAAAAGGGGGAACGGTTTGTTCCCAACGACCTTTATTTGGATGAAAGCACGCAGCAAATTCTGCTGATTACTGGCCCCAATATGGGTGGGAAGTCCACGTACTTGCGGCAGGCGGCGTTGATTATTTTGATGGCGCAGATGGGGTCGTTTGTCCCGGCAGGCACAGCGCGACTGCCTCTGACCGACCGGATTTTTACGCGCATTGGCGCGGCGGATAATCTGGCGCGCGGGCGGTCCACGTTTTTGGTGGAGATGACGGAAGTCGCGGCGATCTTGAATACTGCGACGCCGTCGAGTTTGGTGCTGCTGGATGAAGTGGGGCGAGGGACGGCGACGTTCGACGGGCTGTCGATTGCGTGGGCAGTGGTCGAGCATCTTTCCACTGAAACGAAATCGCGGACGCTTTTTGCGACGCATTATCATGAGTTGACCGAACTGGCGGAGTTGCTGCCGGGCGTTAAGAATGTTCATGTTTCCGCGCGGGAGACTTCTACGGGGATTGTGTTTTTGAAACGCGTCGAGACCGGGTGCGCGGACAAGAGTTATGGCATCGAAGTGGCGCGAATGGCGGGGCTGCCCTCGGCCGTGATTGCGCGGGCGCGGGAAGTCCTGGCCAAGCATGAGCAGGCGGAGCATCAGTTGACGGAGAAATTGACTCCGGGAGCATTTGGGGATGGCTCGGCGCCGCCGGAGCAGCAGGCTTTGTTTACGCCGCTCGATCAGCATGTGCTCGATGCGCTGCGCGATTGCGATCTGGATAATTTGAAGCCGATTGATGCGCTGAATTTGCTGGCGCAGTTGAAGAAACAGATTCTATGAATCACGATGAGATTCGAGACGACCTTGTGTCGCCCCTCCGAGGCTTGCCGATCTACGGGATGGCTTTCCCACCGCTGACGCGGTGGGCTACGTTGTGTCGTCCCTGTCGGGACGGGTTTTGGAATGCTACGGGGTGTTTGGCGACACCATTGTTGGTAAGGTTTTGGAATCCTGTGCGCCGCTTGGGGACGCCATTGGTGAAGTTACAGAAGATTTCGAAGCTGGCGGAGAAGCTATGAGGCCAACCTCTACCGGGGGCGGGCGAGAAGCCAGAAAGAAACGAGGGCCAAGAGGCTCACTTGCGCTGGGCATTATGTCCGGGACTTCCGCGGATGGAATCGATGTTGCGCTGGTGCGATTTTCGGAGCGAGCGGCCACGCTGGAGAATTTTGCCTCGCTTCCCTTCCATGCTTCAGTTCGAGAGATTATTTTGCGATTGGGCGAAGGGCGGGCGACAACTACCGGGAAAATCAGCCAGCTTAATTTTTTGTTGGGCGAGATTTTTGCTGAGGCGGCACTCGCGGC
>Ga0265316_10005434_pt1 | contig 12380 bp, 10 predicted proteins | sample 4522metaG_FD_202092 | JGI IMG/M metagenome (GOLD analysis project Ga0265316, IMG submission 202092) | Rhizosphere microbial communities from Carex aquatilis grown in University of Washington, Seatle, WA, United States - 4-5-22 metaG | ecosystem: Host-associated > Plants > Roots > Rhizosphere >... | reverse complement strand
GCGAAGACCGTGCGGTAGTTGGTGTCCGCACCTTCCTTGACGCTGGCGGCGTCCGGGAGCACCACCGCATACGGCGTTCGTTCGAGCTGGACCCGACCGAGCAGGATCGCCCCTGTGCACAGGGCGGCCACGGCGAGCGTCCCGGCCAGCACCCCGAAGGTGGCGGTGGGGCTGACGTGCGCGACCTCCCCGGCTTCCTCGGCCAGACGCGCCTGGCGGCGCGCACGCAGCCACAGCCCGAAGCAGGCGAAGAAGCCGAGGTAGAGGCCCACGAACGCCCAGGTCTCGGTGCTGGGCGAGAAGAGCATCACGAGACGAATCCACCCTGGCTCGCGTTCGGCGCCCTCGAGCTTGTCCTGCACCCGCCGGTCGGCCAGGCGCCGCGCCTGCTCGAGGTTGTATCGGGCGTCCTCGTGATCGGGATCAAGGGCGAGGGCGCGCTCCCAGGCCCAGATGGCGGGGCCGAGGCGGCCCTTGCGGAAGTACGCGTCGCCCAGGTTGAACGCCAGATCGGGCGAGACCACCTGCTCCTGCTGCAGGTGCTCGTAGGCCGAGATGGCGGCCTCGTGGTCCCCGCGCAGGTACGCGTCGTTGCCGACCTTGAACGCATCGTCCAGCCGATCGGCGCGCGCGGACCGCCCGAAGAGCAGCGACGCGAGCCCGAACGCGAGCCCGAGCGACAGGGGCCCGCGGACCCTCGGGGGCGCGGGCCCGCCGGCGCCCCCCGAGATCTGGCCACACCGCCGACTCATGGGCCCACCGCCCCGGGGGTGGCCTTGTCCGGGGGCCCCGCATGGCCGCTGGCGCGCATCGGCGGACCACCCAGCGCATCGAGCAATCCACTCGCCTGCCGGAGCAGGCCGTCCATCAGCGAATCGGGGTCGCCGAGGGTCCCCGGAGCGAACCGCGCGCGGTCACAGGTCTCGAGGGTCTCGACCAGGCGCCCGCTCACCTCGGGGGGCACGCCGCTCGCACCCAGGGCCGCGCGCAGCTCCTCGGTCGACAGGCCCCGCGCCGAGCGTCCGAGGCGCGCCTCGAGCGCGACGTAGACCACCCGCTCGAGCTCGGCGAAGAACGGAGCGGCCTCGTGGCGTCGGCGGTGGCCCTCCGCCGCCGAGAGGTGGCCGCGCGCGCGCTGGCGGCCGAGCCGCTGGCGCCTCCCTTCCGTATCGGCCAGTCGACGTTCCTGTGCCCGCACGCCCGCGAGCGCGAGCCCCAGCAGCAACGGCGGCAACCCGAGCAGCCACCCGAAGCCGCGGGTGTGAACGAGGCGGGTGCCGATCTGGCGCCCGAGGCCGCGGGTGCGAATGGGGCGAATGTCATCGGCGATGACGTTCTCGGCGTGTGCCTCCTCGCCCGCGGCGGGGGCGGCGGCGCCAGCCGGGCTGCCCGTGGCGGTGGCGCCCCCGCCGCCGATCGCGCGCAGCGTGAACCCCGGGGCCACCGCCCGCGCATAGTGCTCGGCGTCGGGATCGAAGAACGCGAGGCCGAAGGGCGGCACCTCGACGCTCCCCGCGCGTTCGGGCAAGAGCAGGATCTCCGCGGACTTGGTTCCGGTGACGCCGGTGCTGGGATCGATCACCGTCGTCACGCGCGGCTCGTAGACCTTCCAGCCCGCCAGCTTGGGCAGGGTGGGCAAGCCGACCTTGCGCAGGTTCCCCCTCCCGGCGATCTCCACGGTGAGGGTCACCGCATCTCCCACCCCGACGTCGTTGCGGTCGACCCGCGCGGCCAGCGTGAACTTGCCGATGTTCGCCAGATCGAACCCCGGCGGGCGGCCCGCGACCGGCAGAGGGGCGACCTCGATGGTGGTGCTCGCCGAGCGGACGTGCTCGGTGACCCCCGAGCCGAAGAAGTCCATTCGCGACAGGTTGGCCTCCATCGGCGTGATGCCGAGGTGCCCTTCCTTCAGCGGGAAGATGGCCTTCTTGAGGATCGCCCCCACCTGGTACGGCCGCCCGCCCATCATCTCCTGGGTGAGCACCAGGCTGCCGCGCCGCGATGGCGTGGTGACGTCCTCCGTCCAGAAGCCTTCCATGCGTGGCTCGACCACCGTGTCGTACTTGTCGCGAGGCTGGCTCATGTAGAGGAACCAGGTCGCGCCGATCGCCTCGCCCACATAGGCCCTGGTCTTGTCGGTCACGAGTCGGATGAAGCTCGCTCCTTGCGCCGCCTCGGGCGGGACCGCCCCGGAAGGATCGGCGGCTGTCCCGGGCGCCCCGGCGGCGGTCGCAGGGGGGGCGTTCGGCGCGCCGAGCGGGGGTGGCGCCCCGCTGGTCGCCGCGCCGCCGCCCGTGCCGGCGCTGATGGTGGCCACGCTGGAGCGGAATTCCTGGCCGTTCACCTTGATGCGCGCGGGGCCGATGGACACCGTCCCGGGACGCGTGGCGGCCACCTGGTACCGCCAGCTGTAGGTGGCCTCGACGATCATCCCGGCGGCGCCGAGCTGCATCTGGGTCGACTGGTTGGGCGCACGCGCCGCCTGCAGGATCCGGAGACCCTTGAATTCGGGGGGGCGGTAGTCGCTGACCTCGTCGTTCGAGATGCTGAGGTTGACCTGGACGACAAACGGTTCGCCCACCGCGACCTGGTTCTGTTCGACCTCGATCAGGAAGCGGGGTGGCTCGGCATGGGCCGACCGCGCCCCGGGGCCGGCGAGCAGGGCGGCGCCTGCGCCGACCAGCAGGGCAACCCATGCAGCGGCCAGGTGGTGGGGAGCGGGGAATCGCAGGGACATCGATCACCAATCCCGCGTCGGGGGAGCTCGCCGCACGGCGCGCAGCAGGGCGCGCTGCTTCTCGAGATCCTTCGGGCTCTTGTCGAGGCCGTCCAGCGCCGACTCCATCTCGCGCTCCTCCGCGGACTTGTTTTCGGCGGGCGGAGGTTGGTCACGCGGCTCGTTCTGGTTCTTGGCGTCGTCGGTGGGAGGCTTGGGCTGGTCCTTCTTGTCGTCGTCCTTCTTCTTCTGGTCGTCCTCCTTCTTCTGCTCCTCCTTCTTCTGGTCGTCCTGTTTGGGTTCGTCTTTCTTCTGGTCCTTCTGGTCTTGCTCCTTCTTGTCTTTGTCTTTGTTTTGGTCCTTGTTCTGGTCTTCCTTCTTCTTGTTCTTGTCGTCCTTGTCCTTCTGATCCTTCTTCTTCTGTTCCTCCTCCCGCTGCTTCTGCAGCGCGAGCTCGGCGTTCCACTTGGCCCGGGCGTTCCTCGGGTCGAGGGTCAACGACCGCTTGTAGGCCTCGAAGGCTTCCTTGTACTTGTCCTTCTTGAAGAAGGCATTCCCGAGGTTGTAGAAAGCCGCCGACTTCAGCGCCGGATCCCTGGCCTCGGTCGCCCGCAGGAACTCCTGCGCGGCCTCGTCGAAGCGCGACAGCGCCGCGAGGGCCGTCCCGCGGTCGAAGTGCACGCCCGGCTCGGCGGCCTGCTCCGCCGCGGCCTTGTCGTACTCTCCGAGGGCCTCCTCCGCCTTTCCGGACTTCATCAGGGCGTTGCCTGCCTCGACCGGGGCGCTCCTCCGCTCGAGCGGTTGCCAGGCGCCGAGGACCGGCAGGAGGGCCACCCACCCCACGACCTCGCGCCAGCCCCTGGGCCCGTCCCGCCCCACCGCGGGCGGGGTGCCGGTCGCGTGTCCTCCCGTCCCATGTCTGCCTTTCATGCCCCGCCCTCTCCCGCGGCCCGGCGCCGCGGCGACCGGGCGTCGCCGCCGCTCGCTGCTCCGCTCGCCCCTCCGCTCTCCTTGGCCTGCGGGCGCCGCGCGGCCGGGAGCGATCGGCGCGGCCGGCGGTCGCTCATGCAGGCTTCCGCCACAAGGAGCAGGAAGGCTGGAAAGAGCAACAGCTCGTAGATGTCATCGTATTCCTTGATCACCCGCGCCTCGTTCTCGCTGCGCTTCAATCCCGCCAGCGCCGCCTCGACCTGCTCCACGCCGAAGCGCTTGGAGTCGGCGTGAAAATATTCGCCCCCCGTCGCCCGCGCCACCCGGGTGAGCATGTCCTCGCCGAGGCGGGAGGTGACGTACTTCCCGTCGCTGTCCTTGACGTACCCCGAGATCTGCCCGTCCTCGCTGAACTCGGGGATGAGCTCTCCGGACCGGGAGCCGATCCCGACGGTCATGACCTTGATGCCGAGCTTGGACGCCGCCTCGGCCGCCTCGAGCGGCTCGCTCTCCGTGTCCTCGCCGTCGGTCAGCAGCAAGATCACCTGCGAGCGGCCGGCCCCCGGGTCCTGCCCGTCTCGACTCCGCAGCCGCGTCAGAATCTCGGTGCTCGCCTGCAGCGCTCGCCCGAGCGCCGTGCCCCCGACCGGCATGTCCCATGGCGACAGATCGCGCCAGAACAGCTTCAGGGCCGCGTAGTCCGTGGTCGGCGGGTAGGTCAGGGTCTCCCCCGCGAAGGCCACCAGACCCACCCGGTCACCCGCCAGGTGATCCATCAGGCGCTCGAGCTCGCGCTTGGCCCGTTCGAGGCGGGACGGATACACGTCCTTGGCCAGCATCGACTTCGAGAAGTCGAGCGCCACCACCAGATCGAGCCCCTGTTGCCTGGTCAGCTTGGCCCGCCCCCCGGCCTGTGGCCGCGCCAGGGTCAGCCCCAGGAGCCCCAGCGCCAGCACCACCAGGCCGGCCCGGACCGCCTTGCGCCCGACCGAGACCCCGGCCATGAGCCGGGCGATCATCGGCGCCTGCCCGAGCCGCGCCAGCAAGCGCCGCCGCAGCTGGAAGCTCTGCGCGTAGCCGAGCGCGGCCACCGGCACCACCAGCAAGAGCCACAGGAGCCGTGGATCACCGAACCGCATCAGGGAAGCCTCCGCCAGCGCAGAAGGCGCATCGCAATCTCGAGCACCAGGGGGACGAACCCCAGCCACACGAACCTGGGGAACAGCTCGCCATAGAGGACCCCACGATCCTTGATCCGGGATTTCTCGAGGTCCTCGAGGATGCTCTGGAAGTTGCGGGCCAGCGCCTGGGTGTCGGTCGCGAGGTAGGGGACTCCCCCGGTGGTCGAGGCGATCTCCTCGAGGAGCTTGGGGTTGACGGGCTGCTTCTGGCGCATTCCCATCGCGACCTCGGGGGGCGCCGGCGCGTCGGGATCGTTGTCTCCGGCCAGGATGGTGTAGACCTTGACCCCGAGGGCCCGCGCGTAGCGGGCGGCCTGGATCGGCGAGATGTTGCCCGAGTTGTTGTCGCCGTCGGTGAGCACGATCATCACCTTGGTCTTGGCGTCCGAGTGCCGCAGACGGTTCAGCCCCACGCCGATCCCGTTGCCGATGGCCGTCCCGCGCCCGTCGATGATGCCCACCTGCAGCTCGCCGAGCATGCGCAGGAACGTGCCGTGATCGAGCGTGAGCGGGACGTGGGTGTAGGCGTCCTTGGCGAACACCACCAGGCCGATGCGATCGCTCGGGCGGCGCTGGACGAAGCGCTCGATGACCATCTTGGCGGCGTCGAGCCTGTTCGGGGTGAGGTCGGTCTCCTGCATCGAGCCGGAGACGTCGAGCGCGAGCACGATGTCGATGCCCTCGACCTCGATGTCGTTGTTCACCCGGGTGGTCTGTGGTCGCGCCAGGGCGACCCCGACCGCCGTGACGGCCAGGACCCGGAGCACGAGCGGGAGCTCGGCGGAGCGCGCCACCCAGCCCTGCCGGCGCCGCCCGAGCTCGCCCGCGCGCGGGTGTCGCAGCGCCACCTGCAGGTCGCGCGGGCGCCAGAAGGTGCCCCACAGCATGAGCCCGATCGCGATCGGGATCAGCGCCAGGGCGCCCGGATGGGCGAAGCGAAACCCCTCCGCTCCGCGCACCAGCCAGGCCACGACCAGGGCAGCCAGGGTGAACACCCCCGCGAACAGGGCGGTCGGGATCGAGGGCGCGCCTGACGCCGGGCGCCCCGGCGGCACATCAGATCGCACCCCGGCCTCCCGGCTTGGCAACGGTGGGGCCCATGCCGGCGTCCACCGACGCGGCCCCGGCTTCCCCGGCCGCGACGACCACCCGCGGCCGCGTCGACTCCACGATCCGGATGGCGAGCTCGAGGGTGCCGCGGGCCTCGGTGGCGCTCGGTGAGACCTTCGCGAATTTCACCAGGTCGCAGGCCGACAGCCAGCCCTTGATCTCGCCCATCACCAGATCCCGGCTGGCCCGGCGCCCGAGCTCGGCCATCAGCTCGTCGGTGGTGAGCTCGAGCGAATCGAAGCCGAAGCGGGCGCCGAGATAGTCGCGGATGATCTCCGAGACCGCGAAGTAGAACGGGCGGTTGTCGGCGTTCTCGAGGAAGCCGTAGGTCCCCAGGCGATCGAGACGGTCCATGGCGATCTCGTGGGCGGGCCGCGGCGGCGGTCCCGGGCGGAGGTGCACGCGGCTGCGCAGGCGCCGCACCACCAGCCAGGTGACGAGGGCCCCGAGGGCGGCGGCCCCGAGGGCCCCCGCCACGTAGAGCAGGGTCAGGTCGCGCTTCATGACGGTGACCGGCTCCGCGTTCTCCTTCAAAGCCGGCTCGGGCTCGTTGGCGATGAGGCTGGCGATCTTGACCGGCTGAGGCTCGGTGCGGACCTGGCGGACGCCTCCGCCCCGCGCCAGGTAGGTGACCTCCACGCCGGGGATCTTGAAGGCCCCGGGCTCGTACCCCGCCACGTGCAGCACGAACTCCCGCCGGATGCGCCCGCCGCCGAGATCGGCCTGTGACTCGCTGCGATCGAGCAGCGAGAACGGCGCGAGGTCGAGGACGTTGGGCAGATTCACGGAGATCCCGCCCCGGGAGATGGCGGTGATGGTGAGCGTGATGGGATCGCCCACGTGCACCTGGCTGGGCGAGATGCGGGCGCCCACCGAGGGCGCGTCGGGATCGGCCGCCTCCGGGGAGGGCGGTGGCGCGGCCGCGGCCTCCGCGGCGCTGCGGTGGGGGTCGGCGCCGGCCGGCGCGCCCCCACCCCCGGTCTCCTGCGCGCCGCCCGACCGGCCGAGCGCCACCACCGCCGCGAGCGCCATCGCGCCGAGGACGAGACGCCAGAGGCGCAATCCCCATCCGGCCGCCGGTGTCCGCGCCCGGCGGGTCAATGTCGCATCCTCCGTGCCCGGGCGTCGAAGAAGGTGGTGAGCGCCGGAAGGTACGGTCGATCCGTCCGGACCCGGATGGCATCGAGATCCAGGCGGCGAAAGAGCGCGTCACGCGCCACCACCGCTTGCTGGGCCTCGCGCTCCCAGGCCCGCGCCTCTCGCGAGGACGTGTCGACCAGCACGCGCTCGCCGGTCTCCGGATCCTCGAGCTCGAGCAGACCGACGGGGGGCAGGGTCTCCTCGAGCGGATCCGTCACCGCCACCGGGATGATGTCGTGACGCCCCACCGCCACCCGCAGCGCCCGCTCGTAGCTCGGCTGGGGGGCGAGAAAGTCGGACACCAGGAACGAGACCGCCCGACGGCGGGCGATCCGCCCGAGGAACTCCAGCCCCGCCGCGAGCCGGGTGCCCGGGTGCCGCGGCTCGAAGGACAGGATCTCGCTGATCACGCGCAGGACGTGCTTCTTGCCCTTCTTGGGGGGGACGAACTTCTCGACCTGGTCGGTGAAGATGATGAGTCCCACCCGGTCGTTGTTGCGGATGGCCGAGAACGCCAGGATGGCCGCCAGCTCAGCCGCGAGCTCGCGCTTCTCCTGGTCCCGCGAGCCGAAGCGACCGGAGGCCGACATGTCCACCAGCAGCAGCACGGTCATCTCGCGCTCTTCCGTGAAGAGCTTGATGTACGTGTCGTTCATCCGGGCGGACACGTTCCAGTCGATGAGGCGGATGTCGTCCCCCGCCATGTACTGGCGCACCTCGGAGAACGAGATGCCCCGGCCCTTGAAGACCGAGTGGTACTGGCCCGCCATGCGGTCCCGCACCAGGCGCTCGGTCACGATCTCGATCTTGCGGATCTTGCGGAGCAGCGCCGACCGATCGGTGCGAGGGGCCACGGCCTCCTCGGCCGTGGGCTCCGCGCGCGCGTGCGGTCGCGCGCCGTCGATCGCGCGCGGAGGCTCGGTGGGGGAACGCGGCACGCCTGGGCTGGCAGCGCGCCGACGAAACAGCGACAGGGGCATCGAAAGTGGTGACCTCACGGTTCGGGGCGGGCCGGGGCCGGGGGCTAAGGCACCTCGACGTGCTCGAACAGCTTGCGGACCACGGTCTCGGAGGTGATCTCCTCGGCCTCGGCCTCGTAGGTCAAGATCACCCGGTGCCGGAGCACGTCCACCCCGATGGCCTTCACGTCCTCCGGGGTCACGTAGCCGCGGTGGCGCAGGAAGGCGTGGGCGCGCGCCGCCAGGTTGAGATAGATCGATGCGCGGGGGCTCGCCCCGAAGGAGATGAAGTCCGCCAGCGCGCCGAGGCCGTGCTCCTTGGGGGCGCGGGTGGCGTGCACCAGGCTCACGATGTAGTCGCGGATCTTCTCGTCGATGTACACCTGCCCGACCACCGAGCGGGCCTCGGCGATCTCCTCAGGGGTCGCGACCGGGTCGGCCTTGACCGTCACCCCCGATGTCATCCGGTCCATGATCGCCCGCTCGTCCTCGCGGGTCGGGTACCCCACCTTGATCATGAGCATGAAGCGATCGAGCTGGGCCTCGGGCAACGCGTAGGTGCCCTCCTGCTCGATGGGGTTCTGGGTGGCCATGACCAGGAACGGGTCTGGCAACGGGTGGGTGGTGTCGCCGATGGTGACCTGATGTTCCTGCATGGCCTCGAGCAAGGCGGACTGCACCTTGGCCGGGGCCCGGTTGATCTCGTCGGCGAGCACCAGGTTCGCGAAGATCGGCCCCTTCTTCGAGATGAACTCCCCGCGCGCCTGGTTGTAGATGACGGTCCCCACGATGTCGGCCGGCAGCAGGTCGGGCGTGAACTGGACCCGCGAGAAGCGCATTCGCAGCGCGTCGGCCAGGGTCTTCACCGTGAGGGTCTTGGCGAGGCCCGGGACGCCCTCGAGCAGCACGTGCCCGCCGGTGAGCAGGCCGATGAGGATGCGCTCGATCATGGTCTTTTGACCCACGATCACCTTGCCCACCTCGCTCGTGAGCCTGTCGACGAAGGCGGACTGTTTCTGAACCAGCTCGTTGATGACCCGGACTTCCATGGTGACGAATCTCCTCCTCCTCGGCTGCCCGAAAAGCGCGGCGAGCTTACAACCGTCCCGCCATCCGGACTATTCCTTCGAGCCCACCCTTGGTGCCGGGCCGGAACTGTGTTAGCCATACCGTCCGCCATGAGCAGCACCCGAGACGAGGACGCCCGGAACAAACGTCTGTTCGACATCCGCACCGTCGAGCGAAACATCAAGAAGGGCCTCATCACCCGGAAGGACTACGAGAAGTACCTCAAGTCGCTGGCGGACGTGTCGGCCCAGGTGGCGCCCCCGGACGAGGGCGATCTGGATGACGACGACGATGACGACGACCTGGACACGGACTCGGCGACGGACCAGGACAACTCGGTCCCGGCCTAGCTGACGAGAGCCGGGCGCCGGTCTGTCGGGAATCGCGCCGGTGCCCGGGGGATCCGGAGGGCCAGCGAGCGCGATCCCGTGTTCGAGTTCGAGGGGGGGCCAGCGGGGCGAGCGCGAGCCGCTCGTCGAGCTCGGACGCGCTGGCCTTCGGTCCGTCCGATCCGGGCGTTGAATACCGGCCTTGTCCTGCTTACAGTGGGGACATGGCCGAAGGTAAATCGCCCGAGGACAAAGCTTCCAGTGGATTCACCGTCACGGACCGCCGCGCGTTCGCCGAACGCAGCGAGTCGACGGGGTCGCCGGTCGCCGAGTCGCCGTCGTCCTCTTCGCCTCCGGCTCAGGCCGACACCTCCGACCCGTTGCTGGGAACGGAGGCCGTGGATTTTCACACCTTCATCCTGTCGCTCGGCAGCTCGGCCCTCCTGCACCTCGGTGAGCTCGACCAGCCTGGGGGCGACCCCAGCACCCCCGATCTGCCGCTCGCCAAGCACACCATCGACATCATCGCGATGCTCGAGCAGAAGACCAAGGGCAACCTCACCTCCGCCGAGGCCCACCTCATCGAGAGCCTCCTCTTCGATCTGCGCCTGCGCTACGTCGAGCGCTCCAGCTCGAAAGCCTGAGGCTCGGGCGGCCGAAGGCCCCCTGACGGGGGGTTGAGTGACGGGCGGCGGTCACATGAAGAAGCTGGCATGGAGGATGTCCGAGAGGACATTGCAGAGAGCGTGGAAGACCGCCCCCGCCGCCAGCGACCTGGCCCGCACCCGCATCCAGCCGAACACCAGCCCTGGAAAGAAGACCGACAGGCGTTGCGGGTTGAAGTCGACCAGGAAGTGCCCGAGTGCGAACAGCCCCGCGCTCGCCGGCAAGGCCCAGCCCACCCGCGCTCCGAGGATCGACCAGCGGGGCTCCCATCTTTCCTCGAGCTTGCCCATCAGGTATCCGCGGAAGAAGAGCTCCTCGGGGATGGCCACGACGATCAGCTGACTGAGGGCCGTGCCGAGCGCCGCCGCGGGGAGCCGGACGTGGCCCCCGGTCCAGCCGAGCCACCCCACCGCCGTCGGACAGAGGGCGCCGAGTCGCGTCGCCGCGCTGCCGGCGGCCGGCGCGCACACCGTGCCGTAAAACCAGAAGAAGGCCGCGACGAAGGCGGGAAAGGTGACCAGCACCGTCGCGCCGAGCACCGCCAGGTTGGTGCGCCCCGGGAAGACGTCGAGCCCCGCCTGCTGAAAATCGAAGTGCCGTCCTTGTGAGCGTTCCGCCGCCACGGGCGCGTAGAAGAACATCACGGCGATGAAGGCGTGAAGGTTGCCGCGCAGGAATGGCACCCCCCGCGCCATCCAGAAGAGACCGCTGGCCACGGCCGTCACGACGAGAAAGGTCACCACGGGCGCGCGCAGGGACGGCGGCGGCACCGTGCTCAAGACGACGTCGTCGACAGGCCCCGCACCGCGGCGTCGGCGCGCAGTGTGGAGCGCGCGAGTCTCTCGATCGCCTCCGCCCGCGGTGCCGGCGTGGTCCCGGCGGTGCCGGCGCCACGAGCCGCATTGCTCGCCTGAACCGAGCGCAGGAGCGCGTCGAGCTCGTTTCGGATGGCCACGATGGCCTCTCGGCTGATCCGCAACGCCTCCCGCAGCTCGAGATCCCGGGCGCCCCGTCCTGCAGTCGCCGTCGTCGGGGTGTGCGTCGACGTTTCTGGCAGAGAGATTCCCCGCGACCGGGCCGACGTTCCTGCCGTGCGCCGCGTGCGCGCGGGGGCCGCGTGGGTCCGCGCTGAGACGGTGGGTCGCGAACGCGCACGCATGTGCCCAGAAGGATCGACGACTCCCGGATTCTGTCAACTTTCCCTGGCCGGATCTTGCCTCTTCCTCTTCCCCGTCCTACGACCGGACGGCAAAGGGGAACGAGGACGAGCGACGATGACGAGCGACGGCGACGAGCTTGCCGGTCCTAGGCGCTTCCGCCTCGAGATGTTTCAGGCGCTTCGGGAATGATGTCCGAGGCAGCATCGCCCTGTCCCGGCCCGGGCTCACCTTCGGCACGGCGCCGTGCCTTCTTCTTCTTCTTCTTCGGCGCCGTGGCGGCGAGCGGTTGCCCCCCGCGGAGACCTGCTGGCTGTGGCTGCACCGGCAACAGGTACCGCCGCGCCGGATCCACCACGATCCCCGGTCCGAGCGCGGTCCGCCCGATGAGCATTGGAAACAACATGTCCCCGCGATCGGTCAGCGTGACCCGAATTCGCCGCTCGTTCGAGCCGAGCCGGATCGCGGTCTCGATCACCGGCCGCCGCTCGCTCCGGCCCGAGGTGTCCTTCACCTGCACGTGCTCGCGCACCGGGGCGCGCACCACCAGGGTCTGCCGCCCGTTCCGGCCAACGTGGGGGATGGTGATCTCGAGGATCGGCCGCCGGTGCGGCCCGGCCGTCCCGACCGAGCGCATGCGCGAGACGTGGAGGGCCGACGTGCGCGCCCCGGTGTCAATCTTGGCCTTCAGCCGATCGATTCCCAGGAGCGGAAGCGACACCCGCTCGACCCAGCCGATGCGGGTCGTGGGCTCGGCGAGGGGGAGCGGAGTTCTCGACGGACGGGCGGTCCCGCCACCGCCTGGGTGCACCCCACCCCCGATGCTCCCCCCGGCCAGCCGGACCAGGCGCGCCCGTGCGGCTTTGCCCCCGCCGACCAGCCGAAAGAGGGTGGCGCCCCGCCGGATGCCGAGCCGCCCGGCGCGCGCGTCCGGCGCCTCTATCACCACGGCATCACGCGGGGCCACGATGCGGACGGGCGTGCGGGACATCGCCGCCGTGACCTCGGCCAGCACCTCGTCGCGCTTGACCGCCTGCCCCGGGCCGGCCAGGACCTCCGTCAGCCCTCCGGCCCCCGCGCCGAGGGCGATGAGCCGCGCGAAGCTGGCGGGCCGGCGGGCCGGC
>Ga0265316_10005433_pt1 | contig 12381 bp, 5 predicted proteins | sample 4522metaG_FD_202092 | JGI IMG/M metagenome (GOLD analysis project Ga0265316, IMG submission 202092) | Rhizosphere microbial communities from Carex aquatilis grown in University of Washington, Seatle, WA, United States - 4-5-22 metaG | ecosystem: Host-associated > Plants > Roots > Rhizosphere >... | reverse complement strand
CGAGCTTGGCCACCATCAGCTTTTCGTTCGCAGTGAGGCCAGCGGAGCGATAGGGCATGGCGACCGGCTTCCAGCGCGCGGCGCGCTCCGCCTCGTTGTGGAAGGGACGCCCGCCTGAGTTGCGTGGGGACTGGGCCTGCGCAGAAGCGACAAACAGGAGCGTAAGGGAGAGGAGGAGCGCTTTGGAGACGGAGCGAAGCAAAGGAATCACCTCTTAGAACGAGTAGAAGAAATCCAGATAGACGATATATAAACCGCGCGACCGTAGAGGAGGTTATACCGACGGGCAGGCCAAAATTAGTCCGGCCTGCCCGTAGGTAGTCAGAAGAAAATTACCGCAGCAGCGCGTCCACCGACCAAAGAATCGGAGCCTGCCCGTGGTAGTCGCCGGTCCGGCGGGGCCGGCCCAAATAGTAGCTCAGATCGTTCAGTTTGTTGGTGCCCGCGCAAACCTGCGTCACCTCGCCATTCTGATCGATGTAGCCGGTCACGGCCAGCCATGCCTTGCGCGCCGCGGGGCCGTAGGTCGGGCCGTCCAGCACACCCAGCTTCACGCCGGTAATCATCGCGAAGGTGAACATTCCGGTGCCGGAGCTCTCCGGCCAGGCCTCGTCGTGGTCGATCAACTGCCGCCACATCCCGTCCTTGCCCTGATACTTCAACAGCGCGGCCATCATCTTCTTGAAGCCTTCTTCGATGCGCGCCCGCTGCGGATGATCCTTCGGCAGCGTCCGCAGCATCTCCGCCATGCCCGCGGCAAACCAGCCGTTTCCGCGGCCCCAGAAGAAGGGCACATCCTCGGCATGGTAGAAGAGGCCGTTGGGCTGCTGCAGCTTGTCCAGATAGGCAACCATCTCCTTGGCCAGGCGGTCGATATACACTTTGTCGCCGGTGGCGCGATAGGCCTGGAGCTGCAGCATCGTCAGCATGTACATGTCGTCGACCCAGAAGCGCGTCTCAGCGGAGAGACCATCGGGCTGTGGATTCTCCCACTGCCGGTCCGCCCACCATTTGCCCTCGGCCAGATACTTCGGATCTTTGGTCTCGATGGCAAGCTCCAGCGGAACGACGCCGAAGATCGAGTCGTCCACATGACGCCGCGTTGGCCTCTTCGCGGCATCGGCGCCGCCCGGCATATATGAATCAAAGCGGGCAACCAACTGCTTCTGCAACGCCTCGTCCTTCGTCAGTTGCGCAAAGTTCAGCGCCCCGTACCAGGTGCCGATCTCGGCGTAACCAATGGTGCGCATATACGAGGGCATATTGGCCATTTGCGGACTGGGCACACGCGGACTGGGCGCTGCCGGACCGGCCAAAAAGCGATCGGCCAGCTTCTTGCCCACTTCCTCGGGCGTGGCGCCTTTTGGCAGATTGCTGAAATAATCCACGCCCTGCGCGAGCGCGGAGATGGTAGAGCCCAGGACGAGCGCTCCAGAAAGCAATGCGCGGCAGAAAACTATCTTACAGTTCATTTCAAGGTCTCCAATCAGTGGTGCCGGTTATTAATGCGTCGATCCCATAGCGTGCAAGGAACCGGTTTCAGTTGCGAAGAAGCCATTGGCGGCGAGTCATCAAGGCGAAGCGATCCAGCGCCGTATTCATCTTTTGACCCCCATGAGCTGCCAGCGGTTTTCAATCGAAATGGAGCTTCGGTTGTGGCCGGGGGTTTGCGTATTGACAATGTTTTCCTCTCGGAAACAGCGAGCAGTATATGTGTCGGTGACGAAGAGAGTCAACAAAGTTAACTGCGTGACTCCGCCTTAGCCAGGCGTAAGGAGCCAAGGAGGACTGCTCTGGCCGCAGCGCATCCTCGACTCTGCCTGAGCCGGCCACCGCTTGCTCCGCGGCATCCCGCCCTGCGAATGCCGGCCTGCCCGGCCCCAGACCTTAGGTTTCCGAAGTGGAAAGGGCGTTTGACCGCTTCGACCACCTGTTTTGGGGCCAGACCTCCGTTGCGAGGCTAGTTCACACCCGCCCTGCCGCCGGAGGGGCATACGAGCCTGTTTCAGTTGGCTCGCCCATATCCGCATCTATAGTTCAGTATTTGGACTAAAAAACAGGCCATTATGCGCGGAGTGTGGCTACAGCACGATGTTTTATAACGCAATGATAATAATAGAGATATACCCACGCAATCGAGGGGGTATTGCAAGGAGAATGTCAATGGGGGAAAAAATCAAGAATGGTCTTGACAGTCGTACGCTGAGGCGCTTAACGTTTCGCAATTATGAGGCCAATAGGAACAACACTTCGTATTTGGAATCGTCCTGCCTGGATATTCGCAGTAATCGTTTTCATGGTTGCTGCATGTTCCACGGCGCGCCTTAATGCTCAAGGATACGCAAAAATCATTGGAACCGTGACGGATCCAAGCGGAGCGGTCGTTCCGTCCGCAACGGTCACGGCGACACAAACCCAGACTGGCGTGGAATCCGTCGTAAAGTCAGGCGGAGACGGTGCATTTGTCTTTCCAGCTCTGCTTCCTTCCACTTATACGGTATCGGTTTCCGCTAAGGGTTTTCGGAACTATACCCAGACCGGAATCGCACTGGAGGCCAACGCGGCCCTAACTGTCAACTTCAAGCTGGTGGTCGGTTCGTCTGCTGAGACCGTCAGCGTAATCGGCGATGCGCCGCAAGTCGACACTTCAACCGGCACCTTGTCCCAGGTTATCGATGAGTCAAGCGTCGTCGATCTGCCGTTAAACGGCAGAAACGCAGCCAACCTCATTACTCTGGTTGCCGGCGTGGTTGTCGCGCCCGGAAACGGTCTTGACCAAGGCTCCACAAAGACCTTCCCTGGCCAGCCGACGGTTACCGCCAACGGAACCCTGCCCAACCAGTCGTCATACATGCTGAACGGCGGCAACAACACGGACGAAATGACCAACATCACCGCTCCGTTCCCGTTCCCCGACGCGCTGCAGGAGTTCAGTGTTCAGACCAGCAACTACAACGCGGAATACGGCCAAAGCGCTGGCGCGGTCGTCAACATCGTTAGCAAGTCGGGCGGCCAGAAGTTCCATGGCGACGCATTTGAGTACCTGCGCAACGGCTACTTCAACGCCAGGCCGTACTTTGCAACCGTAGCCGACAACATTCACCGCCATCAGTACGGCGGCGTCATCGGCGGTCCGGTCATCATCCCGTTCGTATCCAAGGGAAAGAGCACGCAGTTCTTCTTTGGCTATCAGCACACGCTGTTGCATTCGCTTTCAGGCGCCAACACGTCTACTGTACCGACCCTTGCGAACATGGCGCTCACGCCTACCGGCACGGCGCTCGGCTATGCCGACTTGAGCAACAAGTGCACCGGCGGATGGAACTCATCCAACTTCTGCAACACGGCAAGCCAGCAGGTTGTCAATCCATTTACAGGCGTCTCCTACCCGTTGAACCATATCCCCTCAACCGACTTCGATCCCTCCTCGTTGAACTTCCTGAAGGCGATTCCCGCCTACACAGGGACGCCGGCTGCCGGAAAAATCGGTGGAGTAGTTAACTGGACAAGGCCCACCATTCAGGCCTGGGACGAGTACGTCTCCCGCGTTGACCACTCCTTCGGCGACAAGGACCACCTCTTCGGCCACTACTACTACAACGACTTCGACCAGAAGGGTGTCTACAACCCCGCCATGTTGCTCAGCTACTCGGGGTTCTCCAACGTCCGTTATCAGAACGCGCTCCTTGCCGAGACGCATACCTTCAGCAGCAACCTGCTGAACAACCTGATCGTCAACTATCAACGCGAATTCTCCGCTCGCGGCGGACCCGCGGGTGGTTATGACGTCATCGATGCGCCGAAGTCAACCACCTATCCGGGAGCTCCCGGCGGCGGTTTTGGCGTGAACAACGTCTGGCAGCCGGGCGTCGACCACATCTTCAGCAGCGTAAATGTCAGCGGCTACTTCGGAGCCTCGGCCTCGGCGTATGCCGGCTGGATGCGCAACAACTACACCTTCAACGACGACATTCACTGGGTCTTGGGCAAGCACAACATGGCATTCGGCGGCCACTACGAGCTGAGCAAGTTCGACGTGACCAACGTTTACCAGTCCTTCGGCTCTTTCGGCTTCAACACAGGCGGAACCGGCACAGTGGATGCCTATGCGAACTTCATGGTGGGCTACATGGGTGGTACCGGCTCATTCCAGCAGGGAAACTTCGAGCAGGTGAACGATCGTGCTCACTTCCCCGGAATCTATGCTCAGGATAGCTGGAAGATCAATCCCCACCTGACAGTGAACTACGGCGTACGCTGGGAGCAATTCGCCCCGTGGGCGAACCGTAACGGCAATTTGCAGGAATTCGTTCCCGCCAATTACGTTGCGAACACACATACCGCCCAGTTCAGCGCAGCCTCCCTGCCTGCCGGCACAATGCTCTCCGGCGACGCTGGCGTTGCTCCGAACGGTGCATACAACAAGAATTTGCAGTTCATGCCTCGTGTCGGTTTTGCCTATGATGTGAAAGGCGATGGCAAGCTGGTGGTGCGCGGCGGCGGCGGCGTCTTCTTCCAGGATCGGATCCCTGGCTTCTTCAACCTCAACCAGGCCAGCCTTATGCCCAACACGATCAGTGTTGTGATGAACGGCTCGAACGCCACCGCCGGCAACCCCGGTGGGCCGTTCAGCAACCCATATTGCAATAAGGTCGGCGGCGTTTACACCGGAGTTTGCTCGGCTGCGGGCGAAATTGCCAATCCCTTCCCATTCACTCTGCCCTTCCCGGCCACCAAAATCTTCCCGTGGAAGGGAGTCGGGATGCAGGTCTTTGAATTCGATCCGTCAGGTAACTTCAGGGTGCCCGTCACCTACGACTTCAACCTGACCGTTGAACAACAGCTTGCTTCCAGCCTGGCGATGCGGGTCGCTTATGTCGGATCCATGTCCCGGCACCAGTTTGTTAACCTTGATCTCAACCCCTCGGTCAACACCGGCGCGTTCGTAAACGGAGCCTGGGTGAAGTCCACGCTGGGTACCAACCAGCGCAGGCCCTATAACACTGCTCCCGTTGTCGGACCTTGCACATCCGCTACCGGCTGCGATGCGGGTTTTCAGCAAATCGTCGTTGCCAGCATGACCGGTTCTGGAGGCTATAACTCGCTCCAGGTCACGTTGGATAAGAAGATGTCGCATGGTGTGTCGTTCCTGGCCAACTACACATGGTCGAAATCGATGGACAACCTGCCCTATTCAGTTAAGGTGGGTAATACCGAAGACATCAACGTGGGCGAATCGTACGTGTACCCGCAGTTTCCTGCAGGCGCATCCAACATGCCGGCGGGTTCGTATGTCACAAACATCCAGGCGCTCGACCACGGTATATCCGACCTTGATCACCGCAGCGTCATCTCGCTCTCCTATGGGTACCAACTTCCCAAGCTTCGCAATGGGAACCGCGCCCTGAAGTACGCCGCCAACGGCTGGCGCACCAACGGACTCGTCCAGCGTCATACAGGAGATGCCCTCACTGTGTACACTGGTACAGATTCCTCTGCTACCGGCCTCGCCCAGGAGCGCGGGCAACGCAACTATAGCGTTGCGCCGTACACCGCCAATTGGCAAACCGACCTCGGCAATTGCGCGGCCGGCACCTCCTGCCACAACTGGTTTACTACCGGCGCCTTCTCGACGCCCGTCAATGCGGGCCCCGGCACCGGCTTCGGCAACGTCGTTAAGGGTTCGATGTTTGGCCCCGCCGTTACCAACTGGGATGGCTCAGTCGCACGCACCTTCTCGGTCTACCGCGAGTCGAATCTCGAATTCAAGGCCGAGTACTTCGACGTGCTCAACCACACCATCCTCAGCAATCCGAACATAACCACCAGCAACGCCGCCTTTGGAACCATCAAGGGGACGCAAGGCGGACCGCGTATTGCGCAGTTCGCGCTGAAGTTTATCTTCTAAACTGACGCTTCATTAACCGCTGACGGCGGGAGATCCAGAAAAACCGGATCTCCCGCCGTTTTGCTTTTCGGGATGCAGATATACTTGCGCGGGAAAGCTGTGACGTGGCGAACTCACGTCGAGCGCAATCTTCGCGCCTGAAAGCTCTATTGAAGGCAGGTTTCGAGACATGAACTAGTTGTCAATTGCAATAGCGCGGGTGTATAAAACTCTGGCGATGGTTTCAGGTTGTGCGTGCTTCGAATCTGCCCGGATCACCGCTTCGATTCCCATCTAAGGAGCACAGCATCCGATATTTCGTAGCATCATTCCACTCTTCATACTGACTGCCCGAGCCTTGAATTCGATTTGAGATTCTCCATCCCCCGGAGCCTTCATGAAGCGCCTTGTTCTTCTCTTTCTCGTTGCCGGCACGCTTGCCGCTCATGCACAGAAATTTGTTTGCGGCCAGGCCAAGGTGGGTTCGATGCAGCTCACTGCAACCTCTCTTTACAGCGCAACCACGCCGGGTTTCGATCTGAATACAGTTCCTGAGATAGCGGCAAAGTCCTGCTCCAGCGACAAGCCATTTTTCTTTTCCGTGCCACTTCCCGAGGGGAGCTATCGCGTGACGGTTGTACTTGGATCGAAGCAGGCCTCCACGACCACGGTCTGGGCGGAGGCGCGCAGGCTGATGCTGGAGAGGGTCTCTACCAGGCCCAAAGGCTCTGTTACGCGCAGTTTTGACACCAATGTGCGCGTGCCCGAAATCGCAGGAGACGCGACGCACCGGGTCAGGCTCAAGCCCCGCGAGATAGGAAACCTGGATTGGGACACAAAGCTGACTCTTGAGTTCAACGGAGAGCATCCCGGCTTTCGGTCTCTCACAGTCGAGCCCATCAAGGAACCGACGATCTACCTGGCAGGCGACTCCACGGTCGTGGATCAGGATTTTGAACCGTGGGCCGCATGGGGCCAGACGCTTCCACGCTTCTTTCGCCCTGGCGTTGTGGTAGCCAACCACGCCGAGTCAGGCGAAACGATCCGGAGCTTCGTCGGGGAGCAGCGATTCGCCAAGGTGATGTCGCTGATCCAGCCCGGAGACTATCTGTTCATGCAGTTTGCCCACAACGACCAGAAGCCCAATGCCGTCTCCATCGACGACTACAAGAAGTTGCTCATTGACTACATCGAAAAGACGCGAGCTAAAGGCGCCACGCCCGTGCTGGTTACCAGCATGAATCGCCACACCTTCGACGCAGAGGGCAAGATTACTAACTCTCTGGCCGGCTATCCCGATGCGGTACGGGAGGTGGCCGCAGCCCAGTACGCCGCGCTGATCGATCTGAATGCGATGAGTAAGACTCTGTTTGAAGCGATGGGGCCAGAAGGTTCCCTGAAGGCCTTCATGCATTACCCCGCCAACGCCTTTCCGAACCAGACACAAGATATCAAAGACGACACGCACTTCAACGTGTATGGAGCCTACGAACTGGCGCGATGCGTGGTGCACGGCATCCGCCAGGCAAAACTCCCGCTGCGCAAGCAACTGAGCAAAGAGATTCCAGACTTCGATCCATCCAAACCGGACCCGCAGGCAGGCTTCAGCCTGCCCGCGACGCCCATTCCACCCAGGACCACAAACGTAATGAAGGTTCCCCAGGTTTAAACCGGCAAGTAATTTGATCCTGCCACTTACGCCGGAGTGGCTGGATTCACACTTCATACCGGCCGACAGGAAGAAGACCATGAATTATCGGCTGCGCATCTCCGCACAAACAGGCCACGCCTCAGCATATTTGCTCATTGGGCTGGCATTGCTGTTCTGTTTCTCAACGGTGCTCTATGCCCAGGATGCCGGTAAGGACCTGCGCCAGGGCTTTCTGAATCCGCCGGCTAGCGCCAGGCCCATGATGCGCTGGTGGTGGTTTGGCCCTGCCGTGACCAAGCCGGAGTTGCAGAAGGAGCTGAAAACCATGAGCGGAGCGGGCATCGGTGGCGTGGAGATTCAGCCTGTCTATCCGTTGATGATCGACGACGAAGCCAAAGGCATCAAGAACCTCCAGTACATGTCTCCGGAGTTCCTCGACGATGTGAGCTTTGCTAATAAGACCGCGCGATCACTCGGCCTGCGTGTTGACATCACGTTGGGCAGCGGCTGGCCCTACGGCGGTCCCAAGACGACTCTTGCTCTGGCGGCGGGTCGCCTTAAAGTGGTCTCCATTCCAATTACGTCGGCAAAGGTGACTCCGCCACCGCTGGCGGAAGGAGACAGCCTGATTGCCGCATTTGCGGTTAATGGAACGGCTAAATCCTTCAATCCGGCCACTGCGAAGCGGATCGATCTGGCTACCGGCGCTGTTTCCCCGGCTGCGGGAACGCAGACTGCGCTTTTCTTCATTGCCAGCCACTCTCTGCAGATGGTGAAGCGCCCCGCCGCGGGGGCTGAGGGATATGTGCTCGATCACTTCTCCCGTGCCTCTATCGATGCGCACATTACGAATGTGGCTGCGCCGCTACTGAACGCATTTGGCAGCCAGCCGCCCTACTCCGTCTTCTCGGATTCGCTGGAAGTGTATGAATCCGACTGGACAACCAATTTGCCCGCTGAGTTCGCGAAACGCCGCGGCTATGACCTGATTCCTCATCTTCCGGAGTTGCTGGTGGGAGGCACGTCGCAAGCGGAATCTGTGAGGCACGATTGGGGGCAGACCCTCTCCGATCTTATCCGCGAAAATTATCTCGCTCCCCTGACAAAATTTGCTGAGGCGCATCAGACCCGGTTCCGGTCGCAGACCTACGGCGAGCCGGCGGTTACGCTTGCCGACGAGGCCGTTCCAAATCTTCCTGAAGGCGAAGGCCCGCAGTGGCGCGCCTTCTCGTTCACGCGCTGGGCAAGCTCTGCAAGTCATCTTTATGGACGCAATGTCACTTCAGCCGAAACCTGGACCTGGCTTCACTCACCCGCGTTTCGCGCCACGCCGCTGGATATGAAGGTTGAAGCGGACCGTATGTTCATTCTCGGCGTGAATCAGTTTATCGGGCACGGCTACCCCTACTCCGCGTCCGCGGCGGGTGAGCCGGGCTGGTCGCTCTATGCGGCCGCGGTATTCAACTCCCACAACCCATGGTTTCCGGTGATGCCCGACGTTACAAAGTATTTACAGCGGGTAAGCTGGTTGCTGCGGCAAGGGAAACCGGCTAACGACATCGCAATTCTTCTCCCCGAGGACGATGCCCAGGCGGCATACGCTCCTGGCCATGTTTCAGTGACCGACGAGATGAGGAGACGCATCACCCCCGCCCTGACGGCAGCGATTCTCGATGCGGGCTACAACATCGACTACATTGATGCCGCAACCATCGACAAGCTCGGCGCTATCACTTACCCAGTCTTGATTCTTCCGCCGACTGATCGCATTCCGCTGTCAGCATATAAAAAGATCGAGAGCTATGCCGCGAAGGCTGGAAAAGTCATCGCGATCGAGAAGCTTCCGGCGCACGGGCCGGGCCTGATGACGCAAAACACCTCTGCTGAGATCGCGGCACTTTCGGAGCAGTTATTCAAGTCGAATGGCCACAAAGGGATTTACATCGATTCAGTTGTAGGCCTGACGGATGTGCTGCATCACGCCCTTCCGCCCGACATGGATGCAACCGGCCAGGTCACGAATCTCGGCTTCATCCATCGCAAGCTCCTCGACAGGGATGTCTATTTTGTGGTCAATAGCGGTAATGTGCCTGTTGAGGGCAGCATCCGGTTCCGTTCCGCTCGCCCCTCCATCGAGTCATGGGACCCGGACAGTGGCAGAGTGATCCAAGCCGCATTGCACAACGATGGGTCTGGCCTGCCACTGGTACTTGCGCCGTATGAATCCAGGGTCTTTGTAATCACAGGTGCGCCTGTAGTCGGGTCAAAGAAACCGACACAGATCGCCACGAAATCGCCAGCCAACGGCGAAGAGCAGTTTACAGACCTGAGTAGCGGCTGGCAGATTCACTTTGCCGGCAGTGAACCGGCCCAGGCTCTCGATCATCTTGGCTCATGGACGGAACTCGCGGGCAAGCAGTTCTACTCCGGCGAGGCCGTATACACGCGAAACGTCTCGATCAAAGCTGCACCCAAGCCGGGCGCGCGGATTTGCCTTGACTTCGGGCCTGGTACTCCGACCACCGACAATCGCCGACCGGGCGCCTCCGGCACGAGAGCCCTACTCGATCCGCCGATTCGCGAGGCCGCCGTTGTTTTTGTCAACGGTCAGCGCGTCGGGTCGCTCTGGCATCCGCCTTATCGGCTCGACATCTCGAAACTCGTGAAGATGGGCGAGAACAAGATTGAGGTCCATGTTTACAACACAGCCATCAACCTGCTGGCTGGCCAGCCGCCGCGCGATTACACCGCGCTGCGGGCAAAGTATGGACGGCGCTTCGATCCGCAGGATATGGACAACCTGAAACCGATTCCCTCCGGTCTTTTCGGAACGATTCGCCTTGTTGAGCAGGTGAGTAAATGAAACGATTGACAAGATGGTTTGCCGGCGTTGCTCTCTTCGGTCTGCTAAGCTCCGGCGCGGCCAGCGCCGCACCGAAGACGTTTGTGGCCAACGAGTATGGAGCCAAGGGAGACAGTACGACCCTCGAAACGGCGTCCATTCAGAAGGCCATCGATGCGGCAGCCGCCGTTGGTGGCACGGTCACCCTGAGGCCAGGGACTTATCTGACCGGCTCGCTCTTTCTCAAGTCGGGTGTAACGCTGAACGTGGGTGAAGGCGTCACACTCATCGGTTCCGAGAAGCTGGCGGACTATCTGATGCTACCCACGCGGATAGCGGGCATCGAGATGAGCTGGCCTGCAGCGCTCATCAACGTCCGCGACCAGCACAATGTCACCATCACAGGGAAGGGAACCATCGACGGCGACGGCCCCATCTGGTGGAAGTCGTATTGGGACCTTCGCGCTATATATGAACCCAAGGGGTTGCGCTGGGCCTCCGATTACGATGCCCGCCGTCCCCGCCTTATCCTGATACAGAACTCGTCTAAAATCCTGCTGGGCGGCGGCATTCTGCTCAAGCGCTCCGGCTTCTGGACCGTCCAGATTCTGTACTCGCACAATATTCACGTCGACGGGGTCACCATCCGCAACAACGAGGGCGGCAGAGGGCCCAGCACCGACGGCATCGACATCGATTCTTCGCGCAAGGTTCTGGTGGAGCACGCCGACATCGAAGCGAACGACGATGCGCTTTGCCTCAAGTCCGGACGCGACTCCGACGGCCTCCGCGTCAACCGGCCCACCAAGGATATTGTGGTTCGCGATTCCATCGTACGCCGTGGCGCCGCGGCCATCACTATCGGCAGCGAGACTTCAGGTGGATTCCGCAACATTGAGGTATACAACATTACCGCGCTCGGCGGCGTGCCCAACGGCGTCCTGTTCAAGTCAGCGCATACACGCGGCGGCTATGCCAAAGACATCCGCATCCACGACCTAAAACTTGAAGGCGTCGCCATTCCCATTCACATCACCATGAACTGGAATCCGAGTTACAGTTACGCCGCCCTGCCTGAAGGTGTGAAAGAGATTCCCCCATACTGGGTCGTTCTGACAACCAAAGTTTTAGAGCAGCAGGGACTGCCGCACTTCAGCCGTGTTCACATCTGGAATATCAAGGCTACCGGCGCCAGGAGCGCCTTTGACGTCAGCGCCTATCCCAACGCGACGTTGGATGACTTCCGCCTCGACCATCTGGAGATTGAGGCCGCCAAGGCGGGCACTATCGCCAACGCCCGGAATTGGAGGATCACCGAAAGCAACATCAAGACAGCCGATGGAAGCAAGCCGGTCATCACGGAATAAACGTGAAGGAACGGTTGTTTGGGCCCGTTTTTTCGCAACATTCAGACAACTGAATCATCTAATCTGTTGCTATGACACAATCCTCCACGCCCCCCCTTCGCACTCTCGGCAACTCCGACCTGCAGCTCACTCCTATTGGTTTTGGCGCTTGGGCCATCGGCGGCGCCAACTGGGAGTTTACCTGGGGCCCTCAGGACGACAATGAATCCATCGCCGCCATCCACCGGGCTCTCGACCTGGGCATTAACTGGATCGACACGGCTGCCATCTACGGCTTGGGCCACTCGGAGGAGGTAGTCGGACGCGCCCTGAAGTCCTCGTCCCAAAAGCCTTATATTTTCACCAAGTGCTCCATGCGCTGGCATCCGGACCGCACAATATTCCGGTCGCTGAGGGCTGGTTCGCTGGCCGAGGAGCTGGATGGCTCACTGAGGCGGCTGGGGGTCGAGACCATCGACCTTTACCAGATTCACTGGCCCAACCCGGAGGAGGAGATTGAAGAGGGCTGGGAGACGCTGGCACGCTTCCGCGAGCAGGGCAAGATCCGCTGGATAGGCGTCTCAAATTTTTCGATCGAGCAGATGGAGTGCGTCAGGAAGATCGCGCCCATCACCAGCCTGCAGCCTCCTTACTC
>Ga0265316_10005429_pt1 | contig 12385 bp, 9 predicted proteins | sample 4522metaG_FD_202092 | JGI IMG/M metagenome (GOLD analysis project Ga0265316, IMG submission 202092) | Rhizosphere microbial communities from Carex aquatilis grown in University of Washington, Seatle, WA, United States - 4-5-22 metaG | ecosystem: Host-associated > Plants > Roots > Rhizosphere >... | reverse complement strand
GCGGTCATCACGGCGTCCACTCCGCCGGCGATCGCGGCGCGGAAGGGCGCCAGGTCGATCTTCTGCAGGCGCTCGCGATCCGCACTGATCACAGCCAGCGCCAGGTGCGTGTCCACCGAAGCGTCTCCGTGGCCGGGGAAGTGCTTAACGGTCACCAGAACCGGCCCCGCCGAGTGAGCCCCCTCGATGAATGCGCGGACGTGGGCCGCCACCTCGTCGGGGTCCTCCCCATACGAGCGGATGTTGACGATAGGATTCTCCGGGTTGCTGTTCACGTCGGAGACCGGCGCCAGGATCCAGGGCACGCCCAGTGCGATGGCCTGGCGGGCGGTGACCTCGCCTTCAAAGCGGCTCAGGCTGGGATCCCGGGTGGCGGCGAACGCCATGGCGTGAGGGAAGAGCGTCTTGGATTCCAGGCGCATGGAATCCCCTCGCTCGAAGTCTCCGGCGACGAGCAGGGGGACCTTGGAGGCCTTCTGCATGCGGTTGAGAAACGCTGCCATGGCGTAGGGCTCGGCGGAGCGCACGCGGCCGTCCTGCACGCGATTGGTGAGCACCAGCCCCCCGACGCGCAGGTTCCGCACAAAGCGGAGATACTTTTGGTATTCCTCGGAGCGGGGATTCGGCGCGTCGCCGAAGAAGGGTACCATGACCAACTGCGCGGCCTTCTCGTGAAGCGTCATGGTGCGCATCCAACTCTTCACGATGCGGCTGCGGCTCTCTCCGGGCTGCGCCGGACGCTTGCGGGCAGGGCGACTGGCGGCCGGCGAAGTCAAGGCAGCCAGCAGGAAGATGGGAAGCAGGGCTCTCGCGGGCAGGTTCAAGTGTCTAGTATGCCATCAGCCATCAGTCGTCGGCCATCAGCCGTTTCACAAGCACATCCGCGCTGGCTGGCGACCGGCTCAGCGCGCGCCCTGTCCCTTCGCCTTCGGGGCTTGCGGGCGGTGCGATCGGGCCGGCTTCTTCGGAGTGCCGCGCCGCAGCAGGCGATTGACGGACCTCAGAAGCTGGGGAACTTCCGTGGCGCTCTTGGCGATGACTACATCGGCGCCCGTGTTCTCTTCGGTCATGCCCAGAGCCTCGGCGTAGCCGGAGATCAGGATGATGGGCACGGTTTCGGTGCGCTCGCGGATCCGCCGAATCAGTTCCAGGCCGTTCATCCGCGGCATCTTGTAGTCGGTGATGACCAGTTCGAACTTCTCGCTCGCGAAGCGCTCGAATGCTTCCTGGCCTTCGAGCGCGGTGGTGATGCGGTGGCCGGCATCTTCGAGGACAGCCTTGCGGGCGATCAGCCCCAGCCTGTTGTCGTCGACGAGCAGGATGCGCGCGACCGGAGCGATCTCAGCGGAGGTGCCTTTCATAGAGGAGACTACGCGAAGTTAGCAGAGCGGGAATCGTTCTGTCAACGGATTTGTAACGATCTGAAATAATGCCAGATCAGCGCCTTGACTTTCGGGCGTCGAGCTATTCCACTTCACGTGGCGCAGTGTAGCCGGTCTTGGCGATGATGGTGTACTTGATTGGCTTGTTGTTCTCGGTGATTTTGAGGGGCTCCCCGTTGGCGGGATTGACCAATTCCACCTTGAGCTTTCGGAAAGATCCGTCGCGCGCCTGGTTGGAGGGGTTGTAGGCCAAGCTGTACTGGTTGCGAAGCGCCTGCGCGATGGCGCGGAAGATGCTGGGAAACTCGCCTTCGAAGCGCGGCAAAAATGCCTGCCCGCCGGTCTCTTTCGCGAAAGTGTTCAGCGCGTTATCGGCCTGCAGCCAGTCCAGTTGCGTCAGTGGCCCCACGTGGCTCTCGTAATAGATGCGAATCGCCTGGCCGATGCCGATGGGGTAGATCGGGACTCCGGCGTTCTGCAGAATCTTGCGGGTCTTGTCGAAGGTCAGCTTGCTGAACGTGTCCTCGCCGGAGGTGATCGCGACGATGGCTTTGCGGCCTTCGATCGTGCTCATTCGCTGGGCCGTGTCCGCCAGCGCATCGTAAAGATTCGCCTCCGAGAAGCCCGGGATCTGGAGGCGCCGCATCGCTTCCATGGCCTCGCGTCTGTCCTGGGTGAAATCGCACAGGATCTCCGAGCGCATGTCGTAGGCAATGACGGCAATGTAGTCCTCCGGCTTGAGCGTCTCCACAAAGCCCCAGGAGGCCTGGAGGGTTTGGTACCAGGTCTGGCTCCAGTAAGACTGCCAGCGGTTGCTGAACTCAACCACCATGGCCACCGTCATGGGCGCCTCGCCCATGCTGAAGTTGGTGACCTGCTGCGGAACGCCGTCTTCGAGCACCCGGAAATTGCCGCGAGGAATGTTGGGGATGAAGTGGCCCTTGTTGTCGAGCACTGCGATGTCGACGGTGACCGCAGTGACGTTGCTCTTGAAACTCGGGGTGCCGGCGGGAGGAAGGTCCTTCTTATCGAACTTGGAGGGAATCTTGGGGCCTTCGGCCGGCTCGGTCGAGGTGCTGCTATTGCGCGGGCGGGCAACCGTCTCGCTGCCCTCCTTCTGAGGCCCCTGATCCTGGCCGGCCAGCGTGGCGAGGCCTGCGGCCAGGCACAGTGCCAGCGGAATGACGATACTCCTGGAGATTCTCATAGGACGCCCCACGCCCCGACTATAGCAAAATGTCGATACCTCACCACCAACTGTGACGCTCCAGGGGCAGGCGGCGTTACAGCCGGGTCTGCGCCAGCCGGGGCAACCGCTCCGCGGAAGGCGCCTCCCGATTCTGAACCGGCAGGACGCGCCGTCATGGTGGCAGGCCGCCCTGTACGGAATCTCGTGGGGCGCCCTCTTCTACATGACGGGGAGTTTGGTCGTCACCTACCTCGGGCTGGCGGTGTTTCTGCGATTCTCGTCACGCGATCGCCGGAGGACCACAGGAAGGCTTTCGGTCGCCATGCTCCTCTCCGCGATCGCGGTGACTCCCTGGACCCTGCGCAATCGCCGCGAGCTGGGTGCCTGGATGTTCATGAGAAGCAACCCGTCTCGGGTTGCCCGTGCCGCTCTCCCCGACGGCTGAACACCGCGGAACCAAACTGGCGCCGCTATCGCCATGGTAGACTCTGCTAATGCGACTCTGGGGTTCGAGGGCTCTCGTGTGGCTGGACCGCGCGGGAGGAGACCGGCCGGTGGCATGCGCGCTCCTTCTGTTCGCTCTTGCCTTCACGTTCGCCCTGGCGTTTCTTCTTGTGTTCGTCCCGTTACTCGGGTCCTGTTGGTGGCGCAGTCGGAACGCCCTCGCCGCACTCACAGCCGCAGCAATCGGACTCGTCGTGGTGTTGCCTTGGATTGTTCGGAACTACATCCAGCTCGGCTCGGTATTCTGGATTCCGGGCGGATTCGCATTGAGGAGATGATCACTTGAGGTCGATTCTGTCGGGGCAACCGCTGTTGCGGCTCCCCGTTCCCGCGGGGACCTCCTGGCGTCGGTCCTCGACCCCGAGAGCATAGGCGCAGCGCAGAGGCAGGTGCCGCTGGTATGGGAGGTGATTGGGTGAGAATGACTCCAGATCGAGAGCCGCAAACCGCGGATTCCAGACGGAGACTGTACGCCATTCTAGCCGCGATCGCGGTGTTGGCGCTCTTCATCCGTCTGGCGGCGGTGGCGTACTTTCGCACGTATGATCTCGGGCTCGAGCACGACCATTGGCCTTTTGGCTTCGACGCCGGACGCATAGCACGATCCCTGGCCCAGGGCCAGGGGTTCGCTTCGCCGCACTTCGAACCGAGCGGCCCCACCGCCCTCCTTGCTCCCGCTTTCCCGTTTCTGATGGCTGGGATCTTCCGGGTTCTCGGCGTCTACACGAGAGAGTCGGCGCTGGCTATCTACTTCTTCGACAGCCTGCTGTCCGCCCTCACCTGCCTTGTGCTATATCGGCTTGGAGAGCGGATTTTTGGCGCGAAAGTCGGATTGGCAGCCGCCCTTGCCTTCGCGCTGTATCCACCCGCAATCTGGCACGCCGCCGCCACGATTTGGGACACGACCCTGTCTGCGTTCGCCATGGTCTCGTTAATGGCGTGGTTGTATTGCCTGCCTCGCCGGCCTCGGACGGGCCAGCTTGTCCAGACCGGCCTGCTCATGGGGCTCGTGGCCCTAGTCAATCCGGTGCCTTTGATGTTCTACCCGATTGTGGCCTTGGTCATCTGGTTCCGCCTCAGGGACCAAGGTCTCAGGGCTCTCTTGGCGACCGCCGTTCTGACCGCCTCCTGCGCTCTGGTCGTGCTCCCGTGGATGGTCCGTAACGCAGTCACTGTCGGAGCGTTCACGCCGCGCACTTGCATCGGAATGAGTCTGTGGCGCGGGAACAACCCGGCCGCCTGGAAGGCGCAAGACGGAGCGTTTCAGTTCAATATGTCGCCGGATGAATCGCCTGCCGAGGGCCGGATCTTCGACCAACTGGGCGAGGTAGGTTACGACCACCGGTGCGCCCGGATTGCCATGGAATTCATTCGGGCAAACCCTGGGAAGTTTGCTGTGCTAACGCTGGTCAGGGCTCGGGCCTGGTGGTTTGGGCAGAGCAGCGAATTCTCCGGGAACCTCAAAACGAAGATCCGCTTGGCCGTCCTGAAGCGGATCGTGTTTCTGGTTCCTTTGCCGTTCTTGGTGATTGGGTGCGCGGCGGCATGGCGCAGACGCAAGAGTGTTGGCCTCCTGTTGGCGTTCCTTGCCGTCTATCCGCTCGCGTATTATGTCAGCTTCGTCATGGAGCGCTACCGCTTCCCGACAGAGCCATTCATGGTCCTTCTGGAAACCTATGGAGCTTTCGTGTTCGTGTCTTTCATCCGCGGACTTAGACGGTCCCCAACAGCTTGCGATTCCGGGCTGCCTTTGGCGCTATAGTTCTCGCAGGCGACAACCGTTACCGGGGCGTCTTCGAGTGGAGGTTCATCCTCTTGACGGGGTCTTCCTGATCTCACGTCTGGCAGCACCGCCAGCCACGATCCGAATAAAGTCGATGTAGATTGGCCCTCGCAGGTTGCATTTGACGGGCGCCGAATCTGTGCGTGAGGAAGGAGTAGTTTGATCGTTCAACGACCATTCCGCCGGCCCCCCGTGCGTCGCCGAGACGGGCAGCCGGCTGGGGCCGCGGCTCCGGTGTCCGGCCTGGCGCCGAAACGGGGCAGGGCAAGCCGGGTGAGACCGCGTTTCGGGCACCCGGCCCGCCGCCATCCGCCGTGTCTCGGGTTGCCCCTGGCGCCCTCCCCGACGGCTGAACACCGCGGAACCAAACCGGCCGGACCGTTTGCGCCGATACCGCCATGGTAGACTCTGCTAATGCGACTCTGGGGTTCGAGGGTTCTCGTGTGGTTGGACCGCGCGGGAGGAGACCGGCCGGTGGCATGCGCGCTGCTTCTGTTTGCTCTTGCCTTCACGGTGCGCATAGCGCTGATTCTCCTTCTTCACTTCGACCGGGAGCCCCTCCTTGCCGAGCCCAACCTCGTAGTCAAGAGCCTGGTCAGAGAGGGACTGTTTGGTAACCCGTTCCCCGTGCCTACAGGGCCCACAGCACACCTAGCTCCGGGGCTGCCTTTCGTGCTTAGCATTTTGTCTTCGTGCTTTGGAGAAGCCGCAACGCCCAAGGCCGCGAAGGCGCTTTCAGCGGCGGCGTGCTCGGTGCAGTACGCTCTTCTGCCGATGCTGGCCGCAGTCGGCGGCCTCCGCAGGGCTGTTGGAATCCTCGCTGGCGGAGTCGGGGCGTTGGTGCCTGTCTTTCTATGGACCGAAACCAATGGTTCCTGGGAGTCATCGTACATCGCGGCGATGCTGGTCGCCCTGCTCATTTTGTCCGCCCGGCTCTGGGGCGGTGTGCGGGTCTCTCCGTTTGTCTATGGAGCCGCTTGGGGCTTTGCTTTCCTTTTCGCCCCGGCGTTACTTCTTGTGTTCGCGGCGTTACTCGGGATCTGGTGGCGGCGCAGTCGCAACACCCGCGCTGTGCTGACGGCCGCCGCAATCGCATTCTTCGTGGTGCTGCCGTGGATTGTTCGGAACTACATCCAGCTCGGCTCGGTGTTCTGGCTCCGGGACAACTTCGGCCTCGAGCTTCACATCAGCAACAATCCCATCGCGCGACCGCTGCTGGCTGACAATCTTGCCTCCTACCGCGACCACCCTTACGACAATGCGGAGGAAGCGCTCCGGCTCAAGCAGATTGGGGAGGTGGCATACTATCAGAGGAGGGGTGCGTTGGCCGAACAATGGATTCGGTCCAACCCAAAGCGCTTCGCCGAGCTCGTGGCGGCTCGGATCTGGTACTTCTGGTTCCCTTGGCTCAAGCGGCCGGCTGCGACTTTGCTTGCCGCCGCCGTCTCGCTGGGTGGGCTACTCGGTTTGGCGCTGGCGGTCCGACGGAAGCTCAGACCGGCAGCGTCACTCTTCGGCTTGGTGTGGCTGGTGTACCCCTTGCCATACTACTTCATACAAGTCGATCCCCGATACCGTTATCCCGTGTATTCTGAGGCCCTCCTGCTGACGGCGTTCTTCGTCGTGTCCTGCTTTGAGCGGCTGGAGGAGCGGCAGCGAACCGCCGCAGGTTGACCGATGCGTTGCGGAAGGGGGCCGGCGGGCTAGCACCATTGGACTGCGCAGCAGGATCAGTCGGCCGCCCGGGCGTCTTCGGCTGGAGCGTTGCCTCTTGATGGGGTCTTCCTGATCTCGGTCCTCGACCCGGGCTCCAGCCCTCATCAGCCCAGGGATCTTCGGAATTCAGGCTAAGATGTGAATTGGCCATCCAGGCCGCCTTTTGGAGTAACGCCAGCGTTGTCTGTGAAGGAAGGAATAATCTGATCATTCACCGCCCATCCCGCCGGGCGCCGGCCACGCCGCCCAGACCGGCGCAGCCGGGTATGCCGGCGAGGACCGCGCCTCCGGCTCCCGGTCCTGCTGCACGCGTCGTGGCTGCGGTGACCCCTGCCGTTCTACCCGCTCGTCTCCTGATGGCTCTTTTCATCATCTTCCTGTTTAGCCGCATGATCGAGTTTGTGCCGGTGCGGCTGCTTCCCGCCACGATGGGGCTCCTGCTGGTCTGGGGCCTCCTGACAAGCAACTGGAGGGACTGGATCTCAGCCAAACCAACCGTTCTTCTGCTGGGGCTGAGCGCCTTGATGACTGTGGCTTCTTTGGCGGGCAACTGGCCCGGAGGGAGCGTGGACCTGATGATGTACGCATGGAGCCGCTCCCTGCTGTGCTACCTCATCGTCGTAACCGTGGGGTGCGGTTTGGCCAGCGTTGGGACTGCCATGTCCGCTGTTGCCTGGAGCGTAGGGGTCATCGTCGTCGCGCTTCAGCTTCAGACCGTCCCAGCCGACGCGCGCCTCGCGTCCGCGCTTGGCGGGACGCTCTCCAACCCCAATGATCTGGCCGCGCTTCTCGTAATCGGCCTCCCGTTCTGCGCGTGGTATGCGTTCGGCTCGGGACGGCCGCTATTCCTGCGCGTGGTCATGGCGGTAATGGCAGCGCTCGCGTTTATCATGCTCCTGAAAACCGGCTCCCGCATGGGACTCCTCGCGCTGTTGTTCGTCGTGGCGCTTCTTTTCTTCATCACGCGAGGGAGACAGCGCCTGCTGCTGGCCCTTCTCACGCTTGCCGCCGGGGTGGCGGCGCTCGTCTTCGTGCCGCGGGCAATCCAGGAGCGCTACGAGACGATGGTGGACAGCAACGTCGAGGAGTCGCAGGGCAACGTCGATGCCATGAAGGCGATCGGGTCCACGCAAGCCAGGTGGAGCCTTTTCGTGGACAGCTTGCTGATTACCGCGCAGCATCCTCTGCTCGGCGTAGGCCCCGGCAACTTCAGTGGCCGAGATGCCGAGATGATCAAAGCGACGGGAGGGAGGCCGGGCTGGCAGGTGACGCACAACTCTTACACCCAGGTGTCCAGCGAGTGCGGGATTCCGGCGGCCCTCGTCTTTGCGTGGTTGGTCCTTTACGGTCTCCGGACCACGAATCGCTTGCGGCGGGCCATGCCGGTGCATCCCGAGTTGCGGAGCAAGGCGCCCATGGCGTTCTGGCTCTTGGTTGCGATCGCAGCCTACGGTTTCAGCGCTATGTTCGGCGCATTCGCCTACGGGTATCAACTTCCCCTGCTGGTCGCGATGGTCCTCTTGCTGGACACGGCGACCGCGGGCGCGCTGGCTCAGCTCCCAGGCAGCCCCGCTCCCACCCCCCGGTGAACCCCGGCCTTCAAGTTACGGTATGCTCGTGGCCTGCCGGCGCCTGATCGCCCCCGCTCCAGCAATGCCGAGAACGATCGCAAGCGAGTACAGCGAGATCGCGATCCCGGCGCTCTCCGGCCCCTCTCTGGCAAGTTCCACGGTCAGGCTGTAATGGCCGCGCGGCACTTCCATCTGGATCAGCCCATCCGGCAACGTCGGTCCGGCTGGTATCGTCGCACCCGAGGCACCGATGCGTCCGCGCCACCCCGCGTAGTAGAACTGGCCGATGGTGAGGCGGGCCTTCTGGGGAGCGTCCACATCCACCACGACCCTCCGCGGCAGCCAGTTCGCGACTGTAGCCTTGCCGATGGCCTGCCCGGTGGCCGCACTCGTCAACTCCACAGACCCCGCAGGGTGCGCCGCGAGAAACTCCTCCAGGCGGCCCGGTCCGCGCAGCTCTGGCCGGCTGCTCTTTGGCCAGAACATGTGCTCTTGCTGAAGACGGTCCCGCCTGGTTCGCTCCTCGGGAACGCGCCGCCATGCGGAGAACGCCGCCGATGCCGACCACGCGTCTGCGGCAATCCAGACTAGTGCCAGCGCCGCCGCCAGGTACAACCAAGGCCGGGGGCGGGGCCGCATGTGGGCAAAGGCCAGCGCGGCGAGTGCGGCTATCGCTGGCGTCAGCAGCGTGTTGAACCGGTAAGGGAACGACAAGGCACGCAACGGCGGGATCAACCGCCAGAAGGGCCAGCTCGCCTGTGTCATGAAGAAGAACGCCACCATCCCTACGCCGAAGTAGAACGCTGCCTGGGACCGCTGGCGAAGGGGCTGCCGGGAGCGCAGGCACAACCAAAACAGTCCCGCTGCCGCAACCACCGTCGACAGGGTGAGAAATAGAACGCGGGCCTTGAAGTCGAGCAGCGACGGAGGCCGCTGGAACAAGAACCACTTCCGGTAATCGGCAAAGCCGTCGTCGACCACCAGTTCCATGTGGATCGTGCTCCCGCTGAGCATCGCCGGAAGCGCGGAAACCGCTGCCAGCCCCCACCCGAGCGCCATCGCCGCGATGGCGGTCAGCGTGGTTCGCACTCTCCGGCCCGGCTCGGTCAACAGGAGGGCCGCGGCGATCGGCACGGCCGAGAAGCACATAGTCACGCCCAAATGAGAGCAGATCAGAAGCGCGTAGCTGCAGCTCAATGCGGGAAAGGCAAGCCGTCTTCTTTCAATCACGCCCTGGACGGACAGCATCACGAGCGGCATCCACGCAAAAGTCCAGAACTCCGATACTGCGCCGCGATTATACAGGTCGATCGCCGCGTGATACGGAGCGATTAAGTAGACCACGGCGCCGAACAAAGCCGCCGCCGGGCCTGCCAGAGAGCGCAGCCAGAAATAGGCTGTGATGCCCGACAGGACCAGTCCCACTGCGCAGCCGAACCCTACCTGGCGCCAGCCTACGGGATCGTGCGCGCCCAGAAAGGGGTGAGAAATGCTCGAGACATAGCTCGGAAGTGCGGGATAGAAGAAGAACACCGGAGCGCCCAGCCCGCCATTCATGCCGGTCAGCCAGCGCGGATACCATTCGCCCGCCCAAAGCTGGTCCGCGAAGTTCTTTGTCCAAACCGCGTGGTGGACCGAGTCGTGCGCCAGATCCGGCACGCCGTGTACCAATACGGGCCAGCAGACCAGGAGGGCGACGGCGGCAACAAGTAGGAGGTGACCGGGCGTTCGCCACCTGCCGGCGAGTCCGTTGCGCACTTCTGCGGTATTGAGGTCGGCGCCAGCCGCCCGCATAGAGGGCCGAGTATAGCACAGCACTCAAATAGGCCCCGCCGTCAGGTCCGCTCGTTCCCGGGCGCCGACCGCACGAACACGATTTCGCGCTGGACCGTGAAGTTTACGAAGAACAGAAGTCCTTCCGACAGCATCTTGGCAGCCAGAACAGGCAGCCCGAGCCGCTCACTGAAGAACCGGATCATGTTGTACGCCACGAAGGTCATCAGAATGACCAGGCCCAGGTACTTCGCTAAAGATTGAAGCACCCCCACGTCGCTGCGAAACACGATCTTCTTCGCGATCAAAAAGGTCACCGCCACCGCCACGCACCGGCCCGCGATCTGGCTCCGCACCAGGTTCCCACCGGAGCGGTACACGGTGTAAAAGACCAGGGAATCGATCAGCGCGGCCAGCATCCCGGCGCCGCAGTAGCGCAGGAAGACAAAATAGATCCGCATGGAGTCGCGAATCGGATTGAAATGGGAAGACCGGTTCCCGTCCAGGTAGATGGTCTTGATCGGCAACTGAGCGATGGGGAACTTGACGCCGCCATGCTCCGCCCGGAGCAAGGATTCCAACTCGAAATCGTACCCATTGATAGGGATCCGCAGGCTCTCCATGCAGTAACGTCTCGGCCATCCCCTGAGCCCGGTCTGAGTGTCCAGGATGTCCAGGCCGGTGAACACCCGGAACACCAACCGTGTGATGGTGTTGCCCAGGCGGCTGCGCAGAGGCACATTTTCCCTGAACGTACGCGTCCCCAGCACAACGGTATCGGGATGGTCCTGCAGATGCGCCGCAACCGCGAGGATATCTGGGACGTCATGCTGCCCGTCCGCATCGGCGGTTACCGCCCCCAGGACACTCGGAAAAGACACCAGGATGTGGTTCAACCCCGTCTTCAGCGCGGCACCTTTCCCCAGGTTCACGGCGTGCCGGAGAACCGTGACACGGGGTAGCAGGCTCAGGCCGTGGAAGACCGCTGCGGAGCCCGAATCGCTGCCGTCATCGACCACCACAACGGGCCCTATTACTTCGGCAGCGTCCTCCGCCAGCAGCCTCGATACCAGCCCAGGCAACTCGGCGGCAGGCCGGTAGGCCGGAATCAAGAGGGCAATGGTTTGCTTTTGCTCAGGATCCATCTGGGACAGAACATTCAGTGTACCCGAGCCCGCAGGCGGAATGGCACCTGCCCCCCTGCACCGCAACCCCCTGCATCCGCATCCTATAATTGAACCCAGGAGAGGGTTTTCCCCAACAGAGGGTTAAACGATACTTCATGCCAACAGCCGAGGTGAGTCCTGTTTCCCCGCTTTCGAGCGAGATCCCGCAGTCGTGTGTCAACGATTTCTCTATCCAGGTAGCTACCGTCAACGGGTCCGGGAGCCAGACGGCCAACACGGTCCTGATGCGCGCCCTGTTTCAGATGGGTATCCCGGTCTCGGGCAAGAATCTGTTTCCTTCGAACATCGCCGGCCTGCCCACGTGGTTCACGATCCGGGCCAGTAAAGACGGCTACATCGGCCGTAAGAAGGAAATCGACTTCCTGGTCGCCATGAACCCGGAAACCGCCCAGGAAGACGTCCGGAAGCTCGACGCCGGAGCCGCCGTGGTCTACGACGAGCCGCTCAAGCTCAACGCCTTGCGCTCGGACCTGCATTTCTATCCAGTCCCGTTCGACAAGCTGGTGGGCCCGGTGTGTCCCGAGGCGCGGCTCCGCAAGCTGGTCCGCAACATGATCTACGACGGCGTGCTGGCGCACCTCCTCGGCATCGAGCCGGACGAGGTCCGCAAGGCATTGCTCAAGCAGTTCGGGACCCGCAAGGCGAAGGCTGCCGACCTGAACTGGGGTGCGGTCGAGGCTGGCCGCGACTTCGCGGCCGCCAACCTGCCCAAGACGGACCGCTACTCGGTCCAGCGCATGAGCGCCACCGCCGGCAAGATCATCATCGATGGCAACGCGGCCTGCGCCCTGGGCGCCATGTTCGCCGGCGTGACTGTCGTGACCTGGTACCCCATTACGCCGTCCTCCTCCCTGGTCGAGTCCCTGATCGGCTACCTGAAACGGTTCCGGATTGACAAGGAAACAGGACAGGCCACCTATGCCGTTGTGCAAGGCGAGGACGAGCTGGCGTCGATCGGCATGGTGCTGGGCGCCAGTTGGGCCGGCGCGCGCGCCATGACCGCGACTTCCGGCCCCGGCATCTCGCTCATGTCCGAGTTCACCGGCCTGGGCTACTATGCCGAAATCCCCGCGGTGATCGTGGACGTGCAGCGCGTCGGACCTTCGACCGGCCTTCCCACACGCACCATGCAGGGCGACCTGGTCACGACCGCCCTGCTCTCGCACGGCGATACTAAGCACCCCTTGTTCTTCCCTTCCTCGCCGCGCGAGTGCTTCAGCATGATGATCGACGCCTTCGACCTGGCCGAGCGTTTCCAGACGCCGGTGTTCGTGATGAGC